>OCTA010002429.1_pt1 | contig 16973 bp, 16 predicted proteins | sample 1538991 | NCBI WGS metagenome assembly OCTA01 (sample SAMEA3539302, study PRJEB22396) | soil metagenome | biome: tundra; feature: field; material: soil | place: USA | collected 2010-05 | depth 0.15 m | reverse complement strand
AATGTCCAGCCTCAGCCGCAGAAAATCGTGGAACCCCAGCCGATCGGCCACCGCCGCCATCTCTTCGGTCGTGCGCCGGGTCAGGTTCATCACCGACTCGTCGGCCTCGGCGAGCGCCCGCCGCAACTTGGCGTTCTCCGCGTCGAGGGTGGCGCGATCCTCCGCCGCCCGGCGCAAGCGCCCGCGCAGCTCTTCGATCTCGTCCCCCTGCGCGCGCGCCACCCGCACGGCCGATTCGGCGTCCTCTAGCTTGCGGCTCTGCTCAGCGGTCAGCTCGGGACCCTGACCCGTTCCCTTCGACGCGGGCGCCGGCTTCGTCCAGGGGATCTGCACCAGCGCATAGCCGAGATCGGTGACCGGCGTGACGCCGGCGATGGCGACGTAGGTGAGGGGCGGCTCCGGCTCCTTGACCAGCCGCGAATCGATCCGGAGGGCGTCGACCGCCCCGTCGAACTCGACCACACCGACGCCCAGGAACGGCGTCACCCCCAGCATCTGCACCCCCGGCAGATGCGGCGCGATGGCGTCGTGAAGCTCGTAGTAGCCGAGACCGCCGGACGCGCCCGGCCGCTCCGCGTTGCCGACCGCGACCACCAACCGGCCCCGCTCCGAGAGCAGCTTGCGCCAGGTGGCCACGGTGCCGGGCCGCTGAACCAAGGCATCCGCTTCGGGAACGACGACCACGTCGAACCGGTCGTTGCTGCCGATCCCGGCCAGATCGCCCTCGGAGGTCACCACGGCCGCCGCGCCCAGGGAGGTCAGGTACTCGGCTCCCCCGGCCGCGCGACCGATCTCGAGGACGCGCCGGCCCACCCAGAGGGGCTCCAGATAGGCGTACAGTGGCAGGCGGCGATCGAGAAGCTGGGCGGCTGAATCTTCCGGCATGAGCGGCTGCACTATACCCGACTTGCATCCGGGCGCTTCGCCCACTATAACGTCCGGCTTCCGAGACCACATCATGGCAAAAAAAGGGATTCATCCAGTCTACAAGCCGGCGACCGTGACCTGCGCGTGCGGGCACACGATCGACACCTACTCGACCCGATCGACGTTCTCCGTCGACATCTGCTCGAACTGTCACCCGTTCTATACGGGCAAGCAGAAGTTCGTCGACGCAGCCGGGCGGATCGAGCGCTTCCAGAAGAAGTACGGCAAGACCAAGACCGAGACCGCGCCGTAGGCGGTCACCTTGCTCGACCAACTTCTGCTCGGCAAGCTGGCCGCGGTCGAGACGCGTTACGAGGAGCTATCCCAGCTCCTGTCCGATCCTGTCGTGCTGGCCAACCGCCAGCAGATGCAGAAGCTGAGCAAGGAGCACGCCGATCTGCGTGAGCTGGTCGAGGTGCTGCGCCAGCACCGCGACGTCTCCGCTCGGATCGCGGAGGCGCAGGAAATGCTGAAGGATCCCGAGATGCGGGATCTGGCGCGGCAGGAGGCGACGGATCTGGGCGTCGAGCAGGAGCGGCTGGAAAAAACGCTCAAAGAGCTGCTCATGCCCAAGGATCCCAACGACGACAAGAACATCCTGCTCGAGATCCGGGCCGGCACCGGCGGCGAGGAAGCGGCGCTCTTCGCCGCCAACCTGTTCCGCATGTACACCCGCTTCGCCGAGCGGCGGCGCTGGGCCATCGAGATCCTGTCGACCTCGAGCGCCTCGGCGGGCGGCATCAAGGAGGTGGTGGCCGGCATCAACGGGCGCGGTGCCTACTCGCAGCTCAAGTACGAATCCGGGGTCCATCGCGTGCAGCGCGTCCCCGCCACCGAGGCGCAGGGGCGGATCCACACCTCCACCGCCACCGTGGCCGTCATGCCCGAGGTCGAGGACGTCGAGATCCAGATCGATCCCAAGGACCTCACCATCGACGTCATGCGCTCCGGCGGCCCGGGCGGGCAGTCGGTCAACACCACCGACTCGGCGGTGCGCATCCACCACCTGCCGAGCGGGCTCATCGTCCACTGCCAGCAGGAAAAGTCGCAGCACAAGAACAAGGCCATGGCGATGAAGCTGCTGCGCGCCAAGCTCTACGACATCGAGCTCGAGAAGCGCGACACGGCGGAGCGCGACGCGCGGCGCAGCCAGATCGGCTCCGGCGATCGCTCGGAGAAGATCCGGACCTACAACTTTCCGCAGGATCGCCTGACCGACCACCGCATCGGCCTGACCCGCCACAACCTCCCCGGCATCCTCGACGGCGATCTGGAGGACGTGATCGGCAGCCTGCGCGCCCACTTCCAGGCCGAGGCGCTGAAATCACCGGACGACGAACCGGGATAAACTGCCGGGATGGCCGAGACGCCACCCCAAAAGATCGTCATCCTGGACAGCTTCGCCGTCGACCAAGGCGAGCCGGAGAGCACCTGGCAGGCGCTGCGCCCGCTGGGCGATCTGGCGATCTACCCGCAGTCGGCCGAGGAGGAGATCGTGTTGCGCTGCCGCGACGCCACCGCGCTGCTCACCAACAAGGTCCGCCTTGGCGCCGCGCAGCTCCGCGAGCTGCCGGCGCTGCGCTACCTGGGGGTGACGGCGACGGGAACGAACATCATCGATCTCGAAGCGGCGCGCGCGGCGGGAGTCGCCGTCACCAACGTGCCCGGGTACGCGACCGAATCGGTCGCCGAGCTGGTGTTCGCGCTCATCCTGCATTTTTCGCACGACGTCGCCGCACACAACGCGGCCGTCAAGGCGGGCCTGTGGGCGGCCTCCCCCGACTTCTGTTTCTTCCGCAAGCCGCTCCACGAGATCGCCGCGAAGACCCTGGTGGTCGTCGGCGCCGGCGCCATCGGCGGCGCGGTCGCGCGCATCGGGGAGGCGTTCGGGATGCGGGTCTTGCGCGCGGCCGTCCCCGGCGCGCCGGTCCGCGCGGACGCGCCGCGGGTGCCGCTCTTCGAAGCGCTGCCCCTCGCCGATGTGGTCTCGCTGCACTGCCCGCTCACCGACGCTACCCGCGGTCTGGTCGGCGCCGCGTTTCTCCGGGCGCTGCCGGCCGAGGCCATCCTGATCAACACCGGCCGCGGGGCGCTCGTCGACGAGGAAGCGCTGCGGCGGGCGCTCGGGACTGGCCACCTCGGCGGCGTGGGGCTCGACGTCCTGCACGACGAGCCGCCGCCGCCGAATCACCCGCTCGCCGATCCGCGCGCGCCCTGGGCCGGCCGCGTCGTCATCACGCCCCACATCGGGTGGGGAACGGTCGAAGCGCGCCGGCGACTGGTTTCCGAGGTTGCCCTCAACCTGGAAGCCTTCTCGAACGGCCAGGCGCGCAATCGGGTGGCCTGAAAGAAACCTGCCGCTACTCGCCGGTGAGGGTCGCGATGCCGCTTAGCGTGGCTATGATCGTACGGGCGCCGCCATTATCGCGGTGCTCGCCGAGGTAGATCCCTTGCCAGGTCCCGAGGGCGAGCCGGCCGCCGCGAATCGGGATGGTCACCGAAGCGCCGACCAGCGTTGCTTTCACGTGGGCCGGCATGTCGTCCGCGCCTTCGGCGGTGTGCTCGAAGTAGGGCGCGTCCTCGGGCACGGCCCGGTCGATCCAGCGCCCGAGATCGGCGCGCACGTCCGGATCGGCGTTCTCGTTGACGCCCAGCGACGCGGAGGTGTGTTGGATGAAGAAGTGGGCCAGGCCGACCTTGAACCGGGCCAGCTCGGGGAGCGCCGCCAGCAGCTCGCCGGTGACCAGGTGAAAGCCCCGCGCGCGCGGCTGGAGGCGAATCTGCGCCTGATGCCAAAGCATTTTTGTCGTCCGTGGCCTTTAGCACGTTCGCGGCCGCGTGACGCCGGACATCGCTTTTCGTCGCCAAGGGTTGCCAAAATCGAAATCGTCACTTTAATAAAGTCGCTCGGCGGAACCGCCGGGACATACCCGCAAGGAGATCCCATGAGACCCCGCAAGCCCCTGACCGTCGGACTCGGCATCGCGCTCTTGACGCTGCTGGGATCAATCTCCGCCGCCCAGGCGCAGTACGCGCCCCAGCCCTACTACCCGCCGCCCCCGCCACCCCCGCCGCCGCACGGCGTGTACCGCAGCGGCCTGGTCTACGGGTTCTCGGTCGGTGTCGGCTCCATCGGGTCGAGCAACTGCGGCGACGCCTGCGGCGCCGCGGGCCTGCTGGAGTTCCACATCGGCGGCATGATCAACCCGCGAACGGCGCTCCTTTTCGAGGTATGGGGAGCGGATCACCCGTGGACGGGCCCCGAAGGTGACTACGACGAGACGACCAACTCGTTCCTGTCGGTCGCCCTGCAGTATTGGGTCACCGACCTCATCTGGGTAAAAGGTGGCGTCGGCGCGGCCACCCTTCGGCTCACCGACCAAACGAGCGGTTTGGAGACCGATCTCAGTGGGTTCGGCATCTGGGGCGCGGCAGGCCTCGAGCTCATACAGTCCTACAATTTCGCGCTCGACCTGCAGCTTCGAATCGGAAACGGCTTCTATTCGCAGACCCAGGGTGGCGACGCCCAGAACTACGCCCTGATGGTCGGCTTCAACTGGTACTGAGCCAGAGTTTCAGAGCGAAATAATTTTGGCGGCGTGTTTCGCGCGGACGGCGCGGGTGGCGTTGCGCGTGTCGACGACGAGCTGCGCGCGCTCGCAGAGCGCGGCGTAGTCGACGCCGCTGTGATCGGTGGTGATGACGACGCAGTCGAAGCGGCCCGCCTCTTCGATCGCGGTGCTGCGCATCTCCCGCTCGCCGGTGCGCAGCGTCGGCACGTGGGGATCGCTGTAGGCCACCTCGGCACCGCGCCGTTGTAGGAGCTCCATGATGTCCAGCGCCGGCGACTCCCGGACGTCGTCGATGTCGCGTTTGTAGGTGACGCCGCAGATCAAAATCTGCGAGCCCCGCACCGACTTCTGCCGCTCGTTGAGCGCGTCCGCCACCATCACCTCGATGAGCTCCGGCATCGCCGAGTTGATCTCGTCGGCCAAGGTGATGAAGCGGGCGTTGTACTTGAGCGTCTTGAGCTTCCAGGACAGATAGAGCGGATCGATCGGGAGGCAGTGCCCGCCCAGGCCCGGCCCCGGATAGAACGGCATGAAGCCGAAGGGCTTGGTAGCCGCGGCCTGGATCACCTCCCAGGTGTCGAGCCCGAGCCGCGCGCACATGATCGCCACCTCGTTGACGAGGCCGATGTTCACCGCGCGGAAGGTGTTCTCGAGCAGCTTGACCATCTCGGCGCTGTCGGTGGACGAGACCGGCACCAACGTCTCGATGAAGCAGGCGTACATCGCGCGCGCGATCTCCAGGCTCGGCGGCGACACGCCGCCTAGGACCTTGGGCGTGTTGTGGGTGAAGTATCTCGGGTTGCCCGGATCGACCCGCTCCGGCGAGAACGCCAGGAAGAAGTCTTCGTCGGGCTTGCGGCCAGCCTGGACGAAGCGTGGCAAGAGCACCTCGCGCGTGAACCCCGGGAAGGTCGTGCTCTCGAGGACCACCAGCTGCGGACGCCGCATGCGCGTCGCGATCATCTCCGCCGCATCCACGATGAATGAGTTGTCCGGATCCTTGGTCTTGTTGAGCGGCGTCGGGACGCAGATGATGATGACGTCCGCGTCGGCCAGCACCTCCGGATCGGTGGAGCCGGCCAGCGCCCCCGCGCGGACCAGCGCCGCGAGGCGGGTCGATGGGACGTCGTTCACGTAGGAGACGCCGCGCGCGAGCGACGCCACCTTGTCGGCCGACTTGTCGTAGGCGGTGGTCGGAAAGCCGGCGGCCGCCACCTCGACGGCCAGCGGCAACCCGACGTAGCCTGCGCCCACCACGACCACCCGGGCCTGCCGCGCCTGGATCCGCTCGAGCAGCGTCATGTTGGGCCACCCCAGCTACTCACGCGCCGTCCGGTCCTGTCAACGCGACCGCCGCCGAGGCTGCCCGCCGCCGCGGGCCTATTGCCGCGTCTGTTGTAGGCTCAGCGCCAACCTTGGCCAGCCTCGGACTCGGCGGACTACTGTCGCGCGCACGAAGCAGGAATCTGCACCTGTGGGGCCCCGGGTACGCGCGCTGGGCCGTACGAACCGCCGCCGCGCGCGCGCGGGCCAGCCTGGGCCGGGCGGACGCCGGCCCCCGCCACCTGCTGTTTGCCTTCTGCGATCACTTCGAGCCGCTCTGGAGGACCGACGACCGGGTGCGCGGCGCCGCCCGCGTCCGCGCCTGGCGCGAGGGATATCCGGCGCTGGCGGCGGGCTTTCGCGACGCCGACGGCCGGCCACCGCAACATTCGTTTTTCTTCCCTGGCGAGGACTACGCCCCGGACTACCTCGAGTCCCTCGCCGAGCTGGCCCGCCTCGGGCTGGGCGAGGTCGAGCTGCACGCGCACCATCAAAACGATACGGCGGACAGCCTCCGGGCCAAGATCGAAACCTATCTGCAGCTCTTCGACGAGCACGGCCACCTGACCCGCGATCCGGATGGGCGGCTCCGCTACGCCTTCATCCACGGCAAGTGGGCGCTCGCCAACGCGCGCCGCGACGGACACTGGTGCGGCCTCGACGCCGAGCTCCCGCTGCTCTTCGCCACCGGGTGTTACGCCGACTTCACTTTCCCCTCGGCGCCCGACGAGACCCAACCCGCCATCGTGAATCAGCTCTACTGGCCGGAGGGAGATCTCGCTCGACGCCGCGCGTACGAGCAGGGCGCGACGGCCACCGTCGGAGAGGTGCGGCGCGATCGGCTGCTCATGATCGAAGGTCCGCTGGCGCTCACGCTCGAGCGCGGTCCCGGGCGGCTCCCGCGTCCCCGGATAGACAGCGCCGCCATAACCGCCCAGGATCCGGCGACGCCCGCCCGCATCCGGACCTGGGTCCGCCAGCAGATTCACGTCGCGGGACAGGCCGACTGGGTTTTCGTCAAGGTCCACGCCCACGGCGCGCCCGAAGCGCAGGCGGAATCCTTGCTCGGCGACGGCGGACGGATGCTGCACCGGGAGCTGACCACCCGGTACAACGACGGGCAGCGCTGGCGCCTGCACTACGTGACGGCGCGGGAGATGTTCAACATCGCCCTGGCGGCCATGGAGGGGCGCCAAGGCGATCCCGGATTGTTCCGAGACCACCTGCTCCCGCCGCCCCCGACCCGGACCGCGCGCGCGCCGGGCTAGGCCAGCCCGCCGGCCGAATCAGCGGCCGACTGGAAGCGTTTATCCGACATATCGGGACTTCTCCTACGAATCGTCACTTCTGGGCGTCCGGTCACTTGCCTTGCCCGTTGGCCAAAGCCTATCTTTGCGGGCGCAGGTGACTCGGAGGCGGTCAGGTCCGCCCGCCCGGGGTTGGGGCTCGCTGGGATCCGTTGGGGGCGCGACCGATTCCAACCACATGAGCGACAGCACCCAGGAAATGATGAGTCGGAAATCTCGATACGCCCCGGCCGCCCTTCTGTCGGTCTGCCTCCTCGTCGCCGCCTGCGCGGGTCGAGGGGGCAACGGAAGCCCAGGCAGCGGCGCCAGTGGCGGCAGCGGTGGCAACGGCGCCGGCTCCGGCGCGACCGGCAGCGGCGGCGCGGGCGGGACCACCATTCAACCCGACTCCGTCGGGCTGGCGCTCTTCAACGACACCTCGCTCTGCCAGCCCGGACAGGTCGGGGCGACCCCGATGCGCCGGCTGTCGCGCATCGAATACAACGACATGGTCCGCGATCTCGGCCTCGACCCGAGCGGCACCCAGCCGGCAAACCAGTTCGTGTCCGAGCAGAAGATCGACGGCAACTTCAACACCAACAGCTACGCCTCCATCTCGGGGACCATCTTCAACCAGCAGTACCTTCAGGCCGCCGAGACGCTGGCCGCCGCCGCGGTCGCCAACAACCTGAGCTCGCTGGTCACCTGCACGACGCAGGACGCCGCCTGCGCGAGCCAGTTCATCAGCGACTTTGCCGGCCGGGCCTTCCGCGGGCAGCTCGACGCCACCGAATCGGCGGCGCTCCTGACTCTGTACAACAACGTGCGGGCTGTGCCCTTCGACTTCCCCACGGGGATCCAGGCGGTGATCACCTCGGTGCTCACCTCGCCGCGCTTCCTGTTCGTGCTCGAGTTCGGGCAGCCCCCGGCGAGCGGAACGCCGGCCGAGATTCCGCTGGCGCCCCTCGAGCTTGCGACCCGGCTTTCTCTCTACCTGTGGCGCTCGCTGCCGGACCAGACGCTGACCAGCGCCGCGACCGGCGGCCACCTCGTCACGGCCAGCGACGTCACGACGCAAGCGACGCGCATGCTGGCCGACCCCAAGGCGGCCGACGCGCTCCACGATTTCGCCAATCAGTGGCTCGACATCGAGAACATGGATGCGGTCACCAAGGATACCCAGTTCGGGAACTGGAGCGCGGCGCTGGCCGAAGAGCTGCACCTGGAAACGCTGGTGACGTTTAGCTCGACGGTCCTGGCCGCCACCAAGAACGGCCTTCCCGATCTCCTCACCTCGTCGTCGTCGTACCTGAACTCGGACCTGGTGACCTTCTATAACAACCCCTCCGCCTACGCGAAGAACACCACCGGGCCGGGGGCCGCCACCGACTACAAGCCGACCGCCGTCGGTTCCAGCAGCGCGCCCCGGATGGGCGTCCTCACCGACGGCAGCGTCCTCGCGATCCACGCGCACACCTCGCTCCCCTCGCCGACCAAACGGGGCCGGATGCTGCGCCAGCAGATCCTGTGCGAGCAGGTGCCCGACCCGCCGGCCTCGGTCGGCGGCAAGCCGATTCCGGCACCGCCCACCACGCTGACCGCCGGCACCACCCGCGCCGCCTATCTGCAGCACGTGTCGGCGGACACGGCGTGCAACGGCTGCCACCAGTACATGGATTGGCTCGGCTTCGGCTTCGACAACTACGACGCGATAGGGGCGTACATCACGACGGAGAATGGCGCCGCGGTCGACTCGAGCGGACAGTTCATCCAGGAACCCGGATCGAACGATATCTCGGGCACCTTCAGCGGAACGACGGACATGATCCAGCAGCTGTCGGCCAGCCCTCAGGTTGACCAGTGTTACGCGCTGGAGCAGATCCGGTACGCGCTCGGCCGGGTCGAGAGCAACTCCGACGCCTGCTCGGCGCAGCAGATCTACAAGACCTTCTCGACCAGCGGTAGCTTCAACCTCCAGCAGCTCCTGATCGCCGTCGTCAGCAGCAACTCCTTCATGAATCGGACGCCGGTGAACGCGGGGGGGACCTGTCAATGAACCAGCGCAAGATCCAGCTCGAACGGCGGCACTTCCTGCAGATGGTGGGCGCCTCCGCCCTCACCTATCCGTTCCTGCGGGGCGTCCCGAGCTACGCGGCGGCGAGTGGCACCGCGCCCACCTACATGGTCCTGGTCTTCACCCCCTGCGGTTGCGTTCGCCCGCTGTGGGGCGCGACCGACGCCAGCGGAAACGACGTCCTGCCACCCGCCTACGGCAGCGCGCCGACGGTGAACACCAACTTCATCTTCCGCAATACGCTCACGCCGTTCGCCTCGGGCGGGACCGTGGGCGGCGCCAGCTGGACGACCAATCTTCAGAGCAAGGTCATCATCCTCGACGGCCTGAACAACAGAGCCGCGCAGGGCTCCCACGAAGCGGGCATGGCTTCGCTCTGGACCGGCCAGATCTCGAGTGGCAGCGCCGCCACCAGCATCAGCATCGACCAGCAGATCGCGGCGCAGCTCAACGCCGGAACGCCGTTTCCTTCGATTCAGCTCATGGTGCGGGCGGCCTCGGACTACACCGATCGCAGCGTCCAGACCCGGATGCTCTACAACGCCGCCGGGGTGTTCATCGATCCGATCGACACGCCGCTCGCCGCGCGACAAAACCTGTTCGGAAACGTCACGCCCACGGCGGGCCCCGACAAGACGACGTTCATCCGGCAACAACTTTTCGGCGGGGGCGCGGGCCAGCTCAACAGCGAGCTGACCGCGCTCATGCCCAAGGTGTGCAGCGCCGACCGGGCCCAGCTTCAGGCGCTCCAGGACGGATGGAACAACCTCGACACCCAGCTCAAGGCGGCCGCGACGGCCACGGCGAACTGTACGGCGCCCGAGACGGTCCCCGCCGGCACGCTCGACTACCCGACCAGCGCGAAGCTTCAGATGGACATCCTGGCGATGGCGCTGGCGTGCGATCTGACCCGGGTGGCCAGCCTGCAGTTCTCGACCGCCACCAGCCAGGTGACGCACACCTGGCTCGGGTCGAACCAGGCCAAGTGCCACCACGACTACTCGCACGAGGGCCCACAGTCGCTCTACGCCCTCGCCCCCTACAGCTCCTCCGGGACGTACAACATCTACGGCGCGAGCAACTTGAACCTCTACAACACGGCCGTGCCGCCCAGCCTGGCCATGCAGAAGGCGATCGACAACTGGTACGCCACCCAGGTCGCCTACCTGGCGCAGCGGCTCAACAGCCTCACCGGCGCCGGGAGCGGCACCACGCTGCTCGACCAGTCCGTCATCTGCTGGGGGAGCGAGCTCGACATGGGCGCGGCGCACAACCACGACGACACGCCCTTTATCCTGGTCGGCGGCGCCAACGGCAAGCTCAAGACCGGCCAGATGGTCACCTTCCCGCTCGATCTGACCGACGGTGACTCCAAGGTCGCCGCCGCGAAGGATCGCGCGCACAACGACCTACTGCTGACGCTGGCCCAAGCCATGGGGGCCGCCCCGTCGTCGGGAAAGTTTGGCGAGCCGACCTACTGCACCGGACCCATCGCGCAGATCCTGAATTCCTAGCGAGCTCGAGAGCCGCGCGCCTCCGGTCGGAGCGCTATCGGCGCGCGCGCGTGAGGGCGTCTCGCATGACGCGCGCGAACTCGCCGGCCAGCGCGCGCCGATCGAATCGCGCGAAGTCCCGCGGTCGCGGGGCGGGCGGGCGGACGCCTGCGACGAACGCCCGTAGCTCGCGGGCCATCGCCGCGGCGATGGCCGCCTCGGCGCGCGGGGGCAGCAGCTCGCCGATCGTGTGGTCCCGCACCAGATCGGCCAGCGCCCCGGGCGGCGACAGGGTGAGCACGCGCAGGCCCCAGCGTTCGGCCAGGTGGCCGAGCTCGAAGATCTTCGCCGGGTAGATCCGCTCGACGTGTGGCGCCTCGTCGAGAATGCAGAGCGCGAGGTGGCTGGCCGCGAGCGCGCGCATCGCTTCAGCGTGCGGCAGATAGCCGGAGCGCTCGACGCCCAGCGCCTCGCAACCGGCGAAGGCGTCCAGCTCGGTCTCGACGATGCGACCGACGAAGCGCACTCGCAACCTCCGGGCCAGCGCCGGCTCGGCGGCGTGGAGTCGGCGCAGGGCGCCCAGGAGACCGCGGGCGCTGGTGAGCCGGAAGACCGTCCCGGCGTAGGTGATCGTCAACTTGTCGGCCTCGGCGGGCGGCCCCGGAAGCGCCGCCGGAAAATCGTCCGGATCGTAGCCGTTGGGGATGGCCACCACGGCCGCCGGATCGAGAAACGGAAACCGCGCCAGCAGATTCGCGCGAAACGCCTCGGTGGCGGTAATGATCGCGTGCGCGCTGCCGATCACGATCCGTTCCAGCACAGCGCCGACCTGCGCCGGGAGCCGCGCGTTCATCTCGTAGACCTCGCGCACCGTGCTCCACTCGTCGCGGTAGTCGAGGATCACCGCGGTGCCCGGGCGCCGACGTGCCAGCGGCCCCAGCAGGAATTGCGAGAACGGTGGTCCGCTGATCAGCACGACGTCGTCGGCGCCCCGGAGGAGGCGCCGCCCGAGCGCGAGCTGCGCGGCCGGGAGCCATAGGACCTGGGGGTCGGGAACCAGCGCCTGGCGTCCGACGTCGACAGCCAGTTTCAGGGCCCGCCGGCCGACCGACATCGGCGCCGCGGGGCCGGTCTGCGCCAGCGACCAACCGACGCGCTTGACGCCATAGCCGGGCTCCAGCGTCGGGACCCGCACGATCTCGGTCCCGACCGGGATGTCGGCCAGCAGCGAATCGTCGCGCAGCGGCGACGACGGATTCGATGCGGTCAGCACGGACGGCCGCACGCCGTGCAGGCCGAGATACTTCACCAGCTTGACGGGCCGGCCGACGCCCGCGCCGCCGGTGGGCGGGAAGGCGTACGCCACCACCAGCGCGCGCAGGGCGGCGTCGGCCTCACCCGACACCGGCAGCTCCCTCGGCGACGGCCCGCGCGAGCGTCGCCTCGAGCCGGGCGGCGCTCTCGTCCCAGCCACCGCGGGCCGCGAGCGCGGCGACGGTCGCGGCGTCGGCGTCGGTCTCGGTGTCGGTCTCGATCTCGGCTCCCAGTGCCGCCGCCAGCGCCGGCACGTCGCCGACCGGCACCAGCGCGCCCAGCTCGGCGCGGTGAACGACGTCCGGGATGCCGCCCACCCGCGTCGCCACCACCCGCCGCCCACAGGCCAGCGCCTCCAGCAGAACGTTGGGCGTCCCCTCGTGGTGGCTGGGCAGCGTCACCAGATCCGCGGCCGCCATCCAGAGCGGAACCTGGTCGAACGGGCGCGCGCCCATCAGGATCGCCCGGCCGCCGAGCGGCGCGAGGGCCGTCTGCAGGGACCGACGCGCCGGCCCCTCGCCCACCATCACGAGCGCGACGTTTGCCCCGGGACGACCGGCGGACCACGCCGCAAAGGCGGCCGCCAGATCGAGAACCCCCTTGTCTTCCTGCAATCGTCCGACGTAGAGAATCCATCGGCGGTCATCGGCGCCGTGGCCGAGCGCCGCACGCGCCTCTCCCCGCGCGCGAGGACGAAAGAGCGACGGATCGACCCCGTTCGGGACGACGTCGATCCGGGTCGGGTCGACGCCCAGCGACGCCGCGTCGGCGGCGAGCGCGCGACTGACCGCCACGACGCGGGCGGCGCGGGGCAAGGCCCGCGCGAGCTGCCAGCGCAGGGTCGGCCGCTTCGCCAGCAGATCGATGTCCGACCCGTGCAGCTTCACGACCACCGGCAGGCCGAGCGCCCGCCCGAGCGCCACCGCCGCGACCCCGTCCGGATAGGCCCACGATCCGAGCACGACGTCGAAGCGACCCCGACGTCGCCACACGGCGGGCAGCACCGAGAGGGCATAGAGCCCGGCGGAGAGCGCATGTCCATAGCGCGGAAGGTAGAGCGTGCGCGGGTGCGCGACCTCGAGCCCCTCGAGGCGATCGGTGGCAGACACCTCGGGGGGTGGCACGCGGCCGGCGAGACGCGCGACCATCCGCGAGCCCGGAAACCAGGGGACCGTGGCCAGCACCTCGACCTCGCACCGCCGCCCGAGCGCGCCGAGCTGCTGCCGGTTGAACGGCGCCGAGAGCGGCTCGGCCGCGTTCGGAAACATCTTGGTGATCACGAGGACGCGCATCCCTCACCAGGTGACGCGTTGACGGCCGGAGAGATACCGCCAGAGGCCAGCGACCGCGGCGGCGTTGAGCACCACGAACGTCCGCGCCAGACCCGCGATCCGGCCAGCCCGTCCCCCCAGCGCCGCCGCCAGATAGAACGCCAGCTGGGCGGCGACCAGAGCCTGCATCGCCGCTGCGCAGGTCCCACGCAGCGACCAGGCGGCCGAGGACGAGGCCACGAAGAGGGCGGCCAGCAACCAGGGCGCCCACAGGCGCAACACCTTGTGCGAAAACGTCTCCAGCCAGATCGGGTTGCGAACGGGCACCAGCAGCGCCGGCAGCAGCGCGAACAGCTGGTAGTTCCCGGCCAGGGTGCGAACCTTGCGCCCGAACTCGCGCCGGTCGTCAAAAGCGGCGTCGTGCGCCACGGCTTCCGAGACCAGGGCCACCGGCTTGCCGGCCAGGCAGAGGCGCATCGGGATCCAGACGTCGTCGAGGATGAGGTCCTCCGGCAGCGGCACGAAATCGGCGCGCCTCATCATCGCGATGGCGCCCGTCATGCCGACCACCCCGCGAAAGCGCGACTCCTGCCGCCGGATCCAGTCTTCGTAGCGCCAGTACGCGCCGCTGCCGGCGCTGCCACCCAGCACGAGGCGCCCGGTCGCGCAGCCGACGCGGGCGTCCGCCAGCGCCGCGGCCAGCGCGCCCGCCGCGTTTGGCGATAGAGGTTGGCGCACGTCGTTGAGCAGAAACAGCTCGCCGCGCGCCTCGGCGGCCAACCGATTGATCGCCACGGCCTTGCCGCGCCGGACCGGGTCGGCGAAGACGCGGATCCGGTCGCCCGCTTCCGGACGGGCAGCGGCCGCGCGCGCGACCGCCTCGCTGTCGTCGCCGCAGCCGTCGCAGTAGACCAGGATCTCGATCCGCACCGCGGGGTGATCTTGGGCCAGCAAGCTGTCCAGCTTTCGCGGCAACGCGGCCGCCCCGTCGAACACCGCAAGCAGCACGCTGATGAACGGTGCGGGTCCGGCGCGGTCGGGGTCGACGCCGCCGCCCGACATCGACATGGCCGTCGACATCGAGCGCCGCCCCGGCGCGACACGGGCACACAGGGCGATGAGCGCCGGATAGCCCAGGTAGGTGTACCCCAGCGCCGCCAGCGCCCAGATCACCAGCACGACCCGCGCGTCGCACACGCCGCCGCCTCAGGTCCCGCGCGCGCGCAGCATCACGAGCGGAGTCTTCACCAGGATCGACAGCTCGAGCGGCACGAAGGTGCGCAGGTCTTCCATCGCGCCGCCGTACGCGAGGTCGTAGAGCAGCTTCATCCGCATGTGGTCGGCGACCGCGTCCTCGGCGCCTTCGACCTGGAACGGATTGGTCAGATCGCGGGTGAACGACATCAGCTCGCTCCCCGGCGGCGGCTTGCCCGAGTAGCCCAGCGTCACCTGGGCCAGGCCGGTGATTCCCGGTTTGACGTCGCGCATCCGCTCCTCGAAATAGGGGATGGCCAGCGCGAGCTGCTCGGCCAGCTCGGGACGCTCCGGACGGGGCCCGACGATGCTCATGTCGCCGGCCAGCACGTTCAGGAACTGGGGCAGCTCGTCGATGTGGGTCCGGCGCAAGAAACGTCCCACCCGCGTGATCCGGGGATCGTTCTCGCTGGCGAGGACCGGCCCGCTGAGCTCCTCTGCGTCCGGGCGCATCGACCGGATCTTGAACATCAAGAACTCCCGAAATCGCGGCCTCGGCGGCTGCGTGCGCCCGGGATCCTCCCCTGCACCGACCCCTTCGTCGACCCCCGGCCCGAGCTGCCCGGCGCGCCGTTGACGAATCAGGATTGCCCCGGGTGAATCGAGGTAGACTGCCGCGGCAATCAGAGGGAAAAGAGGTAGAGTAATGGCAAGGCCGAGAAGCGAGCCGACGACGTCGATCAATCTCTTCGCGACGCGTACCGATCGGACCACGCCTTTACGCTACACCGAAACCTTACCCCTACGATATGACGCCGTGGACGGACCTATCGACGAGGTTCCCGCATTGATTCGGCTCCAGCTGGCCGGAATATTGGAGCATCGGGACGTTGCCCTTCGTGCGGTATCGACGGCGTGCAAGCTGGTCACGCCGCGGCCGCAGGGGCGCTCATGGAACGAATTCCAAATGCAGGTGGTCTCCGCCGTCGGCGAGGCATTCAACAATGTCGTCCTCCACGGGTACGCCGGCCGGAAGGAAGGCAGCATCGATATGCGAATCCAAACCCGGCGCGGCCTCATCAGGATCGAGTTACGCGACTGGGGGGCCAGCTTCGACCCCACGACGGTCCCGCCGCCGGCCTTCGATACCCTCCCCGAGTCAGGCCTCGGCCTTTACATCATGCAGTCGTTCATGGACATGACCTACCGAGCCGGCCGTCCCAACCTGCTCACGCTCAGCAAACGCTACGTGGCGGAACGCGCCAGCGCGGCCCGCAAGTCCGAAGGTGCCACATGAGGTTCGAGATTTCGCCGGCCAAGGATGGCACGACCCGCCTCGTCATCGAGGGGGAGCTCGATGCCGTCACCGTGGCCGAGCTCCGCGGAGATCTGGAGAAGCTGGTCAAGACCAAGCCGACCGTCGTCGATGTCGATCTCTCCCAGCTCCGGATGGTGGACAGCTCGGGGGTCGGCGCGCTGGTGTCCCTTTACAAGCGGGTGCGGGCGCAGGGTGGCAGCGTTGTCATCAAGGGATTGCGCGACCAACCGCTGGCGATCTTCAGGCTCCTCCGTCTCGACCGGGTCATGCTCAATGCCGACTCCAGGGTTCCCCCCTCGCCGCCGACGCACAAGCAGTCGAAATCACGCCACTAGGCCATGCTCGAGGCGTGCATGAGCCCATTTCCGGACTGTGACGCTTCATACGTTTTTGAATGGCACGAGGTAGTGGGACCAGTTACCTTAGAGCAGCTTTTGGGGATGACCGTCGGGCGTCATGGGTGAGGTAGGAAGATGGCCTCAAATACAATAGATCTGGCATCGCCGCTCCTGGTTGACGCGACTTCTCTCGAGGAAAACGCGAGCGGCCAAGCTGTCGCCCAGGCGGTTGCGGCGCTGGGGGAGCCGGAGTCGCCCTCGGAGCTGGCGCAGCGGCTCGCGATCGTGATCGCCATGATGTGGCCGCAGATCGCGGACGCCGATCTGTTCCTGCCCGAAAAGGGACGGCCGCTGCGCGGCGTGCGCGATGCGCGCGCGGGCGCGGGGCTGCTGGCCACTCTGAACGCCGTGTGGGGACCGATCGCGGCGCAGGGGCTCATGCCGGTGACGCCCACCCTCTTGCCACGCGACCTGGCGACCGGACGCGGCTCGACCATGTCGACGCCGATTTTCTCCGGAAAGTCGCTGGAGGGATTTCTGGTCGTGCAGCGCCAGGCGGAGGCGCCGGCGTTCACCATCCAGAACCTCGAAACCCTGGTGGCGCTCGCGGAGGGTGTGGGCGGGATTCTTCCGGTGACCCGCGGTCGGGCCTCGGCCTCGTCGGCGTCGTGGCTCGAACAGGATATGGCCGCGGCCGGCGGGATTCAGCGGACGTTCCTGCCCGAGCCGATCGGCGAGAACTCCGCGGCCGTCCGGGTGGTGACCGAGTACATGCCCGCCTACGCGGTGGGCGGTGATTTCTACGACTAGATCGGAAGAGCGTCGTGTAGGGAAAGAGTGTAGATCTCGGTGGTCGCCGTATC
>OCTA010002428.1_pt1 | contig 16983 bp, 11 predicted proteins | sample 1538991 | NCBI WGS metagenome assembly OCTA01 (sample SAMEA3539302, study PRJEB22396) | soil metagenome | biome: tundra; feature: field; material: soil | place: USA | collected 2010-05 | depth 0.15 m | reverse complement strand
AGCGCGGCGGCGCAGGTGATCGAGGCGTCGGCCGGGTTGAACGTCCACGGGACATGCGGCAGGTTGATCCAGTCGACGACGCGCCCGCGGAACAGGCCGGGAGCGCGGAAGATACGATCGCCGAGGTTCGCCGCGGCCCCGCCGAGCAGCAGCCCCAGGGCGATCGTCCAGGCCCGGCTGCGCAGCCGCTTGGCCAGGACGATGATGGCGAGGATGACCCCGCACCCGAACAGGCCGATGACCGCGGTGTAGGAGGTGCCGAAACCGAAGGCGGCGCCAGCGTTGAGGGTGAGATGCACGGTGATCAGGCCGTACAGCATCCTGGCCGTCGGATGCCCGGCCAGCTTGTCCAGCGCCAGGGCGGTGGAGATCGTATCGGCGGCCAGCACGACGACGGCGATCCCGAACATGACCGGCAGCGCGTGCCCGCGGCGCGGCGCGGCGGGCGTCATGAGGACCGGGATTCGCGCGGCGGCAGCGGACGGCGGGACTTGACCGGGCCGGTGGAGGTGTCGGGCGGCTCCGGCGGCGGCTGCTTGGCCAGGGCGTCGAGGGCGAGCTGGACCGCGGTCTCCAGCTGCGGGTCGCGGCCCGCCGCCGCGTCGTCCGGGCTGATCAGCACCTCCACGTCCGGGTCGACACCGTAGTTCTCCACGCCCCAGCCGAACTCGTCGAACCAGAACGCATACCTGGGCACGGTGATGCTGGTGCCGTCGACCAGGCCCTGGCGCCCCTCGATGCCGATCACGCCACCCCAGGTCCGGGTCCCGACCACGGGGCCGAGGCCGAGCAGGCGGATCGCCGCCGTGACGATGTCGCCGTCCGATCCGGCGAATTCGTCCGCCACGGTGACCAGCGGGCCGTGCCGCGCCTCCTCCGGGTAGGTCCCGGGCAGCAGATGGCGACCGAGGTCCCAGGCGATGACGCGACGGGAGAGCTTCTCCACGATCAGCTCGGAGATGTGCCCGCCGCTGTTCCCGCGCACGTCGAAGACCAGCCCGTCCCTGGCCATCTCCGTCCGCATGTCGCGGTGGAAGTGCGCCCAGCCCTCGCCCATCATGTCCGGGATGTGCAGGTAGCCGAGGCGGCCCCGGCTCAGCTCACGCACCAGCCGGCGCCGTCCGGTCACCCAGTCCTGGTACCGCAGCCGCCGCTCGCTGCGCAGCGGCACCACGACCACCCGGCGCGGTTCGCCGGGCGCGGACGCCGGGCGGATGGTCAGCTCCACCGGCTTGCCCGCCGTGCCGGCCAGCAGCGGCCACGGGCCTCGCACCGGGTCGACCGGCAGGCCGTCCACGGCCACGAGTTCGTCACCGGCCAGCACCGCCACGCCCGGTGCCGCCAGCGGCGACCGCGCCCGCGGGTCGGACGACTCGCCCGGCAGCACCCGGTCCACCAGCCAGCGACCGGAACCGTCCCGCGAGATGTCCGCGCCAAGCTGGCCGACCGGCGCGTATTTCCGGCCCCCGTTCCCGGCTGCGTTCACGTACGCGTGCGACGTGCCGAGCTCGCCGAACAGCTCCCAGAGCAGATCGGCGAAGTCAGCTGACCCGCGGATCCGCGCCAGCAGCGGCCGGTAGCCGGCCAGCGCGCCGTCCCAGTCCACGCCGGAGGTGTCCTGGACCCAGAAATCCCGGCGCACGTACCGCCCGGCTTCGGCGTAGGCGTGCTGCCACAGCGCGACCGGATCGGCCTGGAACCGGGCCCGCGACTCATCGATGATGACGGCATCTGATGAGTCGTCCTGCTTGCGCGCGGACGGCACCACCCGAAGCTCATCGTGGTCACGCACGACGATCCGGGTACCGTCGCCGCTGACCCGGAACCACTCGACGCCGCCCGCCAGCTCCTTGACCTCCCGCTTGCGCAGGTCGAACCGCTGCAGCACCGACCGGGGCCGGTCGTCGTCCAGGTCGGCGCCGCCCTCGCCGAGCACGCCGGCCAGCGGCGCCCGCAGCCACACCAGGCCGCTCTTGACCGCACGCAGGGACCGGTAGCGGGCCTCCTCCACCGGAACGGGGACAATGCGTTCGGCCAGGCCCGCGGCATCGACGGTGACGGCCACCCCGTCGTCGGAATCCTCGCCCGCCTCGCCATTGACCGGTCGTCCCTCGGGCATCGGCCCGAACGGCGACGGGGTCTGCGCCGCGAGCGGCACCAGATAGGGACGGGCGCCGAACGGGAACGACAGGTCGAACGTGTGCGTGTCGTAGACCGGGTCGAAGGTGCGCTGGGACAGGAACGCCAGGTACAGGCCGTCGGAGGTGAACACCGGGCTGGTGTCGGCGAACCGCCCGTCCGTCACGTCGATGATCTCGTGGTCGGCGAAGGAGGCGCGGCGGGCGAGCCGGATCTGGGCCAGCGGCCGCAGGGCGGGCTGGGACCAGGCCAGCCAGGCCGAGTCCGAGGACCAGGCCAGCCCGCTGACGGCCCCGTCTGCGCTCGCCGCCAGCTCGGTGACCTGACCCGATTCCACATCGACGACGAACAACCTGCCGTCGTGGGCCGCCGCCGCGACGGTAGCGCCGTCCGGGGAAGCGGCCAGCGCAGTCACATGACCGAGAAGACCTTCAGCCCGCCGAACGGCCCCGGGCTCTCCGGACACGGACCCGATTTCCAGCGCGTCGGCCCCGGACGCGTCGGTGACCCAGGCCACCCGTCCGGTCTCGCCGAGCACCCGGGGCAGCCGCCCGCGGGCCTGCGGGTCGACCAGCAGGGCGCGCGCCGGGCCGTCCTTGTGGGTGAGCCAGTGCACCGTGCCCCGCACCTCGACCACGCTGGCCTGGCCGGTCCGGTCACAGTCGATATCGCCGAGATGATCACGGGCCGAGATCAGCATCGGCGCCCGGGCCGCCGCGGGCGAGCCGAGGCTCAGCTCGATCCGGTGCGGCCCGGGCGCGTCCGGCCCGTCCAGGATCCAGATGTCGCCCGCGACGTGGTAGACGATCCGCTGCCCGTCGGTGCTCGGGTTCCTGACGTACATGCCGTCGTGATCGGTGTGCCGCCGCACGCCGGCGCCGTCCAGCGCGCACGAATAGATGTTGCCTGTGTCCTCGTGATCGGACAGGAAGAACAGCCGCCCGCCGATCAGCATCGGGCTGGCGAGCTGGCCGCCCAGGCCGGTCAGGACCCGGGTGAACTGTGCGTGTCCGGCCGGGGGATCGGCCGGGGTGGCGGTCCACAGCTTGCCGGCCCGGCCGCCGCGGTACCGCTTCCAGAACGCGGGTTCGCCGGCCACGCTCCCGGTGAGCAGGGCGGTGCCCGTCTCCTCCAGGGCGAGGTCATTGACGGCCCCGTACGGCAGCAGCCGGGGCGGCGCGTCCCCCCGGCCGGGAACCGCGTAGGCCCGCCGGTACTTCATGGCCGGCTGGCCGGCCGAGCTGATGGCCAGGACCTCGCCGCCGGCCGTCCACCCGGTGACCCTGGTCTGCGGATCACCCCAGTAGGTCAGCCTGGCCGGCTGGCTGCCTTCGGCGTCGGCCGCGTACACCTCGGGGTTACCGTCCCGCCAGCTGGTCCAGGCCACCGACGTCCCGTCACGGGAAAACCGCGGGTAGCTCACCGGGACGTCGTCGGCGGACAGCCGCCAGGCCCGGCCTCCCCCGGCCGGACCGAGCCAGACGTCATCGCCAGCGACGAAGGTCACCAGGTCGCCGTGCAGGTGCGGATAGCGCAGGTAGCCCGGCGTCATCGCGCCGCGCCCTGGCCAGGCCGGGGCGGCAGCGGCGGCCGCGCCTTGACCGGGCCGGCCGACGGGTCGGGCGGCACCGCGGGCGGCTGTTTCTCCAGCGCCTCAAGCGCGATGTGCACCGCCGTCTCCAGCTGCGGGTCCCGGCCCGCGGCCCAGTCGTCCGGGCTGATCAGCACCTCCACGTCCGGGTCGACACCGTGGTTCTCCACGCCCCAGCCGTACTCGTCGAAGTGGAACGCGAACTTGGGCACGGTCATGTGCGTGCCGTCGACCAGTTCGTAGCCGGGTAGGCCCTCGATGCCGACCACGCCGCCCCAGGTGCGGGTGCCGACCACCGGACCCAGGCCGAGCAGCTTGATCGCCGCCGTGACGATGTCGCCGTCGGACCCGGCGAACTCATCGGCCAGCGCGACGAGCGGACCGCGCCGCCCGTCCTCCGGGTAGGGCACCGGCCGCATCCCGCGCACGGTGTCCCAGCCGATGACCTGGCGGGACAGCTTCTCCACCACGAGCTGCGAGATGTGCCCGCCGCCGTTCCCCCGCACGTCCATGACCAGGGCGTCGAAGCGCATCTCGGTCCGCAGGTCGCGGTGGAAGTCGGCCCAGCCCTCACCCACCATGTTCGGGATATGCAGGTAACCCAGGCGGCCCTCGCCGAGCTCGCGCACCAGCCGGCGCCGGCCGGCCACCCAGTCCTGGTACCGCAGCCGCCGCTCATCCCGCAGCGGCACCACCACCACCTGCCGCAGGGGGCCAGGGAGGTCCGGGGGGCTCGTCCCCCCGGACCGCACCATCAGCTCGACCGGCTTGCCGATCGTCCCGGCCAGCAGCGGCCAGGGACCGTACACCGGATCGACCGGCCGCCCGTCGACCGCGACCAGTTCGTCACCGGGGCGCACCACCACGCCGGGCGCCTCCAGCGGCGAGCGGGCCCGCGGGTCGGACGACTCCCCGGGCAGCACCCGGTCCACCACCCAGCGGCCGGAACCGTCACGGGAGATGTCCGCGCCGAGCAGGCCGACGGCGCCGGGGCCCGGATCGCCGGGGCCGAAGTCCTGGCCGACCTTGATGATATAGGAGTGCGAGGTGCCGAGCTCGGCGACTACCTCCCACAGCAGGTCGGTGAAATCGTCCGCGCCGCGGACACGGTCCAGCAGCGGCCGGTAGGCCGCGAGCACCCCGTCCCAGTCCACGCCGGACATGGCGGGGTTCCAGAAGTTCCGGCGCATCTCCCGGCCGGCTTCGTCGTAGGCGTGCCGCCACAGCGCGGCCGGGTCAGCCTGGAACCTGGCCCGGGTCAGGTCCACGGTGACCGTGCCGGCCGAGTCGTGGTCGTCCTTATGATCGGACGGCAGCACCCGCAGGTCCTCGCCGTCCTTGACCACCAGCCGGGTCCCGTCGCCGCTGACGTCGAACCAGTCGAGCTCGGCGACCAGCTCGGTGACCTCGCGCTTGGCCAGGTCGAAGCGTTCCAGCGCGGGCTGCGGCGCGTCGTCGTCCGGAAGCGCGTTGCCCTCGCCCAGGACGCCGGCCACCGGCTCACGCAGCCAGGCCAGCCCGCCCTTGACCGCACGCAGGCCCGAGTACCTGGCCTCGGCGACCGGCACGCCGACCACCCGGCTGGCCAGGCCTGCTGAGTCCACTGAGACCACGGTCCGTTCGGAAGAATCGGTCTGGTCTTTATCGTCGGCGTCGGTCTCCCAGGGACGGCCACCGGCCAGCGGCCCGAACGGGGACGGGGTCTGCGCGGCCAGCGGCACCAGGTAAGGGCGGCTGCCGAACGGGAACGACATGTCGAAGGTCTGGGCGTCATACACCGGGTCGAAGCTGCGCCGGGAGATGAACGCGAGATACCGGCCGTCGGAAGTGAACGCCGGATCGGTGTCGGCGAACCGGCCGTCCGTCACGTCAATGATCTCGCGGTCGGCGACCCGGGCGATGCGGATGCGGCGCAGCGGCTGCGGGCCGGGCTGGGACCAGGCCAGCCAGGCCGAGTCCGGTGACCAGCTCAACCCGTCCACCGGCCCGTCGTCCGCCGCCGCCAGCTCGCTGACCTGCCCCGAGGTGACATCCACGACCCGCAGCGCGCCGTCGTGACCGGCCGCCGCGACCATCGTCCCGTCCGGGGCGGCCGCCAGCTCCGTCACGTGACCGAGCAGGCCGTCGGCCAGCGATGAGGGCTCCGGCTCACCGGCCACGGACCCGACGGACCCGATCTGCAGCGCGTCGTCGCCGGAGGCGTCGGTGACCCACACCGCGCGGCCGGTCTCGCCGAGCACCTGCGGCAGCCGGCCGCGGGCCTGCGGGTCGACGAGCAGCGCGCGGGCCGGGCCGTCCCGGTGCGTCAGCCAGTGCACCGTGCCCCGCACCTCGACCACGCTGGCCTGGCCGGTCCGGTCACAGTTCAGGCTGCCCAGGTGGTCCCCGGCCGAGATGAGCTTCGGCGTCCGGGCGGCCGCCGGGGAACCGAGCGTCAGCTCCAGGCGGCGCGGCGCGGGAGCGTCGGGGCCATCCAGGATCCAGATGTCGCCGGCCACGTGGTAGACGATCCGCTGCCCGTCGGTGGACGGGTTCCTGGCGTACATGCCGTCGTGATCGGTGTGACGGCTGATGCCGGTGCCGTCCAGCGCGCAGGAGTAGATGTTCCCGGTGCCCTCGTGATCGGACAGGAAGAACATCCGCCCGCCGATCAGCATCGGGCTGCTGAACTGGCCGTCGAGGTCGGCGAGCACCCGGGTGAAGAGGGGATCCTGCGCGCTGGCGGTCCACAGTTTGCCGCGGGTACCGCCGCGGTACCGCTTCCAGTACGCCGGTTCGCTGTTCATCCGGCCGGTGAGCAGGACGGTGCCTCCCTCAGAGGGCAGCAGCGCCTCCAGGGCCAGGTCGGCGACCGGGCCGAACGGCAGCCGCCGCGGCGGCGCGCCCTCGACCGGGACCGCGTACGCCCAGCTGAGATAGTTCTCGGGCTGGCCGGCCGCGCTGACCGCGAGAACCTCACCGTGCCGCGTCCAGCCGGTCACCCGGGTCTTGTTGTCGCTCCAGTAGGTGAGCCTGCGGGTGGCGCTGCCCTCGGGGTCGGTCAGGTACACCTCGGGGTTGCCGTCTCGCGCGCTGGTCCAGGCGATGGCGGACCCGTCGCGGGAGAAACGCGGATAGCTCACCTGAGCGCTGTCAGCGGATAGCTTCCAGGCCCGGCCGCCGGCGGCGGGGGCAAGCCAGATGTCGTCTTCGGCTACGAAAACGACCTGATCACCGTGAATGTGCGGGTAACGCAAATATCCAGATGAAGTCACGCCGTTCATCCTACGGTCTAGAGCCAGCCTCGTTCGGAGGCTATTCGCAGTGCCTCGGCCCGGTTGCGGGCACCCGTCTTCTGAATGCACGCGGACAGGTAATTGCGCACCGTTCCCTCGGACAAATACAGCTGGGCAGCTACCTCCGCGATCGTCGCGCCGTCCGCGGACGCCACGATCACGTCACGCTCGCGCGGGGTGAGCGGGTTCAGGCCGTCGGCGAGCGCCGCCGCCGCCAGGTCGGGGTCGATGACCTTCTCCCCAGCCAGCACGCGGCGGATGGCCTGCCCGAGCTTGTCCGCCGGGGAGTCCTTGACCAGGAATGCCGACACGCCGGATTCCATCGCGCGGCGCAGGAAGCCCGGCCGCCCGAACGTCGTCAGGATCACCACCTTGATGTCCGGGTGGTCCCGCTTCAGCTCGGCCGCGGCGGCCAGCCCGTCCATCCCCGGCATCTCGATGTCCAGCACCGCCACATCCGGGCTGGTGTCCTTCGCCGCCTGCAGCACCTCATCACCGCGGCCGACCTGAGCCACCACCACCATGTCGCCCTCGAAGGACAGCAGCGCGGCCAGCGCCTCCCTGATCATCACCTGGTCCTCGGCGAGCAGCAGCCGGACGGGCGGGCGGGCTTCGGAACCCTGAGTCTGGTGATCAGAGGTCATAGCTGGTCATTATGGCCGGTCGCGGCCATGGCCGCCGCCGCTAGACCGGGGCTCACCGTCGCGGTGAGGCGGAAGCCGCCGGGGTGGCCAGGACCGGCTGAGCCGAGCGCCAGGCCGCCGCCCACGGCGGACAGCCGCTCCGACATGCCGCGCAGCCCGCTCCCCTTAGCGGCCTGGCCCTGACTGTCCTGGTCCCCGGCCCGGTCGGCCCGGTCGCCGAGGCCGCGGCCATCGTCGGTGACCTCGATCGAGAGCTCCCGGGCGCGCTCGGTGAAACGTATCGAGCAGTGCTTCGCGCCGGAATGGCGGATCACGTTGGTCACGGCCTCGCGCAGGCACCAGGCCAGCACGGCCTCGGCGTCCGGGTCGAACGTGCCCGACCGCAGGGTGAGCTCGGGGTCGTCGTCGAGGCCGATGCCGGCCGCGTCGAGCGCGTGCCGCGCGGTGATCACCTCGATGGCCAGCGTGGGCCGCCGGTAACCGCTGACCGCCTCCCTGATGTCGTGCAGCGTCTGCCGGCTGACCCGGGCGATGTCGTCCAGCTCGGTGAGCACCGCGTCGCGTTCCGCCGAGAGCGGCAGCCTGGTCAGCCGCTTGGCGGCCAGATCGGACTTCAGCGTGATCATCGACAGCGACTGCCCGGTCAGGTCGTGCATGTCCCGGGCCAGCCGCAGCCGTTCCTCGTTCGCCGCCAGCTTGGCGACAGTCCCGCGGGCCCGGGCCAGCTCGTGCATCAGCGCGATCTGCAGCCGGAACCCCATCATGGCCAGGCCGATGAGCAGGACGGGCAACAGCTCGGCAAAGTAGTTCCCGAGGTCGAGATGGGAGAGCCAGCTGAAGAACGTGTAGCAGACGACGCTTCCGGCGACGCCGAATACGGCCCCCCTGACGCCGGCCGGCCCGGCCACGAGCACCATGCCGGCGGCGGCCGACACGTAGATCCACAGCGGCGTCCATTGGTAGCCGTACACCACGCAGGCCAGCGCCGCCAGCAGGACCATGGCGGCGAGCCCGCCGTGCGCCCGCCGCGGCCATCTGTCCTGGTACATGAGAATGGGCAGGTAGATGAGGCAGAACGCGACCGTGATGGCCAGGCCGCCGGCGATCCACAGCGCCCCGTGGTGGTGACCGAAAAGCTTACTGACGGGCGCAACGAGGTAGACCAGCCAGATGCCGGAGAAGAACCAGCGCATCGGGCTGCCGGTGCCTGGCGTGATGAGGCGCGCGCGGAAGCCGCCGGTGAACCGGCCGGGCGAGCGGCGCTGGCCGTCGGCCTGGTCCGTCCTGGCCGCCTCGGAGGACCTTATCGCCATCGCACCTTCACCTCTCTTCCATGTCACGACCCGCCGTCAGACCGTCTCCGCGATGCCCCGCACCGCCCAGGTGGCCAGCGCGACGAAGATCGCCAGCCAGATCGCGACGCCGACCACGTTGACCAGCGCCACGCTGCCCACCCGGATGATGTCCGTGCTGAGCTTGACGATCTGGTAGGTGGGCGTGAACTCGCCGATCTTGCGCAGCACGCCGCTGAGCGGAAACCACAGGCCGCCGAAGATCGAGAAGAAGAAGTACACGACGAAGACGACCGGCTGCACTGAATCCGGATCGAGCTTGTAGCCGAGGGCGACCGCCAGCGCGGCGAAGATCATGGTGCCGATCCAGATCGCGATCGCACACGCGATCCACTTCCAGACCGGCAGCTGGACGCCGCCGTAGAACCGGCCGAGCAGGAAGACGACCAGGATCGACGGCACCGTGGTCGCCATCGAGGCCAGCACCTTGGCCACCACGTAGGCGCTGGCCGGCAGCGCCGTGAGCCGCAGCTGCCTGACCCACCCGTCCTTGCGTTCCTGCGAGATACGCATCGCGTTGTTGTTGAGCGCTCCGCTGAACGCGCCGAAGGAGGCCATCCCGACCATGTAGAAGGCCGCGAACGAGACCTGGTACCCCTGCGCTTTCTGCTTGCCGAAGATCAGGTAGAACATCACAGGCAGGGCCACCGTGAAGATCATGTACCGCTTGTTGCGCCGGAGCCTGCTTATCTCGGCCTTCGCCAGCGCCAGTGTGCCGGACATTCAGATCCTCTCCCCTGCGTTGGTCCTGTCGTCCTCCGTCGTGATGGCGATGAAGGCCTGCTCGAGGCCGAGGCTGGTGACCTCGATCTCGCGCGGCCGCAGACCAGCGTCGAGGACCGCGTACAGGGTGGCGTCGGAATCGCTGGACTGGATCTGCACCACGTCGTTCCTGACCTCCAGGTTCACCAGCGCAGGCAGGCCGAGCAGGAACGGCTCGTCCACCCGGTCCAGCCGGAAAGAGATCCGCCGGGCCCCGGCCCGCGCCTTGATTTCGGCGGGCGAGCCGTCCGCCAGCAGCCGGCCCCGGTTGATGACCAGGATCCGGTCCGCGGCCTGGTCGGCCTCCTCCAGGTAGTGCGTGGCGAACAGCAGGGTGCGGCCGCCGGCCACTTCTTCCTTCATGCTGGCCCAGAACAGCCTGCGGGTTTCCACGTCCATGGCCGTGGTCGGCTCGTCCAGGACGATCAGCTCGGACTGGCCGCAGATGGCCAGCGCGAACCGCACCCGCTGGGTCTGGCCGCCGGACAGCCGGTCCACCCGCTGGTCCGCGAACGCGGCGATGCCCGCCCGCTTAAGCGTGGCCTGCACCGGTTCCGGCTTGGGGTGGAGCTTGGTCACCAGCGTCACGAGCTCGCGCACCGTCACCTCGGGCATCAGCCCGCCGGACTGCAGCATGGCACCCACCCGGCCGGACTTCACCGCGTGGTACGGGTCTGAACCGAACATCTCGATCCGCCCGGCGGTGGGCTTGCGCAGCGCGAGGAGCATGTCTAGTGAGGTGGATTTGCCTGCTCCGTTCGGCCCGAGCAGGGCGACGGTCTCGCCCTGGCGCAAATCCAGGGTGAGGCCGTCCACGGCGCGCAGGCTTCCGTACTGCTTGGACACGTTCTCGAACGAGACCACCGGCTCCTCGCCGCGGCTCGCGCCATAACGGGCCGCGGCGGCCGGGGCCCTGCGGTCACCGTCCTGGCTGGCGCCGTAGTCCGCGTGGCTGACGCCGAAATCCTGGTCCCCGCCGTAGCCGGTCGCGGTGCCGGCCGTCCCGCCGTTGCTGGAAGCCCCGTAACCCATTCCGTTGCGGCTCACGCCACTCTCCCGTCTCCGGCTGTACCAGGCTGGTGCCGCCGCCTTGACCGGCTGGTCCCCCGGCCGGTACTCCCATAGCACCATCCGGCGGGCGGGGGCAGGTAGTGCCGTCCCTCCGCAACCGGCCATGACATCTGTCATCCCCGGCCCGGTGACACTGCCGGCGTTCTGCGTGGCGGGCGTTTCTGCGGGGCGGGTCAGCGGCCGACGGCGTAGCCCTGCATGCCGCGGGGGTTGGCGGCGGCGTACAGGACGCCGTGGCGGCGGGCGACCGCACTGACCCGGCCCAGCGACCAGGCCGGCCTGACGTTGACCAGGTGACCGCGCCGCCGCAGGTCCTCCACGACGGCGGGGCTCACCCGCGACTCGACGTCGAGCACCCGTGGCTGGGCCTCGCGCGGGTAGAACGAGGACGGCATGTGCGCGGAGTGGAACGACGGGAAATCGATCGCCTGCTGCAGGTTCATCCCGAAGTGCAGGTGGTTGAGGAAGAACAGCAACGACCACTGGTCCTGCTGGTCGCCGCCCGGGGTGCCGAACGCCAGGTACGGCTCACGGTCGCGCAGCGCGAGGCTCGGCGTGAGCGTGGTCCGCGGCCGCTTGCCTGGCGCGATCGTGGCAGGCAGCCCGGGCGTGAGGGTGAACATCTGCGCCCTGGTGCCGAGGCAGAAGCCGAGCCCGGGGATGACCGGGGAGGACTGCAGCCAGCCACCGCTCGGCGTGGCGGACACCATGTTGCCGAACCGGTCGGCGACATCGAGGTGGCAGGTGTCGCCGGCCCGGTAGCTTGACGCGGCCTTCGGGTCCGGTCCCCCGCTGGTGCGCATCGTCGGCTCGCCCGTGCCCGGGTCCAGCCGAGGCGCCGGGGGCTCGGTGTCCAGGCTCGGGGCCACGCTCGCATCGTCGTAGGAGGCCCTGGGCCGGAAGGCGCGGGTGATGAAGTCCGGCAGCCGCGGCGTCCTGCCGTCGGGGGCGCCGGGAACCAGATCAGCCGACGCCTGCGGCCCGACCAGCGCGCGCCTGGCGTCGGCGTAGCCGGCCGAAAGCAGCGCCTTGACCGGAACGTCGGTGAAGTCAGGGTCGCCGTACCAGGCTTCCCGGTCGGCGAAGGCGAGCTTGCCGCACTCGGTCACGGTGTGCGCGAAGTCCGCGCTGCCCGGCCCCATGGCCGCCAGGTCGAAGCCGTCCAGGAGCGCGAGCTGCTGCAGGAACACCGGTCCCTGCCCCCACGGCTTGGTCTTGCACACGGTCAGGCCGCCCACGTCCAAGGTCAGGGGTTCCTCAAGCCGCGGGTGCCAGGCCGCCATGTCGGCGTAGGACAACAGCCCGCGGTGCCGCTCGCCGGTGACGTCCATGACGTCGGCGGAGGCGACGTAAGCGGCGATCGTCTCGGCGACGAAGCCTGCGTAGTAGACCCGCCTGGCCGCCTCGATCTGCTCGTCGCGGTCGGCGCTTGCCGCCTCGGCCTCGTCGAGAATGCGCTGGTAGGTGGCCGCCAGGGCGGGGTTGGCGAAGAGCGAGCCTGGGGCAGGCAGCTGACCGCCCGGCAGGTAGACCTCGGCCGAGCTCGGCCAGTGGTCACGGAACAGCTCAGCCACGCTGGCGATGCCCCAGCTGATCGCGGGCAGCAGCGGGTAGCCGGCCGACGCGTACCCGATCGCGTACCGCATCACGTCGCGGAGCCGGAGCGTGCCGTACTCCCGCAGCAGCATCATCCAGGCTCCGAACGCCCCCGGCACGCAGGCGGCGAGCAGCCCGCTGCCCGGCACCAGATCCAGCCCGAGGTCGCCGAAGGCCTCGGGCGTGGCGGCGGCCGGCGCGGTGCCCTGGCCGCAGAGCACGAATGTCTCGCCGCGGCCGGCGTGATGGGCGATGACGGGGACCTCACCGCCGAGGCCGTTCAGGTGCGGTTCGACGACCTGAAGCACCAGGCCGGCCGCGACGGCCGCGTCGAACGCGTTACCGCCGTGCTCCAGCACCGCCAGGCCCGCCGCCGAGGCGAGCCAGTGGGTCGAAGCCACCATGCCGAACGTGCCCGACAGTTCCGGCCGGGTCGTGAACTCGGGAATATCGCCCATGACCCGATCTTCTCACCAGGACGTGGCGAGCCCGCCCGTGTGTCGGCTGGCAGAACGGGCTGGCATCCATAATGATTACTAATTGCTACTGGCCCGCGACAATGAGGTGACAAGCTGATGCGCACGATTCCCCCGGCCACTCCCCCGGCCGGACCGGCCCCCTCGGTTCGGATGGCAGGCCCGGGCCCCGCCCGGGCGCGCGGGCGGTGCGCGGTGCCGCTGGCGGTGACCGCGGTGGCGGCGGCGGGCCTGCTCGCGTCCTGCGCATCGACGGGCACGCACCAGGGCACCTCCACCCCGGGCGGCGCGGCCACGTCGGGCAGCCGGGCGCCGGGCGCGGCGAACTCATCCGCCTCCTCAGGCGGCATGTCCGCGGCCTCAGGGACGGCCGGCCTGGCCGCCTGCCAGCCCGCCTCGCTGCGGGTCGCCATCAACGCGAACGCCGCGGGCGGCGCGGCCGGCAGCACGTACTATCCGGTCAACTTCACCAACACCTCGGGTTCGGCCTGCGGGATGTACGGATATCCCGGCGTGTCCCTGGTCACCGCCGGCGACAACGCGGGCCGCCAGATCGGGGCGGCGGCGCAACGCAACCCGGCGTTCGGCAAGCAGCCGGTCCGGCTGGCGGCCGGAGGCGTCGCGCACGCCTGGCTGCAGGTCGCGGAGGCCGGCAACTATCCGCCGTCGGCCTGCAAACCGGTGACGGCGCACTGGCTGCGGGTGTTCGCCCCGGGACAGACCGTGGCCCGGTACGTGAACCATGCCTTTGCCGCGTGCTCCTCGGCGAGCGCTCCGCTGCTGACGGTCATGCCCGTCCGGGCCGGCCAGGGGGTCCAGGGGACCACACCCTGAGGTCAGGTAACGTCTGGCTCATGGACCTTTCCCCGCGGGTGCGCGCGGCCTGCGATCTGGACGTGGCCGAGGCGCGCGAGGGCGGCGGCCGGCACGAATACGACGGCAAGCCGCAAGATCTGTCCCCGGCTGGCGTCCGCACCGGGCTCGCCCGGATGGCGCAGGCGCGGGCGGCCGGCCCGCGAGCCGCGGACCCGCACGACGAGGCCCAGCTGGCCGCGGCGGAGGAACACAAGCGGGTCGTCTACGCCGAGCTTGAGTTGCACCGCAGCAATCCGCTGCTGCACCTGTCCGAGCTTGACCTGGCCTGCTACGACCGGGACTACGCTCCCGCGGCCGAACGGGACGCCGCGCGGGCGGAGCATCTCGCGGCCTGGCCGCGGGTGGCCGACGCGGCCGTCGAGTCCCTGGACCAGGTGAGCGCCCCCGTCGCGCAGGCGCTGCTCGAGGCCGTGCGCGGGCTCAGTGCTGGTCTGGCCGGGCCTGGTCTGACCGGGCCTGGTCTGACCGGGCCTGGTCTGACCGGGCCTGGGGAGGCCGTCCGGGAGGCGGCGCTGGCCGCGCACGCCCGGCTGGCCGCGCACATCGAGCAGTCGGCGGCGACCGGCCACCCGGATCCGGCGCTGGGCGGACCGGGGCTCACCGCGCTGATGAGCAGCGCGGAGGCCATGCCGGTGGACCTGGGCCGGCTGGCCGAGCAGGCCGACGCGGAACGGGACCGGCTGCACGCCCTGCTGGCCGACGGGTGCGCCCGGCTTGAGCCGGGCTCACGGGTCCGGCCCGCGCTCGAGGTGGCCCGCGAGCTGGTCCGCGACCATCCGGACGGGGACGGCGTGATCGAGGCGGCCCGGCTGTGGACCGAACGCGCCATCGAGTTCACCCGCGACCACGACCTGGTCCCCTATCACGACGGCATCTGCCTGGTCGGCCCCGCGCCCGAGTCCCGGCGGTGGGCGATGGCGATGATGTCCTGGGCGGCGGCCGGCGAGCCGGAAGGGCCGTCCTGGTACCACATCACGCCGCCGGAGAAGTCCTGGCCGCAGCGCGCGCAAGACGAGTGGCTGGAGGTGTTCAGCGCCACGACGCTGCCCGGCATCACGGTGCACGAGGTCGCCCCCGGGCACTTCTCGCACGGTCGCGCCATGCGGCGGCTGACGTCCGAAGTCCGGCGCAACCTGCGGTCCAACGCGTTCGTCGAAGGCTGGGCGCACTACGCCGAGGAACTGTGCGTCGAGGAGGGGTTCGGCGACGGCGATCCCCGGATCCCGATCGGGATCTGGCTGGAAGCGCTGGTCCGCGTGACCCGGCTGGCGTGCGCCATCGGCGTGCACACCGCCGGGATGTCGGTCCAGGACGCGGCGCGCAGATTCGAGGCGGACACTCACCTGTCCGGGCCGGCCGCGCTGTCCGAGGCCAGCCGCGCCACCTTCGACCCGACCTACGGCCGGTACACCTGGGGCAAGCTCGAACTGCTCAAGCTCCGCGAGCGGGCCAGGAAGGACTGGGGCGCCGGCTTCACGCTGCAGCGGTTCCATAAGGCCCTGCTGGACCTGGGCTCCCCCGCGCTTGGCCTGCTGGGCACCGCAGTCGACCGCGGCTGAGGATAGCCTGAGATCATGCGCAGACTGAGGTCGGTTCTAGGCATCGCGAGCGCGGTTCTGCTGGCGGCGCTGGTGGTGACGGGATGCGCGTCGGCCAACGCCGCGTCGTCGATCGCCGTCGCCAGCGCCTACGTGCCGCTGCCGACGACACCGGGTACCACCGTGGCGTACCTGGACATCCGGAACAACGGCAAGGCCGACCGGCTGATCTCGGTGCAGACCAGCGTGGGCGGCACGGTCCAGCTGCGGGCACCGCTCAGCCAGCATGCGGGCGTGCTGACCATGCACTCCGTGCCTGACATCGCTATTCCGGCCGACTCGATGACGCTGCTCAACCCGGACACCGATCACCTGCTGATCAAGGGCGCGGGCACGATGCATGACGGCAAGGACATCATGCTGCGGCTCACCTTCGCCAACGCCGGCACGGTCACGGTCATCGCCCTGGTCACCAACCCGCAGTCCGGCGGCAGCAGCTACTTCCTCAACTGAGGCCCCGGCGGGTCAGCGGCATCCTGGCCCGGGTGTCGTCGTCGCGCGGCGTGTAGACCTGGATGCGTGCCTCCGGCAGGTCCGGGACGGTGAGCTCGCTGATAGCCAGGCTGAGCGGCCCGGCCTGCGGGTGCAGGTAGGTGAGCACCCGCGGCTCCGAGTCGGCCACCTCGTGCCGCGCCCACAGCTCGGTGAACTGGTGGCTCAGGCTGGCTAGCCGGCGGATGTCCTCCTCCCAGTCCTGGTCACCGAGGTGCCTGCTGTAAGCCGAACGCAGCCGCGCCACCATGTAGCGGACTTGCTTGTCGTACTCGGGGAACTTGTCGCGGGCCGAGGGCTCGGTGATGCAGCACCACAGCGTGTTCTTGTGAATGCACGGCATCGAGTGCCAGTCCCAGAACAGTTCCTCGTGCGCGTCGTTCGGCAACAAGATGTCGAACCGGCTGTTGACCAGGGTCGCCGGGAGCGGTTCGAGGGAGTGCACGATCTCGCGGATGGTGTCGGGCACCTGGGTGCGCACGCACTCGGTGCGCAGCGGCGTCGCCTCGGCCAGCCGGTACAGGTGCTCCCGCTCGGCCCGGTCGAGCCGCAGGGTGCGGGCCACCGCATCCAGGACCTGCGTGCTGGCGTTGATCTGGCGGCCCTGCTCGAGCCAGGTGTACCAGGTGACACCCACGCCGGCCAGCAGCGCGACCTCCTCACGGCGGAGCCCGGGCGTGCGCCGCCGTGAGCCCCGCGGCATGCCGAAATCACCGGGGCTGAGCCGGGCCCGGCGTGCCTTCAGGAACTCACCAAGCTCGGCCCGCCGCTGCTCGCCGACCCGCCGCGATGCCCCGCCCTGAGTTCTATCCGTGGTTTCGTACGTGACCAAGGCTTTTTCCCATCACCCAATCGTCCCCGGTCACAACTTATCGGTACCGACTGACATTACGGAGGTTCGGGTTCGGGGGTGTGCGACACGAATGTAGGGATTCCACAGCTGGGCTGGTTGCGCTGGGAGCCTGGTAGTTATCCCAACATCCAGGCGCGGTGTGCCCGCGGTGCGTCCGATGGTGCCCCTGGGTGCTGTGCGGCGCGAGCGCGCCGTGGTACGTCCCGGCCCGGGATTACCGCGGTGGATCCGGGTTCCGCGGTGGATCCGGTGCATCCC
>OCTA010002427.1_pt1 | contig 16985 bp, 12 predicted proteins | sample 1538991 | NCBI WGS metagenome assembly OCTA01 (sample SAMEA3539302, study PRJEB22396) | soil metagenome | biome: tundra; feature: field; material: soil | place: USA | collected 2010-05 | depth 0.15 m | reverse complement strand
GCGTTTAATATGTGCTGGTTATAGCGGACGTCCCAATTTTAGCCGGACACTACTGATGTGCATTGAATGATTACGCTGCGGTCGCCCACTCGAAAGGATTCTCTTTGACTAACGTGCTCACGCGTCGCAAATTCTCTTCTTCCCTGGCCTTGTCCATCGCGGATCTTTTCCTCTATCCGCGCGGGGGATCTTCCACCGAGATCTTGGACAACTCCGCAATCGCTCCTTTCCGCACGCCATACAAGTACGGCAAGCTCGTCCTCGGCGCTTCGGCCGATCCTGACGTCTTCGACTGCAAATCGGTCGACGCCCCCTTTGTCTTTCTCTACGATGGCGCCTTCCATATGCTCTACATCGGCTTCGAAGGGATCGGCTACCAGACTGGTCTTGCCAAATCTACCGATCTCGTTACGTGGGAGCGTGTCGCATGCGTGGCGCGCCGCGATCCCAACTCGAAGTACACGCGCTACAACGTCGCGCTTAGTTGCCTCCTGCGCGAAGACGGTCTCAACTCATCAGGCGAACTCAAGAAAGTGCACGGCCGCTACCTGGGTGCCTGGCATGCCTACCCCAACGCCGGATACGAAGAAGGCGCCGCAGTCATCGGCCTTGCCTGGAGCAGCGACTTGCTGCACTGGGAATTGACCGACCTGATTCTCTTTCCCGCCGCCGGCGCGCCCTGGGAGCACGGCGGCCTCTACAGGCCCAACCTCATCGAGCACGACGGCGTGTATTACCTCTACTACAACGCCAAGACGGATCCTCTGCCCAAAAGCGCAGGGGGGCTGGCACGAACAGACTCGCGTCGCCACATCGCACGGCCGCAAACACTGGACGCGCTACCAAGGAAACCCTGTACTGCCAAATGGTGGACCTGACTCCTGGGATAGCCGCTTCGCCAGTAATCCCTTCGTCGCGCGCCACAATGGCCTCTGGGGCATGTACTATTTCGGCCTCGACCGCCGTGGAGTGGCCCGCGAACTTTTCGCCTTGGGCCGCGAACCTTACCACTTCGTAAAGATCAACGAAATCATCCTCGACCGGGGCGAACCTGGTACCGTCGACGAGACTTTCGCTCACAAGCCCTGTGTGATCTTCAGCGATGGTACGCTCTACCACTTCTACTGCGCTGTCTCTGGCAAATGGCCTCATGAAGTACGTGGCATCTCTGTCGCGCGATCAAAGCCCTGGTAAAAGAACAACTATCGCGCGGGGTTCTCTGCGCGAACAAGATACTTCCCGGACTTGACAGTCAGTTCAATCTCGCCGTCCCTGGCTTGCGTGGCGATCACTCCCGCAGCCTTTGCCGCAGGCGATCCGTTTACCACGACTGCTCCCGAATCAGGCGAATCAATTTCGATCGTTGCCGTCGCGTTCACCGGAATGACAAATGTATAGGCGGTCTCGTGGGCCCCGCGCTGCCAATCGCTTTTAATCATGCCAATTGCCGAGCTGTAACTCGCGTGCACCCACGCGATCTTCCCCACCACCGCTTGATGAAGTACAAGCCGGTTCGCACCCTCGCGCGAAAGATTCAGGTTAATCCCTCCGAGCCCGCGATAGAACCACTCTTCCCCGCTCCCCAGCATGAAGTGATCCTGCGAATGGCTTGCGTCCCATCCCTCGGTCAGCGACGTAGCTCCTTGCGCAAGTTGATATCCGTAGCTCGGCGCGTCCGTTCGTTCCAGCATGTCGAGCAGCACATCCGACCGACCGCCATCGAGCAGCGCGTCGACTGCGTAGTGAAAACCAACCTCGCCGGATGTCGTGTGATTCTGGTGCGCGCGGATGTCCGCGACGAGTGCATCGAGAACGGCGGCTCTTTGCTTCTCCGGCGTCAAACCCAGTGCCAGCGGCATGGCTTGCGCAGTCTGGCTGCCTTTGTCGTAGATGGCACTCTTTGTGCTGAAAAAGTGTGTATTGAATGTCGTGCGCACTGCATTCGCCTGCTCTGCATAGTCGCGGCTCTCGTTCGTCTTGCCAAGAACTTCTGCCGTTCGTTCCAACGTCTTCAGGTCCTGGTAGTAGATAGCCGTCCCGGTCACACCCGCCGTTGTCAGCTTCGAGAAGCCCGGCTCGCCGGGGCCGATGTCGTACCAATCCCCGAGGCCGTAAGCGACAATTCCATCGTGCGCCCGCGTGCCGAGATAACGAGTGTAGGCGCGCATCACGTTGTACTGCGCAGCCAAGAACTCGCTATTCCCTGTTCGTTCAAACACGGCCCACGGCGCGAGCACCGCGGCGCTTCCCCACTCCGGCGAATCGTTAAACATGTCTTGATTCGCGGAATCAAAAACGACGTATTGTGGTGCAATCTCGGGCACCATTCCAGCCTTGTCGCCTTCGCGTCGTTGCGTATCGGCGATATTGCGCGCTGTGGCAGCGTACAAATCGGCAAAATCAAAGTCGTACAGCATCGAAGGGGCCATCAGGTGCGTCTCTTCAAGCCAGCCAAGCTTTTCTCTGTGCGGACAATCGGTGAATAAGCTCACCGCGTTGTTCTCAATAGCGCGCAGGATCAGATTGTGAACGCGATTCAGCAGTTCATCCGACGTGGCAAACTCGCCTACCGCGCGCGATGACGAATGGACGGCGCTTCCTACCAACCGCAACACACGAACACCGCGATTCCCGGCGCCGGGGTTACTGCTTTCGACCTGAACGTATCGAAACCCGTAATAGCTGAATCTCGGGTGCCAGATCTCGACACCCGAACCGCGAAGCGTGTAAGAGAACCACTGCGGTCTTCCCGAGCTTCGCTGCATCACCTGGCCATCCTTATCGAGCAGTTCACCCGAGATCAACCGGACCTCCGAATCCGCCGGCCCCTCCACAGCAATCTCAGGCCAGCCGGCAAAATTCTGTCTGAGGTCATAGACTGTCACACCCGGCTTGATCTTCGTCACTTTCACGGGCGTATACGTGTGCATCACCCTGATCGGCATTGCAGTCTCGGGCGTCATCGTGCCGCCGGGTCCGTCAACGAGATCGACTGCACGCCATTCGCGATCGTCGAATCCCGCTCGATCCCATCCCCGCGGTTCCAGCCGTGCATCAAAATCCTCTCCGCCGTAGGTCGATGAAAATGTTAGCGGCCCAGGTGCCGTCTTCCACGTTCCGTCGCTTGTTATCTTCTCCAAGCTGCCATCCGCGAACTCAATGTGCAGTTGCACTGTGCATTTTGGTTGCCCGTAGCTTCCCTCGAACTTGGTATATCGCCCGGGAGTATGCAGAACTCGGTACATACCGTTGCCCAGCATCACTCCCAAAGCATTTTGCCCTTCGTGCACAAGTGGAGTCACGTCGTAGGCGTCGTAGTAGACGGTTTTGCGGTATTCGCTCCAGCCAGGTGTCAACTCGTCACTGCCCACCTTGCTGCCATTGATGCGCAGCTCATCTTGTCCCAGCCCTGATGCGTACAGCAGCGCCCGTGCCACTCGATGCTTGAGCGTAAAGCTTTTTCGGAAGATGGGAAGGGGGCCATCGTCATTTCCGCTGTTGTCCGGATGAGCGGCAATCCAGGCCGCGTGCCACTCTGGCGCTTGTGTCCAATGGCCTGCTCTGCTCCATCCGCTCGCATGCTGCTGCTCATCCCACACTTCCACACGCCAGGTATAGGCTTGCTGCGCCTTCAACAAGGGTCCCGCGTAGACAATTCCTGAAGTCGCGCTGCCCGTGACCACGCCGCTGTCCCAAAGAATGGCTTTGGACGCGGCAAAGCTATCATTTGCGGGAGTCACTTGAATGCGGTAAGCCGACTGGAAGACTCCGAACAGCACGGGCGACTTCGCCGCCAATTGCCACGAGAACACCGGGCGTGCTTCCAAAACTGCCAGGGGCTCGCTTTTCCCGGAGCATCGCAGATCGAACGGATTCGCCAAATGCGATACCGACGATCCAGAAGCCGCATGCGCCAGCGAGCTCACAAGCAACAGAAGAGATGCCTTTGGATTTAATCCATGCCAGCCGGCAGGATTGCCTTTCAGACGCGCTGGTGCCCGACACCTTGAAAACATGAATCAAGTGATATCGCAGTGGAGCTTCAGAAGACAATGCCAAAATCTACAACCGTCTGCTAGCTTGTATGTCATGAAACATCAGGGTCGCCGTCACCGTGCCAATCTATTCCGGTCCGCTGCATGGTCCATTGCGCTTGCTGCGACAATTGCAACCGGGCAATCGCCCAACGCCAAGCATAGCCAGCTCGCTCGTGTGGAGATTGCATCGCACGGCGGCCCTTTCCAGCCCAACTGGGATTCCCTTTCCGCCTATCGTGTCCCCGACTGGTTTCGCGACGCCAAGTTCGGCATCTTTCTGCATTGGGGCGTGTACTCGGTTCCGGCATTCGGAAACGAATGGTATCCGCGGAATATGTACATCCAGGGAAATAGCGCGTTCCTGCATCACGTGGAGACTTACGGGCCCCAGTCGAAGTTCGGCTACAAAGACTTTATCCCGATGTTTCGTGCCGAACACTTCGACGCAAATGCCTGGCTCGACTTGTTCGCGCAGGCGGGCGCACTGTATGTTGTTCCGGTGGCCGAACACTGCGACGGCTTCGCCATGTACGACTCCAGCCTAACCAACTGGGACGCCGGGCGGATGGGCCCGAAGCGCGACATCGTGGGCGAGTTGTCTGAAGCAACGCGACGGCACGGCCTCCATTTCGGTGTATCGTCCCATCGCGCCGAACACTGGTGGTGGTACGACGGCGGCACGAACTTTGACTCGGATGTGCGCGATCCGCGCTATGCAGGCCTTTACGGTCCTGCCAAACCCATGGCGTTGCCCGGCGACGACGACTCCAAAGAACCCGACCCCGATCACCTTGAGCGCTGGCTTCCACCCGACCAGGCCTTCCTCGAAGATTGGCTCGCCCGCAGTTCGGAACTCGTCGATAAATATCATCCTGACTTCATGTATTTCGACTGGTGGATCGGCCAGCCTGCCTTTCAGCCTTACTTGCAGCGCTTTGCCGCCTACTACTACAACGTAGCCGCCCGCCGACGCCAGGGCGTGGTGCTTACCTACAAACAACATGACTTCCCTGAGAATGTCGCTGTGCTCGACATCGAGCGCGGCAAGCTCGACGCCCTTCGACTGCTTCCCTGGCAAACAGATGCGTCCGTCAGTATTCATTCATGGGGCTACGTAAAGAACGATGAATACCGCAGCGCGAAGTCACTCATCGATGAATTGGTTGACGTCGTGAGCAAGAATGGCAACCTGCTACTCAATGTTGGCCCCAAATCCGACGGCACGATTCCCGACGAGGCCCGCAGTATCCTTCTGCAAATGGGGAGCTGGCTCAAAACCAATGGCGATGCCATCTTTGGATCCCGGCCCTGGGTTCTCTTCGGCGAAGGCCCCACGAAGGTCGCCAGTTCCGCATTGAACACCGACCTCCAAGAGTTCACCGCTGCGGATATCCGTTTCACTGTGAACCATGGTGCGCTCTACGCCATCGCTCTGGGATGGCCGTCCAGCGGCGAGCTGCGCATACGTTCGCTGGCGAGCGGATTGCCGTATCTCAAAAGCCGCATTTGCGGCGTGAGATTGCTCGGCTCGAGCAACCCGATTCCCTGGCGTCAGGAGGTGGATGGTTTGCACCTCAAACTTCCGGAAAAACGCCCAGATGAACCCACGTTTGCATTTCGGATATTGGAACCAGAAGGCCCATCTGGAAGGTGCGAGTTTTAGCCCCTCAACAAACCGCGCCGGCGAGTCGCCTTTCCGGCGGGGGCAGGTCTTCAAAACGCGCAAAACACTGGCGTCAACAAACAAGTCGGCGACGCTTCGCGTGCTTCAAATTCGCGCATGTTCTCTAGGCCGTATCGACATATACGCTTTGCAGCCAGGTTTCTAGTACTACTGTGTTATAAAGTATATTCTCCAAAGTTAATTGATCTGGCAGAGGAGATTGTCGGGGAGTACGTTGATGGAATGAGCCTTCGCCAACTTGAATTCTCCCGTCAGGCTGAACGCCTCCAGGCTTATCTGGATGGCCTTACAGAAGCCGCTGGGCACGCTGATCGCAGGATTCCCATGGAGAACTACACCAAGGGACTCATGCTGCCGATCGAGCGCAAGAGCGTCGAGCCGATGGCGGCACGTCTGGCACCCGGCAACGTACGCCAGATGCACCAGTCGTTGCATCACGTCGTTGCCGATGCAGCCTGGGGCGATGACGCGCTTCTGAAGCAGGTTCGCAGCCAGGTGCTGCCAGCCATGACGCGGAAGCATGCACTTGCAGCCTGGATTGTGGATGACACGGGATTCCCCAAGAAGGGAACTCATTCGGTTGGAGTGGCCCGTCAGTACTGCGGGCAATTAGGCAAGCAGGACAACTGCCGAGTGGCGGTGAGCGTATCGCTTGCCACCGAAGAAGCCAGTATTCCCGCGGCTTACCGGCTCTATCTTCCCGAGGTGTGGGCAAACGACAAGAAGCGGCGCAAGGAAGTTGGCGTACCTAAAGAGGTAAGCTTCCAGACCAAGCCGGATATTGCGCTCGGGCAGATCCGCTCCCTGGTCAACGAAGATGTACCGCGTGGTGTGGTGCTGGCCGACGCCGCCTACGGCGACGACAGTGGATTCAGGGAGGGACTCGTATCACTGGAACTTTGCTATGCGGTTGGCATCAAGTCTTCGACCACACTTTGGCCTCCGGGCATCATGCCGCTGCCGCCCCGGCCGAAGGGCAAAATGGGCCGTCCGCCCCGGCTGCTGCGCAGGGATGAACAGCATCAGCCGCTTACCGCTAGACAACTTGCTTTGAGCCTGAGCGCCACCGATTTGCACAAAGTGAGCTGGCGTGAGGGAACACGCGGCATGATGCGTTCACGGTTTGCCGCCGTTCCTGTGCGCGTGGCCCACCGCGACTACTGGCGCAAGGAACCGCATCCTGAGCAATGGCTGTTGATCGAGTGGCCGACAGGGGAAAAGGAGCCGTCAAAATACTGGTTGTCGAATCTGCCCGCATCGATCGCCCTGCGCAAATTGGTTGCCATCGCCAAACTACGCTGGCGCATCGAGCGCGACTACGAAGAACTGAAGCAGGAACTTGGCCTGGGACATTTCGAAGGCCGGAACTGGCGCGGATTTCACCATCATGCAACTCTGTCGATTGCAGCCTACGGCTTCCTGGTACGGGAACGATGCCTTTTTCCCCCCTCAGGCAACAAGCAGCCACTCGAGGCCGCCGATATCCAGATTCGCATACCCCCGGTGCCGTTCGACTTCAAGCCCCGAGGCGCTGCCCGTAAGGACAGAACGGCATAACCCTTACTCCATTGCCACTGTGCGACGGCAGATCGCAACCCACCTCGCTCGATCTCTGCCACGTTGTCCGTGCTGTCTTCGCTGATTCTTATAACACAGTAGTACTAGGTGTTGAAGTGTGAGTATGTCGGCTAGCCGTTATGAATTGAGTGATTTGCAGTGGGAGAAGATCAAGGATTTTCTTTCTGGCCGCAAGGAACATGTTGGCCGTACGGCAGCCGATAACCGTTTATTTGTGAACGGCGTGCTGTGGGTACTGCGTTCGGGAGCGCGATGGGCCGACCTTCCGGAGCGTTACGGCAAGTACAAAAGCGTGCATAAGCGCTTCGTGCGCTGGGCTAACTCCGGTGTCTGGGAGGGGTCTTTCACGAGTTGGTGCGCGATAAGAAGAAACCAGTATCTGATGCTTGATTCGACCATCGTACGGGCTCACCAGCAGGCGGCCACGGGCCGCAACAAAGGGGCGCCGACAAGGCTCTGGAGCGTTCCCTAGGAGGTCTGACGACCAAGATTCATCTGCTCACCAATGAACTGGGCCTGCCCTTGGATTTTCTGTTCACCGGCGGCCAGATGAATGACTGCACCCAGGCCATCGAGTTACTGGGCCAGCACAAGGTCGAGGCCGTGCTCGCCGACAAGGGCTACGATGCGGACGCCATCGTAGAGCACGTTGAAGTCATGGGAGCCAAAGCCGTGATCCCACCCAAGCGAAACCGCAAAGTACAACGCGAGTACGACAAAGACCTCTACAAACAGCGCAATCGTATCGAACGCTGCATCAGCAAACTCAAGTGTTTCCGCAGATTCGCAACGCGATACGAAAAATCAAAGAACTGCTTCCATGCCCTCGTCGCCCTCGCTTGTGCCTGGGTTCGACTCTAACTATATGTCGATACAGCCTAGAATTGCCCGTAGCCGACGCTCGATGAGCGCCGTGGTACTGAAATCGCCAGTTTAGGACACTCAGCACTGGTCAGCCAGCCCGTTTAGTGAATGAGCGCCATTTCCGATTTTCGCTCCTTCCGAAGAAAGATGTGCAATTTGCCGCATCCGGGCCTTCGGTCTGTACGTCGTCAGGTTCAGTGGTCGCAGCTCAAGGCTAAAGAGCCATTTCAGGGACTGAAAGCTCCTCCGGAAAAAGGAGAGAAGATCAAAGGAATGCTGAGATTCAATGGCCAAGGCTAGACTCTTAAAGAGCCACGAAACGCCCTACCGCGATAAAAACAGGGTGCGGTGTTGTGATATACGAAGACGGTGTCGAAGCGGCGATCGGCAAAGATGGCGCCGCCAAGTTTCGTAATAGCAGCGGGCGTTTTCAACCAGCTCTGCGTTTTCGTGTCGAAATCTCCGAGTTTCTGCAACGCCCGATATTGTTCTTCCGTTAAAGGTTCAATTCCCATGGCGGCTGCCATGTCCAGGACGTTACCTGCTGGATGCAATCCTTCTTTGTTTCTTTTCTCCTGCCCTTCACGGTCGTAACAGACGCCTCTGCGGCCTTTGGGACTTTCTGCTGAACAATCACAAAAAATGTATTGGTCTGTCCCTTTCTCCTGACCGATCACATCCGGTTCACCGCCAGTTTTTTCCATTTCATGAAGCGACCAGAGCGCCTGAGGATTGGCGTTCAGTTTTGCCTCTACTTTTATCCATTCAAGGCCTTTATGGCGGTTCATGTTTTTCTCAAAACGGGCATGCAATGTTCTGAGCAGCTCTTCGCGTTGCGTTTTTGAAAGGGTCATGTTTGCCATAGTTTTCCCGTTAAGAAAAGGATTGATTGGAAGAATATCACACACGTGGCCCGTCGTTCACAACGCGTACACGGTCAGCCCACGATCAACGTAGAGGTGGTTGATGCCGTTTGCCCCGCGGAATATACAGTCACGGTGGGCATATATGTACCGGCTTGCGAGTCCACGCCAGCAACAAAACTAAGCGTCCCGGAGGGGTTTGTATCCGTCGATGTGTATTTCACTTGAACCCCGGCGAGCAGGCCGGAAACGCTGACTAATGCGGTCTCGCTGCTTGAAGTAATTGTTATTGGAACGATGACAGTAGTCCCGTCCTGCGGCACATTGATCGTCGAGATGACGAGAGAAACGGTGATGGGCACCTGCACTGACGGAAGCATCGAAGCGCCTCCGCCGCATCCTACCGCCGCAATCACCGCTCCGGCCAGAACCATCACCAGCATTGTGCGAAGCGATTGAGAGATGAAGCGCTTGATCGGCTCACACCTCAATGAATTGGTCACCCTAGGGCTCCGATTGTAGCGTGTAAAGATGGATTCAGCGCTGGCGTTGAACGAGTAGTTCATTTCAGAATACTCAGCGAAGCATCAATTCAAATAGGCTCAATCGACTCAGGTCGAGCGTTCACCACATTTCCCAAAGGACTGCCCCCCTTCCACGGGTCATCTCCTCTGTGGGGTAGGGTTTGAGCAAATCAACCGGTGGATGGGATGGTTCACCCGGTTCCTTCCATCACTCGTAGTCCTGCCTGTGGAGGTTCACCGGCATTGAGTTGTGAATTGGCTCGTCGTTCTTCATCAGTGGTGATTTGCCCTAAAATCGGTGAATAGCCAAATGTTCTCCTCAACATAGAATAAGGAACAGTAGCTTCCAGTGCGACCACTTATCAATCATCAAAACAGCCAAGTTTGCTTCAGATAGTGGGTAATCAGCAGGCGTATCCGAATTACTCCATGCGCAACGCCTGCATCGGATCCACACTCGAGGCGCGCTCAGCAGGCAGCCACACAGCGAGCAGCGCGACGGCGGATAGGATGAGCGGCGCAGCGAGGAACACCGCCGGATCCCATGGCTTGACGCCGAACAGGAAGCTGGCGATCAGACGGGTAAGGCCGAATGCCGCGGCGACGCCGAAGGCCACACCGGTGATTGCCAGCCTCATTCCGTGCCAGACGACAAGCTTGCGGATGGCGGATCGGTCCGCGCCCAAAGCCATGCGGATACCCATCTCCTGAGTGCGCTGTTCGACGGAGTAGGCCATGAGGCCGTAGATGCCAATCGCGGCCAGGAGCAGCGCGACTGAACCAAAGATGGTGAGCAGTAGCATGTTGAAGCGCTGACGCGCCGTGGAACGCCCCATTACCTCGCCCATGCTGCGGATATGAGCTACGGGAAATCCTCTGCTCGCGATACGGAGTTGATCGGTGACGGCAGCAATGGACTGGTGAGGATCGCTATGCGTGCGTACCAGCCAGAAAAGCGGTTGAATGTCTGAGTAGGCTGCAGCATAGCCATCTGGGACCTGCGCAATTGGAACCATCATCATCGGGCCCGCAGGCTGGCCCAGGCCGCCGTTGTGCGAGTCGCCGACGATGCCGACGATCTCGCGCTCAGGTTCTCCCGCTAGTTCCGGTCCTATACCCTGCCCGCACAGGATATGTTGCCCTACGGGGTCTTCGTTCGGCCAGAGCTGCCTGGCCAGAGCCTCATTGACGAGAGCCACACCGGGCGCACCGGCCTTGTCGTTTTCAGTGAAGTCGCGTCCGCGCAGAATGGGAATTCTGAACAGGCTCAGATAACCCGGTGAGACGCTCATCCATTTGCTTCCGCAGCAGTCTTTTTTGAGCGGCCGTCCAATGATCTGGAATGGCATAGCATCTTCGACATCAATTGGCAGCCAGTAAGCGGCTGCCGAGAGCTCCACGTTGGGAAGGGCTTTCAGCCGTTCGCGGCCATCCCGTATGAGCTGAGCCACGCCTGCGGTCGTCTGGTAGCGCTCGCCGTTGAGCGACATCTCCATGGTAAGAACGTTGTGAGAATCGAATCCGGGGCCGACGCCGTGCAGGGCGACAAATGTGCGGATGAGAAGTGCAGAGCCGATCAGCAGCACCAGCGCTAACGACACCTCGCTGATGACCAGCAGCGAACGGGCCTTGCCTTGGCGGAATCCGGTGCCGAAGCGGTTGCTACCCTCCTTCAACGTCGAATTCAGGTCGGTGCGGGAAGCAGCGAGAGCAGGGAAGAGGCCGAAGAGAATGCCTGTGAGCAGCGATACTCCTAGAGTGAAGCCGAGCACGCGCCAATCGAGGCCAATGGCGGACCCGCCTTCGCCTATGCGTGGCAGACCTGCAGGGCTGATGGCAAGCAGAGCCCGCAAGCCGGCGAAGCCAAGGACGAGTCCAAGAATTCCGCCAGCAAGGGAGAGCATTACGCTTTCCGTGAGCATTTGACGCACAATGCGCCCGCGTCTCGCTCCGAGAGCCGAGCGGATTGCGAATTCGCGCTTGCGGCCCGTGGCACGCACCAGCAGAAGATTGGCGACATTGGCGCAGGCGATCAACAGGACCAAAGCCACTGCGGCCAATATCATCAGCAGCGAATTGCGCGCCTCGCCAATGATGCTGTCTTGAAGCGGTCCAACAGAAAATCGCTGCCTGGCGAATTGCTGCCTTGAATTTGCTTCGGGAAAGTCGCGGTAGTACTGTGGGGTTGCTGCCTTCAATTGTGCATTGGCCTGTGCCACGGTGATGCCGGGCTTGAGCATTCCAGCTACCTGAAAGAAGTGGTTCATGTCGTTGCTGACCGGTTCAAACTGAAACGGCAGCCAGATATCCGCTTCCGGATCGGAGACAAACTCCTTTCCGACGACGCCGACGATCGTGTACGGTTCATTGCCCAAGGAGAGCGACTTTCCCACGACTGCCGGATCACCACCGAACTTGCGCTGCCAAAGGCCGTAGCTCAATACCACCACCTTCCCGCCGTGGTGTGAGTCTTCCTGCGGAGTGAAGGTTCGTCCCAGCATGATGGGCGCTCCATACAGCCGGAAGTAGCCCTCAGTGACGTGAATGCCGTGGAGCTGTTCAGGGCGGTCGCCGGTGAGGTTGAATCCGGGACCGGCATTGTCGTAGGCAGCGACCTCCTTGAAAACGCTGGTCTGGCGCTGGTAGAAGTGGAACTCCGGAATGCAAGCAAGATTGTTGGCAATCACGGTCGAGGGTGCCAAAAACTCGACCATGCGATCGGCGTTGGGATAGGTGAGCGGCTTGAGCAGAACCGTATTCACTACAGAGAAGATGGCGGTGTTGGCTCCGATGCCCAGCGCCAGGGCAGCGACGGCCGCGATCGCGAAGCCGGGTTTTTTGAAGAACATTCGGAGCGAGTGCTTAATGTCATTCCAGAGATCGTTCATCCATCGACTCCATTTCCGCAAAACCAGAGAGGATTGTTCTCGTTCCGTGGGTCTTCCGTAAGTCCTCCACGTTACTACCAGGCGACCACGGCAACAGCAAACGGAGCCAGATTGAGTTTGTCCCCTGTCTGCTGGAATACCCGAGCCGGTCCATCGCCTGTCGCCTCGTCGATCACGGACACGGCCGCTGATTTCACATCGGAAGGAAGCGTCAATTCAACCGCGCTGTTTCGCTTGTTGACCAGAAGGAGCTTCTTGCCCGCCGGAGTTTCGAAGGCCTGTGCATCGGCTGCGGTACTCATGGAGCCCAGAGATGTTTTTGCGAGTCTGTCGCCCGGATGGAAATTGTCCTTGATGAGCTTGAGGACCCAATAGCGTGCATTTGGCTTCCCGTTGTTATAATCCATCATCGAGACGCTCGGAAATTGAGACGGATACCCAACGAGCTGCGATTCTCCGATGATATCGATGCCCAGTTTTGTCTCTTCGATGAAGAGATAACCATAAAGTGCCGCCGCGGCATTCCAATAGGAAGCAGGGATGTGGTCAGGTAGGGCCTTGGATGCCATGATCTCATCAATATCTGAGGGTAAGATCACTCCAAGTTCATCAGTGTCCATCTTCGTTGAAGGCGAGAGCCGATCGCGAATGTCTTTGATGAATCGCACGCCAGTAAGAAACGCATCGGCCTGGTTGAAAAATGTGTACTGCCAATTATCGATGTTCTCGTGGGTGTCGGGCATTGCGTAGAAATGGTAAGAGATGAAATCGAGCGGAATGCCTGGTTTGTGATGGGATGAGTTAAGAAAGTACTCGTACCAATTGGGGTTCGCGGTGGTGAACGCCAACGCCATGCCAATGAACTTTGTATTCGGACTAACCTTATGAATTGCCTCGACGATTGCATCGTACCTTGCAGTATAGGCTTCCGGAGTAGTTTGGTGCTCTATATCAGGTTCGTTGAGCACTTCCCAAATGGGAAACTTGTAGCCATATCCGGACTTGTGCTCCTTCCCCAATTCGTCCGTGAATCCGCCCAGTGTATACCAGCTCACCAAGCGCGCAAAGTATTCTCCAATCTGCTTGTTTGTGGGGTCCACTGGTTCTGTCCCCTGGGTATAGTTCCAAACAACCTGCATTGGGTCCGAGGGGTAGGTTACCGGTTTATCTGTCTTAAACATCCAAGCGGGAATTGTAGAAAAATTCATCACTGTGCTGTGCCCCTGCTCCTCTGTGGCGGCGAGGAAGTCTCTGGTGTAAGGATCGATGAGAGAAAAATCCCACGAGGTCTTGTCGCTGCCTGGAGCTTCCAGTTCAGCCACCGAGAGCTTCGGATACGGATTCCAAGGAACATATCGAACGTAGTCTGCGCCGAGATCTTTGAGCGCCGCAAACGTTCCGTCATGGATTGGCGAGCCATTTGCAATCATCGGATTTACCACCACCTGAAGAGTGGGTGTTGATTTCGACACAAGAACTGTTGAAGAGAAATCGACAACGATTGTGTTCGGAGGCGTCGTTGAGAGCTGACCTTTTGCGTGTACAGCCCACAGGAGACTTACCGACATTGACAGGAACGCCGTCCTGGAAAGCACGCGAGAAAGCAACTGTTGTGAATTCATGTGAGATCCTCCTGCCTAAAAACATGTTCGCCTGTCGCGAGGAGCGCGATTGCTCAGAGAGCTACATTCGTCACGTCATTGAAAATCAGGAAATGCATACAGGAATCCACGAGAAAGGACTAGAACTGGCGCATTCCCTGGAGGGTGCCTGTTTATCCATCATCTGCAAGCCGGTCGATGTTTATGGGTGCTCACTTGCCCTGACAGACAAGGGCTCTTCTCCCGGGCTTTTCAAAGTGCCGTACTTACGATTACCTGCAATGTTTTCCTCATGAGTCCGGACTGTATCGAGCCATTCGATGCCAACCGGAACGTTCTTGCTCAAGCAGTAGTAGTCCCACACTGCCGCCCACGGCATCGATTTCTGTTCTTCGAAAAGCGCCATGCGTGTTGCCCCATCTGAGCGCCTCTCGGCATCGCGCAACTTTGCCGCTGGCTCCAGTAGCGCCAGCAACAGAGCCTTGCGCATGTTTCTGGCTCCAATGATCCAGGCTGCCAGACGATTGATGCTCGCGTCGAAGAAGTCCAGGCCGATGTTTACACGCGACAGCGCATTGGCGCGCACAATCTCCTGCGCAATTGCCATCGTTGCATCGTCAAGAAGGACGACATGGTCAGAGTCCCAGCGCACTGGACGTGAAACATGAAGAAGAATCTCGTCCAGAAAACAGAGGGCTGTCGAAATCTTGTCAGCCACATTTTCGGTCGGATGAAAGTGCCCGGCATCCAGGCAAAGCAGTACCTTGCGTGTTACGGCATAAGCCAGGTAGAAGTCGTTGGAGCCGGCCGTGTAACTCTCAGAGCCGATTCCGAAGAGCTTTCCCTCAACAGCCACCTTATGATGATTGCCAATTGGCGCGGCGATGATCTCGTCCAGCGCTTCCATAAGTCTCTTCCGCGGTTCAAGGCGGTCCACAGGCAGATCCTTGTCGCCATCGGGAATCCAAATATTCATCACCGCCGGCGTACCAAGTTCGATTCCGAAGTATTCACTGATGCGCCTGCTGGCGATGCAGTGATTGATCCAGAACTTCCGCACTACCGCATCGGGGTGACTCAGTGTCGCCTTTTCACTCAAGGGGTGAGAGAAACAGGTCGGATTGAAGTCCAGACCCAGATCGTTGGCCTTCGCCCACTTTACCCACTGCTCGAAATGGCGAGGTTCAATTGCATCGCGCTCGACCGGCGTGTCCGACTCGAGATAGATTGCGTGGAGATTGAGCCGCTTCCTGCCCGGAACTTGCGCCAACACCACTTCAAGATCGGCGCGCAGTTCATCGGCATTGCGGGCACGGCCGGGATAGTTGCCGCTGGTCTGGATTCCCCCTGTAAGATCTCCGTCCGGATTCTCAAATCCGCGGACGTCATCGCCCTGCCAACAGTGAATGGAGATGGGAATCTCATCGAGCCTCTTGAGGACACTTTGGGTATCCACTCCAATGGCGGCGTATCGTTCACTTGCCAATTCGTATGCTGACTCGATATTTCGTGCAATGCTCTTCATCGAACTCTCTCCTGCCAGTTCAGGAATCCCGTAACCTCGCGCGGTTCGACATGCACTTCGCTATTCTTTCTTTTCCGTAGCCCGGCTGACCGTCTCAAAAAGTGGGCGTGTCAACTGCGGCTTTATCATTCGGAATTCAAGGCCGAGCTTGCCATTAACTGCTTCAGAGTCCAAAACCGCAAATTATTTGCTGCGGTGTTGCAGTTCATCATGATCAAGCTCGGCCCTGCCATTCTCCTATTTCGACGCAACAGAGTAGAGTTCAACCGGACCAATCAGGCCCGAAGGAAGTAGAGGCGACTTCGCCTTGTATGGCTTCACCGCCGTGAAAGTGTATTTCGTGGTCGCATCCGGCTGTTGATCGCCGATAAGCCGATTGACCCACGAATTGGTTACCTTGATTGTCACTTCGTTAGCACCGGGCTTGAGGGCTCCGGTGGCATCCACGCGGTAAGGTGCGTGCCACACAATACCCAAGGGCTTGCCGTTGACCGTGACTTCCGCCAGATTCTTCACGTCGCCGAGGTCAATCCAGACTTGCGATCCTTTCTTCAACCAATCAGCCTTCACATCGATCGTTTTTGTGTAGGTGCCTGATCCGGAGAAGTACTTGACACCGGTGTCCTGGCTGTCGCTCCACGATGCGAGCTTGTCCAGCGTAATCGTCGGCGGTGCTCCGCGATCCGGCTGGAAGCTTACCTTCCACGGACCATCCACAGTGGCAAGCTGCTTCTCAGTCTTCACCGGCAACGTGTATGACGTTTCCTTGGTTGCCTTGCGGAAGACTACAAACACCGTGCCCCATGGTTCCAGTTTCAAGGGGACGGTGGTGCGGCCGTCTGCGATCTTGAAAGACACCGATTCCGAACTTCCGGTTTCCGCGTGCCACAGCTCGGGAGCTTTCCCGGTTACACGGAAAGTGGCATCCACCTGCTCTGCACGATCTTTGCGGTTGTCGACGAAATAAACGTCGCCGTCCGCAAGCTTGCGATGCACAAACAACAGGCGAGCATCGATCTCGGGCTTGGTGTAGTCGAAGTCGGGCGACACTTGCAACTTGCTGAACACGTCGCCGAGACTCTGTCCTGCGTAGACAGTGCCCTTGCCGACGTTGTGCACCCCGGTCCCATCACCGAACAGCTCGTCGTTCAACTTGCTGAACTCCGCCTGGTCGTCGGAAAGGCTTGGATCGTCATTTGGTTTCGGTCCGGCAACAGTAGCGCCGTCTTCTACCAGCTTGTGAATAGCACGCAAGACCGGCAAGGACATGTGCTTGCTGTACGGATCGAGTCCCAGCAGACGATAATTCATCCCGCTCGCAGTCTTGATGCGTCCGTCAGCAACGCTCAGCTCGTGAATCAGGCCATCTGCGTTGATGTAGTCGAAGCCAAAGCCCGCCGGCACGTCCGGAGACTTGTCTG
>OCTA010002426.1_pt1 | contig 16987 bp, 14 predicted proteins | sample 1538991 | NCBI WGS metagenome assembly OCTA01 (sample SAMEA3539302, study PRJEB22396) | soil metagenome | biome: tundra; feature: field; material: soil | place: USA | collected 2010-05 | depth 0.15 m | reverse complement strand
TGCCGATTGCGTATCAGGCGCACGTGTGCGCGGCCAAGGCGGGCATCGACATTTTCTCCAAGACGCTGGCGATCGAATGGGCGGCGGCGGGCGTGCGAGTGAACGCGATCGCGCCGGGGCCGGTGGACGATACGGAAGGCATGCGGCGGCTGGCGCCCACCGAGGAGGCCCGCCGCCAGGCGATGGCCAGCGTGCCGTTGGGGCGTTTCGCCACCAAGGACGAGATCGCCGATCTGGCCCTGTTCCTATGCTCGGATGCGGCGGCGTACATCACGGGCGCGATCTGCGTGTGCGATGGCGGGCAATCGCTGCTCGGCTCGCGCAACTTCCTGGGCGCCGCTGGTGGAACGCCGTGATCCATGCAAGCGTCGATTTGGCGCAGCGGCTGGAGGCGGCGGAAGCCCTCAACGGCGTGGAGTGCGCGGAGGCGCACCAACAGCTCAATCCGGCGCTGGGAGCCACGGTGCTGGACGTGGGCGGCGGTTTCGCCGTCTTCGTGGGCGTGGAGTCGCCGCTGACGCACGCGCTGGGGATAGGCATGCGCGGCAAGGTGCACGCGGACGAGATGGACCGGCTGGAGGACTTCTATCGCGCGCGTGGGGCCGCGGCCGGCGTGGACCTCTGTCCGCTCGCCAGTGCGTCGCTGGTCGAGCTGCTAGGGAACCGGGGCTATCGCGTGACCGAGTTCACTAATGTGCTAGTGCGGCTGCTGGCTGGGGCCGAGTTCGCGCCGGCCGGGACGTCCGTGCGCCTGGCGTATGCGGACGAGGAGTATCTCTGGGCGCGCACGGTGGGACGCGGGTTTCTGGAGAAGGACGATCTGACCGCGGAGGAGGTGGACGTGGGCAACGCCATCTGGCATATGCCGGGATCGCGCTGCTACCTGGCGTTCGCCGGCGGCCAGGCCGCGGCGGCTGCGGCGATGGCCGTGCGCGGCGGCCTGGCGACGCTGTTCGCGGACAGCACCGTGGTGGGCTTTCGCGGCGCGGGTCTGCAGGTCGCGCTGATCCGCGAGCGCTTGCGCGTGGCCGTGGAGGAGGGATGCGACCTGGCCACCGCGTCCACACTGCCGGGCAGCGTGTCGCAGCGGAACTACGAGCGCAGCGGGTTCCAGGTGGCGTACACGAAGGCGATTCTGGTGCGGTGAATTTCAGAGTAACAGTAGCGGAACTGACGGCCTCATGCATGGCCATCTCGTGAAAGTAGACGGTGCGCCAGTCTCATCTAGGCAACATATATAAGGCTATGATATGACACCACTATTCTGCGGGGCCTTGGTGCGTCCCGAAAAGGACCCCTAGTGAAACTGGGAATGTTCTTCAGGGCGTTTGAAAGATAGACGTATCGCCCAAGGTGCCGACGCGGCGCCTAGCACGGTCGGCAGCACACCGTAGAGGCATCGACCGGTCGAGCAGTACGCCTCGCCCAGTGCTCCCGGGACAAACAAGAGCGACAATAGTCCATAACAGAGCAATGCAGCAGCATCCGACACCGGCAACGCTTGAGCAATTTTCATTTCGTCCACTACTCCATTTTCGCTTGTGGCGTTCGTGCTTGCAAAACGCCCTTGTCAGAAAAGACTCGACCAAATACAGCGTGTCCCGAAACCTACCCTATTTGGACCGTCTCACGGCTTCGGGTCGGAGCCGCCCGGCTTATCGCGTTCGGGTTCCCGGGGCAGCGCCTCTTGTAAGGCGTTCAAGTACTCCGCCAAGGTTGCGTCCAGCCGCGTATAGAGAAGGCCGCTAAAACTCTCCGTTCCTTGCCCCGCCTGCGCCTGCTGCAAGCTGCGAATATAATCCAGCCGATCCTCCAAGCGCACCGCAACCGGGGGATAACCGGCACGAATTAAAATCAGGTTCATCAGGAGCCGGGCGGTGCGTCCGTTGCCGTCATTGAACGGGTGAATGTCTACCAGACGGCGATGCGCCGTGAATGCCGTGTCAGGCGTGCCGGATGCTGCACCGAGCCAAGCGGCGAAGTCACCCATCAGCGCGGGAATTTCCGCCGGGGACGGAAACGCATGCCTCCCGGTTTCGGTGCGGACGTAGCGCGCAAGATCGGCATACCGCCCGGCGATGTCGGAGCGGGAACGTTGCATAACCAAGCGGTGTAAATTGCGCACGTCGCCCTCTGTCAGTCGCGCCGCTTGGCGGGCAAGCTCCCGCACATAGCGGATAGCGTCGTAGTGGTCGAGCGCTTCCAGATGATCTTTGAGGGGTTTGCCGCCGATGGTCACGCCCTGCTCAATCACAAGTGTCGTTTCGACGGCGCTGAGCGTGTTGCCTTCGATGGCGTTTGACGTGTAGGTAAGCTCAATGTCGTAGTAATGCTCCAGATTGGCGAGCGCTTCCGCCGATAGGGGCCGCAGCTTGTCGAGCCGTTCCTTTTTAGCGGCGATGGCGGTCAAAAGCTCATCCATGCACCTTCAGAAGTACCACGGAAAGGCCGCTGTCGGTAAAACGCCGCCTTGCGGGTCTTAGTATATGTCATGCTAGTCTTCGAGCGCGGCCACCAGGATCCCGGCACGGCCACGCCATGACCGCCGGCCTCACATATGCGCAACTGCACTCGATCGCGGCCTCGGAGGCGCAACCGCGCTTGACTCCCGAGGAGGCGGTCGCCGAACTGTTCGAAGCCGCGCGGGAAGACGTGTATCGCTATCTGCTGACGCTGGGACTGGTCCCGGCCCAGGCGCAGGAAGCTACCCAGGAAGTGTTCCTGCGGCTGTACGCCGCTTTGCGCAAAGGCCAGCGCATCGCCAACATGCGCGCCTGGATCTTCCGCGTGGCGCACAACCATGGGCTGACGTTGCGCGGGCAGGAGCAGCGCTGGCGTCCTTTCGATCCCGATCTGGAGATGCGGATTCCGGACGGCGCCGGCAGTCCCGAGCAGCGGCTGATCGAGCGGGAACGCAACAGAAATCTCGACCACGCGCTGGCGTCGCTCTCGCCGCAGCAGCGGCAATGCCTGCATTTGCGCACCGAAGGCTTCCGCTATCGCGAAATCGCCGGGATATTGAATATTAGCGATTCCAGCGTCGGCGAGTTCTTGCGGCGCGCGATCGTCAGGCTGAGGAAGGCGCTCGATGGCTGACTGGCGGATGCATCCCGAGGAAGGTGCGCTGCTCCGGTATTGCGACGGCGAGCTGCGCGCGAAGGAGACCGCGCGCGTCGCCCGGCACCTGGAAGCTTGCTGGGATTGCCGTACGCGGCTGGACGACCTGAAGCAGACCATCGCCGAGTATGTGCGCTACCGGCGGGATGTTCTGGAGCCGTCGCTGCCGGGGCCGCCGCAGCCTTGGAAGAATCTGCGCGTGGAATTCGCGCGGATGCGGGCGCCGGACGATTCCGGTGTGGCGTGGAGGCGGATCTTCCAGCGCCGCGCCGTGTGGCTGGTGGCATGCACGCTGACGGCGGGCACGGGCATCCTGTTCTATGTGGGACAGGCCTCCCGGCCTGTCGCGCCGCGAGCAGTGGCGCCTGTGCGGACTCCAGCGTCTTCCGCACCCGCGCCGCGCAAGGCTCCGGCGGCGCCCGTTACTGAGCCGGGCCCAAAGGGCACCCCGTTAGGGAGCGGCCCCGAGGACGAGTTGCGCGTGATGGCCGCGCTCGACCGCATTGGCGCAGACCTGGGCGATCCGATCGAAGTGGTGCGGACGCGCGACCGGATTGTGGTGACCTGCATCGGTCTGGACGCTGAGCGTATGCGGGAAGTGCGGGCGGCCCTGGCGGGGCTGCCGCGCGTGGCGGTGGAACTATCGCCGAAACCGAACGTCTCCCCGGCCAGCTCGCCGCTGGAGGTGGTCGGCGCGCCGCATGCAACCATCCGCGCCGAGGTGGCGCGGCAGTTCGACAGCCCGGCAGCCTACGAGCGCTTCGTCGATGGACTGCTGAAGAGCAGCGAAGCGATGATGGCCAGGGTGCATGCGCTGCGCCGGCTGGCCACACGCTTTCCAGCGGATGTGGAAGCGCCCATGAGTCCCGATGCCAAGACCCTGCTGGCGGCGATCCATGAGCATCATGAGACGGCGCTGGCGCGCGAGGTGTCGTCGTTGGAGGGATCTGTGCGGCCATTTCTCGGGCCTCCGGCGGCTGCGTTGGCTGGCAATCGGGCGCGTGAAGACTGGCAGACGCGCACGACGCGCGTGTTTTCAGAAGCTCAGCAGGTCGACCGGATGCTGGGCGCCGTGTTCGCCGGATCCCAAGGCAGCGCCACGGGCGAGGCCAACCCGGCGGCGCTGGCGGCCGCCCTGGCTAGACTGGAGTCCGATGTCGCCCATTGAGGTGGCGCACGCACTTATGCGTGCCGTGTCGAGACTCGTCCCGACACGCTCAGCCCTTATGGCATTTTGCCTGTGCGTCCCGCTCGCGGCGCAGGAAACGGGCGGGCTCTCCGGTTTTGTGTGGGACCCCTCGGGCGCGCGCGTGGCCGGGGCGAGTATCACGGCCATGAACGAGGAGACCGGCTTCCGGCGCGTCACTGAAACGGATATGACTGGCGTCTGGGAAGCGCCTTACCTGTATCCCGGCCGCTACAAGCTGACCGTGCGGAAGGAAGGGTTCCGCACCATCGTGCAGTTCGGCGTTCCACTGCATGCGGCCGAATCGGCGCGCGTAGATTTTCACCTGCAGATTGGCGACGTGCGGGAACTGGTGACGGTCTCGATCCCGCCGGCGCTGCTGGACTCCGACGGCGTTTCGGCCGCCACCCTGGTAGGCCGCAACTGGATCGACCAACTCCCCCTGAACGGGCGCGGCATCCTGAGTCTGCTGGAACTGGCTCCGGGCAGTATCGTCACGCCGGCCACCGCGGGCGAAGCCGGCCAATTCAGCGTGAACGGGCAGCGCCCCAACGCGAACTATTTCACGGTGGACGGTGTCGGCGCCAACACCGGCGCGAACGGCGGCGGATTGCCGGCGCAAATGGCGGGAGGCTCGCTGCCCGACATGACCGCCTTCGGCAGTCTCCACGCGCTGGCCTCCATCGAGGCGCTGGATGAATTCCAACTGCGGAGTTCCACCTTCACCGGCCAGTATGGCCCGGCGCCGGGGGGCCAGGTGGCGCTGAGCACCCGTTCCGGATCGAACGACTTTCACGGCGTGGCTTTCGGCGCGTTCCGGAACGAAGCGCTGGATGCCAACGACTGGTTCGCCAACAGTACCGGCCAGCCGCGGCAGCCGCTGCGTTTCGAGGATTTCGGCGGCGCTTGGAGTGGGCCGATTCGCCGCAACCGGACCTTCTTCTTCTTGTCCTATGAGGGTCTTCGGCTGCGCCAGCCTTTCACCTGGGAATCGACGGTTCCGTCGCTCGCGGCGCGCCAGAACGCTCCGCCGATCTTTCAGCCGATTCTGCAGGCGTTTCCAGTGCCCAACGGACCGGACCTCGGCGGAGGCATCGCGCAATGGACAGGCTCCAGTTCGCAGCCCTCCAGCTTCGACGGCCTGAGCGCCCGCATCGATCATGCGTTGACGGCGCGGCTGCTCCTGTTCGGCCGGTTCAGCGACACGCCATCTTCATCCGTATCGGAATTCTCCGCGTCCAATGCCGTGACTTTGCGGGACCGCGGCGCGACCATCGGACTGAACGCCGCGCTTACGCCGTCAGCCAGCAATGAATTCCGGCTGAACGCAACCTCGGCCAGCGGCGAATCGGTTTGGCAGAGCGCGGGCATTCCTTACACCGGCGGTTGCTATACGGATGGCGCGCTGTTCGGCCCCTATGCGCCCTGCGTTTCGTTCTATCGTTTTGCGATCGGAGGAATCCAGCCGCTCGTGTCAGGAGCCAACGCCGGCAACGCGCAGCGGCAATGGAACTTGGTGGACGCCACCCAGGTCCGCAAAGGCGCGCATGACATCCGAGCGGGAATCGACTACCTGCGCTTGGGCTTGCGGCGCAGCGGACCGCTGGTGAGCGTAACGGTGACGGCCGCGAGCCTCCTGGCGCTGCTCGATTCCGGCTTCTCCGTTGGCCTGTTCGAGTCCACGCAGAATTCCGCGTCCATCGCGCAGCTCGCCGCGTTTGGCGAAGACACCTGGCGCGTGAATCCGCGGCTGACCATCTCCTATGGCTTGCGCTGGGAACTGGACCCGTCGCCGCGGGCGCCCGCGCCGCCGCTCGTATCCGCAGCGCTGCCGGTCGTCGGACCGAGCCTCGATATTCCGATTTGGAAGACGCGTTACGCGGACCTTGCGCCGCGGATCGGGGTGGCGTACCGGCTGACCGCCGACGGACGCACCGTGTTGCGTGCGGGCGCCGGACGGTACTTCGACGCGGACTTCGGGGCGGCCGTCGACGGAATCAACGGGGCGCCGTACAACGCCTGGCAGTTTAACAACGGAGCGACAAGCTCAGTGGCACCACCCCCCCCTGCGGCCACGCTGATTACCTACGGATATGCACCGGACCTGCGCGTGCCGTCCACGTGGGAGTGGAATGTCACACTGGAGAGGGGCCTCACGCACAACGATGCGCTGTCGGTGGCCTGGGTGGGATCCGCGGCCAACGATTTGCTGCGGCGGGAGGTGGGACCGGACTCGAGCGCCGTGACGGAGATCGTGGATGCCACCAATCACGGATGGTCCCGCTATGAGGCGCTGCAGGCGCAGTACCGCCGCCATCTGTCGCGGCGCTTGCAGGCGCAAGTTTCTTATAGCTGGTCGCACTCCATCGATAACAGCTCGTCGGACGCGGCGGTGTATTGGGCGCCATCCGCGGCATTTGCCGCGAGCGACGCCGGGTCGTCGGATTTCGATGTGCGCCACTCGCTGGCGGCGGCTTTCTCCGTCGATCTGCCGCGCGGCTGGGCGCTGGACGGGATGTTTCGCGCGCGCACCGGGTTTCCGATCACTGTGCTCGACGGCGAAACCGCGTTGGGCTTGAGCCTCGCGGATATCTTCCGTCCCGATCTGGTGGCCGGGGCGCCCGTGTGGATCGCGGACCCGCAGGCGCCGGGAGGCCGGCGTCTGAACCCCGCCGCGTTCACGGCGCTTGACGGACAAGGCAACCTCGGCCGGAACGCGATCACCGGCTTGGGCATGGCGCAAATCGACCTCGCGGTGCGGCGCACATTCCGGATCGCGGAAAGATGTTCGGTCGAGTTGCGGGCCGAAGCCTTCAATGCGCTCAACCAGCCGGCCTTCGCCGATCCAGTGCGGTTTCTGGCCGACCCGCTGTTCGGGCGCTCGCCCTCGATGCTCAACCTGATGCTGGGCAGCGGTACGCCGTCGAGCGGTCTCACTCCGGCGTTCCAGACGGGCGGGCCGCGATCGTTGCAACTGGTCTTGCGCTTGCATTTCTGATCCGGCAGTGTCGGGCAACTGCTGTGCTTGAGGTCTTAGGATTATGAGGTGCTTATTGAGGCTCGCACAATACGGCGACAGCGGGATCGCGGTCGTGGCGCACGCTTCAGCGTGCACGCTGAAGCGTGCGCCACAGTATTGCCGGACATGTCACCGTATTGTGCGAAGCTCCGTAGGAACACGGCCGGCGCTGCTATTCCTGTTGGGATCGATATCCGCTTTCGCGCAGCCCTTTGCGGTGGGAATCAAGGCCGGCGTGCCTCTCACGGATTTCCTGACCGCCACGGAGAATGGCGGGTATACCGCATCCACTCAGCGATACATCGTCGGCGGGGTGGCGGAACTGCGGCTTCCGCTGGGGTTCGGCGTGGAGTTCGATGCGTTATACCAGAGGCTGCACTACGACGGCTCCGGCCCATACGCGATCCCTGTTGCGAACAAAGAGCCGATTTATGTGTTTGCCACCGCCAGTCAGACCATCGCCAGCAATTGGGAGTTTCCGCTGTTATTGAAATACCGCTTCCACTTTCCCATGGTGCGGCCTTACCTGGATGCGGGTGTAGCATGGGACACCTTGACTGGGTTGAAGCAGACCGTTACAGGCTTCTACCCGCCACAACTCACTTCCACAACCTCCGGCCCTTCCCAACTGAAGCAGAAGGGCACCATAGGATTTGTGGCAGGTGCGGGCGTGGATATCCACGCCACCTTCCTTCACATTTCGCCTGAAATCCGCTTCACCAGATGGAACTCCGAGCAGATCGTCGACGCGTTCGGCTTGCTACACTCGAATCTGAACCAGGCGGAATTTCTGGTGGGCTTCACGTTCTGAGGTGTCGGGTAGATGCCGCGCGCGAGGTCTTAGAGTTATGAGTCGTTTATTAACATTCACTATCTTGTGCGCGGCTTTTCTGCCGTGCGCATTCGGCCAGAACGCATCCGTGAACACGATCGCAGCCGTGGGATACTTATATCCCGCACCGGTCGCGGTGGCGCCCGGACAGGTAATTACGGTGTTTGTGGTGGGGAATGTTCAGGGCGATATCACCGCCACGGTACGCCAGATTTCGGACCACCCAGCGCCGGTATTGGGAGTGACCCCGGCGCCCAACTGCATTATCGCTCCCTCGGCTGCCTGCTCCTCCACCACGGCCATCACTATCCAGATTCCTTACGAGATAGTGCCTACGTGTTTCGTGTGCGACACCCCCGCCAGCTTCTACACGCAGTTGTTCATAACCGTGAATGGCGCCGCAGGAGCGTTGTTCGACCTGATTCCGCTGACCGATCACGTTCACATTCTGACTGCTTGCGACACGGCGGTTCCCAACGGGGGCGGATATGCGCCGTACAACGGATTGCCCTGTGCGCCCCTGGTGACGCACGCCGATGGATCGCTGGTGATCGTGGGCAATCCGGCGAAGGGCGGGGAGGTGGTGGTCGCCTATGCAGTCGGACTTGGGGCAACCACTCCGGCCGTTCCGACAGGCAAGGCAGCAGCCACCGCAACGCCAACGAGCCAGACGTTCTCCCTCGATTTCAATTTCCGGCCGAACGCGCTGGCGACCCAACCCATGCCACCCATGTTTGAGCCTGTCTTATTGCCCACAAGCCTCTATACTCCTCTGTATTCAGGCCTTGCGCCGGGATTCGTCGGACTGTACCAGATCAACTTCATCGTGCCGGTGCCGCCCGCGGGCATCGCAGCTTGCTCCGGCACGGTGCAATCGAACCTGACCGTCAGCGTGGGCGGGCAATACTCGTTCGATGGCGCCGGGATCTGCGTTGCGCCGTCGGAATAGGAGAGGCCGTAACCGCCAGGTCTTAGGATTATGAGATACTTAGCAACATTTACTCTCTTGTGCGCAGTGCTCTCGCCCGTCGCCTTCGGCCAGGGCGCACCCGTGAATACGATCGTAGGCATGGGATACCTGTATCCGCAGGCCGCAGTGGCTCCCGGACAATTGATTACGGTGTTCGTGGCGGGGAACGTGCAGGGCGATATCAGCGCCGCTGTACAGGGCAACCAAGCACCGGTATTGGAAGTGCGCCCGGCGTCCGACTGCTCGGCATCGACTCTCTGCTCCTCCGTGACGGCCGTCACCATCCAGATTCCTTACGAGATCGAGCCCCTGTGTTACTTTACTAATCCGGCGTGCGACGTCGTGCTTCCAGCACAGTTAGTCGTAACGGCAAACGGCGTTGCGGGCGCGCCAATTGATCTGACCCCAGTCGCCGATCGCGTTCACATACTGACTGCTTGTGACACGGTGGTTCCCAACAGCAGCGGATCTGCGCCATATAACGGATTGCCGTGGGCGGGCAATACTCGTTTGATGGCGCCGGCATCTGCGTGGCGCCGCCGGAATAGCTCAATGGACAGAAGTGACCAGAAGCGGCCATAATAGTCGTATGAAAGCGGAAGTCGGGATCGCCGAATTGAAGGGCAAGCTGAGCGAGTACTTACGAGCCGTGCGCAACGGCGTCGAAGTCGTGATCAAGGATCGCGAGACGCCCATCGCGCGGCTGGTACCGTACAAGAAATCGCGGCGGCGGTTGCAGACGATTCCGCCGACAATGTCGCTCAAGGAAATGGACAGGCTGCCGTTCTTCAGGCCGAAGGGGCTAAAGCCGGGCGATCTGGACGAGGCGCTGCGTGAAGACCGTAAGGACCGGTTTGACGACTTGGTCAAGAACTTTTCCAAATGACCAAATTCGTGGACACATCCGTATTGATGCGGAGGCTGTTGAAGCAGCCGGGCGCGTTCACGGACTGGTCGGCATGGGACCTGGCAGCTTCGAGCGAGCTATTGCGAGTGGAGGCTCACCGCGTTCTCGATAGACTCCGGCTGCAGCGCGCCTTCGGCGATGCTGAACTGGCGGAACTCCACAGGCTGCTGCAAGCTTCTTTGACGGCGCTGGAGTTTGTGCTGCTCAGTCGCGCCGTGTTGAATCGCGCCGCAGATCCATTCCCGAAAGTGCTCGGAACGCTGGACGCGATTCACCTGGCGTCGGCCCTCCTGTGGATGGAGGAGAAGGGTGAAGCCATAACGTTCTTGACGCACGACGCGCAGTTGGCCATCGCCGCCAGAGCCTGCGCCCTTGCGGTGAACACAGATCATTCTGACTTCTGACTCCTCCTGACTCCTATCTTCTAGCCATTACGCTTCCTCGCCGACAGCACCCCCGCATTCAGCCCCAGCGTGCTGAGCCCGCCGAAGAAGCGGGCGTGCTCGATCTTCACGCAGCGGTCCATCACCACTTCCAGGCCCGCTCCCAGCGCGCGCGCGGCGGCCTGCTCGTGGATCACGCCAAGCTGCATCCAAACGACCCTGGCTCCGGCGGCGATGGCTTCTTCCACAATGGCCGGCACTGCGGAGGACTCGCGAAAGATATTCACGATCTCGACCGGCGGGGGCACTTCGGCCAGCGCCGCATAACAACGGCGGCCCAGTATTTCCTTCTCGCGTGGGTTGACCGGAAAGATTTCGTAGCCCGCCGCCTTCATATACAGCGCGGCAAAATGGCTGGGGCGGTATGGATTCGCCGAGAGACCCACCATCGCGATACGCTTGTATTGCTTCAGAATGCGCAAGTGCTGCTGCGCGGTGGTGGCGAAGCGCGTGCCGAGCACCGGCGACGTGCTGCCGACCTCGCCGCTCATGCCGCCTGCGAGGCTTCCAGAGCCTGGTCCAGGTCCCAGATGATGTCTTCCACATCTTCGATGCCCGCGGACAGCCGCACCAGGTCTTTCGTAATGCCGGCCGCAAGCTGCTGCTCGTCGCTCAACTGTTGGTGCGTGGTGGAGGCCGGATGAATCACCAGGCTCTTGGCATCGCCGAGATTGGCCAGGTGCGAGAAGAGTTTCAGCGAATCGATGAAGCGGCGCCCGGCTTCCAGTCCGCCTTTGATGCCGAACGTCAGGATGGAGCCGCAGCCGAGCGGCAGGTACTTCTTCGATACCTCAAAATACGGGCTCGATTCCAGGCCCGGATACTTCACCCAGGTAACGAAGGGGCTTTTCTCCAAATGCCGCGCGACGGCCAGCGCGTTGCGGCAGTGGGCGTCCATCCGCAGCTTCAGCGTCTCGATGCCGGTGAGAAATAGGAATGAGTTGAACGGACTCAAGCAGGGGCCGAAATCGCGCAGCCCTTCCACGCGCGCCTTGATGATGAAGGCCAGCTCGCCGAACGTTTCCGAGAAGCGCAGGCCGTGATACCCCGGGCTGGGTTCGGTCAGTTGCGGGAAATGTCCGGCGGTCCACGGGAAGCGGCCGCTGTCCACGATCACGCCGCCGATGGAGTTGCCGTGTCCGCCCAGGAACTTGGTGGCGGAGTGCACCACGATATCGGCGCCGTACTCGAACGGCCGGCAGAGATAGGGCGATGCCATGGTGTTGTCGATGATCAGCGGAATGTGGTGCTCGTGCGCGATGGCCGCGACCTTTTCGATATCCAGAATGTTCATGCGCGGATTGGCGATGGTTTCGCCGTAGAGCGCCCGTGTGCGGGGCGTGATGGCGCGGCGGAAGTTTTCGGGATCGTCCGGCTCCACGAAGATGGCGTTGAAGCCCAGCCGGCGGAAGCTGACATCGAACTGGGTGTAAGTGCCGCCATAGAGCGTGCTGGCGGACACAATGTCGTCGCCCGGCTGCATCAGGCTGCTGATGGCCAGGAACTGGGCCGACTGTCCGCTGGCGGTGGCCAGCGCGCCGACGCCGCCCTCCAACGCGGCCACGCGCTCCTCGAACACGGCGGTGGTGGGGTTCATGATGCGCGTATAGATGTTGCCGAAGCGCTGCAGCGCGAAGAGTTCGGCGGCATGCGCGCTGTCTTCAAAGACGAACGACGTCGTCTGGTAGATGGGCACGGCGCGCGCGCCGGTGGCCGGATCGGGCTTTTGGCCGGCATGCAGGGAGCGGGTGCTGAAACCCATCTGGCGTTCGGGGGTAGATTCAGGCATATCTAAGAATTGTACATGCTTCGCACTTGCCCTTGATTTCCGGCTGTAGTTGCCATAGTATGAGCTATGACTCACCGCCACCTCACATTTGCCGGCGTGCTCGCGCTGCTTGCGTCGAGCCATGTCTTGGCTGGGGCCGCCCCGCCCTCGCGCCACGTTATCGAAAGCCTTAACAAGCTGCCGCTGACCTTTGAAAGAAATCAGGGCCAAACCCAACCAAGCGTCGATTACATGGCGCGCGGCAGCGGATACAGCGTCTACCTGTCCGGGGGTAACGCGCGCATCGCCTTGCAACGGCCAAAGGCGTCTCACGCCCCGGTCCTCGATCTGCAACTGGTGGGCACGCGGCGCGGGCTGGCGCCAACCAGCCGGCAACCTCTTCCGGGCAAGGTCAACTATTTTTTTGGAAACGACCCCGCCCGCTGGCGGGCGGACATCCCGACGTTCGGGCGGGTGGAATATCGCAACGTCTACAAGGGCATCGACCTGGCGTATTACGGCAACCAGGGGCGGCTGGAGTACGACTTCATCGTGGCGCCCGCCGCGGACCCAGGCGGCATCCGCATCGCCATTGCAGGAGCGCGTGCGATGAGCGTGGATGCTGGCGGCAACCTGGTGCTTGAAACGGAGGACGGCGAAGTGCAGTTCCAGAAGCCGGAAACCTATCAGGAGATCGCGGGAATCCGGAAGACGGTCGAAAGCCGCTACTTGCTCAATGGCGCCAACGAAGTGCGTTTCTCGCTGGGACCGTATGACCGCAGCCAAGCGTTGGTCATCGATCCGGCGCTGGTCTACTCCACGTACCTTGGTGGCTCCGCTTATTTCGGCGGCAACGGCGTCGAGAGCGACTCTGGCGTCGCGATCGCCGTCGGTCCGCAAGGGAACGCCTTCGTGACCGGGCAGACCGATGCCCTGGATTTTCCAACCGTCAACCCCGCGCAGTCCTTCTTTGCCGGGCCCTCCGCCATCTTCATCTCCGAACTGGCAACCGACGGGTCCGGCCTGGTCTACTCGACCTATCTCGGTGGCTCCAGCGGCGAGGATCTTTCTTTTTCGATAGCCGTGGATAACGGCGGGAACACTTATGTCGTAGGATCTGCCCTTTCACCCGATTTCCCGGTGAAGAACGCTCTTTATCCCACCTGGAACGGTGGCTCTGGCTTTGTGACCAAGCTGAGCCCTGCCGGCGATCTGGTTTACTCCACGTTCCTCGGCGATTCGGGCGGCAACGGGGCAACCGGGGTCGCCGTGGACGGGGCCGGCAACGCCTATGTAACGGGCGTGACGAACGGCAATTTTCCCGTGACCCCCGGCGCTTACCAAACAACCTATCCCGGGGGGTATTCTGCCTCCTTTGTGACTAAGCTGAATCCGTCGGGATCGGCGCTGGTCTGGTCGACATACTTCGGGGGCTCCGTATACTTCGGGAGCACCAGCGCGGCCGCCATCGCCGTGAGTCCGAGTGGCGCCGTCTATCTGACCGGATCCACGCAGGGAGGCCTGCCAGTCACACCAGGGGCGCCACAACCCGTTTACGGTGGTGATTCTGACGCGTTCGTGGCCAGCCTCAACAAGACCGGCACCGCGCTTTCTTACTGCACCTACCTCGGCGGCAGCCAGGAAGATTTCGGCACGAGCATCGCAGTGGACTCCGCCGGCGGTGCCTATGTAGCAGGGTATACGTACTCCCCGGATCTGCCTGTGACGCCTTCGGCTTTCCAGCCAGCCTTCTTGGCGGTGAAGACGCCTTCGTCGCCAAGGTGAACAACCTCGGCACCGAGTGGAGGTACGTCACCTACCTTGGCGGCAGCCGGTACGACCAAGCTAACGGCATTGCAGTCGATTCCAGCGGCAACGCCATTGTCGTCGGTTACACGACCTCCGACGCCTTCCCCCGCAAATCGGCCGTCCAGCCCACTTTCGCCGGCAACGCGACGGCCCTGTTCAAGACGTCCACCAGCGGGTCCGCGTGGCAGCCTGCGGACACGAGCATTGGAGGAATAGCAGACGCCATCGCCATCGATCCTGGGTCGCCTAACATTCTCCTGGCAGGCGCCTTTGGAGTCGGTCTCGGGACATGGCAGAGTTCCGACGGGGGAGCGCACTGGGCCGGTACCCCCAACCTTTACTCATCCGGCCCCGAGTTTCCGCCCACGATCGTGGCATTCCCGTTAGTGGGGGTAAACGCAGGGAACATCGCATATGCCGGCAGCCTGCAGGGTTTCCTCGCCAGCTCGGACAACGGGGCGGGTTGGTCTTTTGCCGGCTCGACTCCAGGCGCTATTTACACCATCGCCGTCGACCCAACTACTCCCACCACGGTGTACGTCGGCGGCTTTGGAATTTGTTATGCGATGTGTTATCCGGGAGGCGCCGCCAAGAGCACGGATGGAGGAGCAACCTGGGTCGCTCTTACCGGTTTAAGCGGCGCCTACGCTTTCGCGATCGACCCAGCGTCGCCTAATACGGTCTACGCCGCGGCTGGCGGCCTCTTCAAAACGACGGACGGCGGCCAGACCTGGACGGAGCTGAACATCGCTGGTTTAACGAATCCGTTCGTTGTGTCGGTGGTCCTCAACCCGAGCCGGCCATCTGTGCTTTACGCCGCGGCTAACTCGACTGTATACAAAAGTACCGACGGTGGAAATTCCTGGGCGCTGGCGGCTACGGGTCTCACCGCCTCCGTAAACGGACTGGCATTGGCGCTGTCGAACCCATCCGTGTTGTATGCAGCTACCAATGCTGGTATGTTCCTGACCTCGAATGGCGGCAGTTCCTGGGCGGCCACCGGTCTCACACAGTACAACCTTACGAGCGTTGCGGTGGACCCGCGGAATGCCGCCGTAGCCTATGCCGTAAACTCAAACGTCGGCGGCACCGACGGCTTCGTCACCAAGATCAATCCGCTCGGCACTGGACTGGTTTACTCGACCTATCTCGGCGGAACGGGCGGCGCTATTCCCCTTACCGCCGAATCGGGCGGCACCTACCCCAAGGGCGTGGCGACGAACTCCAGCGGCGATGCATTCGTCACCGGCCAAGTTTCCTCTGTGCCTAATTTTCCCACCACCTCCGGCGTCTTCCAACCCGCTACAGGCGTTAGCCGCAATACCGCCTTCGTCACCAGAATTACCGGCACGACGCCCGCCTGCACCTACAGCGCCTCGCCGGACTCCTATCTCTTCTATCCGGCGGGCGGTTCGCTGAACATCAGTGTAGTCTCTCCCAGCGGCTGCGCCTGGACTCTTATGCCCAGCGCCTCCTGGATCACCGTGAGCGGCGCGGGCCCCGGCGTCGCGTCGGCGCTTATTAGCGTGGCTCCCAATACAGGCGCCGCGCGCAGCGGCACGATCGCCGTCGGCACTAGCGCTTTCACCATCAGACAAGCGGCGGCGCGTTGCAAGTACTCGCTCAACGGCTATCCAGTCCTCCCGCAATCCGGCGGCGCATTCACTATCGACGTATACACCCAAACCGGCTGCGAATGGAATGTGACGGATGTGGCGCTGTGGCTCACTGTCATCTCGGGCTCCCGCGGCAGCGGCGACGGTACGGTCGCGCTCCAGGCCGCTCCCAACCCGTTCCCGTACAACCGGAATGTAAATTATCAGACGAGCCTCATCGTAGCCGGGCAATCACTCGGCTTGGATCAATACGGCACTTCCGGTGCAGCCGCCACGAAACCGTGACAGAACGGAGTTGACCGTTCGCGCTCACGCCACGTTGAACAACAACTTGAACCCGTAATCCATGTGCAACTGCTGGTGGCAATGAAACAGCGTGAGGCCATCCATAGCCGGCGTCACGTCCACTTCGATCTTGCGGAAGCCCTTCACCAGCACCACGTCCTTCATCACACCCGCGGTCGGTTTGCCCCAGACATTGGTCAACTCGAAGCTGTTGCGATGCAGATGCACCGGATGTGCGTCGTCGGTCTGGTTGTCGAAGATTAGCCTGTAGCGGCGGCCTTTGTGCAACAGCCGCGGCTCTTCCGTCGCGTCGTAGCTCTTCCCGTTGAGGGTCCAGCGATTGAAACCGCCAGTGCCGCCGTTGACCTTGCCGATCACCAGCGGGATGGTCTCGTCGGGGTTCGGCACCGCGCGACTCTCGCCGAACAGCGTGTAATCCCAGGGCGTCTTGCCCGGCGCGATCCAACGCGGCGCGCCGCTTTTGTTGGCGTATTCGACCACGATGCCCATGCCGTTGGCGCGGTCGTCGTTCTTCGGCGTTCCCAGAATCCACACGCCCGGATTCCGCATTTCCACGACGGCATCCACGCGCTCGGCCGTGCCCAGTTCCAGCACATCCACCATTGCCGGCCGCGGCACCGGGTTTCCATCCAGCGCCACCACCTGGAACCGATGTCCGGGCAGCGCAAGCTTGATGTTCTCCGTAGCGCTGGCATTCAGGATATGGAACAGGACGCGCTGTCCTTCCTTCACGCGCACCGGCTCGCCATGGCCCAGGCACTTGCCGTTGATGGTGAAGCGCTGGTATCCGATCTCCCAGCCGTTGGGCGTTTCGTCCTTCTTCTTCGGAGGAGGGGGCGGGCCCGGCTCCTCATCTTCTTCCTCCGCGGTCGTGTAGAAAGGCTCCCATTCATGCGTGGCCAGAAACACTTCCTGGTCGTACCGGCCGGGATTGCTCTTCGGCTCGATGTAGACGAAACCGAACTGGCCGGTATAAGTGCCGCGCGCCAGGTCCGCCATGGGCATCACGTGCGT
>OCTA010002424.1_pt1 | contig 16991 bp, 17 predicted proteins | sample 1538991 | NCBI WGS metagenome assembly OCTA01 (sample SAMEA3539302, study PRJEB22396) | soil metagenome | biome: tundra; feature: field; material: soil | place: USA | collected 2010-05 | depth 0.15 m | reverse complement strand
GCCGACGATGATCAGCCCTGTGCGGTAGGCCGGCTGGTCGGGGAGCAGGAGCCAGGCGAGCGCGAACATCAGCGCGGGGCCGATCAGCCAGTTCAGGATCAGCGAGGAGACGAATAGCCTGCGCTCGGCGCGCAGCCGGCCAAGCTCCTCGTAGCGGACTCGCGCGAGAACCGGGTACATCATCAGCAGCAGGCCAATCGCGATCGGTAGCGAGGTCCCGGCGATCTCGACCGAGCTGAGGGCGTGGTTCAGCCGCGGAATGATCGCGCCGAGGCCGAGGCCGGCGGCCATCGCCGCGATGATCCAGGCTGGCAGGAAGCGGTCGAGAGTGGAAAGCCGCTCGATCACCGCTGGCTCGGAGACGGGACGGAAGGGTGCAGCGGTGGCCATGTCAGGCCGCCGCCGGGAGCTCGTCTGCGAGCTCGCCGGGTAGCCCGGCCTCGCAGACCTCGGCGGCGTCCGGGACGGTGCTCACGATCCTTCGCGGCTGGCGAGCAGGTCGCAGGTGTCACGGCGCAGGCACTCGCGGGTTTGGCGGTGCGCGAGGGCCAGTACGTGCGAGCGCACGCGCGCCCCGTCGAATCCCTCGAGGACCGCGTCGGCGCACGCGCGAATCTCCTCCGGGGCACGGCGGCCGGCGAACTCCTCTGCAAGCTTCGGCAGCAGTCGGGTAAGGCGTAGCTGGTGCGCTGTCCGGTCGGTGCGGATAGCGTCAAGGCGGACGCCGATCAGCTCGCGGACATGCGCCTGGATTCCGTCGCGGATCGCGCGCACCTCCCCGATCGGCTTGCCGGCGGGGTCGGGTACGTCCCATGCCTCCACTGCGCTCGGCACGTAAGGGCAGGCATCGCCGCAGCCCATCGTGATCGCCCAATCGGCGTGGAGCTGCATCTCGACCGTGAGCGTCTTCGGCTTGCGCCCGGCGATGTCGAAGCCGATCTCGCGCATCGCCTCGACCACGGACGGCCAAATCTCGCGGGCGGGCTCGGTACCGGCCGACTCGGCGCGCACGTCCTCGGGGCCATAGCGCTCGAAGAACGCCTGGGCGATCTGCGAGCGCCCGGCGTTGTGATTGCAGACGAACAGCACATACCGCATCGCTCGCTCGTCGGACTCGGGATTGCTGGGAGGCACCTCGCTCGCCGTCATGGCTGAATCATAATACATTGACAAACGTCAGTGTTATTGATATATGTGGATTGATGTCCGTCGATCTGGAGCTGGCCCCCAAGCAGAAGCGAGCCGCCGGTGAGCGCTGCTGCGAGCCCGTGGTCTACCCCGATGTTCAGCGCGACCACGCGCTGCGCATGGCCGAGATCGCAAAGGCCCTCGGCGACCCGATCCGGTTGCAGCTCGTGGATGTGCTGCACAAACACGCCGGCAAGGTCTGCGTCTGCGAGCTCGTGCCTCTGTTCGACATCTCCCAGCCCACGCTCTCCCACCACCTCAAGAAGCTCCGAGACGCCGGAATCGTGGACTCGGAGCGCCAAGGGCTGTGGGCCTACTACTACGTCATCCCCGACGCACTGAAGGAGCTATCCGCATGGCTGACATGACCGATGTGCGCGAGCAGGTCCGCGAGCGCTACGCCGCCGCCGCCACTCACCTCACCACGACCGACCGCGGCGCCGGCTGCTGCGCACCGAGCGAGACATTCGACGGCGGCAGCGAGGTGTTCGGCGCCGCGCTCTACGCGCTCAGCGACCGCGAGCAGCTGCCCGACCCGGCGACACTTGCCTCCCTCGGCTGCGGCAACCCAACCGCGGTCGCTGAGCTGCACGAGGGCGAGACGGTGCTCGACCTCGGCTCGGGCGGCGGCATCGACGTTCTGCTCTCCGCCAAGCGTGTCGGCCCAACCGGCAAGGCGCACGGCCTCGACATGACCGACGAGATGCTTGCGCTCGCCCGCGAGAACGCGCGAGAGGCCGGCGTCGAGAACGTCGAGTTCCACAAGGGCTACATCGAGGAGATTCCCCTCCCGGACGCGAGCGTGGACGTCGTCATCAGCAACTGCGTCATCAACCTGTCCGGTGACAAGCCCCGCGTCCTCAGGGAGGTGGCGCGCGTGCTCAGGCCGGGGGGTCGCTTCGCAGTCAGCGATGTCATCGCCGACCCCGGCATGGACGAGGCCACCCGCGCCGACATGCAGGCATACACAGGCTGCATCGCCGGGGCGCTGACCCGCCGGGAGCTCGAGCAGGCTCTCACCGCCGCCGGTTTGAGCGATATCGAGATCAACGAGACGCACCGGGTTCACCCACAGGCAGCCTCGGCCATCATCCGCGCACGGAAGGTCTCCGCCGATGCTCCGAGCGCCGTTCCCAACCGCCTAGCCTGAGCAGGCGTTCAGGTCAGCTCCCCGCGTGGGCCTCGGCGTCCTCGCCCACAGGCGCGGGACGGCAAACTACCGAGCTGCTGCGCTCCTGGCACTCGGCCGGGTAGCTCGCTCACTTGGCCACGCGAGCGCTGCGGCGGACTACCGATGGAGATGATCTGCGCAGGCCTCACGATCGGCGTCCATGGGTCAGAACAACTTCGCTGCGCGCGCCGGACGCTGGAGCGCTGCACATCGCAAAGCCGCGGTACTGGGCTGGCTGGCGTTCGTCGTCGTGGCATATGCGGCCGGAGGCGCGGCAGGGACGGTGACGTTGAAGACCCAGGATCGCGGCAACGGCCAGTCGCGTGCGGCCGACCAGTTGCTGGCGCGGCAGTTCCCGCGGACGCGGGCGGGCGAGATGGTGCTGATCCAGCGCCCCAGGGGCAGGCTGGCGGGCATCGGGTACCGGGCCGCCGTGGCCGACCTCGTGGCGCGCCTGTCGCGCATTCCCGCCGTGACCGCGCTCAAGTCGCCGCTTCAGCCGGGCAACGCCGGGCAGATGTCCGCGGATGGGAGCTCCGCGTTGTTGACATTCCAGATCGCGGGCGACCCGGACACCGCGAAGGACCGGGTTGGCCCCGCGCTGGCCGCCACGGCGGCGGTGCAGCAAGCGCACCCGAGCGTGTTCATCGGCGAGTTCGGCGACGGTAGCGCCAACAAGGCGATCAGCGCACGGATCGCAGAGGACTTCCACCGAGCCGAGCTAACGTCACTGCCGGTGACGCTGCTGATCCTCGTCGTCGCCTTTGGTGCGCTCGTCGCCGCCGGCATCCCACTGCTGTTGGGCATGACCGCGGTCGCCGCCGCGCTCGGGCTGACGGCGCTGGTCAGCCACGTGCTGAGGGTCGATGAATCGATCAGCTCGGTGATTCTGCTGATCGGGCTTGCAGTCGGCGTTGACTACTCGCTGTTCTATCTGCGTCGCGAGCGCGAGGAGCGCGCGCGTGGACGCACAGCTGCCGACGCGCTGCAGACCGCCGCCGCAACCTCCGGTCGCGCCGTGCTGGTCTCGGGCCTGACGGTCATGACTGCGATGGCCGGCATGTTCCTGATGGGCTCGCGGACGTTCGCCTCGTTCGGCGTCGGCACGGTGCTGGTCGTGGCGATCGCCATTGTCGGCTCGCTAAGCGTCCTGCCGGCGGTGCTCTCGAAGCTCGGCGACCGCGTCGACCGCGGCCGGATTCCGTTCTTGCACCCGCGGCGGCGCGTGGGCGGCGAGTCGCGTTTCTGGTCGGCGCTGGTCGGCGGCGTGCTTCGTCGGCCTGTTCTCTGCGGGGCGGCAGCCGTCTCGCTGCTGGTGGCGCTCGCGATCCCAGCGTTCAGCCTGCACACGGTGGACTCCGGGGTGCAGGGTCTGCCGCGCGACCTACAGGTCATGAAGGTCTACGCCCGCGTGGAGAAGGCCTTCCCGGGAGGCTCGCTGCCCGCCGTGGTTGTGGTCAGCGCACGCGACGTGACCCGCCCGCAGGTCAACGCCGGCATCGCCGCCCTCAAGCGCGCGGCGCTGGCGACGGGGCGGATGGGGGAGCCGATCAACGTGGAAGCCAGCGCGTCGAAGCGGGCCGCCCGCGTGGAAATCCCGCTCGCGGGCAAGGGCACCGACGCGACCTCGAACCGCGCGCTCGAACAACTGCGCCACGAGGTCATCCCTGCGAGCATCGGCCGCGTCCCCGGCGTCACCGTGCGCACCACCGGCATGACCGCCGAGTCCAAGGATTTCAACGACTCGATGAAGGCCCATGCCCCGATCGTCTTCGCGTTCGTGCTCGGCCTGGCCTTCGTGCTGCTGCTGGTGACCTTCCGCTCGATCGTCATCCCGATCAAGGCGATCATTCTCAACCTGCTCTCGGTCGGCGCCGCCTACGGGGTGCTGGTCCTGGTCTTCCAGCAGGGTCACCTGGAATCCCTGCTCGGCTTCACATCGATCGGCGGCGTAACGGACTGGCTGCCGCTGTTCCTGTTCGTGATCCTCTTCGGGCTGTCGATGGACTACCACGTGCTGATCCTCAGCCGCATGCGCGAGGCCCACGACAGCGGCATGAGCACGCAGGACGCCGTGGCCACCGGGATCAAGGCGACCGCCGGGGTCGTCACGAGCGCGGCGATCGTGATGGTGGCGGTGTTCGCGATCTTCTCGACGCTGGGCATGATCGACTTCAAGATGATGGGGGTCGGCCTGGCGGCCGCGGTGCTCATCGACGCGACGGTCGTGCGGGCCGTGTTGCTGCCGGCGGCGATGACGCTGCTCGGCGACTGGAACTGGTACCTGCCGCGCTGGCTGCAGTGGCTGCCGCGCATGTCCCGCGAGGCCGCGGCCGTGGCCGAGCCCGCGCCCCTTCCCGAGGCCGAGCGGCGCGTGCCGAGCACCGTCTGAGCCGATCGGGTTATCTCAGGCGCACGGTGGCGGCGCCGGGCCGGCTCCGTGCGCCAGCTTGGCCCGCTGGGCGCCGGGGGTGATTCGCACCACATCCCACGCCAGGCCGAGCCGCTCGAGACCGTCGATCAACCAGCCGCCCGGGTCCAACTGCCACCGGGTGAGTCCGTGATGGGCGGAGGTGGGGAAGGCGTGGTGGTTGTTGTGCCATGCCTCGCCGAACGTCGGCAGCGCCAGCCAGGCCAGGTTGCGCGACTCGTCGCCCGTGGCAAAGCGCCGCCGGCCGAAGAAGTGGCACAGCGAGTTGATCGAGAAGGTCGCGTGGTGAAGGAACAGGATGCGGACCGCTCCACCCCACAGCAGGCCGGTCAAGCCGCCCATCGCAGAGCCGGTCAGCGCGAGCCCGAGGCCGAAGGGGAACGCCAGCCCGGCGAGCACCCACAGCGGGAACGTGCGATCGACCGCGCGGATCACCGGATCGGCGAGCAGATCCTTGGCGTAACGCTCGGGATTGGCGCGGTCGATGCCGCGGAACATCCAGCCGACGTGGGCATGGAACAGACCCCGCAGCGCACCCCGCCAGCCGACGCCACGATCCGCGTGGGGGCTGTGGGGATCGCCGGTTCGATCGCTGAAGCGATGGTGCTTGCGATGGGTGGATACCCACTCGATCACCGGGCCCTCGACAGCCGCCGATCCGAGCACCGCGAACAGCGCTCGCAGCAGACCGCTCGTCCTGAAGCTGCGGTGGGTGAACAGGCGGTGGTAGCCAACGGTTATCCCCGCCACCGTGAGCATGTAGCTGACGGCCAGGACCACCAGGTCCTGCCAGTGCAGCGCCCCGCCCCAGGCCAGCCAGATGGCGAGGCCCAGGAGGGCAAGTGGCACGAGCGTGACGACCGCGTTGGCGATGCGATCGACGGTCTCGTGCTCGATCGCGAGGGAGTCCTCGCCATCGGGTCGGGCGCTGGGTCGATGGGACATGATGCTCCCTTCAGAGAGTGTCCAGCGCCCGCAGAGCGTTCAGCGCCTGTCAGCCCGGATGGGCCGACAGGCGCGAGCGACTCTAGGTGGCCTGAACGTTCACGGCCTTGGGTCCCTTGTCTCCGGCTTCGGAGTCATAGGTGACCTTTGCGCCCTCGGCGAGTGAGCGATAGCCCTCGCCGACGATCGCGCTGTGATGCACGAACAGGTCCTTGGACTGGTCATCGGGCGTGATGAACCCGAATCCCTTGTCGTCGCTGAACCACTTCACTGTTCCTGTAGCCATTGTGTTCCTCCGGCGTTTGCGTGCTGCGAACGCGGAGATTGCTATGAGCAAGGGCTACGAGCGCTGGCACTGCGGTGTCGGGCGAATCGCCCGACCTGATACGCCAACGTTAGCAGCAAACCAGCCCCGGGCCGAAGCCGCGCGCTCGCATCCACGCTAGGCGGCCGCTCTCGGCGCCCGCTCCGTGACGAACCGCTCCTCGAAGGCGAAGCCCGTTTCCAGCGCGCGGCGCACCGGGCAGGTCTCCGCGACTCGCTCGAGCCGCTGGTGCTGGCCGGGCGTGAGTCCGTCGGGCAGCTGCACCTCCACGGCGAAGCGGCGCGGAACGCTGCTGGGGTCATAGTCGACGTGGACGGCCGTCTCGCCGATGTCCCAGCCACGGTTCTGCGCGTACATGGCGATCATCGTGGCGATGCACGAGGCGAGTGTCGCGGCGAGCAGCTCGTGCGGCGCGGGACCATGGTCGCCGCCGCCGAGGCGCTCGGGCTCGTCGGTGACGATCGTGTGGCGGCCGTTGACTTCGACCTCGTGCTCGAGCGTGTTGCCGACGCGGCGGGCGGTGGCGGTCATGCTCATCGTTCACACCACGATCAGGCCGCGCTTGCGGCAGACGGCCGCCAGCTCCGACAGGGACATCGATGTGGGCTCCACGACCACGGTCTGCTTGGGGCGATCAAGCTGCATCTCTTCCTTCTTCGTTGATGGTCTGATCGTGGCTCCCAGGGGGCCTGCCCGCATCCGTTGCGAGCCCCCTCCTCGATGTGGGGATCCACGGACACAACCTCAGTATTACACAACGGTGGAGTTGTGTTCTCGTCTCGAGCATGGCCACGAGCACGGTGGTTCCCCGGCCCCCCGGGGTTGCGCCGGCCCTGGGGACTTTTCCGCAGCAACTGTTCGGCTTGCCCACCTTGGAGCACAAGCCGCCAGGCGAGACGATGCGATGCGATGGCTCACAGGATCGTCATTCTCGGTGGCGGCACAGGCGGCACGCTGGTCGCCAACCGCCTCCAGCGTCACTACGGCCAGCAGGCGCACATCACGGTCATCGACCGCGACGACTCCCACCTCTACCAGCCCGGCCTGCTGTTCGTTCCCTTCGGGCTCGCCGAGCCGAGCGAGATCGTCCGTCCGCGCCACGCGCAGCTGCGCCACGGCATCCACTTCCGCCTGGCCGAGGCTCACAGCGTGGACAGCGCCCAGAACACCGTCCACCTGAACGACGGCACGGAGGTGCCCTACGACGTGCTGCTGATCGCCACCGGCGCCTCGCTCCAGCCGGAGGAGACCGAGGGCCTCAGCGGCCCGGAGTGGGGCCGCTCCGTTCACACCTTCTACTCGCTCGCCGGCGCCTGCGCGCTGCGGCGCGCGTTGGCGGAGCTCACGGGCGGCCGGCTGGTGGTCAACGTGATCGACATGCCCATCAAGTGTCCCGTGGCTCCGCTCGAGTTCTGCCTGCTCGCCGACTGGCAGCTGCGCCAGCGCGGGCTGCGCGAGGACGTCGAGATCACGCTCGTCACGCCGCTGGACGGTGCCTTCACCAAGCCCGTCGCCTCGGAGCGGCTCGGCGCCCTCCTGGGCGAGCGCGACATCCGCGTGGAGTCGGAGTTCGCCACCGGTCGCGTCGACGCAGACGCACGGCTGATCCACAGCTGGGACGAGCGCCAGGTGCCGTTCGACCTACTCGTCGCCATTCCCGTTCACGGCGGCCCCGAGTACGTCGCACGCTCTCCCGGCCTGGGCGACGCCCTCGGCTTCGTGGCCACAGATCGGCACACGCTCCAGTCGAGGGCCGCAGCCAACATCTTCGTGATCGGCGACGCCACCGACGTGCCCACGTCGAAGGCCGGCTCGGTCACGCATTTCGAGGGCGAGATCGTGGCCGGCAACATCCAGCGCTTTCTCGAAGGCGGCGAGCTGGAGGCGTCCTATGACGGTCACGCCAACTGCTTCATCGAGACGGGCTTCCACAAGGCGCTGCTGATCGACTTCAACTACGAGATGGAGCCGATGCCCGGCCGATTCCCCGATCCGCACCTGGGGCCGCTGCCGCTGCTGGCCGAGTCGCGGCTGAACCACATCGCCAAGCTCGCCTTTCAGCCGCTCTACTGGCACGTGCTGCTGCCCGGGCATGACATACCCGGCGTCAGCTCGCACCTGCGCAGCGGCTCGGAGCCGGAGGCGCTCGAGCACTCAGGAGCGCAGCGATGACCGTCGTCACGCTCGCGGGCGTCACCGTCGAGGTCGATGGCGAGGGGTTCCTCCTGCATGCGGAGCAGTGGAGTAAGCCAATCGCCGAGGAGATCGCCCGCGCCAACGGCATCGAGCAGCTCACCGACCGCCACTGGCAGGTCGTCAGCTTCATGCGCAACAGCTATCTGGAGAGCGGCTCCGCTCCCTCCATTCGCAGCCTGGGCAAGACCTCCGGGGTACCCATCAAGGAGCTCTATGAGCTGTTCCCCAAGGGCCCCGCCAAGCTAGCCGCGAAGATCGGCGGCATTCCCAAGCCGCGCGGCTGCATCTAGACACCACTGAACATCGAGGCACACATGAGCGACACCATCCAGAAGGTCTCCATCATCATCTCCAAGGGATCGCTCGAGGGGATCTACCCGGGACTGATCATGGCCAACGGCGCCCGCATGGAGGGCATCGAGGCGAACGTCTTCTTCACCTTCTTCGGGCTGGACGCGATCAACAAGGCCAAGCACGAGCACGTCAAGGTGGCCACCGTTGGCAACCCCGGCCTGCACCTGGCCACGTGGGCCGGCGGCGTGCCCGGCATCTCGGCGCTCGTCACCCACCAGCTCGCCAGCGAGATGGAGAGGCTCGACATCCCGCCCATCCCAGAGCTCGTCGAGATGATCGCCGACTCCGGAGCCGGCCTGTTCGCGTGCAAGGCGTCAGTTGACCTGTTCAAGCTCAGCAGCGAGGACTTCATCCCCCAGGTGCAGGACATCATCACCGTCGGCGAGTTCTACGGCCTGGCGGGCGGCGGTCAGATCATCTTCACCTGAGATCTGGCTAGGCGCGCCGCAGCTCGAGCCGCGATTGCTCCTCGGCGGTGCGCTCGGCCCATGGGATCGCCTGCAGACGCGCGTCGGGGATCGGTTCGCCGCTCTCGATCGAGAGACCGTAGGTGCCCTCGGCAAGACGCCGTTCGGCCCGCTCGACGGCTTCGAGCTCGTCCCGCAACCCCGCGGCGAACCCTTCGCCGAGCTCCGCGTCCAGCAGCGCCGGACCGACGTCGGCGGCCTCGAAGGGGTCGGGATCATCAGCGCCACCACCTCGCGTCACGTCGGCGAGGGCGCGAGTGAGGCGCGCACGCTCCCGCGCGAGCAGCTCGCTGGCCTGTTCGGCGTCCATCCGCTCAGTATGAACGCTCCGGGCCGAAGGGCGTCCGCGTCGTGGGCGCGTCCTGATTGCGGAGCTTCTCGCAGCCCCAGGCGATCGTGACCGGAGTGCCGCGCAGCTGCTCAGGCGAGTCGAAGCGGTAGCCGCGGAAGGCATCGAGCGTCGCTGCGAATGCGAGAGAGGCCCACGCGTCGCGGAGCGTCGCCACGGCCTCCTCGGCGGGCATCCGCGCCCTCGCGGTGGTAGTTGATCGAGATGCTCACGCCCGTCCGCGGATCAGGTCGGCGCCCCGCTCGGCGATCATGATCGTCGGCGCGTTGGTGTTGCCGCCGGTGATGCTCGGCATGACCGACGCGTCGATCACGCGCAGAGCCTGGATGCCGTGGACCCTCAGCTGCGAGTCCACCACCGCCTGCTCGTGTGTGTCGCTCATCCGCGCCGTGCCCACCGGGTGGTAGATCAGCATCAGTCGCCGCCGCAGATCCGCTTCGAGGTCCTCCCGATCGACCGCGCCGTCGCCCGGCTTCAGCTCCTCGACCACGGTCTCCCTCAGCGGCGTCTGCCGGGCTATCTCCCGCGCCATGCGCATCCCGGCGATCATCGATGCCACGTCCTCGGGCTCGGACAGCGAGTTGGTGATGATCCGCGGCTTGTCCGTCGGGTCGGCCGAGCGCAGCCACACCTGACCGCGAGCCTTCGGCGAGACGAGCACCGGCGCGATCACCATGCAGTGGCCGTCGTAGGTCTCCGCACCGTGGTCTTCGAAGTAGGCCGCGCCCATGTGGAACTGGATGTCTGCCGCGGGCAGCCCGCCGCGGGTGCGGGTGAACGCCACCACCTCCGCCACCGTCGAGCTGAGCTTGCCCGATTTGCGCAGCAGCCACTCCGCCAGCGGCTTCGGCTTGTCTGCGCCGTAGAGGGTGTCCCGGTCGCTGACTTCCCACATCACCGTCACAAACGGATGGTCCTGGAGGTTGCGCCCGACCCCGGGGAGCTCGTGGCGGGCCTCCACGCCCGCCGCCCGCAGCTCCTCCGCGGGGCCGATCCCGGACAGCAACAGCAGCTGCGGCGAGCCGATTGCGCCCGCGGACAGCAGAACCTCACGCTCGGCGCGTGCCAGCTCCACGCCGCGGCGGCCCTTGCGCAGCCGCACGCCCACCGCGCGCTCGCCCTCCAGCTCAACGCCGAGCACGGACACGCCCGTGCGGATCTCCAGGTTCGGGCGCCCCATCGCAGGGCGCAGGTAGGCGTCCGCCGCGCTGAAGCGGCGACCGTCCCTCTGGGTGACCTGGAACATCGACACGCCGTCCTGCTCCGGACCGTTGTAGTCGGCGATGCGGGGGATGCCCGCAGCCTCGCTGGCCGCCAGCAGGCTGCGGTTCAGCGGGCGCGGAGAGCGCTGCTCGCTGACATGCAGCGGCCCGCCGACGCCGTGGTACTCCGACGCGCCGCGCACGTTGTCCTCGGACTTGATGAAGTAGGGCAGCACGTCGGAGTAGCCCCATCCGGGCGCGCCCTGCGCCTCCCAGGAGTCGTAGTCCAGCGGGCGCCCGCGGACGTAGAGCATGGCGTTCATCGAGCTGGAGCCGCCCAGCGCCTTGCCACGCGGGATGAACAGCGAGCGGCCGTCCACGTGCGGCTCGGGCTCGGTGGCGAAGTCCCAGTCGAGCTTGGTGTGGAACTGCTGGGGGAAGGCCGCGGGGATCTTGATCTTCAGCGCGCGGTCCTTGCCGCCCGCCTCCAGCAGCAGCACTCGCACCGAGGGGTCCTCCGAGAGGCGGCTCGCCAGCACGCAGCCGGCGGAGCCTGCTCCGACGATGATGTAGTCGTACAGCTCGCGGTCGCTGGCCAGTCTCCGCTTGGACGACGTTTGTGCGCGTACCGCTGCGAGCGCCATGCGGCCCCTCCTCCAGGACGTTGCGTGCCTCTCCCGTCAACCTTATGCGCTCGCGCGCCGCCCCGCTCAGGGGCCGGCGTCGGGCTCCGGGCGCACGCTCGAACGCAGCCACGCCAGCGCCGGCGCGATCTGCGCGGGGTCGATGTGATGGGCGGCCGAGGACTCGTGGTACTCAACCTGCAGCCCGCCGTCGCGCAGCTGTTGAGCTGCCGCTCGGGCGAAGCTGACGTCGATCACCGGGTCACGATCGCCGTGCGCGATGAACGCGCGCACGCCCCGGCGCCCCTCGAGGTCCGGCTCCCAGCCCTCCACCGTCGGCACGAAGCCGGAGAACGCCATGATGCCCGCTGGTGCGGGCCGCGTGGCGGCGAGGCCGAGTGCGTAGCTCATCACCGAGCCCATCGAGAAGCCGCCGAGGACCGTCCGCTCCGGGCCGATCCCCGTCCGCTCCCACAGCTCATCGTGGAACTCGCAAAGCCGCTCGAAGGCGGCGTGGAAGGTGGCATGGTCGGGATGCCCCACTCGCGGAACCAGATACCAGTGGTATCCGGTCGCACCCGGCGGGCTCAGGGGCGCGCGCGGCGTGACCACGTGCAGCCTGCGCTCGGGGTCCAGTGCGTCGCCCAGTGGCAGCAGGTCGTGCTCGTCCGCCCCGCGTCCGTGGTGCAGCACGAGCAGCCCCGTCGGCTCGCCCGCGGCCGCGCGCTCGCGGAAGACCAGTGCGCTCACGGCGCGTGCGCCAGCAGCGTCGCGGCGAGGCCTTCGATCGTCTGCTGGCCGTAGGACATCGACGGGTCGCCGTCCGTGAACACCGCGACCGTGAAGCTCAGGCCGGGCCGCTCCAGGCGGGCGACCTCGTTGAAGAGGCCCTGGTCGGGCAGCTGACCGGTCTTGAAGAACACCTGCCATCGCGGCCGCGCCACCGGCGGAACGCCCCAGCTCTGCGACGGCTCGATCCCCGCGAGCAGCCCGCGGGCGTAGGCGTAGAACTGCGTGGGGATCAGGCGGGGGAGGTCGAAGAAGAAGCGCGCCTGGTCGGCAGCGGAGCTCTGCGTGAACGCCCACCAGCCGACGCCGGGCGCATAGTCGCTCATGCCCGATTCCCGCGCCACGCGCGAGACGGCCGCGCTGCCCACGATCCCGAACACGGCCGAGGCGGCGTTGTTGTCGGAGATGTGGATCATCGGATACAGCAGCGAGGTGTCCGCGGCGCTCAGCCCGCGATGCTCGGCGCTGCGCATCTGCAGAAACGCCACCAGCATCATCACCTTGACCACGCTGGCCGTCTCGAAGTGCTCGCGCAGGCGCAGGCCGCTGAGGCGTCCGCTGCTGTCCACCACCGCGAAGGAGGTGCGCCCGGCGCGCCCCGCGAGGTAGCTGCTCGCCGCGGCGATCGCCCCCGCGGACGGGTAGGGCGCCAGCGGGATGCCCCTGCCTTCGCCGCCGTACTCGATCGCCGCAGTCGCGCGGCCGACGTTGCGGCGCACGGCGTAGTCCTGTGCGGGGCATCGACCGTGGGCGGCGGACCGGCCCATCGCCGCTTCCCAGCCGGGGTTCAGGCAGACCCTGTAGACGAAGCGCTTGGATGGGGGGTCGACGGTGGCGCTGGCGTAGGTCGCGCCCGAGGCGATCTCACGCGTGGAGGTGACCGCCGCCAGGCGGAATACGCGCGTGCCCCGCGCGGCCAGGAACCACGACGCGCTGACGGGCGCCGAGCTGCCGCCGTGGACGGTGTGCCCGATGAGGATGCTCAGGCGCGTCTGCCCGGGGCCGAGCGTGCGGGCGTTGATGGCCACGCGCGGATCCACCGTTACCGCCAGCACAGCGCTCATCGCCGCCAGGGCGCCGGGAGTGGTGGGCGCCCCGGGCGTCGCGGGGCCTTCCAGGATGACCCGCAGGCGGGTGTTGCGGTCGGGTCGCATGTGTGCAAACGAGAAGCTGCCGTCGGCCGCGCTTCTCGAGCGGGCCACGGTGGTGAAGCCGCGGAAGGGATAGGGGTCGGCCTGCAGCGCCACGGGCGCTTCGGAGGGTGGGCCGAGGGTGCCGTTGACGGTGAGCGTCGCGCCGAGGGTCAGCTCCGCCGGCGCAGCCGCCACAAGGATCTGCACGGTCGCGGCGCTCGCGCTCGCGCCTGCGGTCGAGCCGAGCCCGGCATGCACAGGCGCCAGGGCGAGCGCGGCTGTGAGGACGAGCGCGGAGGTGAGGGCGAGCGCGGCGGCCCGGCGGGCGGTCCTCATGTCTTTCGCGTCGCGCCTGGGCACCAGATTGCGCAACGCTAGAGCAAGGCCCGCCCTTGTGCGAGCCCCCCCGGCCGGAGGCTCGCGCGGTCGCGGAGCTAGCGTCTGAACTTGACGGTCGTGGCTGCGGCCGACCGCGACTCGCCCTTGAGCTTGGGCACGAAGGACACGCGCACGGTCAGCTTCAGCGGGTGGTGCCTGCGCAGCGCCCGCAGGCCGGCCCGGGTGAGGGGCACCTTGATCGTGACAGTGGCGCCCTTGCCCACGCGCCGGTGCGTCGTCGGCAGGTACTTCCCCTTGACAGTCAGGCCGCCAGCCGAGCGCGTGCTGAGCTTGAGCAGGAGGTTGTGGCCGACGACCCGGTGGCTGAGTATCCGAACGCCGCAGCCGCTCACGGCGAGGCGCGTGCTCTGTTTGAACCGCGCGCCGCTCTGGGCGGTGATGGTGGTCGGCATGAGCAGCGGCTTGAGGCACAGGTTGCCGTAGGCCGCGAGCGCCGAGTTGGGGCCCATCGGCAGGCTCAGCGAGAAGCTCGAGGCGGGCACGTCCGGGATCGAGGCGAAGGTGGAGGTGGTGATCCCGCGCTTGATGTTGGTGTTGCCGACCAGGATGACCCGTACGCCGCTGCCCTCCAGGATGAGGTCCAGGTCGGGAAACGCCGCCCCGCCGTGGGAGACGAGGTAGGCCGGGCCGGTCAGCTTGGCCGGCAGCACGGGCGTGGCGACCGTGGCGCTACCGACCCGGGACGCGGCCGGGCAGGAGAGGGGGTTGGCGGCGAACGTCGCTTCCGCGCACGCTTTCTGCAGGGTGCTCAGCCGCGAGGGCAGCGCCAGCGGCAGCTGTGTGACGACCGAGCGGATGTTCGCCTGGTGGGCTCCCTGGGTGACGTTCACCTGCAGGCTCGCTCCGCCTTTTTTGGATGCCTTGGAGCTCGTGGCCGCCTTGAAGGTCGGCTTGAATGCGAGCGCGGCGCATCGTTGCACCTGGAACGGGCTCGAGACCTGTTGCGTGGCGCTGAGCGTGGAGGTCAGCAGCGACTCCGTGGCCAGCACGCCGCAGTTGGTGGGATTGAACAGGAAGCTGGCGCGGTTGATGGCGACGCTGAGGCTCCGCAGTCTCAGCGGTACGCCCTTGACTATCGTTGGCAATGAGCTCGTCGCGATTACGCGGCCCGTATACGGATCGACGCTGATCGCCACCCGTGTGGTGACCCTGCCCAGGTCGAACGGGCCGGCCGCGGCCTCCACGGGAATCGACAGGCCGTAGGGGGCGCCGCCGTATGGGCCCGTGAGGAAGACGGGGCCGGTGAACGGGTATGGGTCGCCAGCACCTACGTTGGCCATCGCCGAGCCGATCTGGCTCGCGGCCGGGCACGCTCCCGCCTGCGCCTGCGGTTCGCCGCACAGCGTCACCGACGGGATCGCGCCGACGAGCCCGGCGGGCAGGATGGTCTTGAGCTGGGACAGGTATTGCTGTCCGTCCGGGCGCGCGAGGCTGAACGTGTAGTCGGTGTAGGCGCCGGCGTTCGGAGAGCTGTTCTGGGTGCTCTGGGCGAGCGAGAAGGGCAGCGGCGAGGGGCACCCGGTGGTGTCGAACGGCGTCGAGCCTGCGGCCGCGGCGCCGCCGGTGTATGGCGTGAACAGGAAGTCCGTCGATGCGCCAACGCATACCAGCGGGTTGGCGAGCGGCGCGTGTGCGCCGCCGTTCAAGCTCAAGCGCAGTTCGCTGAACGGAAGCTGCGGGTTGTTGGCGAACGTCACTTCCAGCCGGCCCGTGCTCGGATTGGGGGTGACCGAGCCCTGCAGCCTGACCGAGACGTCCACGTTGGGGTTCTCGGCGACCAGGTAGATCGTGTAGGGCGGATCCGTGATGGGGCCACCGCTCGGGCTGCCGAGATAGACGCTGCCGGTGAGCGAGCCGGGGGGGAGATCCGTTTCGATCGCTACGGTCCCGACTTTGGAGGCAGGGGGACAGGCGACGGAGCTCCTTGTCCCGATCCCGATCTGAGCGGCCGAACATGCTTCAAGCCCGTGCGCGGCCGCCGGGTTGAGAGTGAGGCCTTCGGGCAGCGTGACGTGCGCGTCGCGGATGTCGGATGTGTTGATGTCCCCGGCGCTGACGTTCGGGGGAGCCTTGACGACCGTCGTAGCGCCATCCGGCTGGTCGTACGCCGAGGTTTCGGGGCTGACCGTGGTGGTCGGTTTGAACGGCGCTTTGTCGCAACCGTCGACCCCGACCGGCGTGTGCGTTTCCGTTCGCGAGATTTCCCCGCTGTAGGATTCGACTTCCAGGTGGGAGGTCGTGCTGCTCGAGCAGACGCTCGGAAGCGTCAGGAAGTCTCCCTGGCCGGCATTCCCGTTGAAGTTCAGTTTCGACATCAGCACAACGAGGGGCCGTTTTATGCCACCGGCAATTTCGCCTTCATCGGGGACCTTGTTGATTTCGAAGTACTCGTGGTAGTCGCCACTCCAGTCGACGTGGCCTTCGAGAAACAGATGGACTGGAGTTACGAGCGCTCCGGCCGGTTCCACGTCGATGCCAAAGTCAAGCGGGAGGCCGGGCGGCGTGTCGAGGTTGTATACGGTGCCGCTGAGCTTGGGAAGAACGACCTTGATCGGCGGGGCGGCTTCCAGGACGGCTTCCAGTTCGGTCGTTCCGACTTGGCTCCCGGACGGGCAGCCTTTCGGGTTTGTGTTGAACTGCGCGACAGTGCACGTCGGAAGGGCCACTGGATTAGCGGCCAAGCCAGGCGGCACATCGACGCGAATCCTCCGTAGGGGTTTCCCGTCCGGGACCCTGCTGCTGTCGTGGTTCAGTTCGAACCGCGTGACGCCCCACGGTGGGTGACCCGCCGCCTGCGTGAAGAACTTGTTCGCCGGGCTTGCATAGGTGCAGCCGGTTTCCGTACAGGTCGCCGCTTCGAAGTTGGCTTCCGTGACTCCGAACGCGGCCTGCGCGGCGGGCGCGGCAACGGCGATGGTTGCGCTTGCGAGCAGCGCCAGTGCAGCGGCGCGGGCGTAGGACGTCATTGCGATCTGGAGCACATCTCCACCTCCTTGTAGAACTAGCGCTTCTCGCCCGGCGGGCCAAAGGACGCCTCATGCCGGATAGAAGGGGTCTACCCGTTCTCGCCAACTCCTACCCACGGAGCCGCGCGATCCCGCGCGAGCGCCTACTCCTCGCGGGGCACGTAGGGCGCCAGCTCGCGCCGCGCGATCGAGAGCTTGTGGACCTCGTCGGGGCCGTCGGCGAGCCGCAGCGTGCGCAGGTGCGCGCAGGCGGAGGCGAGTGAGAAGTCGTCGGAGACGCCTGCTCCGCCGTGGACCTGGATCGCCCGATCGACCACCTTCAGTGCGACGTTGGGCGCGGCGACCTTGATGGCGGCGATCTCCGTGCGCGCCTGGCGGTTGCCGACGGTGTCCATCATCCAGGCCGCCTTCAGCGTCAGCAGCCGCGCCATCTCGATCTCGATCCGCGACTCG
>OCTA010002423.1_pt1 | contig 16993 bp, 15 predicted proteins | sample 1538991 | NCBI WGS metagenome assembly OCTA01 (sample SAMEA3539302, study PRJEB22396) | soil metagenome | biome: tundra; feature: field; material: soil | place: USA | collected 2010-05 | depth 0.15 m | reverse complement strand
TCTGATCTACACTCTTTTCCTACCTTCGCCAGTTGTTGTTGCAGCACCGCTGCCAGCAACCGGGTGTCCTCCTGCGTGCTGGTCTTCATGGTCATGCGCAGCCGTATGCCGTTGCGATCCGGCCGATAGCCTGCTTCGTCGAGCAGATGCTCCGCCCTTGCGGGGTCGTAGTCGTAGTGCGCCACGCCGCCTGTCCAGGCCCAGTGGTTGGCGGGCAACAGACTGGACGCAAGCTGCGCATGGCCGCCCAGCAGCGTTCTGATAATAAGAGGGCGGTCTATGGCGCACGCAATCGCCTGGCGCACGCGAGCGTCATTTAACGGCGAGGCGCGCAGATTGAATGCGAGATACTGGATCTCAGTTCCTGCTGTGTCTTCGAGGCGCAGATTCGGCCGCTTGGCAAGCACGGGAAGGGCATCCATGGGCAGGGAATTGACGGCCACATCGCCTGAGCCCTTCTCCAGTTCGAGCGACTCCGTAATGGCATCGGGAACCACGGCAAAGCGCACGCGCGCAATCTTTGGTACTTCCGACCAGCTCTGCGGATTGCGCTCGATCACCAAGTCCTGATCGATTTGCTGGCTCACAAAACGAAAAGGTCCGGTGCCGATGGGATGGCGCCAGAACTCCCGCCCACTGCCCTCGGGAACAATGCCTATCGCACCTGTCGAGAGATTGGTCAGCAGAAAGTTATCCGGGCGCTTCAAATGGAATATAGCCGTTTCCGCGTCCCTGGCCTCGACGGTATCAATCGATGCGTAGGCCGTCGCTTTGGGCGAGATGACCGTCCCATCCCGCATCGAGTTGATGGTCCAGGCAACGTCGCGGGTGGTGAGTAAATGCCCATCGTGAAATCGGACGCCTTGCCGCAGGTGAAAGATGAGCGTCCGCGGGTCAGGTTGATTCCAACTCTGGGCAAGCCCCGGACTGAATTGAAAGCTGGAGTTGCGCGTCACCAGGCCATCGAAGAGAAGCCCGTAGATGCGTTGCGATTGTGCATCGATCCCCACGCGCGGATCGAGATTTGCGGGGCTGCTCTCGATGAGAAACACGACTGTTTGCGGATCTCTCGGCGCAATGTGGCAACCAGTAAGTATCAAGAGTGCTGCCAGAGCAAGCAGCCTACGCATAGGTCACCTGACCGAGGATGGCGGGGCGCGCCGCTCCCGTAGCAGCGGGTAGGTTGCCGGGCAAATGATGCCATGTTTGCCAGGCGAGCAACGCAAAAGCCGCAGCCTCCTTGGCTTCGGCAGGTAACCCAAAACTTTCACTTGCGGCTAACGAGCACCCGATCGGCTCCAGGCGCTGATTCAGCATCGCCATCAGCGTGCCATTCCGAGCACCGCCCCCCGAGACGATGTAATCGACTGGTTGATCTTTCATGATGGGAAGTACGAATTGCTCGTAGCCGCGCGCGATGCTCTCCGCGGTCAGCGCCGTTGCAGTGGTCAGGGCATCTTCCGGCTTGCGGCTGTAGCGCTTGTATGCGGCAAGAAACTTCGCCGCATACTCGCGGCCAAACTGTTCGCGCCCCGCAGTGCGCGGCGGTTTCAAACGGAAATACCCAGCACGCATCATCTGCGTGAGGACCGGTTGAAGCACTGTGCCGCGTGCAGCAATGGACCCGTTTCGGTCATAGGGCTTGCCGAAGAGCTGCTGCGCGAGCGCATCGATGACCATGTTGCCGGGGCCTGTGTCGAACGCAATGACCGAGTTGGCCGAGGCGCCTTCAGGGATAGCCGTCAGGTTGGCGATGCCGCCGATGTTCTGTAGAACGCGCCCACGTTTGGCATCGGCAAACAGCACATAGTCAAGGAGAGGGACGAGCGGCGCTCCCTGGCCGCCGGCCAACATATCCGCGGGGCGAAAATTTGAAATCACGGGGACACCAGTCGACGCTGCAATTGCTGCCGCTTCGCCCGCTTGCCAGGTGCAGGCAAAACTCCTTCCCACATAGGGTGTCTTGTGCGGTTGGTGGTAAAGAGTTTGTCCGTGGCATCCAATCAAGTCGAGTTTCACGCGATGCCGTTCCACTGTCGCGGTGACAGCCTCGGCATAGGCCAATCCGAGCCGCCAGTGCAAGCGGGCAAGTTCCGCCGTGGAAGTTGCAGTAGCATTCATTGCATGAAGAACGGCACGACGCAGGGGGAGAGAGTAAGGAAAGGCCTCATGCGCTAATAACGTTATGCTGGGGCGCGCCGGACCGGTCCGCAGTTGTCGCGGCGTTATACGGACCAGGGCCACATCTATGCCATCGGCCGAGGTCCCGCTCATGATGCCGGCCACGATCATCGATTGCGTTCTCACGATGTTTCCGCCGGCGATACCGCTCGCCGACTCACCTCTGCTGTGTCCTCATCGTTCGTGTCCATGCGGACCCTATCGTTGAAGCGGGCCACTTGTTCTCTGAGTTTCTCAAATTGTTTTGCGGTCAGCGGCCGGCCAGGACCGCTCGCATATAAACGTGCCCTCTTCCGCTCTGTATCATGCGCTCGCGAAATCAGCAGATTGAGGAACGCGGTCGATCTCTCGCCTTCTGCAATCAACGCCTCATAGGTGCGCAGAATCAACTCCGCGCTGTGGCAAATCGCAAGCAAGTCCGAGCCCGCGCGGATCGCCGCAATTGCAGCTTCTTCCACCGGAAGAAACTTCAAAATGCCGCCCATCTCGAGATCGTCGGAGAGAATGAGGCCCCGATAGCCGATGCGTTTGCGCAATACCGTCGAGACCCAGAATGGCGATGCGCTTGCGGGCATGTTTTTGCCGGGCGTCTGCGGGTAGGCCGCGTGATTCATCATCACCATCGGCATTACGGAATGGAGCTCTCGATAAGGAACCAGATCCTCATCCCAAATCTGCTGAAATGTGCGATCAATCTCTGGTGTTTCAAAATGTGTATCGCTTGCTGCGCCGCCGAGTCCCGGGAAATGCTTTCCGCATCCAGTGATTCCATGCGCCGCGAGCCCCGCCAGAAACGCGCGGGCATATTCGACTACTTCCGCAGCAGTTGCGCCGGGCGGCCGCGAACCCAGCACCCCCGCAGATTCAGGAAGCGCAAGATCCACCACGGGCGCGAGCGTCGTGTTGAAGCCGAATGCCTTGACCGAGCGCGCAATCAGCTCTCCGTGCTCGCGTGCCAGAGTAACCTTCTTTGCCCTTTGTACGGACGCGCCGACAGCCTGGGCAGAGGGTAACGGAGCCAGCGCATCGCGCAACCGGTTCACCGTACCGCCTTCCACATCCACGCAACGCACGCTATGCCGCCCGCCCAAGCCGGTCGCCTCTTCCAGCAGCGCCTGTGTCTGTGTCGCATCGGCTATGTTGCGCCTGAAGAGAATCACACCTCCCGGTCGCAACAGCCTTAGCCATGCGCGTTCCAAGCCGGTCAGTTCCGTACCCGTGAGTCCAACCACCAAGAGACTTCCCGCAGCCTGGCGCAAACTCATCCTCATTGCGCACCTTGATTCCAAATCACTGAATTCGGATACCTGATTGAGACCGTCATCCCTTCTCCTTCAACTCCTGTTGGAGCTCCTCAAGCAAATTCAGCGCCTGCAATGGGGTGAGCGCATTCACATCCAGCGCTTCGATGCGGTCGACGATACGTTGCGACAGCGGGGTAAAAATCGTTAGCTGCACAGGCTCCGGAGCTGTCTCAACCTGCACGCTCTGACGTTCCTGCTTCTCGTGTTGCCGAAGCACATGCTTGGCTCGCTCGATTACTGCGGCTGGGAGGCCCGCCAACCGAGCCACTTCGATTCCGTAACTCTTGCTGGCTGCGCCGGGCTCAATGTGATGCAGAAAAACGATTCCACCCGCCGCCTCTTTTACGCCGACGCGCAGGTTTCGCACGCGCTTCAGCTTCTCCGCCAACATGGTCAACTCGTGGTAGTGGGTGGCAAACAATGTGCGCGCGCCTGTCTCCGCATGCAGATACTCCACCGTCGCCCATGCAAGACTTAGTCCGTCGAATGTCGCCGTACCGCGGCCCATCTCATCCAGAAGAATCAGGGACCGTCGCGTTGCCGTGTTAAGAATTGTCGCAGTCTCGGTCATTTCCACCATAAAGGTCGACCGGCCGCGCGCGACATTGTCGCTGGCTCCGATGCGCGTGTAAATTCGGTCCACCAGCCCAAGTCGCAAGCTCTGCGCTGGGACAAAACAGCCCATTTGCGCCATCAGGACTAACATCGCCGCCTGGCGAAGATAGGTGCTCTTGCCTCCCATGTTAGGTCCTGTGATCAGCAATAAACTCGGGCCAGCGTCGCCCGCGTCCAGATACACGTCGTTGGCGATGAAACGTCCCTCGCGGGTATCTTCCATCCACTGCTCGATGACGGGATGACGCGCCGCGACGGCTTCAAGCACCGGCTCCTGGGCCAGCGTCGGCCGCACATAGCGGCGCAGGGCAGCCAGATGCGCAAAGTTTGCCAGGAGATCCACCTCGGCCACGACCACCGACGAGCGCCGAATGCGCCCCGTTGTCTCCAGGACCGCTCTGCGCAGTTCGGCAAAAATCTGCTTCTCAATCTCGATCGAGCGATCGTGTGCGGTCAGAATCTTGCGCTCGTATTCTTTCAGTTCAGGAGTCGTAAACCGTTCTGCGTTTACGAGCGTCTGTTTGCGCTCGTAGTCAGCGGGAGCCATGGACAGGTTGGTTTTAGTTATCTCGATGTAATACCCGAACACCGAGTTATAGCGCACCTTAAGCGAATTTATCCCCGTTCTAACTCGTTCACGCTCTTCAATCGCGGCAATCTGTTGCCGGCCGGTCGTTGAGATGGTGCGCAATTCATCCAACTCAAGGTCAATCTCCGCTGCAATCACGCCGCCATCCACCAGCGTGAGCGGAGGTTCCGGCACAAGGGTCGTCGCAATCCGCGCCGTCACGTCTTCGAGACCATCCAGGCGAGTGGTCAACTCACGCCACAGGGTCGACGACATGGCTCCGAGGGCAGTCTTTAGCCCGGGCAGGCGCGCCAGACTTGCGGCCATCGCCCGCACATCACGAGGCCCTGCGGAATCGAGGGAGAGGCGAGCCAGCAGGCGTTCGAGGTCCAGGATTCCGGCAAATGCGCGACGAACCTCCTCACGCTTCAGCAGATCCTCGTGTGCCTCGCCGACTGCTTCGTAGCGCGCTTCCAACACTGCAGTATCGAGAAGCGGCCGCAGGATTGTGGCTCGCAGCAATCGCTTGCCCATAGGCGTCTGGCAAGCATCGAGGGTGTGGAAGAGCGTGGCCCGCTGATCTTGTCCGACAAAAAGAGGCTCCACTAGTTCGAGGTTCCGCACGGTCACCTGATCCAGTTCCAAAGCGGTCGAGTGCTCCTGAAACTTGAGCGAATCAATGTGCAATGCCTCATTCTTCTGCGTTGTTCGCACATAGTGCACTAGAGCCCCGGCCGCAATCGCCGCGGCATCATGGCCTACCAGCCCGAACCCCTCGAGCGACCGCACATTCATCTGCCGTTCCACCAGAGGAAGCGCAAAATCGCGGGTCCAGACCCAGTCCTCCACGCGTGTTCGCGCGGGGATGCGCTCGAGGGCAGCCGGCAACACCGCACTCGCTGCAAGCAGCACTTCGCTGGCCCTGGCGAGGAGAATTTCGTCGACTGCCTGTTGACGAGCCGCCGGGCCGCGGAACTCTGCCGTCCTGAACTCCCCGGTTGAGACATCCAGCAGCGCTATTGCGCACAGCGCGCCATCGCTGGGCCCCGCCTCAGAGTACGCCGCGAGAAAATTGTTCTGTTCCTGACTGAGCGCCGAATCGAGCGCCGTTCCAGGGGAAAGCACGCGGGTCACTTCGCGCCTGACGATCTTCTTGGTGAGCTTGGGGTCCTCCATCTGGTCGCAGATGGCGATGCGGTAGCCCTTGCGCAGCAAGCGCGTCAGATAGCTCTCAACCGCGTGATAGGGGACCCCGCACATGGGCTGATTGCGCTCCCGATCCCGCGCCGTCAGCGTCAGTTGCAACTCGCGGCTCACCACCACCGCGTCGTCGTAAAACAGCTCGTAAAAGTCCCCCATCCTGAAAAACAGCAGCGCATCGGGATTCTCGCGCTTGGCCACTGTCCACTGACGCATGAAGGGCGTTAGCTCCGGGAGAGACTTATCCGGCGGCGAGGTTATGGCAGTCAGATCAGCGAGCGCCTCGTCCAAAGGGGGGGACGGCGGAGCCGGAGGCTGGATGTGTTGCGTTGTCACGTTGGCTTTAAGACTACCGCGACCGGACGGGGAAGCGGTAGCCTGATCCGCCTGATCTTCAGGCGCGCTGCAATGCGAGGCTCGTGGCAGCTTCAATCGGGTAAAAACCCCTGCCTTCAGCCAAGAAAAGGACTCGACCTAGTCAGGGGATGTACAATCGGTGCGGCCATCGAGCCAGGACGCAGATTGCAGGCAGTTTCCCCCCATCCGGCCCTGAGCGCCAAAATTCAGTTTTCCCCGAGGAGAGAATTCAGATGAAGAAAGTGGAGCGTTCCGTTGCTTGTGCGTTGTTCCTCATGGCTGCGTTGTCTGTTCCTGCATTATCTTTTGCGCAAAGCCCGTTCGACGGCACCTGGCGCATCAACATGAACCAATCGAAGATCTCGCCCAAGCCACTCGGCTTTTATCTAAGCCAGGGCTGGTATCACTGCACCACGTGCAACCCGCAGTTTGATGCGCAGGCAGACGGCCAGGACCATGCTGTGGCCGGCCAGTCATATGACACCATCAGCGTGAAGGAAGTCGATCCCAACACTATCCAAGTGACAACCAAAAAAGGCGGTAACGTCGATTCGGAATCTACGCGGGCCGTCTCGGCTAACGGCAAGACTCTTACGGTCAAGGTAACTGGCCATCCCATGAGCGGCGGTGACCCGGTGATCACGGAAGTGGCGGCAACGCGCGTCGGGGTGGCGCCTGGAGGGGCGCATGCCACCTCGGGCAAGTGGAAGATCGACAAGGTGAAACAGAGCGATAACGGTCTCCTCACTACATACAAGACGAATGGCGATGAGATCACCATGTCAGAACCGACTGGCGAAACCTATACCGCGAAACTCGATGGCTCGGACGCGCCGGTGAAGGGCGCATACAGCTATGACACGGTCTCACTGAAGAAGATCAATGCACGCAGCATTGAAGAGACAGACAAGCGGGGTGGCCAGGTGGTGGATGTTTCCACAATGACCGTTTCGGCCGACGGGAAGAAGATGACCATCGTCGATACGAATAAACAGACCGACCGCACGTCAACCTACGTCGCAACCAAGCAGTAGTCCGTTCTCTGTAGTGGAGTCCGGTACCGAGTGCGCCTTGTAGTCTGCAGCAGCGGATGACAAGGCGCACCACGACCTGCGAGCCAGGCACCCTGCGGCAGTAGAATTCTCCGGTACACCAACGATCATAAAAAGATTCACCAACCGGAGACGACTTATATGAAGACACGCCTGCTCGTGATAGGAATGCTGGTCGCATTGACCTTTTCCACTGGCAATAGCTACGCGCACGCGGCGAGCGGCGCCAAGCCACCCAACGCCAAGAAATTCGCCGCGCTGGCTGACTCCGCGCTGGCCGCCATGAAGAAAAGGGCCGCCGAACTCAATGTCACCGGGGTTGCCGTGGTCTCGTATGCGCAGGGCAGTACTATCCAGGGGTGGACCTCAAAGATGGCGGTTGTGGGTCGAATGAAGGATGCTCCTTCTGCGACGGAAAAGGGCAATAATCTACTCGGGATCGCGTATGCCAAATCAGCGGAGATGGCCGACACGCTGGAGAACAGCGGCACCGCCAAGCGGCTGCCCATGACAGGCGAGTTCGGATGGCAGGGCGGAGTCGTCGCCCGGGTCAAGACCGGCTACGCGATCGTGGCTTTCAGCGGAGGCAAGTCCGAGGACGATGTCCAGGTTTCCCGCGCCGGCCTCGCCATTCTGCAGCCAGTGCTCTGAGATGCTGTATAGCTCTGTTCCAGGGTGGGTAAACGGCTGATGCTTCCGGGCCAACTTGGTGATTTGCATCACAGTATACTGGTGCTTAAGGCCTTAAGGTTGAGTACGGAATGCATCTTCTCTGGCTCCGAGTCGCGGCAATTCTTTACGCGGCGGCAAGTGTTGCCGTCTTCCCGGCCGTGTTGTATGGCGTAGACCGCTGGCGCAGTTGGTGCGTGCATTTGGCGGGCATCGCCTTCTTCTTCCACTTCGTTTCGGCGGTGGAGATGCTCGCGGAGGCCCATCGCTGGATGCCGATGGGCGCGCGCGAGGCAGAGTCGCTGCTTGGCTTGGCCATCGCCGGCCTCTTCTTCCTAGCTTGGTGGATATACGGCGCCATCTCCCTTGGAATCTTCGCTTTGCCGGTCACGTTCTTTCTGGTCTTTGTGCCCTCGCTGGGACTGGCCCACTATGTCTTTCCGTCGGCGGGAGTCCGAACGAGCTGGCTCGTTGCGCACATCGCCGCACTGTTGGCCGCCTATGCCGCACTGGGCTTCAGCCTGCTGGCCTCAGTACTCTACCTGGTGCAGGAACGCCGCCTGAAGGCCAAGATCAAAACCAATGGCGAATCGTGGTGGGTACCGCTGGACTGGCTGCCGCCTCTCGATACGCTGGAGCGGATCGCCCATGCCATGCTCCTGTTTGGCTTTCCCTGCATGACCGTGGGGCTGGTTATCGGCGCGGTTCTGGTGCAGGAAACGCCCCTTGGGGCTGCCTACTTTCTTGATCCCAAGGTGATTGCATCCTTCGCCATGTGGGCGGTCTACGTCCTGCTGATCTTTCTTCGGTATACGGCCGGGTGGCGGGGCCGCAAGGCAGCGTATCTCTCGGGGGCAGTCTTTGTCGTCATGCTCGCCGTGTGGGCCGCCAATCTGTTCAGCCATGTCCACAGGTTCGGTGCCCCATGACACTCGCGCTCATCGGCATCAACCACAAGACCGCGCCTATCGAATTGCGTGAACGCATCGCGATTTCACGCGAGGACCTGCCCGAGACTACGCGCGCGCTGGCCGCCGTGCCCGGTGTGGCCGAGTGCATGATCGTCTCCACGTGCAATCGGGTGGAGATTGTGGCAGCTCTCGAAGGACAGACGGCTGATTTGCCGGGATTTTTGCACAGGCAATTCGGACTCGATCCGGCGTTGCTTGCGCCCCACATTTACCAACACCATGATCAAGACGCCGTGCGGCATCTTTTCCGGGTCGCGGCAAGCCTGGACTCAATGGTCGTGGGTGAACCGCAGATTCTCGGCCAGGTGAAGGAGGCTTTCACCGTTGCCCGTGCCAGCGGTACCGTCGGCGCTCATTTGGAACATCTGCTGCAGAGCGCTTTTGCCGCGGCCAAGCGGGTTCGGACAGAGACTGAGATTGGCTCCAATTCTGTCTCCATTGCCTCAGTGGCCGTGGAGCTGGCGCGCAAGATTTTTGGATCGCTGAACGGGCGCACGGTTTTCCTGGTCGGCGCCGGCAAAATGAGCGAACTGGCTGCGCGGCACCTCGTTCAGCAGGGTGCGGGAGCGATTCTGGTGACCAACCGCACCCAGGAGCGCGCACGACAGCTTGCCGAGCCGTTCAAGGGCCGGGTGATTCCGTTCGAGCAACTCTATGAGGCGGCAAGCGAGGCGGATATTGTGATCAGCTCGACCGGCGCGCCGCATCCTATCTTTCGCCGTGAGCACTGCCAGGCTTTCATGCATCGGCGCCGCAACCGGCCCATGTTTTTCATTGACATTGCCGTGCCGCGCGACGTGGATCCGGCGGTCAACCAGCTTGAGGGCATCTTTGTTTACGACATTGATGATTTGCAGGCGGTGGCTGCTTCACACATGGCAGAACGCAGCCGCCAGGCGGGAGACGCAGAGGCCCTGATCGCCGCTGAGGTGGCACGATTCCATGAGCGCCAGCGCACAGTCAATGTGGCTCCGGTCATTGTTGCTCTGCAGCACCAGGCTGAGGAGATTCGCCAGACGGAATTGAGGCGGATGCACGCCAAACTGGGGACGCTGAGCGCGGAACAGGCCGCTGCAGTTGAAGCGCTCACGCGAGGCATTGTGAACAAATTTCTGCACCCGCACATGCAGGCCCTGAAGCAGGCAGCCCGTGAGAACGATTCCGCACGCGTAGAGGCTTTGTGCGATTCGTGGTCACTGCCCGCAGCTGCGGAGAAGCAAGACGAAGCCAAACCGGCCAGAGGCGAAACGTGCTCTGCCACGGAGCCGGGCAGCCAGGGTGCCCGGATGGACGAGACCAGCGCCGTGGGGGGCAAATGAAGCTTCGTATCGGGAGCCGTGGCTCGCAACTTGCCCTCTGGCAGGCCAACCATATTGCCGCTCTTTTGCGCGGGCAGGGGCACACAGTAGAGATCGAAATCATCAAGACGACCGGAGACCGCCTGCAGGAAGTGACGTTTGCGCAGGTCGGATCGAAGGGCATGTTCACCAAGGAGATTGAGGAGGCCCTCGCGGAAGGTCGCGTAGATCTCGCCGTGCACTCGCTCAAGGATTTGCCGACCGAACTGCCGGAGCTATTTGCGCTCGCGGCTACCCCGCCTCGCGTCGATCCGCGCGATGTATTTGTGTCGGTCAAGTACGCGAGCCTGGCGGACCTGCCGCAAGGGGCAAAAGTTGGGACCAGCAGCCAGAGGCGCAAGGCACAGTTGAAGGCGCTGCGGCCCGACATCGAGGCCATTGAATTTCGCGGAAATGTGGATACGCGATTGCGCAAGCTGGCTGAGGGGCAGGTGGACGCGATTCTGCTGGCCGCTGCCGGCTTGGACCGCCTCGAAAAGACTGAGTGGGTGCGCGAGCGGCTGGAGCCCCAGGAGTTTTGTCCGGCAGCGGGCCAAGGATCACTGGGCATTGAAACCCGAAAGGAGGATGCGGCCACAATTGCTGCCGTCGCGTTCCTTAACGACGCGGACACGCGGTTTGCCGTTTCGGTGGAACGAGCCGCACTGGCCGCTTTGGGCGGCGGGTGCCAGGTGCCGATCGGGGTGTATGTACGACCGTGTTCTGCTCCCGGAGGTGAGTCGATCAAGAACGAGCGATGGGTCGAGATTCATGCGGTTGTCGCGGACCCCGACACCGGCAGTGCGGCAAGGATTCATCTGCACGTAGTGGAAGACCATAGCAAGGCATCCGTTATCGGCGGGTGGATTGCTGAGAAGCTCATCGAGGCGGGAGCGGGTCCGCTGCTCGAATGCGCCGCGCAGCCTTCCACGGGGGCATCGACGTGAACCAGCCGCTGGCAGGGCGGCGTGTTCTGGTGACCCGCGCTGCCAAGCAGGCAGGTAAGCTGAGCGAGGGGCTTCGGGCTCTCGGCGCGGAAGCAGTTGAAGTTCCGGTAATCGAAATCAGCCCGCCCGTGAGCTATGAAGCTCTCGATGCTGCACTGCGGCGCTTGGACCATTACGACTGGTTGTTGTTCACAAGCATGAATTCCGTCGTGGCATTTCATCTTCGAGCGATGGATCTTGGACTTTTTCTCTCGAATCTCAAGCCGCAGGTTGCTGCCGTAGGAAAAGCAACTGCCCAGGCCCTGGAGATGATGCTCCATTTGAAGGTGGCGCTTACCCCAAAGGAATACGTTGCCGAAAGCCTTGTCGCAGCACTGAAAGAACAGATCGCCGGGAAGCGCGTTCTTCTAGTCCGGGCGGCCGTTGCTCGCGACGTCGTCCCAGACGGGCTGCGATCTGCCGGCGCCACCGTCGACGTCGTCAATGCCTACCGGAATGTCATGCCCGAAGCCGCTCCCGCGCAACTCTGCAAAGTAATCGCCGAAGGCCTTGACGCGGTGACCTTCACGAGTTCCTCCAGCGTCACGCATCTTGCCGATGCCGCCAAAGCCGCCAGTGTCACTTTTCCATTGAAAGGCGTGCTTGCCATTTCGATCGGACCGATTACGAGCCAAACCCTGCGCGAATGCGGGTGGGTGCCCGCGGCGGAGGCAGATCCTCACGACATCCCTGGGTTGATCGCGGCGGTCCGCAGTCTGTTTTCTTAGAGCTGATTGCATAAATGCCGTGCCCTTTCAAAACACGATTTATGCACCAGTTCTAGACAGACGACTTCAGCAGCGGACGATCTTGGGCGAGCCAATGCTCCTGGTTGCGTTCCGCGTGTCGACGACCAACTGGGCTTGATCAACGATGGATTGGTAGTCGTAGCTGGTATGGTCCGTGACGATGACTACGGCATCGTATTGACCGAGGTCATCGAGGGGAGTGTTGGTCATGTTGAGTGCGTAGTGACGGCCATGACCGACAGAGGGGAAGTAGGGGTCGTTGTAGGCGACGACGGCACCTTTTTCGCGCAGCAACTCGATGATCGTGAGAGAAGGGGACTCGCGCAGGTCGTCGATGTCGCGTTTGTAGGCAAGGCCGAGCACAAGCAGCTTCGATCCCTTGACAGATTTTGAATGCTCGTTGAGAGCACCGGCAATCTGCTCAATCACAAAGTACGGCATGGCCGTGTTGACCTCGCCAGCCAGCTCAATAAATCTCGTACGGAAATCGAACTGTTTGGCTTTCCATGAGAGGTAGAACGGATCGATGGGGATGCAGTGGCCGCCGAGCCCGGGACCGGGGTAAAACGCTTGAAAGCCGAAAGGCTTTGTCTTGGCCGCGTCAATCACTTCGTGGATGTCGATGCCCATTCTCATGCAGAGTTGCTTGAGTTCGTTGACCATGGCGATGTTGACGCAGCGGTAGATGTTTTCAAGCAACTTGGTCATCTCAGCTACCGAAGGGCTGCTGACGGGAACCACGGTGCGGAAGATCGTTCCGTAAAGTGCGGCGGCGAGTTCGGACGATGCGGGACCACAGCCGCCAACGACCTTGGGAATATCGTGACGAGCGACGCTGTCGTTACCGGGGTCTTCGCGCTCTGGCGAGAAGGCCACGTGAATACCCGCGCCATCGATCGTGCGCGCAACTTTCAGACCAAGCGAATTGCCTTTCTCAAGCAGAGGCACAACGATCTCTTCGGTGGTTCCAGGGTAAGTGGTGCTTTCGAGGACAATGAGCTGTCCCTCATGGATGTGGGGGGCGATGGATTCGACGGTTCCTGTAACAAAGCTGAGGTCAGGTTCGTGATACTCGTTCAAGGGTGTGGGCACGCAGATGATGATGGCGTCCATGCGGGCGATCTCGGAATAGTCGGCCGTGGCGCGAAAGCCGGCTTTCTGGGCCTCCTGGATCATTTCGGGCAGTATACGCACGATATAGGTGCCACCCTCGTTGAGAGTGCGCACCTTGTCCTGCGCGATATCGAACCCAGTGACCTGAAAGCGCTCGCCGCTGAAGAGAAGTGCCAGGGGCAGTCCTACGTAACCCATGCCGACAATCCCAATGCGGGCTTGCCGTGTTGCAAGCTTCTGTTTGAGCGATACCAAAGAATCTGTGGCAGCAATCATGTTTTGATTGTATTGCCTGAGGATTTTCAGAAACAAACGCCGGCAGATGACCAAGGTTATCTGGGAGGAACGCCCCGAACTGTTGACGGGGTCTGGCCTGTAGCTGATGAGAGGCCATCGCTGATGGGATGGCCGGTGCGGATAGTATTCTTTTGATTGTAGATCGCGGCCCGGCATCAGCATGGCGGCGCTTGAGAGGAAGCTTCTTTGGCAACGTATCTAGTGACGGGGGCGGCTGGTTTCATTGGGCGCTCGATTGCGGCTGCGCTCCTGGCGCGAGGCGAAACGGTCCGCGGCATTGACAACTTGATTACCGGCAAACGCAGCAACCTGGCCGGACTCGAGGCCATGGATTTTGTGGAGAGCGACCTGACCGATCCGGCTGCGTGCGCGCAAGCGTGCCAGGGGGTCGATATCATTTTCCACGAAGCGGCGCTGGCGTCGGTTCCGCGCTCGGTGGCTGACCCGGCAGGGACCAACCTGCATTGCGTGACGGCGACACTGAATCTGCTGGTGGCTGCTCGAGAGGCCGGGGTGAAGCGTGTGGTGTATGCGGGATCTTCTTCCGCTTATGGCGATACACCCACACTTCCCAAGACAGAGGAGATGCTGCCGAATCCCATTTCACCCTATGCCGTGGCCAAGCTGGCCGGCGAACACTACATGAGGGCTTTCACGCGCGTATACGGGCTGGAGACGGTGGTTTTGCGCTACTTCAACGTTTTTGGGCCGCACCAGGACCCTACATCGCACTACTCGGGGGTGCTGGCCATCTTCTGCCGCAAAATGCTGGCTGGAGAACAGCCAACGATCTATGGCGATGGCGAGCAGAGCCGGGATTTTACGTATATCGACAACGTTGTGCACGGCAATCTGCTGGCTGCCGCAGCGCCTGCCGAGAGGGTTGCAGGGCAGATGATGAATCTGGCCATGGGGACTCGATTCACTTTGAACGAAACCTTCAGGATTCTGCAGGAGCTGACCGGATACAGCGGCCAGCCGACGTATGCGGCGCCACGGGCGGGAGATGTTCGCGACTCGCTTGCCGATGTGAGCCGATGCGGAGAATTGCTCGGCTACGAGCCCGTCGTCGACTTCAGGGAAGGCCTGCGCCGCACCGTCGAGTGGTACCGGTCTGGCGGCGGGCGGGACTGCGCATAACCGGTGGCCCAAGGAGGTCGGCCGATCTCCTTGTGTGATGTACCTCACGAGCATTTCGAGGCATTTCTGGTGACACTGGGAACAATTCCTCCGCAGTGGCCTTTTTCAGCGTGCACGCCAGGGGTTCCCTGCAGGAAAGAAATTGGGACCGAGGGCCCTTGAACGTTGCCGAACGCTCCCGCCGCTGAGCTTGATTTGCCACGCCCTTCTGTCGCGTTGCCGCAGGAGAGTGCTGCTCGACGCGATTCTTCCACGTCGCTTCGCGAGTTGTGGACCGTGCTGGTTCGCCGGCAGCGTTTTGTCGCGTGTGTGATTGGCGGGCTGTTGCTTGCTTGCCTGTTGTATTGCCTGATTGCTCCCAATCAATATGAGGCCAGCGCCCGGATTGCCCTGGGCGCTGGCCCTGCCACCTCGCTCAGTCTCGATGGGTCGAATAACGCAGCTTCAGGTTCGTTTGCCTCGGGACAGACGCAACTTGAAACCCTGGCCAACGTTTTTCGCAGCGACCAACTCGCCTGGAGGGTCATTGCGGGCGGAAAGCTCTACCAGGCCCCAGGGTTCATGGGGAGCTTTGGCCAACGCTTTCCGGGGTTTCGTGCTGATGCTCCGGGGCCCAATGCGCAGGCTTATCTCCTGGAAAGATTTCAGCGGCGGCTCACGGTTCAGACATTGCCGCGCACACTCATCCGTCAAATTCGATTCCGCTCGAGCGATCCGTCACTGTCTGCGGCGGTCGTGAACGCGATGATCCGCGCTTACATCGAACAGGACACAGAAGCGAGGGTGAAGGCCACAACGGATGCGACGGGTTGGTTGGACAGTCAATTACGGGCTTTGAAGGCGAGGGTGGATGGCGACGATCGACGGCTGATGGAGTTCCAGAAGCAGAATGGGCTCGTCGACACGCCGGAGACGCTTGCCAACGGACAATCAGAGAACGTTCAGCATGCGGCGGCGCTCCTGGAGATCGATGAACTCGGCAAAGAACTTGTGGCTGCCACGTCAGATCGCATCCTACGCGAGGCGGAGTATCGCGCTGCTTTGCGAGGGAACCCGGAGATGGTGCTGGCGTCTGATCCGCGGCTGCAGAGTGAGAACGGCAACTTCTCGACGAATGCGAACCTTACACACCTAAAGACTCAACAACTTACCTCATTAAAACCATCAAAATGAGCAGGATAGGCATAAGTCGCATTGTGCTGTTTCTGTTCGTATCGTCCGCCCTGTATCGCCCAAATACCCCCTTTTGTCGTACCATGGCGATCCTGTCGTACCATGGATAGGGCGCAAGATGGTCGCCCATCGAGGTATACCAGCCCCACCACCATTCCAACTTTTTGGGTAGTGTCTTAAATCTGCGTTTCTGGCGGATTTTTCGTAAATTAAGTACACTCCGCATTGCAGTACAGCGAGGAGATTAGGATGAGGTTGCAACACAACGAACAGTTAATCGATTCCAAGGTTCTTGAAGCCATCGAAAGCCGCGAGATATGGAAAGGGTCCAGAGGAACTACCGCAATGGGTTACTTTATAGTGCGCCGTAGCGAATTAGAGAAACATCTCAATCTACCTCAGCGTGAAATAGTCAGCAGCTTAAATCGTTTGGAGTTGGCGGGGAAAATATGCAACCATGGTGACACCATCGACAAGCCAGACGACACTCAATACTATCGACTTCCCCAATAAGGCCATACTGGCATCAATGCGGCCACAAGTGAGGTGAAAGCAAGTGTGGATTATTGTCGGTCTCATGGTGCTCGTTTTCGGTATTGTGATGTTCCTCGCGATCCTAGACGGTTCTACCTTTGGCCAACGTATCCACGCCCGTGCCGCCGAGACCAGGAAGCGGATGCACACGTTGCAGCATTCTGCCCCTACGGTCTATCCGTACATCCTGAACACAACTCTGATCACCGTGGATGGCACCAGGCGACCGTGCAGGGTCGAGGCGTACCGTGACCACCTCCAAATCCTCGGCGGTCACCCCACGTCGATCCTAGCGCTTCTACAGTGGCCCGAGGTTACCAGTGTCATGTACCAGGATCGGAGCAAGGAAGGGTTGCCGATGGCCGGTCTCGGCCTGAACACCAGCCGGGGACAGTATTTCTTCTTCAGTGAGGGGTTCACGGCACCGCACACGATGAAGCAGGCGGGCTGGAAAATCCAGTCGATCTACAGGGAACAGACCGGCCGGCAGCTTGATTCCACCGACAGGAGCATTGGTGTGCTGACGGCGGACAACATTGTCCACAACCTGTAGGACATTACCGGTTGCTGAAGAACAACGGACAACCGCCATGCACTTGTATGAAGACCTTGTAGCTCTCAACAAGTCCGAACGGTACCTGCTTTCAGTTGAGAGTATGTCGTCCGTTCTCAATGTCCAAAATAAGCGCAAAGGCATCGCGGCACGGCGTGGCAAGGGCAGTTTTTTGTGCAGACGCAGAAAGCCCC
>OCTA010002422.1_pt1 | contig 17000 bp, 16 predicted proteins | sample 1538991 | NCBI WGS metagenome assembly OCTA01 (sample SAMEA3539302, study PRJEB22396) | soil metagenome | biome: tundra; feature: field; material: soil | place: USA | collected 2010-05 | depth 0.15 m | reverse complement strand
TTCACAAACTCGCGCTCGTCCTTGATGTACTGCTCGAAGCGGCCCTTCTTGATCTTGAAGAGAGGGGGCTGCGCGATGTAGATGTTGTCGCGCTTGATCAGCTCCGTCATGTGGCGGAAGAAGAAGGTGAGCAGCAGTGTGCGGATGTGCGAGCCGTCGACGTCGGCGTCGGTCATGAGAATGATTTTGCCGTAGCGGATCTTGGTTGCGTCGAAGTCGTCCTTGCCGATGCCGCAGCCCAGCGCCGTAATCATGGCGCGAATTTCCTCGTGGCCGAGCATCTTGTCGTAGCGGGCTTTCTCGACGTTGAGGATCTTGCCCTTGAGCGGCAGGATGGCCTGGAAGCGGCGATCACGGCCCTGCTTGGCGGTGCCGCCGGCGCTTTCGCCCTCGACCAGATAGAGTTCGCAGCGGTCAGGGTTGCGCTCGGAGCAATCGGCCAGTTTCCCCGGCAGGCCACCGCCGTCTAACGCGCCTTTTCGGCGGGTCAGGTCGCGGGCCTTGCGGGCAGCCTCGCGGGCGCGCGATGCCTCAATGGCTTTATTGATGATTTTCTTGGCGATGGGCGGATTCTGCTCCAGGAACATGCCCAGGCGCTCGTTGACAAAGGCCTGCACCGTGCCGGCGATGTCGGAGTTGAGCTTGCCCTTGGTCTGGCCCTCGAACTGCGGCTGCGACAGCTTGACGCTGACCACGGCCACCAGGCCCTCGCGCACGTCGTCGCCGCTCAGGTTTTCCTTCATATCCTTGAACAAGCCGAGCGACTGGCCGATGGCGTTGATGGTGCGGGTGAGTGCGGTGCGGAAGCCGGAGAGATGCGAGCCGCCGTCCACCGTGTTGATGTTGTTGGCGAAGCTGAAGACGGTTTCGGAGTAGCTGTCGTTGTACTGCAGGGCAATCTCGATCTCGACGTTGTCGCGCGAAGCCTCCATGACGATCGGCTTCTCATGCAGCACCGTCTTGCCGCGGTTGAGATGCTTGACAAACTCGGCGATGCCGCCGGCGTACTTGAATTCAGCCCGGCGGGCTTCGCCGGTCTTGGGGTCGGCCGTGCGCTCGTCGGTGAGCGTGATCTCCAGGCCCTTGTTCAAGAAGGCCATCTCGCGCAACCGCTGGGCCAGCGTGTCGTAGTTGAACTCCGTGGCGGTAAAGATGCTCTTGTCGGGCAGGAAATGTACCTTCGTCCCGCGCCGCTTGCTGTTGCCGGCCTGGCGCAGTTCGCTGGTCGGAGCCCCGCAACTGAAGTCCATCTCCCAAGTGTGGCCGTCGCGCCAAATCTCGACGTTGAACTCCTGCGAGAGGGCGTTGACGCAGCTCACGCCCACACCGTGCAGACCGCCGGAGACTTTGTACGTCGAGGCGTCGAACTTGCCGCCGGCGTGCAGCTTGGTCAGCACCACCTGCACGGCAGACATCATCTGTCCGTTGGGCAGCGCCATCATGTCCACTGGGATGCCGCGGCCGTCATCGACCACTGTGATCGAGTTGTCGACGTGGATGATGGTGTCGATCTTTTTGGCGTAGCCGGCCAGGGCCTCGTCCACGGAGTTGTCCACCACCTCGTAGACCAGATGGTGCAGCCCCATCTCGCCCGTCGAGCCGATGTACATGGCCGGGCGAAGGCGCACTGCCTCCAGCCCTTCCAAAATCTTGATGTTTTCACCGGTATAGCTGTCGTTATCGCCGTGTAGAGGGGTGCCGTCGGGGTTTTCAGTCGCCATAGGATTCCGATCATAGGATTTTCGCTCTGGAGCCCCCAGGCTGAGCACGCCTCCCGGAATGCGATTCCGGGCTGGAATTCGGGGACTAACCGCTTGAAGGACGGGGGCTTTACGCGAATTTACCTAGGTCTATTTTAGCACGCGGACAGGGTGCCGAGGAGTGGTGGAGAGCGGGTTTAGCCGTGCTGTAGAACGACCAAGAGAGAGAGCGCGACTTTAGCAGCCGAGGAAATGCAAGTTGTTGAAAAATACATTCCTTCGGGGGCTAAAGCCCAAAAACTTCATTTGCCCCTGTCGGCGCGGCTAAAGCCGCTCCCTTTCAAAGCCGGGGTTCCCAGGGACGGGTCTTCGTTGCTGGGGTGGAAAGCGACCAAAATTACCGTCCAAAAGATTTTTTCGCAGCCTGTAAAGCCCGGCTTCTCCTTTTGCCCGTCTGGTGGCGCGGCTGAAGCAGCGCCCTTTCAAGACGCCGAAGTTGCTTGCTCCGAGGAGTTTTTCCGCGGGCTGTCGAGTCCCGGCCCGCGCCCGGATGAGTTTTTCCGCGGTCGGCTAGCGCGAGATGTTTTACCGGAACTTGCAGCAAGAGGCACGGAGAAATATGGTTACAGGTGAGGAATAATCAACGGAGTACGTGACTCTAGTAACCATAGCCGTTACTAGCTATGTATCTTAAAGAAAAAGATGGACTTAGTAAACTTTATAGAATACCATCTTTGGGTAATAGGGAGATGCGTCTCCCGTCAATCCAAATCCACTAGAGGTTACCAACGATGAAACTCGCCATCCGCATCTTTGCTCTGTTCGCCGTCGTTGCCGGCGTCGCCGCCGCTGCCACCACCCCCAAAACCGCTTCTGCCGTCCCCAGCCACCAGTCGGCCAGCGCCAGCTTTCCGATTGCGGCTTGCGGGCCTGGCGTGCCCACGTGTGTGGCCTCCGGCGACTTGACGCGGAGGTAATGGCACGAAAGCGCCAGAGCCAAAACGGCTTTGCTATTGATCGTAAAGGGATTCGGCGCTATTCTGAGAGAGTTCTCAGGACGGTGAACGGTCCTTTATGTCTGCAAGTCTGGCCATGACCACGATGAGTGCGGTGGAGTTTCTGCTCTCCGCCGTCCTTGGTTACCTCTTTTGGAGGAAGAAGCTGCAACGCCGTTTCCCGGCGATGGGGGCTTACTTGGCATTGCGCGTGGCGTCTGCGCCGGTGCTGCTCGCTGTTCTCTCCATCCAATCGCAGCCGTGGGGCGGCAAATTTTACGTAATCTATTTTTTTACTTTTTGGGCGGATTATATTGCCAGCGCGGTGCTGCTCTTCTTCATCAGCATGGAGGTTTTCCGCTCCGTCCTTTCAGTGTTTCCAGGACTGATGAGGCTTGGGGCCGTGGTCTTTCGCTGGGCGGCTCTCGCCTCGGCGGTTGTCAGCTTTTCTACGATCTCCTGGACACATCGGGGCATGCTCATCGTTGTCGACGCCGCCTATGGACTCATGCGCTCAGTCAGCATCCTTGAGTTGTGTTTGCTGGCCTTCCTCTGCCTGAGCATGAATGCATTGCGTCTCTCGGTGCGCGACATGTCCTTCGGCATTGCGCTGGGTTTTGGCCTGATGTCCTCGAACGACTTTATTGTTGTTTCCTTGATATCCCGATACGCCTCTCTGACCGCTCCCTTGCAGTTCGTGTATGAGTCGCTGATTCTGGTCGTAATGGGAACCTGGGTTGCCTACTGCGTACTCCCTGAGCCAGTCCGCAAGCCTGTGCTCATGCCTGTGAACTCGACCATTTACCGCTGGAACGAGATTGCCTCAGCGTTGGGCCACACCGGAACCCAGGTTGCCGTGCGGCAGCCTGCGACCAGCATCTTGCTGACCGATGTGGAGAGTGTGGTGGTCCGGGTGCTCGCCAGCAACCTGAAGGACCGCAAGTCTGAAACCTAAAGAGTGCTATCCCACCCTTGCAAAAACAAAAACGCGGCGAGGGTGGAGCACCCCTGACCTTACACTATCTATGAAAATGCTATAGGCTCGGGCGACGTATGGATCGAATCTGGATCGAATGCAAGGAAAGGCCGCGGGAACCCCGCGGCCTTTCCTGATGAATTCAAGCCTTCTTACTCGACTGCAACCGGCTCGATCGACGCAAAGCGCCCGCGGTTGCCGCGGTCGGTAAACTTCACCCAGCCGGTGACCTTTGCGAAGAGCGTATCGTCGGAGCCGATGCCCACATTCGGGCCTGGCTTGATGCGTGTGCCCCGCTGGCGCATGATGATCGAGCCGCCGGTAATCAATTGGCCGCCAAAGGCCTTTACGCCCAGCCGCTGTGCATTCGAGTCGCGTCCGTTTGTGGAGCTGCCTCCACCCTTCTTATGTGCCATTGCCTTGATCCCCTTCCGATTTTCCTGCGCTGCCTAAACGGCGGCTGTATAGGTCACGCCGTCGGCCTGGATAGCCTTGATGCGCACCTCGGTAAAGTTCTGCCGGTGTCCCTGCAGCTTCTTGTACTGCTTCTTCCGCTTCAGATGGAACACCAGGATCTTGTCGCCGCGGCCCTCGCGGACCACGTCGGCAATCACCTTGGCAGTGGCCGGCCTAGCCATCGTTCCCGGCTCATCGCTGATCGCCAGCACGTCGCTGAATTCGACCGTATTGTCCTCGGAAATCACACTCTCGATCTTCACCACGTCGCCTAGTGCGACCCGGTACTGCTTACCGCCGGTGCGAATCACTGCGTACATAACAAACCCTCCAGCGCTCTAGTCTCAAAACGAGGCGCATTCAAAATCGGATACCCCAAAAATGGGATACTGTCCTGCATTGGAGCGCATACAGAGAGTGACTGCATCGGGAAGCGGGCCGCGCACGCGCCACGGTTTCAAGCGGTGAGCCCAGCATAGCCCTGCACATCCTCAAAGGGGTGCATCGCCAAACTCTACAATTCTATCGTCAAACCGCGATTCAGGTCAATTGACACTCAGGGCAATTGCATTTGAAATTCGAGCGGGAAATGAAGGGTAGGGGCTTTACCGGCTGGGGAAAATACTTAGATCGAGTTCAGTTTTGTAACAGGGCACGACTTCAGTCGTGCCGAAGAGACGACGGGCAATTGTCGGGCTTTAGCCCCTGCGGTATTTGTTTTCAGCCATTTGCACTTCCGCAGCGGCTAAAGCCGACTCATTTGTTTTGGAGCTTTTGCGGCACGACTGAAGTCGTGCCCTGTTACAGAACCATTCCGGAACAGTGTTTTTCCGCAGCTTGGATAGCTCGTACCCTTCAACGATTCAAATGCGATTGCCCTGCCCACTACCTACCGCCGCCGCTCGCCGTGGGCCGCCCGCACCGCTATACTTCCCCCATGCAACCTGTCAGCATCGTTGCCACCGTCCTCAATGAGGTACAGGACATCGGCAGGCTCGTCCCCAGCCTCCTGGACCAGATTCCTCCTCCGGCCGAGGTCGTCATCGTGGACGGCGGCTCGACGGACGGCACCTGGGAGTGGCTCGTCAATGCCCAGACAAAACACCCCAATCTCCTGCCCATCCGCGACGAATCCTGCAACCTCAAGCGCTGCCCCGGCCCTGTCTCCAGGGGCCGCAATGTCGCCATTGCCGCCACCCGCTCCCAGATCGTCGCCTGCGCTGACGCCGGCTGCATCTACCCGCCGGACTGGCTGGCCCGCATCTCCGCGCCCCTCATTGCCTCCACTGCCGAGTACGCCCTCGGCGGCGCGTGCCTCGACCTGGTCGATCCCACTCTCTGGGACTTGGCCTCGGCGCCCTTCTTCGGTGTCAAGCTATCCCCCTCCGCACCCAGCAAATCCTGCACCGCCCGGTCCATGGCTTTTACGAAAGACCTCTGGCAGCGGATTGGCGGTTTCCCGGAATCTGTCCTCCTCGGCGACGATACCCTCTTCGATCTCCAGGCCCGCCGCCTGACTCCACCGGCCTTTGTCGAGCGCGCAAAAGCCCTCTATCGTCCCCAAAACACCCTCCTGTCGGCCTGCCGCCAGCTCGCCAGGTATGCCATCAGCGACGGCATCCTCGGCGTCCGCCGCGTGCGCCTCTTCCGCAACGCCGCGCGCTGCATCGTGCAAGTCCTGGCCCTGCTCTGCCTGCCGTGGACGATCCTTCCGCTCCTGCTGATCCTCGCCGTCCAATGCTGGTTAGCCTTCCACCCCGATTGGCGCTTCATTTGCCGCACCGGGCCAAGCACCCTTCTGGCCCGCTTCCTTTTTTCCATACTGGTTCCATGGATCGTCGCCGCCAACCAGATTCACGGCCTCATCACCAAGAGGAATCCGACCAACCGCCAGAACCTCCAGCCCTGAACCAAAAGCATTGGCCCTTCGGCTCCACCGCAGCCTCTGTTGCCGGTTTCTGCGAGCGTACTTTAGACTCAGGACACCAGGGAATCTCTGCACAAGTCCTTCCGGTAAAGCCGACATTCCCTCAGGGGCTAAAGCCCTGTTGATTATGCGGCATTTGCGGCACGGCTAAAGTCGTGCCCTTTCAAAACGCCGACTTATTCAGAGGTTCCCCAGGAGCTCAACTGATGTTGATCCGTGCTCGCGCTCCGTTACGACTAGGCTTAGCCGGTGGTGGCACCGACGTTGCGCCATTCTGCGACCTTTTTGGCGGCGCAGTCCTCAACGCTACCATCGATCTGTACGCCTATTGCACAATTGAACCGTCCTCGGATGGCAAGATTCGTTTTGTTGCTACAGATGTCGGCGATACAGTGGCCTATGATATTGGCCCCACTGTCCGTAACGATGGGCTTTTTGCACTTCATAGCGGCGTGTATAACCGGATTGTTGCCCAATACAACGGTGGAAAGCCCCTCGCAGTTACAGTGACCACTTCCTGCGATGCGCCACCAGGGTCGGGGCTAGGCTCTTCCTCCACTCTGGTTGTAGCCATGGTGCAGGCGTTTGGTGAAATGCTCAATTTGCCGCTCGGCGAGTATGACATAGCGTCTCTGGCATACCAGATTGAGCGTTGCGACCTTGGACTCCATGGGGGTCGTCAGGATCAGTACGCCGCGGCCTTCGGCGGCTTCAATTTTATGGAGTTCAACAGTAATGACCATGTATTGGTCAATCCGTTACGAGTGAAAGGCTGGATTGTTTCGGAGTTGGAAAGTTCGCTGATTTTGTTTTACACAGGCCAGTCGCGGGATTCCGCGGCAATCATTGCCGAGCAATCGCATAACGTCGAGATCCACAATCAAAAAGCGATCGACGCCATGCACCGCACAAAAAATGACGCAATCAGCATGAAAGAATGCCTCTTGCGAGGCGATATCAGGCAACTGGGAACGGTCATGGAGTCGGCCTGGCAAACGAAGAAGGAGATGGCGGGCAGTATCTCCAACGAACGCATCGAGCGCTTTTACCATGCGGCAAAGGCAGCGGGGGCGTACTGTGGCAAGGTGTCGGGAGCCGGGGGCGGCGGATTCATGATGTTCCTGGTGGACATCAAGAACAAACTTCGAGTTGTCGATGCGCTGACAGCCACCAAGGAGGGAACAGTGGTTGGCTGTCATTTCACAGGAAACGGCGTTGAGTCGTGGAGGCTTTCGTGAAGGATTTTGTGCGTGCCGAAATCGAAGCAACCATAGGCACATTTCAGCGCCTTCAGGACGATGCTGTCTCGGTGGAGGTGGTTGCCCGGATTGGCGAGATGTGCGGAACCGCGCTCAAACTTGGCAAGAAGATCATGATTGCAGGGAACGGGGGCAGCGCCGCGGATGCGCAGCACATTGCAGCGGAGTTCGTTTGCCGGCTCGTGCGGGACCGTCGTCCGTTGGCTGCTTTGGCGTTGACGACAGACACCTCCTTCCTCACCGCGGCAGCCAACGATTACGGCTACGATCAGGTATTTGCCCGTCAGGTAGAAGCCTTGGGAAGCGAGGGGGATGTACTGATTGGCATCTCGACCTCAGGCCGATCTCCCAATATTCTCCTGGCGCTGAAGGCCGCGCGGCAACGCAATATGACAACCGTCGGATTGACTGGCAGGAAGGGAGTTGCCATGGCAGACTTGTGCGATTATGTGGTGCATGTTCCCTCAGACAGCGCGCAGAATATCCAGGAGGTTCATATTATGATCGGCCACACGATTTGCGCTCTGGCAGAGAGAGAGTTCTTAGACCATGACGGAGCCGAAAGCACAAAAGCTTTGGGTGTGGACTAACGATGGAAGCCATCGTTCTGGCAGGTGGATTCGGTACACGTCTCGCCTCCGCGATCCAGGGGATACCTAAAGTTTTGGCGCCGGTGGGCAACAGGCCATTTCTGGAATTGCTCCTGCGAAGACTTAAGCAGAAAGGCATGCGGCGAGCAATCCTGTCGGTAGGTTATCTGGCAAGCATGATCCGCGAGCGTTTTGGCGAGCAGTTCGATGGGATGGAACTCGCTTATTCGGTCGAGGATGAACCGCTGGGCACGGGGGGCGCGGCGCTTAGGGCTCTGACTCTGGCTTGCAGCGCTTCTGTGTTTGTTCTGAACGGCGACACTTTTGTCGACATTGATTACGCAGCCATGCTCTCTCGCCACATCGATCTTGGGGCTACAGCTTCGCTTGCGGTGGCAGAGGTAGCCGATTGCACCCGATTCGGCCGCATACTCATGCAAGAGGATCGTGTGGCTGGCTTCGCCGAGAAAGGGCAATCGGGGCCTGGGCAGATCAGTGTGGGCGCCTATGTGATGAACCGGGATGTGTTCGCACCTTATAACATGCCCACTGCCTTTTCCCTGGAGAAAGATTTCTTTGTGCCTCACATAAGACAGTTGCGCCCGCTTGCATTTGTAACATCGGGTTACTTCATCGACATCGGAATCCCCGAGGACCTTGCACGAGCGCAAAGTGAGCTGAAATAGGTCGGCTTCTGCTTCCCGGCCTGGCGATGCTCCCCACGGCACCGGTTCAGCCTCGCGGCGGAACCACGTAGAAGAGGATGGCAAAGTAGTGGGCCACGCTGCCGGCCAACACAAAGACATGCCACGCGGCATGGAAGTAGCGCAGCCGGTCGAGGGCGAAGAATACGATGCCCAGCGTGTAGGCCAATCCACCCGCACCGAGCCATAGGATCCCGTGCCAGCCGATGGCATGAAGCAGCGGGCGGGCCGCAAACACCACGAACCAGCCCTGAAACAGGTACACCGCGGCCGACGCCACCGCGAACCGGGCAACGGTAAGCCGGTTGATGGCGAAGCTCTTGAAGATCACCCCGGCGATGGCCAGCGACCACTCAACGCCGAATAGCAGCCAGCCCACAGGCCCATGCAGCGAGATCAACGTGAACGGCGTGTAGGTGCCGGCGATCAGCAGGTAGATGGAGGAGTGGTCCAGCACGTGAAGTACATGCCGCGCCCGAGTCCGCACCAGCGAGTGGTAAAGCGTCGAGCAGATGTAGACCAGCACCAGGGTGCCGCTGAAAACGGAGCAACTCACCACAAGCAAGGCCGTTCCCCGCGTTGACGCTGCAATCAGGTACGCGGCGCCCGCCACGGCGAAGACGGCTCCGATCCCGTGCGTGATTGCGTTGGCAAGAATGTCGCCCAATTTGTAATGGGTTTGCACGGTTTGATGATAGTCCTCGGCTCGCAGCCCACCGCGGAGCGCGAGCTTCCTCGCATCCCACCCTAACCGCAAAAACAAAAACGCGGCGAGGGTGGGGCACCCAGGTATCCCACCCTATACACCTAGCGCGGAACCGCCAGCAGCGCGCCCCAGTTCAATCCCGCGCCGAAAGCGGAGAAGATCAGAGGGCCGGAGAGCGCGGCGGTTTGTCCGCAATGCCACTCGTCGGCTGCAATCAGCAGCGATGCCGACGAGGTGTTTCCGTAGCGGGCGATGTTGGTGAAGAACCGCTCCCTCGGCGCCTTGACCGCCGCGGCAACGCGCGTAATCAGGTTCAGATTGGCTTGGTGCAGAAGGAAGGCTTCAACCTCGCCGGCTGCAATCCGGTTGCGGGTGAGCAGTTCGTTGATGGCGCGGGGCATCTTGCGCGAGGCATGAAGGATCACCGCCGATCCATCCATGTGAAACTGCCCGCCCCGCACGAAAAGAATCTCTGCCGCTGCGCCATCTGTAAACAGGCAGGAGTCCGCGATGCGGGCAAAGCCGGTTTCGGCGTCCACCAAGGCAGCGCCCGCGCCGTCGCCGAAGAGGATGGCGGTGTTCTTGCCTTCAGGATTGAGGCGGATGCGGCGCGACATGATCTCAGCGCCCACCACCAGCACGCGGCCCGCGGTGAGCGCAAGCTGCGCGGCCAAAGCCAGCCCGATGAGCGACCCGGCGGAGGCGACGGGAATGTCGAGGGCGGGCGTCGAGGCAAGGCCGAGTCCAGCGGCGATCTGGCTGGCCGGCCCTGGACAAAAACGGTCGCTCGAACCGCTGGCCACCAGAATCATGCCCAGTTCCGCGGCGGTTGCGCCGGCTTTTTCCAGGCAATCTTGCGCGGCCAGCAGGCCGATGCTCGCCACCGTGTCCTGGTCGCCTGCGTAACGGCGCTCTTCGATGCCAGAGACTTCGAGAATCCACTCTGGGGTTGCATCCACCAGGGGCGCAATCTCTCGATTGCTCACGCTGCGCTGCGGCAGCCACGACCCGAAGGCGCGAAGATAAGCCATGAGTTATGCCTTGACGGCAAGGTAGGACTCGACCTTGCCGATGGTGTCGAACTTGCGCGCCGATAAGTCGGAGTCGGGGATGGAGACGCCGAATTCCTCCTCAAGGCCGCTGACAAAGTCCGTAAGGGCAAAGGAGTCCAATAACCCCGAGACAAACAGAGACTCATCCGAGCCGGGGGCGATCTCTTTTCCGGTAACTTTCTGAAGAACTTTAAGGATTCGAGCCTGTGACTCCATCTGCCGCTCCTTGTGCCGTAGTTTCGCTGCCGGCTGCGTTCTGTTCTTTGTAGGCATGATAGCCGGTCATCAGGTCGGCCAGCAGCGCGTCGGCCAGCGCCCGGTATCCCTCGCCTGTGAAGTGCGTGTGGTCCGGCTGCGCCCAGCCCGCGTAAACCCACAGCTGCATCGCTCCCAGGCCGCCCATGCGCTCGCGCTGGTCCCAGTACGCGCATCCGTGGGTGCGGCAAACGGCGCGCTGCGCCTGGACGATGCGATCGGTTCCCGCGTAGGGATGCCAGGCGCGATGCTGGGCCACCGATCGGTCCGCAGGACCCACGACCAGGATCGAAGACTCCGGGACATATTGGTGTAGGGTATCGACAATCGAGGCGAAGGACTGGCTGTAAGTCTCCTCGTCCCAATAGGAACTGGCAGCTTCATTGGTTCCGTAGGCCAATACGATCAGGGCTGGAGAGTTATCCTTGAGATAGCGCGAGAAAAGCGGCTGATCCCACTTGAGGATCAGCGGGGCTTCGGCTCCGTTGATGCCGATCGACTCCCATGTAACTCCCGGCTGGGTCGCAACCCAGCCCAGCAGAGTTACCGGCGCGCGTTGCTCCGTAGTCACTTCAAAATGGTGGTCGCCGGCCGGACAGAAGTAGCTGTATGTGCCGGGACCGGCGACTTGCGCGTCGGTCTGGATCTCGACCGGGTCGCCGCCGTTGTCGGCAAAGCGCAGGCTGCCGCCGCCGGGCTGCTCCAGGTATTGGAGTTCGAGCGTGGCGCAGGATGCGTCCAGCGTGACCCACTCTCCGGCACGCTCGGTTGAGATGCTGATGCCGCCCATGCCCGTTTGGCCGTCGCCGAGTTGCTGGAATTTGTTTCCCTGCGTCTTCCATCCCAGCGACTGCGACCGCCCCGAGCCTAGAATTCTGTAACCGGCAAAGGGATGGCCGGCGTAGGAGTAGCCGATGCCTCCATTGCCGAACTGCTCCTGGAAGACGCGCCGGGCTTCGCCCGTAAACATGTCCGCCGCGGTGTGCGAGTCGCCAAATTGAAGTACGCGCACGGTGCCGGTTTGCAACTCTGACGCATTGACCGAGGACTCATGGGATGCAAGCTGGGCATAGAACCCGTCCAGCGCGGAGGCGTATGCGATGGCCTTCGCGGCCGGTTCCTTGAGTCGCGTGCCGATCTCCTCGACCAATGCGGCCTTGTGCGCGGGGTCGATGCGCGGTCCGGCAGAATAGCGCGCGCGGGTACGCCTATGGGATCGAGTGGCTTTGCCGGTCGTGGTCCGCTCGCTTTGGCGCCCCTTGACGGTCGATTGGTGCGGCGCTGGGGCGTGATGCTTCTTTTTGGCCGGAGCGGCCGAGAGCAGGGCAGCGCCCGTCAGCGCCATTAGCAACGCGACTGCTATGCAGGCGACAAAAAAGGATCGAGCAGGTGGCGCCAAGTTCCTCGAAGAGCATCCCTCAGGGGCTAAAGCCCCACGTTCTATTTGGTGCATTTGCGGCACGACTGAAGTCGTGCCCTGACACGACGTGAAGCCGGAAACATGTGTTTCAGCGGCCTGCAAAGCCACATTGATCCGGGTTGGAAGACGCCAGCTCATTGTTTTCCGGCCTTCTTTCCAATGTGCCCTGCGGCAGGCTTGGATTGAGACGTTGCTTTGGGCGCTATAGCTTTGGGGGCTGCGGGGGTTGCGGCTGGCAGGGCAATTCCGTGTTGCATCTTCCATCGATTGTATCCCAGCCCCAACTGTTCGACGAACAGACCGGCCACGAGGTTGGCTCCCTGCGGCGTGGGATGCAGGAGGTCGGCCGTCACCAGTCTGGGACTGGCCGCATACCAGCGGCCCATGGTGCCGTCGCCGCCCATCGCGTCATAGGTGTCGAAGAATGCGCAATGCGTCTCCGCGGCCACCTGGCGCTGAATGCCGACGATCTCGGGAATGGTGCTCATGGTCTTGATCTCGTCCAATCCGCTGCGTTCCCCGCGGTCCATGGGGCTCATCACCAGAATAGGCGCGCCTGGGGCAGCGTTGCGCAGGCGCTGTATGGCCAGACGCAGTTCTCCCGCATATTGTTTATGAACGAAGGCGCCGAAGCTGCTCTCGTTGGAGCCGTAGTTGACGATCACCAGCGCCGGCGCGGCATGGTCAAGCTCCTGCTTCCACAGGACCGGCTGCAAGACTCGGGCCAGCACGGTGATGGTTGCGCCGTTCAGGCCCAGGCTGCTGTAGAGCAGACCGCTCGACCCGCGGCGGAAGTCCACGCCAAACAAGGTCACGCTTCCGATTGTGGGCCGGATGGAGACTGTTTTCGTGCCGGGGGGCAGTTCCACGTGAACCGAGGCGGCTGTCTGCATCTCGGAGCCGCTTGTTTGCGTCGAGGTCGTCTGCTCGATTAGCCGCTTGTCGTCCGCCTCCACGGCGAATGCGCCGCCGCCGGGCTTGGCCAGGTACTCCACATTCACAGCCGTCTGCTGCGATTCGGTGAGCCGAAATTTGCTCCATGCGCCGGGTTGCCCCTCGAAGGCCGCGCCGCCCAGTCCATAGATATCCGCGCGCATCAGGCCTACGCCGGTGCGCATCTTCCAGCCGTGGTCGCTGATCTCCACGCCGCGGTGGCCATACCAGGCCCAGGGCTTGGCGATGAGCGTGTAGCCGCGGCCAGCGTCGCCAAAGCGGCTTTGCAGTTGGGAGCGCACATCGCCGGTGATCAGGTCGGCGGTGGTGGGCGAGTCGCCATAGTGCAGGATGGTGATTACGCCGCCCTGTTTGCCCTGGGCCAGATTCGCCTGTTCCAGCTTCCAAAGCCCTGCAAAAAATGGGTCCAGGGTGTTTGTGTCGTCGGCAAAGACAGCCGAGACCGGCGGCAGTTTTCCGCTGGTTTGGATCATGGGAGTCTTGGGAACCACAGGGGCAGGCGGATGCGGCCAGCGCAGCCGAAACGTCTCCGCGAAGACAGCGGGATCCAGGCCCTTGCCTCGATCCATGTTCAGGCGCCAACCCAGCAGCGCGTCCGCCAGCACCAGAATGGCGAGGGCGGTCTTGAGCGGGAAGCCTGATCCGCCGCCAGCCGGGGCGGGGCGAGGCGGGCCCGAGCCGGGCCGGTCGGAACCGGGTTGGGCCGGGCCGGATTTAGAAAAATCAGAAATTGCCATAGACAAAGGGAGCGGAGCCGCGGCCCGCCAGCGTTTGAATGAGCAGAATCAGGGCGGCCATGGCCAGTCCCTGCACCCAGAAGGGCGTGCGAGCAGCCACCGAGGCCGAAATCTCAAACCAGCGGACGGGGAGCGAATGGATGACCGCGGCAAGCAGCAGTACGCCCAGCACCAGCGGGGTCAGATTGTCCGCCGACCATGTAAGCGCGCTCAGGCTGCGCAAGATGGCCAGCGCATTTTCAAGCGAGGTGGCGCGGAAGAATATCCAGGTGAAGCAAACAAAGTGGAAGGTCACAAAGCCCCCCAGCAATTTGGCCCACCAAAAGGGCGACGGCAACTTGCGCAGGCGCTTCCAGGCAAAGACCACGCCCAACGCCAGCCCGTGCAGCACGCCCCAGATGAGGAAGGTCCAGGAGAGCCCGTGCCACAGGCCGCCCAGGGTAAATGTGACCAGGAAGGCATAGCTGTAGGAGAGCAGCGGATGCTTGCGCCGCTTGGGCAGCACGTCGAAGAGGTAGTCGCGCAGCCACTCGGAGAAGGTGATGTGCCAGCGCCGCCAGAACTCGGCCACGTTCACCGAGAGGTACGGCTGGCGGAAGTTCTCCGGCAGCCGAATGCCGACGAGCAGCGCCGCGCCCATGGCAATGTCGGTGTAGCCGGAGAAGTCGAAGAAGAGTTGCAGCGCGAAGGCGTAGACGCCAACCAGCGTTTCCAAGCTCGAGTAGAGCGCCGGGGTGTCGAAGACGCGGCCCACCAGATTGTTGGCCAGGTAGTCGGCGATCAGCAGCTTCTTCACCAGGCCGACGCCGATCAGCAGCAGGGCGCGGCCGCCATCCTCAGCGTTGAAGGCGAAGGGTTTTGAAAACTGGTCCAGCAGCTTGCCTTGGCGCGGAATCGGGCCCGCTGTCATTGAAGGGAAAAACAGGGCGGAGGCCAGATAAGCGAGGTAACTGCGCGTCGGCTGGATTTCACCTTGATAGAGATCGATTGTGTAGGTAAGCGACTGAAAGCAGTAGAACGAAAGGCTCAGCGTAAACAGCCATGCGAATCGGCCCGCGGTAAGGAGCGGAACCAGCTTGAGCCCCACGAGCAGGCCCAGGTTGATGGCCAGCGAGACCCCGAGCAGCAGCCGGCGGCTGGCTGGCTTCCGTGGCCGTCCCAATCCAAGACCGACAAGAAAATCCGCGCTTGCCGCCAGTGGCAGCGCCAGATAGATCAGACTGAAGCGGGCCAGGAAGAACAGGTTCGCCGCCACCAGCACCGCCAACTGGAGCCGGCGCGACCCGGCAGCGGCCCAGTAGAGCAGGCACACCGCAACCAGAAAGACAAAAAAAGGAGCTGCGCTAACTAGCATGGAAGGATTCCAGACTATACTCCGTGACCCGTGGCATAGAGGTCAAGCGCCGCCCGGACCTGTATTCATGGTCAAGCCTTGGAATCCCAGGAAAACCGGCTCGCAATCAAGAAGATGGCCTCGGGAACACACTTGGTCACGTCGCGTGGGCTTCATCAGTCGCGGGTCAGTCTTGGGGTTTGGTGGCCCAGCGTACCGAGCGCGGCCGCCGGAGCGTGAATGGAGGCCAATTTGCACCACTTGTTGTGCAAATGCAGAGTGTAAAGGGCTTAATCGGCAAAGGAGACTAAAACTTTAGGCTTTTGCCCGAAATCCGCATGCATTTCTTGTGAAAAATTAGGTAAAAGGGTATCAATTCAGTAAAATGCACAGATGGTTATACGAAGGAAATCACGCACCATGAGCTTGAAAACTCCGCTTGGGATTTGCATCCTGGCGGGAGTTTCCTCGGTTGCGCTGGCCGCTGTGGTGGTTACGCTCTCCACGCCGGCCGTGCAGGCGGATGCGCGGCTTTCCAGACCCGCTTCAACCGCGCCTCCCGCAGCCCCGATCCTCAGCGCGATGCCGGCTTTCCACCCCAGCGATAAAGACCCATCGCTGGGGGCCCCGGCATTGCTTGCGCCGCCCATAACCGCCCAGAAGACCAAGAATGATCGGGGCGCCGATCTTCTCCGTGGCATCGCGACCTGGTATGGTTCGGTGCTCAACGGCCATCGCACGGCCAGTGGCGAACGGTTCGATATGTACGCGATGACGGCCTGCCACCCAACCCTGCCTTTCGGCACCCTGGTGCGCGTGGTCGACCTGAACACCAAGAAGTCGGTTGTGGTGCGCATCAACGACCGCGGCGTACTGGACGAGGGGCGCGTCATCGACCTCTCGTATGCCGCCGCTCAGGAACTGAAAATCACCAAGGCCGGGCTCGCCCCGGTGGCTTTGGAGGTCGTCTCCTTGGGTCGAGCAAGCCACAGGAAGTAGCGAATCTGGCGCGGAATGCAAGACCACCCGCGGACTTCGCGCTTGCTGTCCCCTCGTTCAACGGTAGGACAGGCCCTCTGGAGCAGCCTATCGGGGGCTTGAATCTCTATGGGACATCTAAATAAAATCAACAACTTAGCTTTTTAGCTCTCCGAACTTGTACAAATTTTGACTCGAAAAGGCACAGGCCACCGTTTTAGGAAACTTGAATTGTTCCTTGAATTGAGCAAACGCTGTCAAGAACAATTGACGCCGTTATGCGATTTACAATCGACATCTTTTTGAAAAAGGCGCAAGGTATCAATGTCGAAGGGTTGAGGTCAGGAACGAAGACGCTACCCTGGCATAAACATCCTTCGGTTCTTGATAGGGCCACGCTTCGCGTGGCCCTATCGTCTTTTTGGGCTTCTGCTTCAGTCCATCGCCATCCGGGACTACAGAGTAGAGGTCTGCGTACGGTTCCCTGCCAGTGCACTCAAACACCGCCTCATCGTTCACAAGCTTCCCGTTGTGGTCAGTTCTCTTGTTGGGGTTGCGGATAACCACTGACGGAGGCGAGGGATCAACCACCGAGGCATCCGATAACGCACTCTGAATTTGCTCCAGAACCTGATCAATCGTATAGCGGTCCTTGATACACCTACTGTTATAGAGATGGGAACCATGGAACAGTATTTCGGGACGTAGAGCCGGAAACCCCATGGAGGTGCGGGCTTCGTTTATTCGGGCGATCTGCTCGGGGGTAAAGAAGCCGACCTTTGCGACCCAAGGCTTTTGGCCAGATTGGACCTGGAGGAGATTGCGGCGTATTTTCCTCAGACCATCGGCATACAGTGGCATCTATCGTTACCAACTGGGCCAAGTTTACAGGCCGCATCCAATTGGCCCTATTGAACTAAACCCCACAACAGATGCACTGAAACCGCCCAGCTTTTCC
>OCTA010002421.1_pt1 | contig 17003 bp, 14 predicted proteins | sample 1538991 | NCBI WGS metagenome assembly OCTA01 (sample SAMEA3539302, study PRJEB22396) | soil metagenome | biome: tundra; feature: field; material: soil | place: USA | collected 2010-05 | depth 0.15 m | reverse complement strand
AACTGATTCAACGATGTTTATGATGGCCCCGAAAAAGTTTAGCCGGACAGCAGTGATTCCCGCCGATGTGTCGTTCAAACGAAAGTAGTCATACTTCGCTGTCAGTAGCCGCTGTCGGGCGAGCGAGAGTGCAACCCGACTGGTGTCGATAGTGATCCATCGGCGCCCCCATTGCTCGGCAACCACCGCAGTTGTACCTGAGCCGCAGGTCGGATCGAGCACCAGATCCCCAGGATCAGTCGCCATGAGAAGGCAACGCTGAATGACCTTCGTGTTCGTCTGAACCACGAAAACCTTCGTGTCGGTGAATGCACCGGTTTGAGTGTCGGTCCAGACGTTCGTGAGTTCTCCCACTGGGAAGTCGGCCAGGTATCGAACGTATGCAAGTGAGTCCCGTGTGGGTGCGGCAAGGCGGCGAGTTTGTCGTAGGCGATCTAACCGCTCTACAGTGGTCGTCCAATGCCTATTGGCTCCTGGGCGGTAGGTGGTTCCCTCAAACTCGAATGGAACAGTGCTAGCAGCGGCACCCTGAGATGTCAGATTGTCGTGCCGGTATATCCGTGCGTTGTTAGGCAGACTTCCAGGTTCGTCTCGTTCGGCCTGGGTCATGGGCCTGCGGGTGCCGTCGGGCAACTCCAAACGCACGTACCTACCGCCAATATCATCATCAAGGGTTCGAGACAAATAGAGCTGCCGGTACTTCATCGATTCACGTCTCTTCGCGTACCAGAGCAGATAATTGCTGTTCGATCCGAGGGCACCGCTTACGAGATTGGCGGTAGTCCGAAATGTCACCATCGCGACGAAGTTCTCAACACCGAACCGCTCGTCAAGCAATGTGCGTATGAGGTGGACGTTCTCTTGACCAATTTGCACGAAGATGCTTCCCATGTCGGAGAGAAGATCTTGGGCAACAATTAGGCGGTCACGAAGATAAGTCAAGTAAGAGTGGACGCCGAGCGTCCACGTGTCCCGGTAGGCCTTCACCATCTCCGGCTCGCGAGTGAGGTCGGCTTCCTTGTCCTTAACATCGCGGTTCCCGATCTCCGGCTGGAAGTTGCTCCCAAACCTGATCCCGTACGGCGGGTCCATGTAGATCATCTGGACCTTGCCCGCGAGGTCCTCCCGCCGAGCCAGCGATGACATGACCTGCAGGCTGTCGCCGAGGATCAGGCGATTCGACCAGTCCACGTCGTGCTTGTAGAACTGGACCGCCTCGTTGTACTCCTGCTCTGGGTCGGCGAACAGGCTGCGGTTCACGTCCTCCCGCGCGGCCACTTTCAAGATGGCCTGGGCGCTCACCCGTTCGTGGATGTGCAGCGCGACCGGATCGACAGTGAACGACTTCTGCTCCCGTTTGCCCGCCCACTCCAGCCAGGGTTCGTGAACGCGCAGCGCCTCTGCTAGCGCCCATGCTTCGGCCTCCGTTAACTTCTCCCGCGTGGCCTTCGCGAGCAACTCGGGCAACTCATCAGTGGCTCCGGTGGGGTCGAAGCGGAGTTCCGGCGGCCGCCGCGGGCTGTAGAAATACTCCGCCTTGGGAATCAAGGGAACGAACCCCTCCGCCGCGATCTTCGCCGGCGGGTTGTTCTTGCGGGTCGCTTCAGGGAATCGGTAATCGGTCACCTGATCCAGGCTGCCCTGACCGGCGCTGGACTTCGCCTTCTTCTTGTTTGCCATGGGGATCGCAATGCGATTCTACCGCGCACCGCACCGTGACATGGTGCTACGGCATCATGCTGGAAAGTTAGAGGAGGGCTGAGAGGGGAGCCAGAGTGAGGTCAGCCGCAGACCCGTCTCGTTATTCCGCCATATCGGAATCTGTGGGAAGGCTCACGGGGGAGCCCCAGCGGCGCCACGGGCGCCGCCGTTCGCGCACAGTTGGCCACGTTGCGCTCGGGCGCGGCGGGATGGCTCGTCCTACCGGACTGGGGCGCGGCGCACCGTCTTCGCAAGGCCCGGTGCCTGTATCGCCTGTTCGCCTACTCGCCTATTCCTGCTCGGCCATCCTGCGCCGTCTCTCGCGGCCGTCTCGCGCCGCATCTCTCCATGCCGCTTTGAGTCCGCACTTCGGGCAATAGTTCCGCCGGGTCGGGTCCGGCTTCCGGAGGGGAATGTAGCTTTGGTGGCAGGAACTACAGACGGCGAATCCGTCCTTGTCGGCCATCGTCAGCAGCAGGTTGAGAGTTAGCAGCGCGAGTAAATTCACCCCGTTGCAGTCCAGGGAAAGCTCCCAAGCGTTCGAGGCCCAGTTCCAACCCAGCCGAATGGTTATGTCCGCCATCCAGATCAGGCGTCGCATGATGGCCATCAGCATGATGCGCGCCAGGCGCCTGTTTCTCAGGGCCAGGCGCAGCTCGCGGCCGTCCGTCGGTGGAGAATCCGGCCCCGAGAGCCGCTGTTCTACGAACATCCAATCTTCGACTGCGCCTGAGCGGCCCTGGTTCAATTCCGCACTGATGGCGACAAGCGCCTTGAAGGCGCCGGCCATCGTGCGCCAGTGGTCGGTTTTCTCCGCCGCCAGATGTCCCGGGAAGCTCGGCGCCGTTCTTATGCAGGCGTCGCTATGTTTCCACGGGAGCCCGTGCTTGCAGAGCCCGAGAACCCCCCACTTTCGACTGAAACGGTAGATCGCCTCATCCGATGCCTCGGCAAGGTCCAGGAAGTCATCCAGCAGGCTTTGATCGACACGACGGCGCTGGGCCTGGCCGACCCGATAGCGCAGGTCGCCGCCCTTGAAATCGAGCGGCCTTGGAGCCCAAACCATGCTCGAGGTGACGGGACGCTCCTGACGGAGGGCGGCCAGGTCTCTCGGAATCGAGTTCGGGTCTGTCATATTCACGTCCTAGTGGCATTCTTGACCATCATATGACACCGCGAGCACACTTGGTTTATGAAAAGCACACCCACGGCGAAACAGTATCTCACGGAGCAACAAGTTGAAGAGGAATTCTCACTCGGCCGGCGCTATTTGAGGTTGTGCAGGATGCGCGGCGATGGGCCGCCTTGGCGCAAATACACCGGGAGACTTGGATCCAAAGGCGGCCGGATTCTCTACCCGCGCGCTGAACTGGAACGCTGGCTCGCGTCGCGTCCAGGCGGCGGCGAGACGGCGCCGGCGGCGGATCAACGCGGACAATTCGCGTGAGCGGAGGCGGAAATCGCGATGGGGCCCGACTCTGAATCGATCACTGAAACCCGTTGCCTCTCGGCGGCGGCGAACTTCGGCACGGGCACCGGCAAGTCGGTGCAGCATGAGCAGCAAGCGGCAGCGAGCCCTCGACGAGTGCGCATGACTGACCAGCGCTTGGCCGACGAACTCGCTGCGCGCGTCATGGGTTGGCGGCTGGCCCCGGGCCGGTACATCAAATCTGGCCGAAGCTGGCTACCACGATGGCGTTTCGCTCCGCTGTCCAAAATCGAGGATGCCTTTTGTTTGCTGGATGCAGCGCATCCCGAGGATTACGCCATGCGCGGCCGCGGAACCGACGAATTCTGGGTCGGGGTTCGCCTACCTGGCGGCAGTGGTGAGGCTCGCGACAGATCCAAACCTCGCGCAATCGCCCGCGCTGTTGCGAGCGCTATCGGAATTGATCTGGAGGAGATGGTTTGACTACGGCTCCATCCTTGGCAGGCGATATGCTCGACGCGGTCATCCCGGAGGAACTCCGGACACGCCCACAATGGGTCGCGTGGTGGAGCGTGGCCGGCGAAGGGTGCGCGGTGCAACTCCCGAATGGCGGCTGGACCCAGCCGCTGAAACGACAGAAAAAGCCACATAAACTTCCGATCAATCCACAGACAGGCGGCCTGGCGGCGAGCACGCGTCCGACAACGTGGTCGTCGGCCGAAGACGCGCTAGCGGCGGTGAAGCGATGGTCATTGACCGGAGTTGGATTCGTCTTCACCGACTCAGATCCGTACGCCGGTATCGACATCGACAACTGCCGCGATCCTATCACCGGGGATATCGCGGACTGGGCGTGGACAATCATTCGGGCCTTGGACTCATATACGGAGGTTTCTCCTTCCGGGACGGGTGTTCACACCATCGTGCGCGGCAAACTGCCTATCGGCCAGGGAAACCAAATCGCCCTCCATGGCGGAAAAGTCGAGATGTTTTCGCGCGCCCGATATTTCACAGTCACTGCCATGCATGTCGAAGGCACTCCGATAGAAATATGCGATCGTCAAGCCGAACTTGTCGCGCTTCACAATCAGTTATTTGCTGGTCGAAACACTCCCAAGGCTGAAGAGCCTTTTACTCCGTCATCCCCTATTCTGGCGAGCGACGCCAAGCTGATCGAGCAGGCTCGCCGCGCCCGAAACGGATTAAAGTTCACGCGCTTATGGGAAGGCCGATGGAAAGGAGATTACCCATCACAGAGCGAGGCGGACAGCGCGCTCTGCTGCCATCTCGCGTTTTGGACTGGGAAAGATGCCGCCCGGATTGATTCCCTATTCCGCCAGTCGGGGTTAATGCGAGACAAGTGGGATCGTCAGGACTATCATGAGCGCACGATTGAAGCGGCCATCGCCAGCACCCAAAGAACCTACAAGCGAGGACAACGTCCCGGTTCGACGCCTCAAGATCATGAACGAGTCGGCAACGTTGCTTCTACTGAAGAAATCATTCCCGATCTGCTGCGTTTCCCGCACACCGATACCGGGACCGCGGAACGATTGGTGCAGTTGTACGGCTCTGACATTAGGTTTTGCGCCGAGACAAAGAAGTGGCTCGTTTGGGATGGCCGGCGTTGGAGTTCCGGAGACACTCGAAAGGTCAAACGCCTTCTTAAAAAGACAATTCGCGAGTACTACAGACAAGCGGCAGATATCGAGGATCGGGGGAACCGCGAGACTGCGGAGAGGCACGCGCGCAAGTCGGAATCGGCAGCCATGATCAACGCTGCGCTGACGTGCGCTGAGTACGAAGAGAGAGCAACCGCATCGGTAAACGACTTTGACACCAACCTATTCCTGCTCAATTGCCAGAATGGAACGCTTGATCTTCGCGCCGGGCAGCTTCGAGCGCACGATCGGCTGGACCTCATCACAAAGCTGACCCACGTTAACTATCGCTCCGACGCAACTTGCCCACGGTTCCTGGGATTTCTCCATTGCATCATGGGGGGCACGAGCGATGCCGAGTCAAACGGGCGGGCGCAGCGCTTGGTTGCCTATCTCCAGAAGTGTTTCGGTTATTCGCTGACGGCAGACGCCTCCGAAAAGGCGATCTTCTGCTTCTTTGGCACAGGCAACAACGGTAAGACGACGCTGCTCGAAATCATTCGATTCATCCTGACGGAGTACTCGGCTCAGATCCTCATAGACAGCCTCATGGTCCACAATTCCAGAGAGAGCAACGCATCGTTGGCCGACCTCTCCGATCTCCGCGGCGCCCGGTACGTGACGACATCCGAAACGGAAGAGGGCCAGCGGCTCGCGGTGGGGAAGCTTAAGTACCTGACTCAGGGCATGGGTTCGATTAAGGCTTGCCGGAAATATGAGAATCCGATTGTATTCACCGCAACACACAAGCTCTTTGTCGACGCCAATTTCAGACCGGGCATCCGGAGCGGCGAGAAGGCCGTTTGGAACCGCCTGAAACTCATACCGTTCACGGTCACGATTCCTGCCCAGGAAATCGACAAGACGCTTCTCGAAAGGCTGAAGAAGGAAGCAGAGGGCATCCTCGCCTGGATGGTCGAGGGCTGTCGATTGTGGCTTCGCGACGGGCTCGGGGCCCCTCCGGAAGTCTCTGACGCCTCGGCGACCTGGCAGGCGGAGTCCGACCGGTTTCCGGTGTTCCTGCAAGAGCTGTGCGTGCTTGCGCCTAGCGTCTGGGCTCCTGTGGCAAGTCTGTGGCGGGCTTATCTGACGTGGTGTGAATCGAATCGTGAGATTTCGCAGATGTCGAAGTCTGAATTTGACGCGCGCCTTGAGGAGCGGGGATGCACACGGGGTGTCCGCGATGGCGGAACTGTGCGGGCGTGGATCGGCATTCGGCTGAGGACATCCGACGACGACCTTGCAACCGACGGTGACAAAGTGACACGGGGCGACACCGAATTGTGATAAATAACCACACCCGCGTACATAAGGGGAACTTTACAGAAAATGACGTCACTCCACGTCACTTTGTCACTTCGAATGCCGGTTGTGGCCAAGCTTCTCCGCTCCGCAGTCACGACCAGTTGGGGCCTGTCACCCGGCGCTACCAGCCTGATCCCGCGGCCCTTGCGGAGTTGGTAGACGTTCTGTATCGCCTTCTCGTAAATGTGCCCGTTAATGAACCTGCAGCGGCACCGGCTCTGCCAGTACCGGCTTGCTTTTCTAACGCCCGCGAGTGAGGAATGTGTCCTGAATGGCCGTCGGCGTCTACGTTCGAGTTTCGACCGAGGAGCAGCGAGAGCGGCAATCCATCGCCACGCAACGCGAGTTCAGCGTCCGCTATTGTGGCTTGCACGAACTGCCGGTCCACGAAACCTACGCCGACGATGGAGTCTCCGGAATCGTGCCGCTCGAGCTGCGACCCGGAGGGATTCGCCTCCTGGAAGACGCCCGTCAGCACAAATTCGATCAGATTCTCGTGTTCAAACTGGACCGCCTCGGCCGCGAAACCCGCCTGATCCTGAACGCGGTTGCGCAGTTGGAGACGTACGGCGTCCGCGTGCGCAGCATGACCGAGGAGTTCGATACGGCCACGGCGACCGGAAGGTTGATGCTGACCATGCTTTCGGGCTTCGCGGCCCACGAGCGCGAGGTGATCCGGGAGCGCTCCATGGCGGGGACCAATCGGCTCGTCGAAGCAGGCGCGTGGCTCGGCGGGGTCGTACCCTACGGCTATCTTAAGGAAGGGGAAAGGGGTCAAGGCCGCATCGTGGTCAATGATGAGCGGATTCCCGTTTTCGAGATGAGCGAAGCCGAGGTCGTCCGCACGATTTACCGGATGTGTGCGGCGGAGAGGAAGTCCTGCCAGAAGATCGCTGACCATTTGAATCGCACCGGTGTTCCGTGCGGCGCGGCCGGGAATGCTCCGGTATTGGAAGCTGGGAAACGCACACGGCGAACTGCGTCCATCTGGCGTCCCTCCCATGTTCGAAACATGATCGTCAGCCGGACCTACATGGGCGAGCACTTGTTCGGCAAACGCAGCAGGAATCGCAACAGGCCGGTGATCGTCCGGGTGGTGCCCGGGATCGTTTCTGAGCAGGTGTGGCAAGCTGCGCAGAATGTGCTAAGTTCCAACCGGATTATGTGTCGGCGGAACACACGAGAGCCTTACCTGCTGCGAGGTCTGATCAAGTGCGGGCTCTGCGGGCTGTCGTACTCAGGGTTGAGGATGCCGCCGCCGCAGCGAGATCACTATTACCGCTGCAACGGTCGCCAGCAGGCCCGCGGGCTTTACGGGATCTCCGGCAAGAAGTGTCCAGCCAAGAGTCTCAACGGCGATTACGTAGGGCGGCTGGTCTGGGCTGACATCGAATCGTTCCTGCGCAACCCTGGTGAACTTCTGGAGCGGCTGCGGGAACGTGTTTCGATGCACGACAACGAGCGCCAGCACCGGCAAGCGGAGCTGGACGATCTCACCGCGCGGATGCAGCAGAAGACCGCCGAGAGAGATCGCGTCTTGGGGCTATTCCGCCGGGGCCGGATCGACGAAACGACGCTCGATCAGCAACTCGATCTGATCGAAGCGGAAGCCCACGCACTTCAGGCAGAGATCGAAGCGGCCGCCCGCGCGCTTTCGGCAGGAGACAGGGCTGCGCAGCTTCAGTCCGCCGAGTCGCTGCTGGCAACGCTGAGGAATCGGATCGAGGGCCCGGTTCCACATGAACTCAAACGGCGGATCGTGGAGATCCTCGTGGAGAGGATACAGGTCAACACGGTCGAGCGCTGGGGAGTCCAGCACGCCGAGCTCTTCATCGCGTACCGATTCAGCGAACCGGACGAAGCCGCAGCGCTCGTATTGCCGCGAACCCACAGAATGGACAATCGAACCCGGCCGCCGGAGGAACTGAACTCCCTGGGCGACCATTTACTGCGCCGGCGCCTCACACTCAAGCTGCTGCAACGACAGGTCGCGCAACAGTTCGGCGTCGACAAGTCGAGCATTCACAACTGGGAGATCGGCCGGACCAAACCCGGTCTGAAGTACATGCCGGCGATCATCCGATTCCTCGGTTACAATCCCTTGCCGCTCTCAAACGGCTGGGCCGATCGTCTGGTCCTGTGCCGCCTAGCAATGGGGCTTTCACAGAAGGAATCCGCACGCCGGATCGGCGTGGACCAAAGCACGCTGGCTGTTTGGGAACGCGGCGAGCGGGAGCCAAACGGCGCGCTTGCGGCCCGGGCGCTGCGCTTCGTCACTGCCGCGGAATCGACTTGGTTGCCCGTCGCCGCCCGAACTGCATAGTTGCGATGGTGCGGCCCTAGAGGCGGCGAGTGGAACCCGAGGACTGACTACTAATCTCCCTGAAGCGCGCCTCCGGGGAGTCTGCCAGCGAAGGGGCAGTTCGACGATTTGCCGACGATTCGTCCATGTGGAACGCCATAGACGATTGCAAGCGCGTTTATCGGTATCGATGCACACAGAGCGCTTAGCTTCCTCGTCCGGTTCAGGCCACTTGTCTTGGGCGCAGGGGGTCGGGCGTTCAAATCGCCCCGCCCCGACCATTAGGCTAGCGCGGCCGCCGCGTCCGGCGCTTCCGCTTCTTCGTCGTGCCCGAATTCTCCCAATGAGATCGGTACCGCCACTTTCAGCATCAGGGTGAAGAGCAGGAAGCCGACCGCGAAGACGCCCGCCGCGACGCGCAACTCCGTCATGGTCGGGTAGTACTCGTAGATTTCGCCGAGCGTGTCGGGCGTCAGCCCGGGAATGATCAACCCCATCCCCTTCTCGATATAAACGCCCGCGTAGGTGGCCAGGCACCCGATGTTGAGCGTGATCCAGTTGCGCCGCATGGCGGGTGATATGAAAAGCCCAAATGACAGCAGGTTGCAGGCCACCGCGGTCCAGGCAAAGGGAACTAAGGTGTGATGTGAGCCCAGGCCCAGGTACCAATAGCGCGTGTACAGCACGTGCTGGGTGTTGGAGTAGAATTCCTTGAACGCCTCCGCGCCATGCAGGAAGAGATTCAGAAACATGGCGTAGGCCATCAGTTCGGCGATCTTCCAGATGGCTTCTTCACGGATTTCGAATTGCGTGAAGCGCCGCAGCAGTTGCAGAACCACCAGCAGTATGGCCGGTCCGGAGCAAAATGCCGATGCCAGGAACTGCGGCGCCAGAATCGACGCATTCCAGTAGGGCCGCGCCGCCAGCCCGTTGTACAGAAACGCCGTCACGGTATGGATGCCAACGGCCATCGGGATGGAGAGCAGAACCAGCGGCACCACCAACTGCTTGATGTAGGGCTTGCCATGAAAGGCGCGGTAGAGGATGTGGGTCGCCACAACGAAGTTCACCACGAAATAGACATTGAGCACGAGCACGTCCCAAGCCAGGAGCGAGCTCGGGAAATTCAGGTGGCCGAAGGGCGGAAGGAGGTGCCAGAAGCGATCCGGGCGGCCAATGTCCACGAGCACGAACAGCAGACACATCGAAATGGCGCTGATGGCCAACAGCTCGCCGTAGATAACAATCTCGCGGATCGGCTTCCAGTCGTAAATGTAGGCCGGAATCACGAGGATCACGGCCGCCGCTGCCACGCCCACAAGAAACGTGAAGTTGCCGATGTAGAAGCCCCAGCTGACTTGGTCGCGCATGGCGGTCAAGCCCAAGCCGGTGTGCACCTGGGCCGCGTAGGCGAACGCACCCGAGACGATCAGTGCACCGAGGAACGCCATCCACAGCCAGTAGGCGCGGTTGCCGTGCAGAATCAATTGCAGGCTTCCGCTCGTGAACCCGCCGAAGCGCCGGATACTCTGGACGGGATGCTCAAGTGGCATAGAAGTAGAAGAACCTCGGGACCGTATTCAGTTCTTCTTTGAGCACCAGGATCCGCTTGTGCTCAATGATGTAGCGGATCTCGCTCGCGGGGTCGAGGATGTTACCGAACTTGCGCGCCCCGACCGGACAGATCTCGACGCAGGCCGGATAGTGCCCGGCGCGCGAGCGCTGGATGCAGAAGGTGCATTTTTCGACGACGCCTTTGGTCCGCGGCCGGTTGCCCAGGTAATGCATGTTGGGGTTCAATTCGGCCGCAGGGAGGGAGGGGGCGGTCCAGTTGAAGTGGCGCGCGCCATAGGGACAGGCGGCCATGCAGTAGCGGCAGCCGATGCACCAGTCGTAATCGACCACGACGATGCCATCCTTCTCGGCCCAGGTGGCCCCGGTGGGGCAGACCTTGACGCAGGGCGGATCCTGGCATTGCTGGCAGGCCACCGGGATGTAGAAGTGGCCTTCCTCAGGCACCTGCGCGGGATGGTAATAGGGATCGGCGTGTGAGAAGTCGACGCCCTTATCCTTCTCCATGGATAAGACGCGGATCCAATGAACTTGCGGATCGCGCGACTGGTTGTTCTCCTCCACGCAAGCGTAGACGCAGCGGCGACAGCCGATGCAGCGCGAGATATCGAGCGCATAAGCGAACTGCACGCCCGGCATGGCGGGGGCATCGGAAACGTGGACGTCCTTGCCGTACTCGTCGCGGTAACGCAGCTCCAGATCGGAGACGAGGGTTTTCAACCTATCCTTGGGGGCTTCGAAGAGGCGCTTGGGGCCACACGCGGTCAGGATCCAGGAAGCCGCGGTGGCGGCGGCGGAAATCGTGAAGAGGCGCCGCGAGGGGTGGGTACAAGCGTTGGCGTTTCTCGGCACCGGTTGTTCGCTCGCCATGAATGGTTCCTCAATATGAACGTGAGATATTGCGGCTTGGCGGGCGTGGGGCCGGCTTGGGCGCCAGCGCGCGGAAGTGCGGCTGGTGCGGATTGTGACAGTGGGCGCACAACAGGTAGCCCTTGGCCCCATTCCAATTGCCAGTGCGCCGCCCGTGCACGCCGGCGCGCCAGTCGCGATACTTTTCGCCATGGCACTGACCGCAAAGCCGGTAGGATTCGGTGAACTTCACGGGCTCCCCGCTAGCGAGGTGGAGCACGTCGCGATTGTTCGGATCGTGGCAGTCGAGGCACCAGCGATGCGTTTCATCGTGCTTGAGCACGATATCGGTGTGCATGTCGGTGAGCTGACGGCGCTTCTGATTCACCCGCATGCCCGAGTGGCAGTTCGAGCAAGGGTAGATCCCCTCGCTGAAAGGGGGCGGCGGCACCTCCAGGCGCAGCTCGTCCGGCTGGGGGACCTCCTGAGCGGGGGGAAGCGGGGGCTTCCCAGTTGACTCTCCTCCTCCTCCTCCGGCCGTCAGAAGCATCGCCGACAGCAAGGCTGACGGCATCGCAATCCGTCTCACGCGCACCGCGACTCCACCATGCGTTGCACTTCGCGCACCCACATCGCCTGGAAAAGCTGCAGGCGCCTGGCGATGGCGCTGGCGAGGTTGAACGCGACGACTTGCCCGGTCTCGGGATGCGCGGCGAAGTAGGCGTCGAGCACATCGCGATCAAGCGCCACAACCTCGGTCTCGAGCGGCGCGGTGGCGGTGAGAGTGAAGCGGTGGAGAGGCGTGAGCGCGCTCCAGCCCACCACGTGGCCGACCGCCTGCTCCTCGACGAGAACGTTTTCCTCGCGGCCGCGCACTTGCATGGGCAGCGTGAGCCGGATGCACCCGCGGGTGATCAGGTACACGCTCCCGGCGCTGTCGCCGAGGCAAAAAAGGATCTCGCCGGGCGCCAGTGTGATGCGCTCGCCGAGCGCCAGCACGCGCCCGGCCTCGTCGTCGTCCAGGCCCTGCAACAGTTCCAGGTTGATCATGACCGGAATCCCCTTAGTTCACGAAACGCGAGACGGTCCGGCTGTGCAGCAGCGCGGCGTTGGGCGCTGCGAGGTAGGATTCCGCGGCGGCGTGCTCGAGGCGCACGTGGTCTTCGATCTGCAGCAGCAGCGCCTCGATGGTCAGTTGCGGGCGCGCCGCGAAGGGCAGCACGGGCTCTGCCGGCTCCACGAAGAACCGCGTTGCCACAGCCGGTTTCGCCACTTTAAGTTCCACGGTAGTGGAGGGTTTTTCCTCCTCCAGGCCGCGCGTGGCCGCCCCGAACGCCAGGCAAGCCACGGCCAGCCCGAAAATACTCAAACACGCGCCCATCAACAGCATTTCCATGTAACGGACTCCTTCGGTGTCCTTCTCTGGCACCTTGTGAACCAATCCAGGAAACATCCCAAGTCACTGAGAATCCAAAACTTGTTGCCGCCAAGTCCGTATGGACTGACAAAATGTCAGTGACGTTCCGTCAGGCGTTGACGATTCTGGCAGAGTATGCCATCATTCCCGGGTTGTCACTAACTAAGTGGGTTAGGCCGCTGTTTGCCAGTACGACGGTCGGTTTGGCTGTGGGCGTCACAGCGGCGATTGTCCTCGCGTGCGTTGGTGGAGCGTATCTATACTCCAAGCACCACATGCGGTCTCTGTTGGAGAATACTCGCGCCACAGCGCTCGCTGAAGGCGACTTGATCCGGGTCGCGCTCGAACACCAGATGATTGAAAATGACCGGACTCTGGTCGCCCGCATGTTGGACAGCTTTCGGCGCCAGGCGCGATTCGAGCGACTGGTGGTGCTTGACCGGTTTGGTAAAGATCGCTATCCTCAGCCGGGCGCCGCCCCTGCGAACTTCGATCTGAATTCACCCACTTGCCAGGCCTGCCACCAATACCCACCTGTACTGCGCGGCTCGAGCCGCGTCATCGAAACCCGTGGCGGCGAAATGCTGCGCACAGTCGTTCCGATCCGCAACCGGGAGGCCTGCTACCGTTGCCACGATCCGGCGCACAAGATCAATGGCATCTTGATACTGGATTCCGATACCAGCGCGCTGCGCAGCGAAATGACGGCCGATCTGCGCTGGCTCGTGGGCGGCACCGCTCTGATTTCTCTGCTGCTCGTAGGCGCCATTGGGGTGGTCATCCGGCTGGCCGTGCTGCGACGTCTGCAGCGATTTGAGACCGCCGCGCGCCAGATCGCGAGCGGCGATTTCACTCAGCGGGTACCGGTGGTCGGTACCGACATAATCTCCTGGCTGGCGCGCGAGTTCAATACCATGGCCGATTCCGTCACCGGCCTGGTGGGCGAAGTCCGCACGGAGCGCGAGCGGCTGGAGACCGTGATCAACTCCATCGACGACGGCATCGTGGTGCTCGACCGGCAGCGCAACGTGATCGCCGCCAACGACGCCTTTCTGCGGCGCGCCCGGTGCTCCCGAGATCAGTTGCTGGGCTGCAGTTGCAGCCAGATGGCACCCGGCGGTTGCACGGTGACCGATTGCCCCACGTTGGCCTGTCTGGGCTCTGGCGCGCGGCAGGTTCGCATCTGCGAGCGCCGCACGATTGAAGGCAATGTGGTCTGGGAGGAGGTGCACGCCTCTCCGATTCTTGATTCCGCCGGCAATCTGAAACAGGTTGTGGAAGTCTGGCGGGACATTTCCGAGCGCCGCGCGGCCGAAGCGCACCTGGCCGAATCACACCGTTTGGCCTCGCTCGGCAGGCTGGCTTCGGGTTTCTCCCACGAGCTGAACACGCCTCTGGCAACCGTGCTGACCTGCGTTGAGGGGATCCTGCGCGAGAGCGGATCCAACGCGCCGTCCGACACGGGATGGATTCACGACAGCGCGGCGATTGCGCGCGATCAAGTCTTGCGGTGCCGCGGGATCACGCAGCACTTTCTGCGGATATCTCGCGGCCAGCGCAACCCGGGCGACCTGGTAGAGCTTGCGCCCGTCATCGACGCCGTCGTGCGGCTGGTTCAGCCTACCGCCCGCGCCCACATGGTACACATCGAAGCCAGTCCCATTCCGCCCAGCCTGCGCGTGCGCGCCGATGAGGCTGAAATGCAGCACACCCTCATCAACCTGCTGCTGAACGCCGTGCAGGCCTCGAAGCCCGGCACCAAGGTGCGGGTCGAGGTTGAGGTGGGCGAGACCGTGTGCGTGCGCGTGATCGATTGCGGCTGCGGCATCACACCGGAGAACCGCAAGCGCATTTTCGAGCCCTTCTTCAGCGCCCGCCCAGGCGGGACCGGCCTGGGCCTCTTCCTGTCGCTCAATTTCGTTCGGCGCTGGGGCGGCGATATCCGCGTGGAGAGCCGGCCGGGCGAGGGATCCACATTTGAAATCGTGCTGCCTGCATCCCTGGATGCCATGGCTGGAGATTCCACTGCGTGAACGGCACGGCCTCCATCCTGCTCGTGGATGATGATGCGGTCTTCTGCCACGTCATGGCCGGCGAGTTGCGCCGCGTAGGGCACGAGGTGGCCACCGCGGCTTCCGGCGAACAAGCCGTCGAATCCGCGCGCGGCCAGGAGCCTGAAATCGTCCTGCTCGATCTCCGCCTTCCCGGCATGGACGGGCTGGAGACCCTTAAGACGCTTCGCGCGCGTCATCCCTTGCTCGAAGTCATCATGCTCACGGGGCATGGCTCCATCGACAGCGCTATCGAAGCCATCCGCGAGGGCGCATTCGACTATGTGACCAAGCCTTGCCCGCTGGACGAAATCATCATCCGCATCCAGCGCGCCATCGAGCGCCGCACGCTGCGCCAGCGCGCTAGCCTTCTGGAGCGTGCGCTCAGCCCACCCGATCCGGCTGCGTCGCTGCTGGGCGAAAGTCCGGAATTCCGCCGCGTGCTGCACCTGGCCGAACTCGTGGCCGCGCGAGATTCGACCGTGCTCATCTGCGGCGAAACCGGCAGCGGCAAGGAGCGAGTAGCCATGCTGATCCACGCGCGCAGCCCACGGCAATCGAAGCCCTTCGTGGTGGTGGATTGCGCTGCGTTGCAGGAGAGTCTGTTGCAGAGCGAGTTGTTCGGGCACGAGCGCGGCGCCTTTACCGGAGCCGACAAAGCCAAACCCGGCCTGTTCGAAGTGGCGCACTGTGGCACGATCTTCTTGGACGAAATCGGTGAAATCAGCCCGGCGACGCAGGTGAACCTGTTGCGTGTTTTGGATACGTCCGTGTTCCGGCACGTCGGCGGCACGCGCGAAATCCGCGTCGACGTGCGCGTGCTGGCCGCCACCAACCGCGACCTGCGCGCTATGGTTGCCAAGGGGCTGTTCCGCGAAGACCTATATTACCGAATGAGCACTATTAGCGTAGAGGTCCCGCCTTTACGCAAGCGCACCGGCGATATCGAGTTGCTAGCCTGTCACTTTGTCGCGATGCTCAACGAGCGCTACGGCTCCCGCAAGGCGCTTGCGCAGGAAACCATGGAGACACTGCGCCGCCACGCGTGGCCGGGAAACGTGCGCGAGTTGCTGCACGCCGTGGAAGCGGCGGTAATTGTCAGTGAGGGCGCCGAGATTCTGCCAGAGCACCTTCCGGCTTCGGTGCGTGGCGGCGCGACGGCGCAAGCCGCGTTGGTCAGCGCCGCTGACAGTGGGCGAATTCCCACGCTGGTTGAACTGGAAGTGGAGCACATCCGCCGCGCGCTCGAAGTGAGCCACGGCCACCGCGGCAACGCGGCCAGGCTGCTGGGCATCAGCGAGCGGAACCTCTATCGCAAATTGAAGGAATACCGGTTGCCGGCCTGAGGGGTAGTGCTGCAACTTTGGTGGTGCCCATGCTGGTAGGTTGTCGAGATCACAAAACCCCGGCCAGTGGAATTCAAATGGCGGAAGTTTAGCCGCTGGTAATCCTGATGGCTGTGGGTTAGTACCTGCGCTACTCGCTTTCGTATCGCGACGTCGAAGATCTCATGCAAGAGCGAGGGCTGTCTGCCGATCACGTGACCCTCTGGCGCTGGGTGCAGCGCTACATTCCCGAACTCGACAGACGGCTCCGCCGACACCTCAAGGTCACCAACAAAAGCTGGCGCGTCGATGAGACCTATGGGCATTGGACCGGACGCTGGAGAACGGTCTCGCTGGAGAGGCCCTCGACAAAGCGATTGTCAGCCGGCAACCCAAGCCGGGGCTGGTACACCATTCCGATCGTGGGTCCCAATACGCCAGCGCGGACTACGTGGACCGGCTGGAGTCCTGCGGTGCAGTCCTGAGCATGAGCAGGCCGGGTCGTCCGTGGGAAAACGGAAAGTGCGAAAGCTTCATCAAGACGCCGAAGCAGGAGGAAATCAATGCACGCCCGTACCGCAGCCTCGAAGAGCTAAACCAGCACGTGATGGAGTTCATTGAAGAGGTCTACAATCAAGCGCGGCTGCATTCGGCGCTGGCTTACTGCTCTCCGGTCGAGTTCGAAAACCGGAGTAAACCGGAAGAAACGGCGCCACCGTGGATGCCAGCGACGTTGAGTTTTTTGAGGTATAAGGAAATCCATTCCGATGGCCCCGCCCACTGAGAACGCGGGGCGGGTTATGCCCACCCCGCTTACTCATCGGAATGAGTTTCCGGCAGGGTATTCCTTGGCGGGGTGCTCTCCAGCAGAGCCCGCCTCCGCTTCCCCTGCCAATCTCATTCTGCAACCCGAAACCCCGTTCGGCCCGCAGTTTTCGGCCAACGGTAGACGTCGAATCTACAGCCTGTCTCACGCAAGGGCGCAGTCCAATTCCGAGAGCTTCAGCAGAACAAAGCGGCCTGAAGTTGGGCCCACTTTGTCGAGGTCGATTACTCCCGAGAAGTCGGCTTCTGTCTGTCGATCCAATTAGACGCCACCCGGACGGATAATGCCCTCCCCGTCGAGGTGAAGGTGCGCGGGTCGGGAATTCGCATCGTGGAAGCTTGGGATGGTCGCGAAAGGCGTCCTGCCGCGCCTCTTGCCGCATCTATCGGACCGTAATGACCACAGGCGGTCCCTCAACGTTCTGCCTGACCTCATTTGTCATATGAATGGGCACCCGTGCAGATATCAACTGCTACTAGAGCGCTTTTGATTTAACTGTTGACATATCCACAAGACGAGAAGTAGTTCGCGCATTCCTGTGGAGAGAGGGTTTTGAGCAGCGCTC
>OCTA010002420.1_pt1 | contig 17004 bp, 16 predicted proteins | sample 1538991 | NCBI WGS metagenome assembly OCTA01 (sample SAMEA3539302, study PRJEB22396) | soil metagenome | biome: tundra; feature: field; material: soil | place: USA | collected 2010-05 | depth 0.15 m | reverse complement strand
CCAGGCCCCAGCCGACCACATACTCGACGGCGAAGCACACCTTTTCCCAGGAAGTGTGGAACGCCTCGGCGGTTTCCTGCCAGGAGAGCTTGCGCGCCCAACGGGCCAGGAACAGCATGTAGGCCTTGGTCAACTGGTGCTTGCCATCGCTCCAAGGAACCTCTTCCACTACCACCACGCCACAATGGCGGCACTGGACGCGCCGCATGCTGTACAGGAAAAAGACCAAAAACCCCCAGACGGGGATGAATTCGAAGCGCCGTTCGGGAAGATGATCGTAACCCGGCGCCGGCTTGTGGCACCCCGAGCAGACCGCCGCCGATCCGGCCCGCGGCCGGACGTTCACTTCGACGCTTTTCTTGTCGGAGCCGAAGCGGGCATGCTGGTAGACGAATCCCCGATGGTGGTGGCAGAGGTTTAGAATCGTGGTCAGTTCCATGGCGCGAATGATTTCGAAGGCGAAGACTTCCAGAGTAACCCGCGCCACCACATCGGCGCCGCCCCCCGACCCATCCGCCTACTGCCGGGACCTGGAAGACTGGCCGCGCTCGTGGATGGGGTTGGACAAAGACCTGCCACCAGGGGAACAACTGCTGGCATGCTTCCGGCCATTTATCGCGCATCTGGCTTCATTGAGTCTTTCGCGGAAGACCATTCGCAGGCATGTGGACAACCTGTGGCTGCTGGGCGGAGAAATCATTCGCGACCTGCACGAAGACCCTTCTCTGAGAAAGGTTGCGACCGACCGTCTGCTGAGCCAGGTAATCTATGAGGACGGCGGCCCCCTGCTCCATAACGGCTCGGAGGAGGAGCAGCGTTCCTTCGACTCGACCTGCCGCAAACTCCACCGCTTCCTCAGTCAACCCTAGCGCTGAGCCTTCAAGTTACCCACAGATTCCCCGGACGAGGCTTATTTCAAGCAACTCCTCAAGCGTCTCTCCGGTTCGACCCTTCCTTGCGGCCAGGTGTGCCTGCTTTCCGCCGCCGGGAGACTGACCGGTTCCGGGTATGATAGCAACATAGATTAAGACAGTCGTTCTGGGCGAATTGGGCGGCAGTCCTTCTGAGCGGCCGCGTGACCGGGCGTCCGGCATCCGCGCGCCCTACTGAACCAATCGCGCGTTTCCGCCGATAGTTCAGATGTGACGCTGTCACGAGGCAAAGCCGGATTGCGTGGCGCGGCCTTCCTGGTCTGGGTGGCCGGTGCGGCGGCCCTCCACGGGCAACAATACCGTTTCCGCTATTACGGAACCGAGGACGGCCTCACCAACCTGGCAGTCAAGGTCCTCTTTCAGGATCGTACCGGCTTCCTGTGGGCGGCTACAGAGAACGGCCTGTTCCGCTACGACGGTCAGCGATTCAGGCATTATGGCCCCACCGAGGGTCTGCCGCGAGAGGTCCTCCTGAGTCTGGGCGAGGCGCCGGATGGCAGCTTATTAGTGGGATCGCGGGCCGGGCTCTACCAGCAAAAGGGCGATGGCTTCGAGAAGCTGGCCCCGCCTGGCTCCGGAGTAGTGGATGGCTACAGTTCAATCCAGTACGACGGCAAGGGCCTGACCTACATCGCAACCAATAGCGGTTTGCTTGTCGCGCGCCAATCCACGGGTGACGCCCATCTGACTTTTCGCCTGCTGCCGGCGCCGGCCGCCGCGGGCGGTGGTGACGCGCACGGAGTGCTTCTGGAGACGGGTGTGCTGTGGTACGGTTGCGGCGTCGGCCTCTGCCGGATGGCGGGACGCACGACCGTCTTCGGTGAAGCCAGCGGCCTCCCTCGGGGAAGGTGGACATGTATCCGCCGCGACGGCAGCGGCGATCTCTGGGTGAGCGACAAGCGGCGCTTCGCGGTGATGCGCCGAGGCGGCCAGCGCTTCGATACATCGATTCCCTCATTTCCGGCGACCGCCGGATCGTGGCAGTTGGCTGTGGGTGCCGGCGGCAGGTTGCTGGTGCCTACCGTCGAAGGACTGGTGATCAACGAAGGGAAACGATTCCGCACGGTTGGACCGCGCCAAGGTCTGCGGGGTCCGGTCTATTCGGTGCTCCAGGACCGGGAGGGGGCCATTTGGGTGGGTCTGGCCGGCCGGGGCTTGGCCAGGTGGCAAGGCTATGGCGAATGGGACGGCTTCTCCCCGGCCACGGGCTTGGATAGCGAGCTGATCTACGAGGTCCTGCCGCTCGGCGATGGCAGCCTGTGGGTGGGCACTGAGAACGGGCTGTTCCGTGGCCGCAAGATCGGAGAACGTTGGCTCTGGCGGCGGCACGCCGGCGTTGGAAGAATCCCTGTGCATGCGTTACGTATGGACCGGGATGGCGACCTTTGGCTCGGCACGGAGGGCTACGGGGTTGGTCGCATCGACGCGCGGACCGGCAGAATCGAGTGGTTCAACAAGGCTCACGGCCTCGCCGCGGAATACGCATCTTCGTTGGCTCTGGATCCATCGCAGCGGCTCTGGGCGGCGACCGAGGCAGGGTTGTTCGTGGCGCAGCTTCCCGGGAAGCGTTTCCTGCGCGTGGAAGAAGTTCCGCCCGTTCGCTGCTGGGTAGTCGCCGCGGGTCCCGGCGGGCAGATCTTGACCGGCGGGGCCGCGGGTCTGTTCCGGCTTTCGGAGGGCAGATGGCGCCACATCTCGACGGCCGACGGCTTGGAGCACGATATGATTCTGGCGGTGGCCACGATCAAGCCGGATGAAATCTGGGTGGGCTATTGGTTTTCCGGCAGGGTCACCCGCATACGCGTGCATGGCGAACATCTTTCGATGACCCACTATGGACCCGAACAGGGTCTTCGCGGAGAAATGAGCTACTTCCTCGCTTTCGACGCGGCCGGGCGGCTTTGGTCCGGATCGGACCAAGGCGTACGTGTTTGGAATGGAGAGCATTGGACTCAATATGACCAGAACGACGGTCTGATTTGGAACGACTGCGACCTGGGCGCTTTCGCGGCGGAGCCCGATGGAACAGTCTGGATCGGCACCAGTGGCGGCCTGGGGCGCTTTCAGCCACGCCGGACTGAGCGTGCCGCGCGGCCTCCTTCGGCCGTATTCACAAAACTCATTCTGGGAAACCGCACGGTTGAGGCCGCCCGCTACGTCTCCATCGATCACCGATCGAACTCCCTGACGGCTCAATACTCAGCGCTGACTTTCGCCCACGAAGCTTCCATCCTGTTCCGGTACCGGCTGGAACCGCTCTCTGGCGATTGGCGGGAAACGCCGCTACACGAGATGCAGTTTCCCGGATTGCCGCCCAACGATTACCGGCTGGAGGTGGAAGCGCGTGATGTTGGGGGCCAATGGAGTAAACAGCCGGCCGTGTTCGCTTTTGAAATCCAGCCGCCGTGGTGGCGAGCCTGGTGGTTTTGCGCCTTCATCGCCACCGCCGCTGCAATGCTGGTTCGAATGGTTTGGCGCTGGCGGGTGTTGCAACTGATGCGCCGCCAGAAGGAACTGGAGCGCGCGGTCACCGCACGCACGCAGGAACTCCGGCAGGAGAAGCAGGACCTGCTGGCGGCGCGCGAGGCTCTTCGCGAGCGAGCCATTAAGGATGGGCTGACGGGACTGTTCAACCGCCGCGCATTTTTCGATATTTTGGAGAGGGAATTCGCCAGGATTGGGCGTCAAAGCGGCTCGCTTGCGTTCATCATGGCGGATCTGGACCTGTTCAAGAAAATCAACGATACCTACGGGCACCTGGCAGGCGATGCGGTTCTGCAAGAATGCGCGCGCCGTATTCTGGCTTCGGTGCGGACCTACGACAGCGTGGGGCGGTACGGAGGCGAGGAACTCGTAATCTTAATGCCCGAGTGCGGTCTGGAAGAAGCGGCCGAGCGGGCCGAACAAGTGCGGCGAGCTATCGCGCAGCAGCCTATTGCCACGCCGGCCGGCACGATATCGGTGACCTGCAGCTTTGGGGTCAGCGCGGCCACCAGTCTGGCAACAAAGTCGGAGGAGTTGGTGCAGTCGGCTGACCGGGCGCTCTATTGCGCGAAAGAGCGTGGGCGAAACTGCGTCGTGGTTTTTCCCGCGGCTGCTGCCCTTATGGGAGTGGAAGAAATCACCGAAACAAGCTCCCGCTGAGGCGTGGGCTAACATAATTGAGACGGCCGGCGGCCAGTGGCGCCTTCAATCTTCGCGCACGGCCAGCGTCAGGCACTCTTCCAGGGTATCCAACGCGAAGTCGCATTGGTCGCGCGTGATGATCAGCGCGGGGCTGAGCCGCAAGGTATTGTCGCCGGCGCCCAGAATAAGCAGTCCGCGTTCGAAGGCCAGATCCACCACGCGGTCGCGCAGCTCCGGCGCTTTGGTCTTGGACTGCTGATCGCGTACCAGCTCGATGCCCAGCATCAGGCCCAGCCCGCGCACCTCGCCCACGATGGGGAAGCGCGCCGGCCAATCCCGCATGCGCGACATCAGGTGCGCGCCCATGCGCGCGGCGTTATCGATCAGCTCCTGCTCCAGCAGCTCGATGGTCACCAGCGCCGCGGCGCAGGCCACCGGGTTGCCGCCAAAAGTGGAGGCGTGCGCGCCGGGGCCCCAGCGCATCAGGTCCGCGCGCGCTACTGTGGCTCCCAGCGGCAGCCCGCTGGCGATGCCCTTGGCCACCGTCATGATATCCGGCGTAAGTTGGAAATGGTCGGAAGCCCACATCTTGCCGGTGCGGCCCATGCCGGATTGCACTTCGTCGCAAACCAGCAGGATGCCATGTCTCTCCGCGATGCGCACCAGCTCATCGAAAAACTTCTGCGGCGGGACGATGTAGCCGCCTTCGCCCTGCACCGGTTCGATGACAATCGCCGCTACTTCCTCGGCCGGCGCAATGGTCTTCAGCAACGTGTCTTCGATAAACTTCGCGCACTCCACCGCGCAGTTAGCGGGCGTCTGGCCGAACGGGCAGCGATAGCAGTTGGGATAAGGGGCGTGCACCACGCCCGGCACCAACGGTCCAAAGCCGCGGCGCTGCACGTCCTTGCGCGCGGTGAGCGACAGGGCGCCCAGGGTGCGGCCGTGGAAGGCGCCAAAGAAAGCGATGAACTTGTCGCGGCCGGTCGAGTAGCGCGCCAGCTTCATGGCGCCCTCGACGGCTTCCGCGCCCGAGTTGCAGAACGAAACGCGCCGCTCCACCCCGCCCGGCGCGAGTGAGCCGAGCTTCTCCGCCAGATCCACCAGGGCTTCGTAATAGAAATCGGTCCCCGACATGTGGATCAGATTGCCGGCCTGCTCCCGGATGGCTTCGACCACGCGCGGATGGCAGTGGCCGGTGGCCACCACGGCGATGCCTGCATTGAAATCCAGGAAACGGTTTCCGTCCACGTCCTCGACGATGGCGCCTTCGCCGCGGCGGGCTACCAGCGGATAGCCGCGCGTGTAGGACGGCGAAACGGAACGATGGTCGCGCGCAATCACTTCCTGCGCGCGGGGTCCGGGCAGAGGCCCGATAAGATGTGGCAGATCGTGCCGCATCGGCCGGATCGCCTCCATTTCCAGAGCGGCGGTCTTGGTCATACGCAAACCTCTTTACAACTGAATTCTCTTGGGCCAACGGGTGCAGGCAGAGGTATTGCGGGTTCTAATCGGAACCAAACAGACCGGGACGGCAGATGGAGGGCCGGGGTGACACACCTTATTGTATAACGGAAGTGCAGGGCTTATGCTTCGCCAATGTGGCGGCAATCCTGGCCTCCGCGTATTTGCGGCTTTTCGCGCGGAGCTGCAGGATGCGAATGCAGCGCGAGAACTCGCTCGAAAGCTTGCTCTGATAGCGGGACAGCTTGTCGAGCAGGTTGGGGCCTTCGAAATCGCGTATGTAGGCGCGCCCCAGCGCCATGTCCGGCGTGTCTTGCGGTTCGGCGCAAACTCTTATGTTCCCTTTCAGAATCTCGGTCTCCAAGTATAAGCACCCCCTGATGCGGCACGAGATGTCGGCCATGAGTTCGACGATTTGGACTTCCGCATCCACCGGCTTCCAGTCAGCGCGGAGTTCTTCAACCAATTTGGTGTACCCGTCGGGGTCGGTCTTGGCGAGCAGTGCGGTAACCATGTCGTGAATTGGCGCGTAGCGCGCGGCGATGCTTTTGTCGTTCGTAAGGCGTAAAGCCGTGTCTTTCTGGGAATTCTTCATTGTTCTGCCTCCCGATTCGATTGTAAATACCAAGCGCAACACTTGCCATCCGCCGGAGGCCGCTTTTTGGCTGGAAGCCGCTGAAATGAAAGCGCGCGGCCTTTTTTTCTGCGCGTGTGACCGGCGGCGCGCGGGATTTCGCGATATCCTCGAACTTATGGCGGATCGTCGTTTCAACGATGTGGGCGGGACGTCCGGCGGACTCGGCGACTTCCTGCTGGGCTTCGCGTTGACCTGCGTGGGCGGATACCTGCTGACCAATCAAGTGATCGTGGCCGGCTCCTACTGGAACTTCTGGGGCGGCAACACTTTCGGCATCACGCTGATCCCGATGCTGATCGGCATCGGCTTGCTGTTCCGGGACGGCCGCAGCGTGATCGGCTGGCTGTTGACCGCCGCGGGTGCGCTGTTCATCGTGGCGGGCGTGCTCGCCAACCTGCACATTTATTTTCAGCCGACCAGCTTGTTCAACACCATCGTCATGCTGGTGCTGCTGGTGGGCGGGCTGGGGCTCATTGCGCGGGCCATGCGGCCGCATTCCACAAGCTGAAGCGCCGCGCTGGTAATCGGCACAATCCAAAGGCTTTACTGATCCGGTCAAAACAAAGCTACCGCTGGCGCTGTTGCGCACCGTATAATGGAGGGATGGCAAGAGGTTGGGAAAGTAAATCGGTCGAGTCGCAGATCGAGGCGGCCGAGACTCAGGTCCGTCCCCCTTTCGATGAGCAAATTCCGGCGGAACGATTGGAACTGCTCCGAAAGAGGGAAACTTTGAATCTTTCTCGCACCCGGGTCCTTCGGGAACTGGAAACGAGCCAGAATCCCCGATACCGGAATCTGATGGAAAAGGCGCTGGCGGATTTGAACTCCGAGCTAAGGCGTTTGGAACGCGGCACCGTGCGCGCAGCGACTGCGTAAAGCGTCCGCGAGCACACAGATCAGGTTAAGCGCGGCAGGCCGGCTGCGTCTGATTCTGCCCGAGGTCGCTTTGTGCTCGGCAGCTAGACCCTCTTCACCGCGCCCAATATTGACTGAAACCGGCGTATTCCCAATCCATATTTGCCAGGATCGTCCGCCGCAACTCCAACATGTCCACCGCGCCGAGCTTCCGGTAAACCATTCTTCCATCGGGAGCGATCAATGCAGTGTACGGCACGGTTGAGTCCCACTCCGGATCGAAGGCGCGCTCGAACGACGCCGTGTCGCCGGACGCGAACAGCAGATTGCGGCTGGTGGCGTGCTGCTTTTCGAGCACCTGCTGCACAGCGGCGCGCGCGCCGGGAGGGTTCGCGGCCACGGTGACCAGCTCGAAGCCCCGCACGCTGTACATCCGGTAGGTTGCCTCAATGCCGGCGAACTGCGCGATGCACGATTCGCACCGCGTGTCCCAGAAGCTGACCAGCGTCAGCTTCTTCGCCGGGTTCGCGCGCAGCTTCCTCAAGTCGTCGGCCGAAGCCAACTCCAGACTCACCGGCTTTTCTTCCAGCTTTCGGAGCGCCTCCAGCCTCTCGGCCTCTTTTTCTTTCCACTTGGTCGAGCAACCAAAAACGCCAGTGTGCGCGACCTCCACCGGCTTGCCCGCCAGCACCGCGTCAATGGCATGGCGCGCATCCTGCGTCTTCACCAGTTCCATGCGGTAGCTGTTATCCACGCGGCCCTCGTAACGCAAGCGCCGGTCGCGGTCGAAGACGAACACGTGCGGCGTAGCCTGCGGACCATACGCCCGCGCGACCGCCTGGGTTTCACCGTCGTAGAGATAGGGATAGGTCAGATGCTTGTACTCCGCCCGGATCTTCATCTCTTCGAGGGTGTCGCTCATATCCGAGGAATCCAGCTCGTCGATCCGGAGGGCCTCCGGAGCGTTCGGCTGGATGGCGACAACGGCCACGCCTTTGTCGCGATACTCCTCGTACAGCCGCATAATCCGCTGCTCGTAAAGTTGCGCGATCGGGCAGTGGTTGCATGTGAAGACGATCGCCAGGACCGGGCTGGCGGCATAATCGGCGAGCCGGTGTATCTTGCCGTCGACACCCGGCAGCGCAAAGTCCGGCGCCGCGGAGCCGATGGGAAGTATGGGATGCTCCTGCGCGCCCCACGCCAGAGACGCAATCGCGACTAATAGTATTCTGACTCCTGACTTCCGGCTCCTGACTTCTTCTTCACGCCAACTTCCGCGCAAACGCCACCTCCTGCCGCAAATCCTCTTCCACAGGCCCTTCCTTCTCGTACTCAATCGCCACCAATCCCTTGAAGTTGAGTCTATGCAGCTCCCGCATCACTTCGGGAATCTTAGCGACCCCCCGTCCGATCAAAACGTTGTCTTCCGCGCCCGCCGCCGCGATGTCTTTCAGATGCACCAGCTTCAGATAAGGCCCCAGTTTCCGCACCGCGTCCACCGTGTCGTATCCGCAGGAGGCGAACTGGCCCACGTCCACGGTTGCGCCCACGGTCTTCGATAGGCCGGTCAACGCCCGCAGAACGTCTTCGGGGCTTTCGTAGGCGAACTTCGTCTTGAAGTAGTGGTTGTGGATGCCAAAGCTCAGCCCTGCCTGCGTGCAGCTTTCGTCGATGCGTTTCAGCAGCGGCCCGCCGGTGGCGTCTCCGGTAATGTTGCCGGCTCCCAGCAGCTTGGCAAAGCGGATCGCCAAATCCAACTCCTGCCCGTCGTGGATGGTCGCCGCGTAATAGGACACGCAGCGTATCCCCGCCTTGTCGAACAGCGTTCTCGCGCTGCGGAAGCGCCCCTCGCTGGGATGCGAGAGGAGCATGAACTCGCCGCGCGACATCTCAATCTCCTGGATGCCGAGCGCCTGCAACTGGACGATCATCGCCTCCATGGAGAGACCGTGATAGCTATAGGTCCCAATGCCAATCTTCAGTGTGCCCAGCCGGCCCGCGGCGCGCAACGGCAGTCCCGCGGCTGCCATGCGGGCAAAGGTCCGGCGCGTCACGGCTGCCGCCCCAACGGCCGCGGCGTCACGTCGGCATCTTCCAGCTTCATGGCCCACTTGATCGCCTCGACGTACATGTTCTGCAGGTCGTTGCGGTCCCAATTCTCAACCGGATGCCCCAGTGTGGAATAGAACACTCTACCCTTGCCGTACATTTTGGCCCATGCTACGGCGAAATCGCGGTCGGTGCGGTGGACGTTCTTGTTGGCCAAATCGAGTTTGTCCGCATCCAGGCGCAGCAGGACGCGCAACTTCTCGCGCGAATAATTGCGCATCTGGTAGATCTCATCGCGCAGCACGAACGAACCGGGCCACTGGCTCATCCCGGGAAAGGCGGGGTCTTCGACCACGATCGGCGCGTTGAACGTGCCCCAGGGATGCTCGTCGAAATAGCCGCCGATCATCTCCCCGTACTCCGGCCATTGGGTGAACGTAATCGTGGCGCTGTGGACCCCGATGAAGCCTTTGCCGTCGTCATGAATGAACGACAGAAAATCCGCCTTCTGCCGATCGTCCATTTCCAGAGTGCCGCCCGTATAAAACAACACGGCATCGAAATTGTTCAGGTTGGGAGCGTTGTACTCCAGCTTTTTCTTGGTGAGCGCCTCGGTGTCGGTGCGGATGGTCGTGTCCCAAAGCCCGCTCTCGCGGCCCAGACGTTCGATGGTCGCCAGTGCATGCGAAACGGCTTCGTGCCGGTAGCCCTTCTCCTCTCCGATGGCCAGGAGCCTCTTCTTCGCGTGCGGCGGGGTTTGGGCGGCCCCGCTTAAGGCCAGCGCAGCAGCCAACGTCACGGAGCAGACGGGCGCGGCCTTCAATTGCGGGCCACCGTGTGTTGCAGGATTCTTTCGACCGGCATATCGGCGGGGAACTCCAGATTGAAGAAGCCCACCATCATTTCGTCCCAGCTCTGATCGCCCCAGGTCACTTCTTTGCTGGGGTCCGCATTGTCCGGATTGTTTGGCGAGTTGTCGAAGTGCGCCGTGCACTCGATGCGCGTGCCTTCCGGCAGCACCATGGGCGCCGCCAGGTTGTACCAGAGCTGCCAATGCCAGTTATAGCGCGGCACCCGTAGAATCGTTTGCGTCTCGCCCGCCGGATACACGATGCGGTATTCGAAATCCTTGCCGCGCCCGTGCATGTGCGGATGCAAGCTTGCCAGCTTTACGGTGGCGCCTACCTCGAATTCGGCGTCCACGCGGTAGTTCGGGTCCCGCGGCGGAATCTTGAACTTTCCGTTGGTGGCGGAAAGAGTCAGCACGCGCGTCTGCGGCCGTTCCTTGGCGAAGACCAGGCCGAACTTGCTGCGGTCCGTGCTGGCCGTGCCATTGGTGGTGTAATGAATCTCCAAAACAAAATCCGAGCCGGCCTTGACCAGCTTGCCTTGACCCGGCTGCAGGATCTCCGGCGGCTGTCCCGGCGCATAACCCACTAGGAAATCGCTCGGCAAGGCGCTCGTATCGGTGCTGTCGTCGGTGACCTTCGGCGCCACGAAAAAGACACCGGCCGGCTCGCCCCGCAGCCAATGTGAGCCGGGCTCGCGCACATACAAAATCATATGGTGTATGTGGGCGCGGTCGTCTGGCCGCGCTTCGGCAAACTGCACCCATTTGTCTTCCGTGAATCCTGAAGGCACGATCGCTTTCTGGTATTCGATGGTGCCCGCCGCCGGAATCTGAAACGGCCGCGGAAACTCGAACACCACATCCGGCTTCGGGATGGACCACCCCTCCACATAGTCGAGCCGCGGCGGCAGATCCTTGGCATCGCCTTCCGGCGCGCCGCCATCGGCCCAGGCAACCAGCGTGTCCACGTCGCTTTGCGAAAGCGACCGATCGTTCGAAAACTTGCCGTAGTGCGGATCGGCGAACCACGGTGGCATCTTCCTCAACAGCACCGCTTCCTTCATCGCCTTGGCCCAGGGTCGCGCCTGCTGATAAGTGAGCAGAGAAAAAGGCGCGGCTTCTCCCGGACGATGGCATGCCTGGCAATGCCTCTGCAGAACCGGCGCGACGTCTTTCGAGAACGTCACCCTCGGGGCATCTGTCGGCTTCGCTGCAAAGAGGCCACCTGCAATGCAAACGGCCGCAATCGGGATCGAGCGCGCGAGCCATCCGGAATTGGGCATTTCTTTACTGTACTCCCATTCTGATCTGTGACTCCTCCTGACTCCTGACTTCTTCTGCCATCTGCTACCTTATAATTTCAACTTCTATGACAACCATCGTTCGAGTAACGGGCCGGGAAATCCTCGATTCACGTGGCAACCCCACCGTGGAAGCGGATGTCCACCTGGCCGACGGCAGCATGGGTAGGGCGGCTGTGCCCTCCGGCGCCTCCACGGGAGAACACGAAGCCGTGGAACTGCGCGACGGCGACACGTCGCGCTATCTGGGAAAGGGCACGCAATCCGCGGTCAGCCACGTGAATGGCGAGATCGCCCAAAGCCTGCATGGCAAAGACGCCACCCAGCAGGCGGAAATCGATCGCCTCATGATCGAGCTGGATGGCACGCCGAATAAGGGCCGCTTGGGCGCCAACGCTATTCTGGCCGTTTCCATGGCCGCCGCGCGCGCCGCGGCCGCCTCCCAGCGCACGCCGCTCTACCGCTATCTGGGCGGCGCAGGCGCGCGCGTGCTGCCTGTGCCCCAGATGAACGTGCTCAACGGCGGAGCCCACGCGGACAATTCCGTGGATGTGCAGGAGTTCATGATCGCGCCCTTCGGCGCTACGAAGTTTTCCGAGGCGATCCGCATGGGCGTGGAGGTCTTTCACACCCTGAAGAAGGTGCTCAAGAAGCGCGGCTACTCCACCGCCGTGGGCGATGAAGGCGGCTTTGCGCCCAATCTGAAATCCAACATCGAAGCCCTGGAACTGCTGCTCGAGGGTATCTCCCAAGCCGGATACAAACCCGGCGAGCAGGTCGGCATCTGCATCGATCCCGCCTCCAGCGAATTCTTCCAGGATGGCAAGTACGTCTTCAAGAAGTCAGACAAGAGCGAGCGCACTTCCGACCAGATGGTGGAGTTCTGGGCCGATTGGGTGCGGCAGTATCCCGCCATCATTTCCCTCGAAGACGGTATGTCGGAGGAAGATTGGGATGGCTGGACGGCACTCACGGATACGTTGGGCGGAAAGATCCAACTCGTCGCCGACGACATCTTCGTGACCAATCCGGCGATCTTCCAGCGCGGCATTGAGCGCGGCATTGGGAACTCGATTCTGATCAAGCTCAACCAGATCGGCACGGTTACCGAAACGCTGGAGACCATGCACATGGCGGCCGCCGCGAACTACACGTCGGTGGTTTCGCATCGCTCCGGCGAGACCGAAGATCCGTTCATCGCGGACCTGGTGGTGGCCACCAACGCCGGCCAGATCAAGACTGGCTCGGCCAGCCGCACCGACCGCATCGCCAAATACAACCAGTTGCTGCGCATCGAAGAGCGCTTGGGCAATGCCGCCCAGTTCGCCGGACGCAAGGCATTTCGGCGTTAGGACCATCGCCCATGTCCAAAGTGTCCAAAGCGACGCACAAACTCGTTTTGCTCCGTCACGGCGAGAGCGATTGGAACAAGGAGAACCGTTTCACCGGCTGGACCGATGTAGACCTTTCCGATAAGGGACGCCAGGAAGCCCACGAAGCCGGCGTGGTGCTGAAGGCCGAAGGCTATGCGTTCGACGTGGCCTACACCTCGGTGCTCAAGCGCGCCATCCGCACGCTGTGGATGACGCTCGACGAGCTGGACCTCATGTGGATTCCGGTCGACCGTTCGTGGCGCTTGAACGAGCGCCACTACGGCGCGCTGCAGGGTCTCAACAAATCCGAGACGGCGGCCAAATTCGGCGAGGACCAGGTGAAGATCTGGCGCCGCAGTTACGACATCCCGCCGCCGGTCCTGACTCCGGACGACCCACGCTATCCCGGCCATGACCCCCGCTACAAAGACCTGACCGCGCAGGAGCTGCCGCTCACCGAGTGTCTGAAGGACACCGTGAACCGCTTTCTCCCATACTGGCACGCCACCATCGCGCCCGCCGTGCGCGAAGGCCAGCGCGTGCTGATCGCTGCCCATGGCAACAGCCTGCGCGCGCTGGTGAAGTATCTCGACGATGTTTCCGAAGAGGCTATCGTGGGCTTGAATATCCCCACGGGGATGCCATTAGTCTACGAACTCGGCAACGACCTGAAGCCGTTGTGCAGCTACTATCTCGGCGATCCGGACAAGGTGAAGGCGGCCATGGAAGCCGTCGCCGCCCAAGGTAAGAAGAAGTAAGCTAGGCTGTTCCTTAGCTTGTCGATACAGTACTGTCCAGGCTGATTCTTCTGAGTAGGGCGGACGCCCTGGTCCGCGCGCGACCCCTTAGCCGCGCTCTTGCGGTCTATCGTGCCGCCGCAAGCCGCTGCACGAACTTCCGGTGACCCTCTGAAGCAAGGCCCGCGTTCAATACCGCCAGCATCTTCGCGCCATCGTCGGCCCAGAAGGCCGGCACGTCGAGCCACAGCCCTGGAAAGACCTGTGATCGGATAATACCGTCCGGAGGGAGCGTCAGGGCGACGTAGGCGCCATTTTCGAGCACTCGCCAGATCAGGCGCTGTCCCAAGAGCTCGACCGTAACATATTCCCGCACGCCGGCCCTTTCATAGAGGGCCAGCTTGGGCCCAAAATCGACTTCGGTGGATGTGTCGCAAACCTCTGCCACTAACTCTGGCGCGTCAGTTCCGTATTCCCTTCATTCCTGGACTGTCCTCCGTGCGAGGGCAAGATCCGCAGGTAAACATCGGGCTGGGGAACGCTACCTGACATCAGCCACGTGCTGTGACTCCCCGCGTCACATCCAGGCGTTGCGTACGCGTAGTAACCAAGCCACGAAATCGTCCGCGAACTGAGGCTTCCGTGTTCGAGACCGGCAGGTGATAGCACATGCACAACTCCATCAATGAGCTCGGCGTTCTTCAAGTCCGGGAGTTCTTCCCAGCGGCGCATGAATTCTTCCACGGTCACGCGCTCGCCCGTTTCGAGCCCCGGCGGCCTAACCGTGGACGGGGGCGTTGCGCCAGTGGCAATTGTGTTCTCCATACTCCGCGGTCCGAATTCGAGACTAATTGCTCGCCGACCGCCTCATGGCCTCCCGCAACAGGCCATTGATTCGTGTTTGGTACCCCCTCCCTTGTCCCTTGAGCCAAGCGAGAACATCGGCGTCCAGCCGGATCGTCAGTGACTTCTTGACGGGCCGGTAAAAACCTCCCACCACCGCCCTGCTCCAGTCGGTTGTCAATGGGATATCCGTGAAGTCGATCTCCGCGTCCTTCATTCGACGAAGGTCCCGAATCTCCTTGGCCTGAGCCTTAGTAAGCTTCGTCATATGCGCTCCTTTCCGCCGGTGCCGCCTTTCGCGCTGAGATAATGCGCACCACGTCCTCGCCCCCTTCCTCGGAACGGGTGTGGACCACCAGCACAACCAGGATTCCGCCAATCGGTCCGAGCGCCTTCCAGCGCTCTTCGCCCTCGGCTACGCGGTCTTCCTGGATGTGCACATTTGGATCCTCGAACACCAACTTGGCGGTCTGGAAACTGATCCTGTGTTTCGCCAGGTTCCGGCGGTTCTTCTCCTCGTCCCATTCGAAGCGCATGCTTGCAGTGGCACCGTAACTACATTATAGTACATACCATTGAACTGTCCAATGCAGCGGCGACGTAGCTCGCCCCTACCCCACCTCCACCACGGCCGCCGCCACCGGCTCCGCCCCCACCGGCACTATCGTGAAGAGCGGCGCCGGGTCGGTGCGGTGCCGGCGGTCGGTGAACGCCGCAATCCGGATCACCGCCATGTTCCCCGACCGCCAGTTCAGCACCAGCGCGTATCGACTATCCGGCGTAATCAGAATGTGCCGCGGCTCCTGCCCAACGGCCATCGCCCCCACCAGTTTGCGCGTGTCGATATCCAGCACCGTGACGCTCCCGGACTCGGGGTTCGCCACGAACAGATATTGCGGCGTCCCGGAGACCGCCATGCCATCCGGCGTCCGCCCGGCCAGAATCGTCTCGCCCACTTCGGTCTGGTACGGATACACGATCACCACCGCATCCATTCCCGGACCGGTGACGAACATCTGGCCGCCATCGGAATTGAAGCAGCAATTCGCGGGTTCCACCGGCAGCGGCAGCCGCACCGCCGTCCGCCCGCTGGCCGCGTCGAAGATGGTCAGACTGCGGTCCGCGCGGCTCCCCACCAACACCTGCTTGCCATCGCCCTGAAATCGCACCAGCGAGGGTTCGCACCCAGCGTCGATCAGGTGCTCGATCGTCCCCGTACCCAGCCGCACCAGCGCCAACCGGCGCTCCTCGCGGAAGCTGACGGCCGCGCGGCCGTCGCTGGTCAGATCGAAATCTCCGGCTACGCCCGGCAGTGCGATGGATTCCACGGCCCGCAAGCGGTTGCCTTCCAGCCGCACCAGCGCGCGCGCCTGCAACACCCAGAGCGATTTTCCGTCTGCCGCCAGCCGCATGGCCACCGCCGGGTTTCCCAAGCGCGTCTTGCGCACCACCGCCAGCTTCGTCGCGTCGATCTCGCACACGGCGCCGCTCTCGGGCATCAGCACATACACACCCGGCCGCAGCGGATTCGACAGCACGGCGCCCGGCGCGCTATCGAGCGAAATCTGCTTCGCCAGCGCGAACGCATTCAGATCCACCGCCGCCACCGTGCGCGCGCCCGCGTTGGCGACAAACGCGTATCCCGGAAATCCGCGGCTCTTGTGGCGGGCGCAACCCGCCAGCGCCGCGGTTCCCACGAGCAGTGCGCGGCGGGTCAATGAGCGTCTGGAGGGCACAAAATATGCTAGCATTTAGGTGGCTCGTTTAGCGGCATCGAGCCGGCGTCCTTCTAACCAATACCGAACATCCTTTAATGAATTTACGCTCTCTATTCAGTCTATTCTCATCGGACCTCGCCATTGACCTGGGCACCGCGAACACGCTGGTGTTCGCCAAGGGCAAGGGCATTGTAGTCAACGAGCCCTCCATCGTCGCGCTCAATAAGAACACCGGCGAAGTGGAAGCCGTGGGCAAGGAAGCCAAGGAGATGCTGGGCCGCACTCCCGGCAACATCGTCGCCATCAAGCCCATGAAGGACGGCGTCATCGCCGATTTCAAGGTCACCGAGCGCATGCTGAATTACTTCATTCAGAAGGCGCACGGCCGCAAGGTGCTGGTGCATCCGCGCATCGTCATCGGCGTGCCCAGCGAGATCACGCAAGTCGAAAAGCGCGCCGTCATGGACTCCGCGTATCGCGCCAAAGCCAGTGAAGTGCACTTGGTCGAACAGGCCATGGTGGCGGCCATCGGCGCCGGCCTGCCCATCACCGAGCCCTCCGGCAACATGATAGTGGATATCGGCGGCGGCACCACCGACGTCGCGGTTATCTCGCTGTCGGGCATCGTCTACTCGCGGTCGGTGCGCGTGGCCGGCAACGAGATGGACGACGCCATCATGCAGTACCTCAAGCGCAAGTACAACCTGCTGATCGGCGAGCGCACCGCCGAAGCCATCAAGATGGAAATCGGTTCCGCCTATCCGCTGGATAAGCCCCTGACGATGGAAATCAAGGGCCGCAACCTGATTGAGGGCGTGCCCAAGACGCTCACCATCGAGGACGGCGAAATCCGCGAAGCGCTGGGCGAGTGCGTCGCCACCATCGTCAACGCCATTCGCGTGGCCCTGGAGCACACGCCGCCCGAGTTGAGCGCGGACATCAGCGACCGCGGCATCGTGCTCACCGGCGGCGGCGGGTTGCTGAAGAACCTCGACAAGCGCATTCGGGAGGAGACCGGCCTGCCGGTTTCCATCGCCGACGACCCACTGGCCTCTGTAGTGCTGGGCACCGGCAGAATGCTCAGCGATTTCAGGCTGCTGAGGAAGATATCGATCGATT
>OCTA010002419.1_pt1 | contig 17006 bp, 13 predicted proteins | sample 1538991 | NCBI WGS metagenome assembly OCTA01 (sample SAMEA3539302, study PRJEB22396) | soil metagenome | biome: tundra; feature: field; material: soil | place: USA | collected 2010-05 | depth 0.15 m | reverse complement strand
TTGCCAAGGCGCGCGAGCTGATGGCCAAGGGCGATTTCAAGATTCCGAAGGAGACATTCTACACGACGCTCGCGCGTGAGTACATGGATCTGACCGAACTCTACGGCTCCAAGAAGCTCGACCAGTCCGGGCAGATGAAGATGCTCTGTGGCGAGGCCGAGAAGGCGCTCGCCCTCACCTCACCCTCGGCCGATACCAAGGCCGTGCAGAAGAAGTTGGACGCCATCAAGAAGAAGTTGCCCAAGGGCTAGGATTGGCGCGCACCGGACACCACATCGCGTTGTCCGTCCTGTCGACCGGCATAGCGGCACGCCCTTTGCAGTGTGCCGCTACGCCGGAGCGAGCCCGAACCAGCGCTACGACTGTCCGGGAGGGGACGCCAGGAGTGCGGGAGCAGAGCGTGTGCTTATTCCGCGGCAGCTTTCATCCCGGACGAGGGTTGCCGCCCGATGCCGCGAAAGAAGAATGGAACGTCGAGGTCGGACCGATTCTGGCAGCCCTTCCAACCCTGCCCCGTATTCACCTCGCAGTGATTTCCCGTGAGTGGGCTCTCGGCTTCAAACCCATATTGTGCCCCGTTCTGCAGGGGTTGGACCAAGTACTGGCCGCCTTCCTCGCTGACAAGAACAAGCGCGTAGGTGACGCCCTGCGTCAAGGTGCGGGGCGATACGAAGGGCAGCGATAGCCAGGCGTATTGGCCTGGCGCAACGGCCTGCGAAACGGTTGTCGTCTCAATCGTCTGCCCGGAATGTTCTGCCAGCATGATGCGCAATCTTCCCCCCGTGGCGAGAATCTTAACGCGGACGCCAGCCAGCGCGACGAGATGGGTCGCGTCTTGCACCGTGAAAACTTCTCTGACGCTGCTGCCGGGCGAAACGGCGACTCCCGACTGTTTCAAATCCATGTAAGCTTGTCCCTGCCGGAAGCCGTCGTCGTAGGCGAGAGAGAAGATGGGGAAATGGCGGGGCCTGGTCTGCCAGGCGGCCGCCCCATTCATACGGAGCAGGACAGCCAAATCGGCCTCATACGCCGCGGGCTGCAGCCCGGTGCCGTCAGACGCCGTGTAGAGATCGTCGATGGAAACATAGTTCGTGGTCTCGTTGGGGGAGACGTTTGTGAAGACGATGTGATAAAGACTGCCCGCCAGGAGGGGCGCCGCCTGTGGGAACTGAACCAGCCGGTTCCATTGGGCGAGCGGATCGGCAACGAGCGCGACAGCCAACACCGTGCTTGCCGGCAGATGATTGGCCGTGCCATCGTCTGCGCGTATCTCGACACGAATGGCGCCTCCATCGCCTGCCGCGTAGCAGCCTTTACTGCAAATGGTGCGGAAGACGAAGAAGACGCGCACGGCACTGGCCGCGCCGTCGTGATCGGCCCGGAAGCGGTAACTCACGCTCCGGCCCGGATTCATCCCTATCTCCAGGTTGGCGAGCGATTCGGCGGTCCAGCCCGCGCCGAACGTGTCGGAACGCAACATTCTCGCTGCGCTCTGGGAGAATGCACTGGGCGCGGTGAGCAACGCAATGGCAGCAATGGCCTGAATGGATGTCCGTGGAAGAACGTCCCTCAGAGTCGCGCCCAATCTTCCTGTTAGAGTCATGCGGTGGATCCATTGGAAAGAGTATTGGCTGGCGCGGGGATAAAACACTGCCGGAACGTCGCGGCACTCTCCGTCAGGCGCCCCCGCGCGATGGCCGCCAGCACGATGAAATAGACCAGCAGCGAAGCCGCGGCGCTGGCCAGCCAGTTCGAGTTCGGAAGCAGAAAGCATGCCAGCGCCATGGCGCAACCCGCGAGCAGAGAGGACCAGAGTGCCGGGCATTCTACCCGCAGACCGATGCGCCGATAAACACGGAAATACTGCGAAACGATGAAGAGGTCGGCCAGCAGCGTGGCAACGGCCGCGCCTAGCGCACCCCGAAGCGCGCCCAGGGCGATGGTTAGAGTGGCACAGAACACCAACCCCATGGCCTGCGCATTCCTCCGCTCGCGGACCCGTGCCACGGCGGTCAGTCCGGCCTGGCCGAGGAAGTTATCAAGCACTGAAAGCAGCGACCGGCTGGCCGTTATCCGCAAAATCATGGCTGAGGCCACGAACCGGTTTCCAAGCAACTGGCAGACGTGGGGCGCAAAAACTGCCAAGGCGATGCCGATCGGCACGGACAAGTGCAGCAGAAGGTTCATCAAGCGGCCCCTAAGTTCCAGCAAATCCTCGATGCGCCCGGCCTCGTACAAACGCGTCATCACGGGCAGCAAAGCATCTGAGGCCGCATAGGTAAAAGATGGGAAAATAGAGGCGATCAAGAGCGCTGCCGAGAAGAGTCCGACATGTTCGGGATCGGCGACTAGACCGAATGAAATGATTGCCACCTTCTCATACCCGATCTGCGTAAGAGAGTAAGAAAAGAAGACCCACGAACTCTTTGCCAGACGGACAAACGCGCGAGGCGCGAAGTAGTTCCACGAGGATGGCCAGAAATTCCTGAGCTGCCACAGCCGGAACAGCAGGACGATCAGGGATTTAACTGTCAGCCCCACCAATAGCGCGAGAACCGAGAGGCGGAATCTCAAAACCAAAGCAACGATGCCAACCACTCCCAGGGCGTTCAGGACGGAGCCGGGCAGCACGGCACGCGACCGCAGGTCCGCAGACAGCACACCGCCGCAGGCAGACGCCGTGCCATCCAGGTTTGTGAAGATGAATCCCACACAGAGGCAGGTCCAATACCAATGCCCGGTGTGGTACGCCGCGGCGGCAGCGCACAATTCGACGAGAGTCGCAACAACGGTGCTGGTGAGTGACAGGGCCAGAACGGATTGCGCTGCTCCGGGAGTGGCGGCGACGGCGCGGGCGGCGTAACGCGTCAGTCCAAGATCAAACAGCGCGTTCAGCAGGCAGCCGACAGCGATCGCCGTACAATAAACCCCAACGTTGACGGGACCGAGGTAGCCGACCAGCACGACACCGGCCAACATCGCGCCGACCTTCAGGCCAGCACGATCCAACAGCAGCCACAACGTGTTCTTCCCGAAAAGTCGCAGGACCTCATGACGTTGCTGGGGCAGTCCGTCGGCGCCGCGCTCCTGCAGACAGCGGGTTCGGCACACAGGAAGAAGCGTCCCGGAGCCATAGTCGGTCGTAACTTCGCGCTGCGTCATGATTTAACCAGGAGTCCCCGCAACCCGCGCGGACCTGAAAAGAAATGGGAGACTCAGGGCGGTCCAAAGCTGGCGATTATCGTTCAGATTGCCCGTGTTCAGCATGCCGATCGTCACGAGCACGATGAAGCAGAACATCAGATTCCGAATTGTCTGAGAATCATCATCCCCGGAGAGAAACTCTTTGAGCGCAGTCTTCAGGGCAAGAAACAGAAGGCAACAAAACGAAAGCGCAGCGAACATACCTAATTCGGATCCGATTTCCAGTGGAATGCTATGTGGCCAGTTTCCTATACCTGTGTACAGAACTGGAAATCCACCTATGCCGACACCTGTGATGGGATGTGCCAGAGTCAATTTCCATCCCAACTGTAACAATCCGGCCCTTGGCCCCATGTATGCTGCCGTGCTCTTGAACGACAGCAACCGCCCCAAGTAATCAGTCGACTCTTCCGGAATGTGAACGAAGGGCAGAAATAGAATACCCATCCCGAAAAGAAAAGCAAAGTCGAAAAGCAGTTGCGGCACAGTGAATCCCACACGCCGCCGGTGCCAGATGCTGATCAAAATGGCTGTTCCCAGCGCGATGATCGGCCCGCGGCTGCCCGACCCAACTAACGCGACCGCCAACACGGCGATGCAGCCGTATAAGATCAGTCTGACCATCAGTTTCCGGCCCGGCATGAGGCCAAACCACACGATTGCGATTCCAACCGCGGCGACGTGGCCTAATTGGATTGTGTCCCCTCCGGGCGCCGTGAGCCTCTCCCGTCCGCCGAGCATGGGAAGTGACATTGCGCTAGCAATCATTCCGGCCATTAATAGGGTCCAGAAAAACCTTCTCAGCCGGGCCGGCGTCGTTAAGACTGCGAACGGCCCTAAAATCGCGACACCACAAATGATGAAAAACCGCGCCGTCTTGTCGATTCCACCCGAGAGATCAGGCGTATATAACAGGCTCAGTAACATCATGAACAGAAGTGGAACATAGAACAAAAACTCCCTCGGAAGCAAAATTGAAGACTTGTTCGAGAATGCACGCCCCATGGACCATACAAGTACGAGCACGAGCACGACAGTCAGATCGATCAGCGATCCTTCCAGTTGCGACGCTCCCTTAAACGTGTCCACAACCATCAGACAGCCCAGCGCGATCTCAGGGAACTTAGTCATAAGAAACCAGACAACTAGACCTAGCGGTATTAACAACAGCTTTAATCCAAAGTATGAGGCTGCCAGTGTAAAGGCAGTAAATACAACTGTAATAATAATAGTGACACTCGATGCCAGGATATGCGCCCGGCTATCAACTAGCGCGGAAGGATGGGTTTGTTTTAGCGTCAGAGACATGGCGTCACTCGGTGAGCTCGGGGCAAGCCGGCTTAGTTTTGGATCGCTCCATTTCCCCGCCGCACCCGCGTGAAGGATCTGTCCCCCGGGACATCGACGACTTCAACCGAGGAGCTTGGGCCGACCAGAACGAAGCGGCGACCGGCGATGGAAAAGGACGAGGGCGCGGCTGCGTCCCGAGCGCCGTTGGTGTGACCCCAGACGATCAAGCCGCCCCCTGTGCCGCGAATGCGCGGACCTGGTTTGAGACAAGCCCAGCATAAGACGTCAGAGTAATCCCGTACCGCGCTAGAAGTAGCCTGAATCCGGGCGCAGTCAACAGAGCCAGTTCACAAATGCGCTTATCGTGAATGCGGTCCGCCTGCCGACTTTCGGGATCCGAAATCCCGGGGTGGCAGACGAGCTCGAAAACGCCGTCCTCAACCAGACTCTGGAACGCCTCAGCCCAGGCTTTAATCATGGAATCGACGCTTAACGGAACTGCGGCACGACGCGTCTCGATACGGTAATCGGGGGAGCGGAAGATTCGAAACGGTGCGGCACTCAGGAACTCCATGTACGTCAGGACCCCCAGCCGGCGCAGCATATTCCCACGGTGCGGACCGCCGAGTCGCGATGGGCGCGGCCACTGCCGGATGCGGCACGCGCGGATCCATCGGATTCCTTCGGCCTCCAGCGCTCTTCGAAACGGAGCCACGGCCGCGAAAAACAGGTGCATGTGATGGTGCGAATCCGCATGGGTTGGATCAACTCCCATTGCGCGCGCCCGCCTTATCTGAGCGCGGTATTCCGCTTCAATCTCCTTACCTGACACACGCCACATCATCAATCGGGCCTGCATGTCTTTGGGGGCCAGAAACCTGCCGTCACTGCCGACCAGGCTCGGAACCGCCGGCGCGGGCAAGACCGGCCTGCCCTGGCACAGATTCAGGTGAATGCCGACGCCGAGATTGGGGTACCTGGCCAGCTGCCGCACCGCAAATTCAGTCGCTGACTGGTTCACCATGAGTGAAGTGCTCGTCAGCAGGCCGTTCTCATGCGCTTGGAAGATGCCCTCGCTGACTGCCTTCGTTAATCCGAGATCGTCGCCGTTGATGATCAAGAGCCGGGACATCAATTTCGATCCCGCACCACCAGAGGTGTCTTGCCACCACGTGTCACAATCGGTTCCGTCGCCAGCTCCGCCTCCACCGTTGTACTCGCCCCGAGCAACGAGACGATGCCCAGCCGAACTCGCGATAACTCTTCTTGCGCGCGCAAGCCGTCGCCCACCGCGCGAACCAACACGTGGCCCTTTTGGCGCTGAACGAACTGGCAGAATCGAAAGACCGTCGCGCCCTTCAGCACCTGATTCACCGCGCGGGGAGAGAATACTCTTCCATCGGCCGCGTACAGCAGGTCACTTTCTCTGCTAACTCCAGGATCGACGAGCGCGGATTTCCTCCCACACGGGCACTCTTGCAACGCCAGCCATGCCCCTCGGTCACCGATTTTGTATCGCAGCAGAGGCATGCTGTGATTAATAAAGCCAGTCCACACAAAGTCCCCTGTTTCGCCCTTCTCCACTGGGCGGCCATCTTTATCTAAGATTTCAAGAAAGGCATAGTCCGAGTTCAGGTGCATGCCCTGATGTTCGCACTGCTGAATCAATCCACAGAGTTCGGTGTTGCCATAGGTGTTGAACACTCGAGTACAGAACGCGGCTTCGATTCTCCCTCGCAAAGCGGGAGGAAGTGGCTCGCCGTCCGTAAACACAGCCCGCATTGGAATTGGGGCGCCCCCAGCCAGAACGAAGTTGGCGAGTAGTCCCAACGCCGACGGAAATCCCTCCAAGACCCTGTTAGCATGCTGCCTGAGGAATCCAACGTAGTCTGCTGCCGTCGAAGACGATAAATGAAATATACTTATCAGGACTTGATTCTCTGCACTATTGTAAACCTAAAACGGCGGCGACTTCTGGCGCGATGACACAACCTTACTCCCAAATGCAGTAATACGAGGACTTCTAGGCCGAATGCCCGCCCAGAGGAACTGCTGCACGCGAAATGCCCAATTCTTCCGCATCACCGCCGTCGTGTACCTCACCTTAAGGCTGGCGCCCGTCGTCCCAGTCGTAGTAACCCAGATCCGGTCTCGTTCAGGAACAGTCACATTCAGCATCGCCGGAACCATTTCCCGAACTTCTTCGCGCGATATAATAGGCAACTGAGACCAGCTTGAAAGTGACGTAAGCTTGAGCGGCGGGTATCCTCTGTAGAATGGTGAGCATGCACGAGCTACGTCAAGAGTACGCTGCAAATCACTGATCTGTTGATGTTCTATTTCCTGTCGACTCCATTGATCGTGGCTTTTGAGTTGTTCGAGGTCTTCGAATATAGTTAAAGCATAGCGATTCATAGCAAGCGACAAACCCCGAACAGTCACCAGCCCAGTGCGAACGAACAAGGGCATTCGGTCATATATCACTTGCAACTCTTTGCCCTTGGACCTGTACCATTTTTCAAGCTCCACTTTGTTACCTCACACCAAGCCGAAAAATGCATTCATCACTAAATCAAACACAACCTTCAAATATCTCCACACTCATCCGACTCTCACTTTCAGCTTTTCCCCATCGACTCAAGGTCGCCGACAGATTCCAGCCCAAGAATCGTCGAATACAACCGCAAGAGACGTCTCTGTTCAGACTCAGCGTTCATTCTGAGTCGCACTGCCTTTCGAGCATTGGCGCCCATCGACTCGGCCCTCAACGGATCCAAGAGCAGTTTCACGAGTGCTCCAGCAAAGGCAGATGCATCGGTCGGGTCCACAAGATGTCCGAACTCTCCCTCGCGCATGAATAACCGGGTCGGCGGGAGGTTGCTCGCCACGACCGGCAAACTACAAGCCCAATACTCAAATATCTTGGTCGGAATGTTCTTGAGAAACTTTGGAATTGGCTGCAGCGGAACGACGCCAACGCGCGCCTGACAAAGCAACGATGGCACTTCAATGGGCCGCACGCGTCCCAGTATTTCAAAGCAATCATCTAAACCTTTCTCGAGGGCCTTCGCCATGAACTGAGTAACAAATGATGCCCCATCTGTATAACCGAACATCAGTACTTTCGGCCGTACTCCCTCCTTCGCCATTAGCTCTACCACATTCAAAAGCACAGGCAGCCCCGTTCGCTCTGACATCCCGCCTGAATAAACTATGTCATATTTTTTCGACAGATGCTGCCTCTCAGAATCATAACACTTCAAAAACCACTCAGCTGGGAAGTTATAGAAAATTCTACGCCTCGCCTTTCCAATTACTCTGCGATTCTGCGTATACATTCGCAACACTGCTGGATCAGCCGTCACAATTGCATCGAGTATTTTACAGGCGAGTCGTTCCATAAACATAATACCGTAGCTAAATACAGTTTTGATATGCTTTGGAATTGAATGCTTTGTCAATATAATAGAAGGAAAGTCTTCAAACATGTCGTACACTACATGCTTCTGAAAGCATACTTTTAGTACTATAGCACACCAAACGAGCTGAAAACTGTGTATATGATAAATATCTGCCTTTTCCCTTAATGCAGGAATGAGAATCAGCGGCGTACTAAGCAATCTTCCGATTGCGCCTGCCGCACACGGAAAATGCAGTACTTTAAAATGCGTATAATGAAGCAGTGCAGGAAGCGGGGCGATCAAGGTGACGCGCGCACCGGACCTTGCGACAGCATTACATTGACGGGCGATCAATCTTGAAGTTTCAATTGCAATCGTCGACAAAAAGCAGACCCTCACTGAACCAATCACCTCTCCTTCAAATGCACGACAAACACCTGCAACTCGCCTGACTTTCTCAAACACGAATCAGTAATAAGCGCGATAGGGGATCTCGCCCGCCCGAACCCCATTCAAAACGACCCCAGGATCGGAACTGCTTGTTGAGTCAAAATTTCAGCGGCTGACTCGAACGATTTTCTACCGGTCAGGCCCGCATACCCCACCAGTACTGCACCGTCGGCCAGCGCCGCCAGGAACCGACCGTCGGCATAGGGCAGCAGGGGCGGCGAGTCTATAACAATGAACTCATATCGAGAACGAATTGCTGATGTAAATCGTCGGAACTTATCAGAAATCAGTACGCTGATCGGATTTTCTGGGCCTGTCCCTGAACCCACATAGGTCAAGTTCGCACAATCACCCGAAGGAGTTTCAATTTCTTCAGCGGTCGCCGCATTTCTATAGTGTGCAAAAAGGCCACCAACAACTCCGTCGCTCGGCTTTCGTAGATCCGCATTAACAAAACAAGTTGGTCCCTTTTCTGCCAATCCTAAAGCGAGATTATATGCAACTGTGGTCTTTCCTTCCCTTGGAAATGGAGACGCAATCAGTAAGACTTTCGCCCTGTTCTTCTGCTTGGTTAGTAAAATCAATCCCATCAATGACCGGATGCTCTCCGCCGCTGCTGATGCAGGGTGCTCCAGCATAAACCGCTGTACACTTACGACGGCGTTTCGCTCAGCGTTTAATGTCCCGCCAGATGCCGGCTCGTCGCCATTGCGCCAACCCCCTCTTCGGGTCTCCGGAATAAGTACAAGTCGAGGACCACTTGCAACGAAACTCAAGTCCTCTGGTGAGCGCACACTACCATCTATGCCATTCCGAACAACCCCTACCGCAAGACCTCCAAAGCACGCAACGATTAATCCTATAGGAAGCATTAACAGCAAGTTCGGCCAAGTTGCCTCGGAAGGAACGAGTCCTCTTTCGATAACTCGAATGTTGCTTGATTTTGACCCAGCCGAAATGCCAGCCTCTTTCACGCGTGCATAAAGGGAGTTATAAAGATCTTCGTCAGCCTGAGCTTCACGACGCAAAATGCCGTAGCGCGAAACTCTGTTTAACAAAACTGCCTCTTGATTTACTTCCTCAGCCAGTGTCTTTTCCCGCGCTTGCGCCGCGCCATATGAAGTCTTGAACTCGATCAACATGTTCCGCTCGTGCGCTTCAATTAGCGTTCTTATCTCCGCAAGCTCATTCCTAAGCTTTTCAATCTCCGGGTGCTTCTCACCGTAAATTACCAGGGCTTGCGATAGCAGCCCCGATACCTCAGCACTTCTCAAGGCCAACTGCTGCGTCATTGGATTATCGCGAAACTGAGGCACAGAGCCAACACCAAATGATCGTACGCCCAATAACAAGGCTTCGAGCTGAATCCTCTCCGCTTGCGCCTGGGCGTGGTAATGAATCAGCTCCCTTTCTCGTTCCGAAAACGTGTTTTGCGTATCATCCACATCAACAATTCCATATCCCTCTCGATACCGCTTCAACGACAGTTGTGAATACCTAGCCTTGTTCTGAACGTCTTCCAGTTGCTTTGTCAACCATTGCGATGATTTCCTTACCGCATCATATCTACCAAATTCATCACTATCACCAAATTTCTGAACGACTGTATTAACGATTTGCGATGCAAGTTCCGGGTTACAAGACTTGAAAATAATTTCAATCACGCGACTATTTCTTATGGGCGTTATAACAATGTGACTCTTGACATACTCCAATGCACGCATCTCTGCCGTTGCAAGGTGCGTGATATCAACAGGAGCCTTATTATGTGAATTCCCCCGAAAATACATCAAGAGAGTATTTAATTGAAGCCGATCGATTACGGTCTCGATCCAAGATTTTTTCATAATAATAGGACTGCAGTCAAGCCTCAATGCGCGTACAACCTCAACACCCACTCCACCACTCCGCAGAATTTGTGCTTGGGTCTCGATGTAGTCTGGCTCGCTTGTGCCTTGGAAAGTGCCCTGCAAGGAAAAGGCCTCAGAGCCCGGCGGATCCACAACAACCTTTGTAGTAGACTCGTAACTTGCTGGTAATAATAATAACAACAAAACGAAGACGACAAATATGATTACATCAGTGACTACAATAAGTCTAAATTGTCTACTTATAACATTGAAAAATGTGCGCCATTCATAATTCGTAGTGTTGACATTGATGTCTGAACATCTTAAAACAGGCTTATAGGGCGACATGAGAGTTGAGCGACTGCGCGCACAGAAACTTGTCGGCTTTAACACTCTCGAGACGGCAATTGGCTCTTTTCTTTCATTGCGCATTAATCGTCGCCTCAGTAGTAGAAATGCATAAACAATCGCTTCACGTATCACTCTGTATCATTGATTATAAGTACTCGCGAATGTTTTTTGTATGAATGCATTTAACATCATCTATTTGTTCTATTTTTACTAACTTGCACCGCCCTCCATGCGAAGATACTTTCAACTCCTCCCACGCCAGTCGAAATGCCATAGCATATGTGATACAATGTGATAATTAACGGCACAAGAAAAATGTGTCTCCAATTATTGTGAAGTGCGATTTCAATAGTCGCATATATAAGTGCGACAATATAAGATAAGTTGTATACAACGAAAACGAAACTTGCAAGATGACAGCAAAGCGAAAGTGTCAGAAGTATGAGCCAAGTGACAACAAACAACAACGGTGTAATATGCCGCCAGCAGAAACTTCGTGGATTGACCATCCAAGACCGTGCCGCACCCTGGCCGTTGAAAATTGCCTGTTCTAAAAACTTCGTGAGTTTCTCAGAATTGTAATACTTAGTTTTCAGTTTTGATGAAAGGTAAATTCGATAGCCTACCGATCGGATACGCGCATTCAGCTCGAAATCCTGATTTCGTGGCAGGTCTTCCCGGTACAAACCGACAACGTCGAATATTTCTCTTCGAAAGGCGCCGAATGGCACCGTATCGACAAATCGATTCCCCGTTCCGAGCCGAAACGCCGAATTTCCAATAGCCACCTGGTGCTGAGAGATTAGGGCTATGCATCGCGACACCCAAGTGCTCCTGCCGGGAAGAGTCAAGAGCAGACCGCCAACATTCGCAGCTCCAGTGCGCTCCAACTCCGCAATACAAATATCTATGTAGTCGCGCTGATACTCGCAATGTGCATCCATGCGCATTATGAATCGACCCTTAGACTCAATTATAGCCAGGTTAAGGCCAGCAGGAACTCCGTTCTTGGGATTGTGAAATAGTTGAGCCGAAGGAAACTTTTTTAACTTCCTTGTGACGATCGTGCATGATCGGTCAGTAGAACCGTTATCGACAACTAAAATTTCACAATCACTTAGCGGATAGGTACTTTCTGCTATGCTATCCAGGCATGCGCCAATGCAGAGCTCTTCATTTCGCATAGGTATTATAATTGAGACCACTGGCGACATAGTAAACTAAAATCTCAACGCAGCTATACCGACGCCTTCACAAGTACCTTTTTCAGGGCCAGATATACGTCGTTCATTTCCTCTTCCCCCAACGTCGGGTGCACTAGGAACATTAAACTTGTTTCTCCTAATCGACGAGCGACAGAGAGACGCTGTATCGGCCTCAGAGATGGCAAAAATGCTTCCTCCATATAGATTTCACTACAGCTGCCAGAAAAGCAAGGAATTCCTTCAGCCCTAACCGCCAATAACACCTTGTCTCTATCCCATCCATCTCGAAATAATTCAGGTCGAACAAACGCGTAGTATTTATAATAAGAGTGAAATGTCTCACGTAAGGGAATTGTAAGGCGCAGTGCCGGCAGTGTTTTCAGTTGATGATTTAAATAATCCGCATTGCTACGGCGCTTTTTAACATATGTTTTAAGTTTAGACAGAAGGCAACGCCCTATCGCAGATTGCATCTCCGTGAGTCGCCAATTAGTGCCTACAGACTTGTGCAGCCACCTAAATTTGTATCTTGCGGTTAACGCGCGTACAGCGTCGACAGTTTTGCCATGATCCTTAAATGACCATGCCCGACGCCAGACGTCGTCTTTACTCGTGACGAGCATTCCACCTTCGCCGCCGGTGCTCATAATTTTGTCCTGGCAAAAGGAAAAAGTGGCCGCGTCACCAAACGAGCCCACCGGATGTCCGCGGTAGCTCGCGCCTTGGGCCTGCGCACAATCCTCAATTACCTTGAGATTATATTTGTGAGCCACGGACAAAATGCCATCCATTTTGCACGGCCAGCCTGCAAGGTGTACCGCAATAATTGCTTTTGTGTTTTTCGTTAAGACTCGTTCGATCGTCTCCCCGGTCAATGTCTGGCTTTCTTCATGTATGTCGGCAAACACAGGAATTGCATTTCGCATTACAACGGAGCTTGCGCTGGCAACAAATGATCGACTTGGTACAATTACCTCGTCTCCGACGCCAATTTGCAGCGCGTATAGAGCCAACTCGAGTGCTACAGTACCGTTTGCAACAGCTATCGCATGTTTATTTTTTGTTGCAGCGGCAAATTCTTTCTCGAAGAGTTGTCCCTGATTCCCAGTCCAGTAGTTAACCTTTCCGGATCGCAGCACTGCGCTAGCAGCTGCAATTTCGTCTGCTTCATACAAAGGCCATGGCGCAAAGAGTCTTGTACGGACTTGTTTTCCACCATTAATGGCTAGCTCATCGTTTTGTCGATACATACTTTACACGTAGTCGCTAAAAACGGCCGATACTGTTTTAACAATTATAAGCAAGTCAATTGTCATTGAACGCTCACGCGTATACTTCAATCCTAATTTAATTTTCTCCGGTACAATTAATTTGTGGTATGCTTCATGAGGATCCGTCGCCCCACGCAGCAATTCATCTTCATGTCGGAATTTGATGGAGGCCCAATCTGTAATCCCAGGGCGAACTGACAGAAGCCCTCTTTCTGCACTCCCGTACGTACTGACCTCATCCAAGACCTCCGGACGCGGCCCTACTATACTCATCTCACCTAATAGGACATTATAAAACTGGGGTAGTTCATCGAGTTTATACTGCCTAAGAAGCCGACCGAATTGCGTAATTCTGGCGTCGTCGCTGGGAGTTTCGGCGCCTCCTTCGTTTTCCGCGTTCGGAACCATTGTGCGCAACTTTAGTATCTGAAACGGTATGCCAGTTTTTCCAGCACGCCATCCCTTATAGAAGGCCGGCCGACCAGACGTGATAACAATGTAAACAGAGAGAATTAACAGTAATGGTCCAAAACATATTAGCACCACGAGAGACACTAGGATGTCGAGAAGGCGCTTTTTTATCATAATTCGGCCAACTCAGCAACGGAAATTCTAGAATGTTCGTCATTAGCTAAAATATTTCTCAGTAAGTGAGACCCAGGATTATATTCTGGAACGATTTCTTTAAGTTTCATAACTAAATTACACATGTTTCGCGATTCACATGATTGTTTTAGTGTTTGCAAATTAGTTAAGAATTGATTGGGGATGCCGTTGCCTATCAGTATTTTTATCTTTTCGTGGTAGGTGGGGATTGTATGCTCATCGTGACTGCTTAATTCTTCGTACAGCTTTTCGCCAGGGCGAGGCCGAGTGAATGTTATTTTTACGTCCTCACCTGGGCGCAACCCTGACAGTAGTATAAGATTTTTAGCTAGATCGGCTATTTTTACTTGTTCTCCCATTTCTAGCTCAAAAATTTCTCCACCGCTACCCATAGTTGATGCTTGCAGTACGAGTTGTGTTGCTTCCGGAATTGTCATGAAATAGCGTCGCATTTCAGGATGTGTAACAATTACCGGTCCTCCGACTGCGATTTGCTTCTTAAATGTTGGTATGACGCTGCCGTTACTCCCGAGGACGTTCCCGAAACGGACAGACATATATTTTGTTCCTCCGTTTTGGATTGCATAAATTATTAATTCTGCAGTACGTTTAGTAGCGCCCATAATACTGGTAGGCCGGACTGCTTTGTCAGAGGAGATCATAACAAAGTTGTCGACCCGAAACTTACCTGCCATTGTGGCAATTTGCCACGTACCGAAAACATTATTTTCAACGGCTTCGAATGGGTGCTCCTCCATTAAGGGCACATGCTTGTACGCTGCTGCATGATATACTGTGCTGGGTTTGTATTTTCGAAACACTTCGTATATTCGTTGGTTGTTTCTAATACTTCCAATTTCGGGACAGAAATGTAACTCTGGAAACAGGCGAGTTAGTTCTTGTTGTATGTTGAATAGCGCACTTTCCGCTATGTCCAGCCCTACGACGGTCTGGGGGCGGAACCGCGCAATTTGCAGGCAGAGCTCGCTGCCGATAGAGCCGCCGGCGCCTGTTACTAGAATCGTTCGACCTTCCAATTTGTGGCGGATGGTCTCTTCGTCCAGATGCACCGGATTTCGCCCCAAGAGGTCCTCCACTGCGACGTCCCGGATTTGCGAGGCGGCCCGAGCGCTTACGACAAATTCAGCCAAGCCTGGCATTGTTTTGCAGGGAGCTCCCGCGGTGTGGCAGTGTTCCAGGATTTGTGCCATCTGTGGTCCGCGTGCCGACGGGATCGCTATCAGAACTTCTGCTACGCCTTTTCTGCGCGTTTGCTCGGCAAGATCCTGACCTGACCCGAGAACCGCAACTCGGTTGATGAGCATCCCTTGTTTTCTAGGGTCATCGTCGATGAAGCCGCATACCTCGTGGGTCGATAAGGAGTTGGCTCGAAGTTCGCGCAGCAGCATCACTCCGCCCGCGCCCGCTCCATAGATCAGGATTCGTTTGCGCAATCCCCTACCTATGGAGCGCACTGTCAGTTCGCGGACAATCCGTGCGACCGCCCGCAAACCTATTGTGGCTTGCAGACATATCATGAAGTCCAGAACAAATAGCGACCGGGGAAAGCCGTGAAACATTACCAAAAGTGTAATTGTGCTGAATCCCGATGCCGCGATGTTGGCGCCTGTGATTCTTGTTATGTCGGAAGCTGAAACCTGACTCCATTCCTCCCGATCAAACCGCCCTAAGCCGAAAGTCAATAGCTTTACACTGATCCAAATTAAAAGAGCGGGGATGAAGTACAGTTGATACCGTGGCTCTATCGCGAATTCAAAGCGTAATTGGAATGCTAAAACTCCTGATAATGCGAAAACGATCCCGTGTATGGCAAAGTAGAATGTGCGCCATGCCAACTGCGCCTGTTTCATCGAAATCGCGCGTTTTATGAGCTTCTCAAACATGCGTATGTCTGTGGGAAGGCGTGTGCTTTGACGTACGTTTGGAGCGGCTGATTTGAGTATTCGGGTGACACTGCTGTATAGTATTATCTTGGATTGGATGACTCCAATAACCGAAGACAGTTCGACTTGACGGGTCACGCACGCGACACTCCATTCGGCTTGACGTTTTAAGATGATCAAGTCTGGGCGATATCCTAATTGGATTACGCCATCAGTTCCCTACCGCAACTACTCTGCAATGCGTATTTTATGAATTGTCGTTTAATGACACTATAGTCATCGTCCGAAACTAGATTCTGTGCTTGAGAGGTTTCCAAGCATCCAATTCAGATATGTTTTCGGCCATCGCAGAGACAAAGGCCCAGCTTAGTTGTGAGGCACGTACCCGTGCTTGCGATTCTCTACACCGCCGGGAAAGTGTATCGGAGCGCTAAAAAATAACGTCTCGTAATCACGCCTAGAACCTGTTTAGATCTTTATGCTCTCTTGATTTTTGCTCGTTCACTTCATTGAGTGCTCGCGACGACAACCTTTTCTCTCCCACATGATCCAGTTTCAGATGAAATTCCTTTTAGATTTCGACAGCAATTCGGCGCGGCGTAGCCTGCCGGGATCCTGCACTCACGCGACCTGGCCGGTTTGTAGCAGGGCTCCTGGACTCGAATGCGAATCTGCCCAGTCCCGCGCCAGGCCGGCTGCCTGTTTTTTGGGCTCGAGCTCCCTGTCAGCACCAGGCCGCCAGCCTCCCGCTACAATACTCATTGATGAGCGACCCAACACTCCACTTGCCCGCCGCGAGTTTCGAGTTTTTCGTTTGGAGCTTGCGGCTGCAGACCGAATCCCATCTGGGCTTAATGCCTTGGACCCAGGAAAAGTCCGAGGTCAACCTGCCTCTGGCGCGGCACTCCATCGATCTTCTCGCGATGCTGCAGGAGAAGACGCGCGGCAACCTGTCGCTGGAGGAGCAGCGCCTGCTCGACAACACCCTGACCGAACTGCGCTTCCGCTACCTCCAGGCCTTTGAAAACAACCCAAAGAAGAAAGCGGAGGACAGCACCGCCGCCGGGGACCCGCCTTCGCCCGCTGACCCGGCCTCGGCGGCAGATCAAGGCGCGAAGGACAATGCCTGAAGCGCCCGAGCGGCTGACCATCACCGTTCTGGGCTCTGGCACAAGCGTAGGCGTCCCAACCATCGGCTGCCCGTGTGAAGTCTGCCACTCGATCGACCCGCGCGACCAGCGTCTGCGGCCCTCGATCGCCCTGCGTTGGAACGCTCACTGCGTTGTTATCGACACCGGTCCCGATTTCCGGCAGCAGGCTCTTCGCGCCGACCTCCCGCGCGTGGACGCCGTTTGTTTTACACACGGTCACGCCGACCACATCCTGGGACTTGACGACTTGCGTCCGTTCAACTTTTTCCAAAGCGAGGCCATCCCCGTCTACGCTTCTGAGGAGACTCTGACGATCATCCGCC
>OCTA010002417.1_pt1 | contig 17007 bp, 25 predicted proteins | sample 1538991 | NCBI WGS metagenome assembly OCTA01 (sample SAMEA3539302, study PRJEB22396) | soil metagenome | biome: tundra; feature: field; material: soil | place: USA | collected 2010-05 | depth 0.15 m | reverse complement strand
GGGCCGCCTCAGCGCTGCGCGGAAGATCCTCGACCATGCCGATGACCTCGCGGACATTCCATGCACGATATCCTGGCGCCACCGATAGGCGGTCGTGGCGCTGACTGCGGCTGTCCGGACTGAGGCAGGGAACATGATGCCCTCCACGCCCTACACGTATACGAGTCCGGATGATCCTGCCCGGGAAGATGAGGGCTTGTTCGGTCCCGGGTCCATGACCTGGCGTGTCATGAGCAACCGGATCATGTGGGTGGCGGTGGTCCGTGCGCTGTACCTGCAGGCGCTGCATCCGCGGGTGATACGCGGCACATTGCAGAACGCCGCGACTATCACCGAGCCGGCGGATGCCTGGGCCAGGCTGAGGAGGACCAGGAAGTTCATCGAGACGCGCACGTTCGGGACGACGGCCGAGGCGGACCGGGCCGGACGCCGCGTACGCAGAATTCACGACTCGCTCACCGGAACCGATCTCGACGGCACGCGGTATCGGGTCGACGAACCCGAGTTGCTGCTGTGGGTACATTGCGGCGAGGTCGCCTCCTGCGCCGATATCGCCCAGCGGAGCCGACTGCCGTTCTCGGCTGCGGACCTGGACGCCTTCGTGGACGAGCAGCGTGCCAGCGCGGACCTGATCGGCCTGGACCGGGCGGCGGCGCCTGCGTCGATGGCCGAACTCGGTGCCTACTACGAGGAGATCAGGCCGAGGCTGTACGCGTGCGACGAGGCGAGACAAGCGCTGCGGCTGACCTTGCATCCTCCGGTGCCCGACGGCAACCGGGTGCTGAAACTGGGGCTGCCGCCGGTCGCCGCCCTGGCGTTCGGGACCCTGCCGGGCTGGGCGCGGCGGATGTACGGCAGGCCGGGCGGCCCGCTGAGTGACATGGCCGCGACCGCAGGACTGCGGGCCACGCGCCTGGCCCTCAGCCAGGAGCGGCTGTTTCTGGGCGCCATTCGGGCGATACACCGCGCCGAATCGGCGACGGAAACGGGCCGGCCAGAGCACGGACAACAAGCGTTAGGGGAAGCTCACCTCGATGTCGAGGCCGCCTCCGGCGCGGACGATGGCCAGCCCGAGGCCATATCCGCCGCTGTGCTGGATCCTCTCGCCGTCGAGTCGCTGGAACGGCTGGAACAGGCGGTCCACTTCCGCAGGCGCGACCGGCCTGCCGGTGTTGCTGACCGATACCAGCGCCTGCCCGGTCCCCCGTGGCCGGGGCCCGGCGTCCTGGAGATCTCGCACCTTTCTTCCGAACGGACCGTGGCTCTCCTGACCGAGCACACGATCCCGTTCACCGAGGTGGCCGCGCACCGTCCGACTCTGGAACAGGCTCAGACGCCGAACGTGCGGGGTCATCCCGGAGCATGGCGCCGGCGAGGCGGTTGCCGCGTCAGGGCCGGCGGATGGGTGATCTGTCAGTGGTGTCGTATTCCAGCCGGGCCTTTTCGACTTTGCCCAGGTTGGCGGCGGACCATGTGGCGAGTGTCGCGAACAGTGGTGCCAGGCTGCGCCCTAGCTCACTGATTTCGTATTCCACCCGCGGCGGGATCTCGGGGTGGTAGGTCCGCAGCACGAGGCCGTCACGTTCCAGCTGTCGTAGCCGCTGGGTCAGCACCTTGGGCGTGATTGTGGTGAGGCGGCGTTCCAGTTCACCGAACCGCAGCCGGCCGTCAACTCGGGGAGCCGATGTATCACGCGATTGAGGCCCGAACGGGTACGGCGCGCGTGCCTCCCGGGATGCCACCGCGGGCCTGAGCTCGCAGTTCGCCATCCCCGGGCTACGGCTTACGCCCTACCGCGCCCGCTGGATGTTCGGCGTGCCGGTGGCGGGTGGTCAGCCAGATTCCCTGGCCGCGTCCAGCAGAGCAAGCAGCATGCGCCGCAGCGTGGCCTGCTCGGCTGGGGTCAGCGGGGAGAGCAGGTCGCGCTCGATCTCGGCCCCGACGGAGGCCAGGTCGCCCACGACCCCCCGTCCCCTGGCCGTCAGGTCCAGGACGCGACGGCGGCGGTCAAGAGGGTCAACCTCCCGGCGGACCAGGCCGTGGGCGGCCAGGGCGTCGATGATCGGTACGACATTACGCGGGTCGACGCCGACCAGCTCAGCCAGGCGCTGCTGGCCGAGCGGGCCGACCTCGCCCAGGGCCATCAGCACCCCGTACTGGCTGGGGCTCACCTTGAGCTGGGCGAGCATGCCCGCCCAGCGCTGCCGGGCGAGCGACCCGGTCTTGGCCATCAGATACCAGTTGCCGTCCTGAAAGCTCAGGCCGCAGGGCGACGGCAGCGCGGCCGCACTGCCCTTCTCCAGCTCTGAGTCCACGAAAGGAGCCTAGCCTCCTGGAAATTAGACATCAACCATGATAGACATGCCGCATGTATAAATCTGCCCCGCTGAAGCGATGAACGGCGAGCAGCCCAGCCCGGCGCAGCCGAGCCGGCCAGACGCGCCTGGCCGACGTCATCATGCCCACGACGGGCTGATTCTGGCCATCGCGTGCGTCGCCCAGTTCATGGTCGTGCTCGACGTCTCGATCGTCACCGTAGCGCTTCCCTCGATCGGCCGGGACCTGCACTACAGCGCGACGGGACTGCAGTGGGTCGTCAACGCCTACGTGCTCACCTTCGCCGGGTTCCTGCTGCTGGGCGGGCGGGCCGCCGACCTGTTCGGCCAGCGCCGGGTGTACCTGTCCGGGATGGCGCTGTTCACCGTGGCCAGCCTGGCCGGGGGCATCGCCACGGATTCGGCCTGGCTGACGGCCGCCAGGGCGGTGCAGGGCATCGCGGGCGCCGTCCTGTCGCCGGCCACGCTCACGATCATCATCACGACCTTCTCCGCCGACCGCAGGGCCCGGGCCCTCGGCATCTGGAGCGCCGTCGCCGGGGCAGGCGGGGCGGCAGGCTCGATCCTGGGCGGCGTGCTCACCTCGGCGCTGTCGTGGCGCTGGGTCCTGTTCGTGAACATCCCGATCGGCGTGGCCGCCGTCGTCGCCACGCTGGCCTGGCTGCCTGAGTCCAGGGACCGGGCCGGCCGCGGCGCCGCGGCGCGGCTGGACGTCGCAGGCGCGGTCGCCGTCACGGCCGGGCTGGGGGCGCTGATCTACGCGATCATCGGCACCGGCACGCACCCGTGGGGCAGCGCCCGGACGCTGTCGCTGCTCGGGGCGGCCGCGGTACTGCTCGCGGTGTTCGCGATCATCGAGCTGCGGCTGGCCCGCACGCCGCTGATGCCGTTCGGGCTCTTCCGGTCCCGGTCGCTGTCGGGGTCGAACCTCGTGATGTTCCTGGTCGGGGCGGCCTTCTTCTCGATGTGGTATTTCCTCTCGCTGTACCTGCAGAACGTGCTCGGCGACAGCGCCCTGAAGACGGGCCTGGCCTTCCTGCCGATGGGCGTGACCATCATGATCGGGGCCCAGGCCAGCTCCCGCATCCTGCCGCGCACCGGGGTCCGTCCGCTGCTGCAGGCCGGCACGCTGCTCGCGGCCGGGGGGTTCGCCTGGCTGTCCGCTATCAGCCCGCACGCCTCCTACTGGAGTCACGTGTTCGGGCCCGGATGTCTCATCTCGCTGGCCCTGGGCCTGCTGTTCACCCCGCTGGCGGCAGCGGCCACCGCGGGCGTCGCAGTCAGCGAGGCCGGGCTGGCCTCAGGCGTGCTCAACACCGCGCGGCAGGCAGGCGGTTCCCTCGGCCTGGCCGTGCTGGCCACCATCGCCACCGACCGGACCCGCGCCGCCCTCGCCGGCGCCCGGCCCGTACTGTCGCAGGCCGCGGCCCTCAACGACGGATACTCCCGCGCCTTCGAGGTAGCCGCCGCGCTGACCCTGGCGGCGTTCGCAGCGTCTTTCGTGGTCCCGGCCACCCGCGCCCAGACCGCCCCGGCCCCCGGCACCAGGCCAAAGAACGACGCCAAGACCGACGCCGACGCCGCGACCTAGTGGATCACGGGCCGTCATGGTGGTCAGCGGCGGAGGCGAGCCAGCTGGCGGGCATCGCCCCGCCGGTGTTGTTGACTACGATGTCGAGCCTGCCGCGCTCGGCGACGGCGCGACCACGTTCAGCTTCTGATCTGGCCACCCGCGCCTGGATGTTGGTAATATATGTTCTGTTATACATGACCAACACGTCGGGAGCGGCTCATGAGCGTGACGCAGATCGACATCGATGAAGACGCGCTTGAGCGCGCCATGACTCTATCCGGGGCGAAAACAAAGAAGGAAGCCGTCAACCTGGCCCTGCAGTTCTACGCGGAGAAGCAGGAACGCGCGGCACGCATCGCCCGGCACTTCGAGCGGGCACGCCACTGGGGAGCGCTCGAGGACGCCGAACGCCTGCACCGGGCCGAGAAAGAAATCCGGTGATCTACCTGCTCGACACCTCGGGCCTGGTCCGCTTGCTAGGCGACGCCGAATTGCAGGAAGCCTGGTATGACGCAGTGGACGCCGAGGCCGTTGGCTCTTGCTACCCGCAACGGACAGAGTTCTTGTATACGGCCAGGAATGCGGCAGAGTACGACGAGATCACCGAGATGTTCGGCGATCTGTACCCCGACGTGTCAGTCCCGAAGAACGCCGGACGCTGGATTGCCTCGGTACAGCATCACCTGGCTCAGGCCGGCGAGCACCGGAGCGCTTCGGCGATAGATCTCATGATCGCAGCAACCGCAGCCCATCACGGCCTGACCGTCCTCCACGACGACGCCGACTATCGCACAGTCGCGCGGCACGCTCCAGAGTTCAGGGAACACAACATCCGCGACGTCAGCTGACCGTGGCCTGGCGGCCCGGCGTTTAGCCTCCGCCAGGTACGTGGGCCAATTCCTCGACGTCGTGGCGGGCGTCTTGGACTCGACCACGACCACGTCTTGATGATCCATGACAGCGACGATAGCTGGCTGTCCCGCCACGAGATTCTCAAAGCCGTGGCGGAGTATGACCGGCTCGGCCAGGACCGGTTCCTCGAAAAGTACGGGTTCGGCACGGCTCGCTCGTACCGGCTGGTAGTTGACGGCAAGACCTACGATTCGAAAGCAATCGTGGGCGCGGCACACGGCTTCCTCCCCGGCCAGGAACCGCTCGCCGCCGCCGACTGGGGAATATCCACGGCCGCACTACCCAGTTGCGGCGCTGTACCACGCTGGCCTGTGGGATCTCGGCGGTCCGCGACCGGTGGTTCCAGCCGACGGACGGCTGAGATCATGGCGTGGTGGAGTTCCCGGAGGTGGTCCAGCTCGCCCGGCCCAGGTCGGGGCACTTCGATCTGGGCACCGGGTACCACGGGGACCTATGGCTGGATCTTGACGCGCTGCTGCTGCGTCCTTCCCTGCTGCGTGCGCATGTCCGCTGGCTGGCAGAGCGGCTGAGGGAGCACTTGGTCGACGCGGTATGCGGGCCCCTGGAGGGAGGTGCGTTCCTGGCCTACGCCGTCGCGGATCTGCTCGGGGTTGCCTTCCTGGCCGGCTATCGCTTGCCCGGCGAGGCGACCGGGTATCACCTGCCCGGGGTACAGGGCGGGATCGGCGGCTGGCGGGTGGGCGTCGTGGACGACGCGGTCAACGCCGGTACAGCCGTCGCGGCCTGCCTGGAGGAGTTGCGCGGCCGGGGAGCGGTGCCGGTCGCCGTGGCCACGCTGGTGTCGCTGGGTGAGGCGAGCACGATGGCCCAGGCGCGCATGCGCGTGCCTTTCTATCCGGTCAGCACGGTACCGAGCCGGGCATGGCCTGCCGAACAATGCCCGCTGTGCGCCGAAGGTGCTCCGTGCACGGACCCTTGGTCCGGGGACGTCGTCACCCAGTGAGACCGAGACCGGGCCAGGCCTCGGCGATCGTTACGACACTCATGCTGCCCCGTTCTGCGCATGGCGTCCACTTTGCCTTACGAGGTGCGCGGGCAGGGCCCGCTCGTGGTGCTCGTCGGCGCTCCGATGGACGCCAGGTCGTTCGGCCGGCTGGCCGAACTGCTCGCCCCTGGACCTGCCGTTCCGGTTCGATCCCGCCTGACCCCTTGGCGTCGCTAGAATCCGCGGCGGGGTCACGCAACTGAGAATGGGAAGCGGCAGGGATGAGCGAATGCCTGTACTACGCGGAAACGGTCCGGATCCGGGACGCCATGGCGCCGGGCGAGACGATCACGTATACCTATGACCCCGGGGCTTGCTGGGAGCACGAGATCACGCTGGAGAGGACGATCTCGCGCGATCACAGCCAGGAATACCCGGTCTGCGTGGCGTTCCGGGGCGATTCCCCGGTCGAGTACTGGTCCGAAACCGAACCCGAGGAACCCAGACCGTTCGGCCTGAATGAGGTCAACCGACGGCTAGCCGCGCCGGGCCGGGAGGCGGCGTGAACGGCCGTCGCGGTGGGGAGGAGCTCGCTCGCCTCATCGAGCGCAGCGCGGAACTGAAGCGGGACCTGGTCGACTTCGCCTGCAGCCCGCGCCTGGAGCGGGCGCTGGCCGCGGCCATGCTGGGGGCCGACCTGGAGGAGCTCGAGGAGACCGATGCGATCGGCACCATCGACCGGTTCGCGTTGCAGTACCGCATGCGGGACGGCGGGACCGTGGTGGATCGGTTCGTGGCCAGCCGACCTGATCTCAGCGCGGCGGACCGGGAGATGGTGCTCGGCTGGCGCGACCCGGTGGAGGGCATCTTCGAGATCCGGAGCAAGGACGGCGACGCGGTCATCCTGCTGAACCTGCTCGATGACCTGGAGTACCGCACGTACTCCAACGTCGGCCCGACCGTGTTCCGGCCGCTGCCCAGAGGCGGATTCGTGCACGCTCGGCTCGTGCCCATCCGCCCGGTCCCCGGGGCCTGGCTGATCTCCGGGACCATGTCGGCCTACCGCAAGTCCGGTGCCGCGCAGATCGCGCAAGCCGCTATAGAACTGGCCACCAGCCGGCCCGAGCTGGTCTTCCGCAACCCGGAGAAGATCGAGCAAGGCTGGGAACAGATGCGGCAGGACCGGGCGGCGTTCGTGGAGTTCTTCGGCCGCGACGAACTGGTCCTGCCGCCCGCCGAGGCCGAGGAACGGCTCAACGCCTACTACCGGCACCGGCAGGAAGCCGCGCTCGCCGGGCAACCCGCCCGCCGTAGGCCCAGGAACCTCCCCGGCCTCGATATGCCCGCCTTTGAGCTTCCGCCCGACCTCGCCGAGGCTGACACCATCGGCATCATCTACGACGGGACCGACGGGCTCAACTTCTATAACGAGTACGGCATGCTGCGGGACCTGTTCGCCAACCCGGCTCTTGCGGCCGACAAGCGATACGCGGACGTGCTGCGGGGGTACCTGCGGTCGGAGACGATCGCCCCGCTGCCGTTCCGGCGCCTCGCCGCCGCCCACCCGGAAACGGCGGACGCGGTGTTCCGGAAAATCCTGCGCAAGCGGGACTTCACCTGGGCCGAGCACGGCGAGGCGCTGATGCGCCGCCGAAAGGCCTGGTACTACCAGCGCGAGCCTCGTCCGGGCGTCTCGGTGATCGGTACCCGCCTGGCCGAGCTCGCCCGCGGCGGTCGCAGGTAACCCGCGAAGGCCGGCTGGCCGAGCGCCGCCCTGCGAGATAATGACCGGTCATGGACCTTCAGGGTGAAGAATGGCTGCGCAAGGGCGCGACGCTGAGCGACAAGACGGCTCGTTCGGAGTTCGGGTTAACGCAGGAGGAGATCATCGCGGCGATCCGCGCGGGCAAGCTCCAGTACCGGCCCAGCTCGATGCACGGGAACCCGTGGCTGCGGCTGCTCCGCCGTGAGGTTGAGGATCTCGTCAGCACCCGGCACGGTGAGCGATACCTCCGGGAACGGCAGGCGCGGACCGAGCTGGCGCGCGTCAACCGCGAGCTGAAACAGCTCCGGGGTCAGGTCGCCGCGCTCGAGGAGCGGCGGTCCGTGCTCCTTGCCGATCTCGGTGAGCAAGGTGCCAGGAAGCCGGGATGAGCGGGGAGCCAATCCCCGGCTCGGCCGGGGTGATCGTTTCCACCACGATGCCGAGCATGGGCGGGTTCTCGCGGGCCAGGATCGTTTGGCGTTCCAGCCGGGCGCTGACGGTACGGTCGATGGTCGCGCTGCTGCCGCGTGGCTTGCCCGCGCTGATGGCGGCACGTGCGTACTCTTCGGTTTGGAGCAGGCCGGGGACGACGCGCATCTCCCACTCGTGGATCCGGATGGCGCTGGTCTTCCTCACACCTCAAAGCCGGCCTTCTCCAGAGCGCGGACGACGCGCAGGCCTGGCAGGACCGGCAGCGGAGGCATCAGGCAACCTCATCGACGTCCACCGCCAGCAGATCAGACCGCACTAGCTACTCCGGAATACCGCCATCGGCCTCGAACGAGGCCAGGACAGCCTCACGCAGATCGTCAAGAGCCTCTTTCCTGGTCCGCCCCTGGCCGTTCGCTCCCACGTCCGGACCGAGCCGGGAGTGAGCGCACCACCAGCCGTCTTCGTCTTGCTCGACGGTCATCGGCACCAGGACTGTCATGACCGGGCTCTCCTCCGCAGATTGCTGACTTCAGGGTATCGGAACATGAGCCGGCTGGCCGGCGTAGGTCACGGCTCGCCTCCCTAACGCGGCCGGTCCATGGCCGCTGGCCTCAGGAAGACCTCGGGCAACACCGCCTGCTGCGCCAGGCCGCGATGTTCGCCTGGGATGAGTACCGGGGCGGCCGCGTTTGGCTGATGCGCCGCGCTCTGGTCAGGCGACGAACACATTGGCCTGGTGCCAGTCGAGGTACTTGCGGGCGGGCGGCTGTGCGCCTTCGGGGAGGAGCAGGCTCTCTAGAAGCGGCGGCCTTCCGTGCTCGGCGACAGCGCCCTGAAGACGGGCCTGGCCTTCCTGCCGATGGGCGTGACCATCATGATCGGGGCCCAGGCCAGCTCCCGCATCCTGCCGCGCACCGGGGTCCGTCCGCTGCTGCAGGCCGGCACGCTGCTCGCGGCCGGGGGGTTCGCCTGGCTGTCCGCTATCAGCCCGCACGCCTCCTACTGGAGTCACGTGTTCGGGCCCGGATGTCTCATCTCGCTGGCCCTGGGCCTGCTGTTCACCCCGCTGGCGGCAGCGGCCACCGCGGGCGTCGCAGTCAGCGAGGCCGGGCTGGCCTCAGGCGTGCTCAACACCGCGCGGCAGATCGGCGGTGCGACAGCCGTCAGATAACTGGGACAATCGTGTGGTGAGTCCAAAGAGTCGCGGGCGCCCGCCCGGCCGTGGGCGGAGTAGCAAGGCGAGTCGGCGTTCGGCGTCAGGCCGCAGGCCGATCGGGGGTGTGTCCACGTGGCAGGCCGAGGAGACGACCGACTGCTGGCTCGACGAGCCGCTCCCGGGCGACCGGCGGTCTTGGGCAGTACCCGCTGGGCATGGCACCTATCGAGGGCTCGACCTGGAGCTGCTGAATCCGGACGACGAGGACGAGCGCGGGTTCCTGCTTGAGGCACAGCACCTCGAGATGGCAGGGGCGCTCGAGCGGCATGAAGAGATCACTTCCGCCAGCGGCGAGCCGATGAACCCGAGGCTGCACGTCACGCTGCACGGAGTGGTCGCGAACCAGCTGCTGGCCGACGACCCGCCCGAGACGTGGCAGACAGTTCAGCGGCTGGCCGGGCTCGGCTACGACTGGCACAACGTGATGCACATGATCATGGAACTGGTCAGCGAGGACTTTTACCGGGTCATGGCCGAGAAGCGGCAGTTCGATCGTGCTGATTACATACGGCGGCTCAATGCACTGCCTGGGGACTGGCCGCCGCCGGAGGAACTCGGTCCGCGCTAACGTCAACCCCTAGGTCCGTCCTCGGCACCACCACGCCGGAAGGACGGGTGCTGCCCGAATGTCGGCCCAGTCGCTGCCGTTCCCGGTAGGTCACAGTGCGACCAGGTCGCGTTCGGCGCGCGCGAGAACTGCGGGCTTCAGGTCGCTTGCTGGCACCAGGTCAACCTTGGTGCCGAGGATGGCCTCCAGTTCAGCCTGCACCCGTCCCAGCCCGAGCAGGCCAATGTCCGGCGGCAAGTCAACGAGCAGGTCCACGTCACTGTCGGGCCGGTCCTCGCCGCGAGCCACGCTGCCGAAGACCCGCAGGTTGGTCACGTCATGGGCCGCGGCCGCCGCAACCAGGTCCCGCCGCTTTCGCCTGACCTGCCGCCCCACCGGACCGGACAGCCTGCTCAACTGCGGAGGCTGACGCTGGATATCCACCACGAGGTCGCATCCAGCCGCATCGATCAGCCTGGCCAGGGCCGGGAGCGACGGCTGACGCCGCCCGCCTTCATAAGCGCTGATCACACTCTGCGCGACACCCGCCCTGAAGGCCAGTTCGGCCTGCGACATCCCCGCACCGACCCGAGCCCGCCGCAGCAGGCTCCCGGCCGTTTCGTCTGCGCGATCCATGAAACTAATTATAGCGGATTGTCGATAACCAGACGGGTCCGCTGCTGGTCCCCTTCGCCATCTTCCGCCGTCGCAGCCTCAGCATCGCCAACGCCGTCATGGCCTACGTGATCCCCTTGGGCGTGGCGATGATCCTCGGGTCAGTGGGGGCCAAGACGCTGCTCCCCCGCCTCGGCGTCCGGTCGTTGCGCGGCACCGGGGCTACCGGCGCTGCCACCGAACCCGGCGTCCTGGAGATTTCCAAACCTTTCTTCCGAACGGCCCATGGCTCTCCTCGCCGAGCACTCAATCCTGTTCACCGAGGGTGACCGCAGGTCATGCTTACTGTTTGTTCGCAGGCCGGAGGTCGGGCGTGTCGTCGGGGAACACGCCGGGGGCGATCCCGTTCACCCGGACGCCGGGCGCGAGCTCTACGGCCAGGAGGCGGGTGAGCTGGGTGAAGGCGGCCTTGACGGTTCCGTAGGTGACCATCCCGCGGGCGGCGAGGCGGTCCATTCTCGAGGTGATGCTGACCACCGAGCCGCGGCCGCTGTCGAGCAGGTACGGAGTCGCCTGTCTGGTGAGTTCGAACGGTGCGGCGACGTTGAAGTGGAACGCCTGGTCCAGCGCCTCGGGGGTGGTGTCGAGGTAGCGGGCGGGCATCGCCCCGCCGGCTTTGCTGACCAGGATGTCGAGCCTGCCGTGCTCGGCGACGGCGCGCTCGACGATCTGCGCCGCCCGGGACACGTCGGTGAGGTCGGCGGGGATAACCAGCGCCGTTCGGCCCGATGCCCGGACAGCGGCGGCAACGGCGCCGAGGTCGGTTACGGTCCGGGCCACCAGGACCAGGTCCGCCCCGGCCCGGGCGTAGGCCTGGGCGATGCCCGCCCCGATCCCCCGGCCCGCGCCGGTGACGAGGGCCACGTACCCGTCGAGCCGGAACTCATCGGCGCTTTCACCTGGAGGCGCCGGTTGCGGTGCCTGCGTCATCTGTCCGTCTCCTTTGGGGCATGATGTGTAACAGGGATCATTGTCGTAGGGCCGCCGGCTTTTCCACAGCAGCCGAACCGAGCCAGCCGAGTGCTCAGGACGGGCGACTATGACCTGCCGATGATCGAGTGCCAGCTCCCCAGAACGGGTACCCCACCTCCCTGGCAGAGCTCACGCTCGTGATGGAGTGCTGTAGGAGCTCTTGTACAGGTTGCTGCACTGGGCTGCGTAGGGGTGCTGGTGCCAGATGCAAGACTGGAATGTGACCTGCCCACTGTGGAGGGTTGCCGGAACGGCGATGGTGGTCACCTGATCGGGAAGCGCGGCGACTGGCCCGCCTTCATCCGTCGCGGTGCAATAGTGCCAGTGGCGTTGGATGCTGGCCCATCGGAGCTGGATGCCGGTCCGAGTGCCGTTGGGGTGAGATTCAAGCCAGTCGTAAGCGATCCCTTTGTACGTTCCCTGGATAACGGCAGCGGAGATGCCGTCGAGACTGACCGAAATTACTTGCGTGGCATTGCTGAAGGCGGTCGTGGCGGGAGACCGGAATCCATCCTGAACCATAAGGCCGCAGGCTGGCGAGGGCGTTGCCACGAGGATGCGGACATGTTGCTGATCTGGGGCGAAGTGTACTGGCAGGTTAACGGTGTTGTCGGCTCGCTGGCTCGTGCCCGCGTAGACACCAGCGAGTACACCGAGCATCAGGAGTATCAGGCCTGCAGCCGCGCCGGCCACGAGGCGAACTGGCCAAGAGCCGCCGTTAGGGCGGTCCTGGAGGAGCGGCCTCTGGATAATCGTTGCCGCGCATAACGGGATTTTCCGCGCCTACCGGTTTACTCTGGCTGTATTGTCGCTTGGTCCCGCCGGCCTCCCGGCCGACGCGGCACCGCCGGGAAACCCGGCGCCGGAAATGGGTGGGGATAGACATGCCGGGTAACCAGCTGCCGTCGGTTCAGTACATCGTCCAGCTTATGCTCGAGAATCGTTCGTTTGACCACATGCTGGGATTCCTGTATTCCGGCTCGGGGAATGTCTCCCCGGCGGGCCAGCCGTTCGAGGGCCTGACGGGCAGTGAGTCGAATACCGACGCAAGCGGCAATACGGTGACGGTTTACCAGATCGATCCCACGACTGCGGGGGCCTATTTCATGCCGGGCGCTGATCCCGGTGAGGGATACGCGAACACCAACGCGCAGCTGTTCGGCACCGGTAACCCGCCGAGCCCGCCGGCGGCGGTCAATACCGGTTTCGTCACCAACTATGCCGACGCGATCAGCTACGACCAGCGCTCGAACCGCAGCGTGCCGGCCGGCACGACCGCCTCGCAGATTATGGGGATGTTCACCCCGGCGGGGCTGCCGGTGCTGTCCGGGCTGGCAGCCGGCTTTGCGGTCTGCGACTACTGGTACAGCTCGGTGCCCACCATGACCTTCCCGAACCGGGCCTTCGCCTGCGCCGCGACAAGCCAGGGGCACATGAACGACGGCTCAGCGTCCTACACCGTGCAGAGCATCTTCGGCCTGATGACCGCGCATAACCTGAGCTGGAAGATCTACGGCTATGACGACGAGCCGCTGACCCGCAAGAACTTCCCCGATACCACGAGTGCACCCGAGTCCTGCTTCGGGAAGTTTGCCGACTTCCAGTCCGACGCGGCGGCAGGCACGCTGCCTCAGTACTCATTCCTCGAGCCGAGCTGGGGATCGACGGGAAACAGCCAGCACCCCAACTACGACGTCTCGCTCGGCGAGCAGCTCATCCAGGCGGTCTACAACGCCGTCCGCGGCGGTCCAGGCTGGGCCCAGACGCTGCTGTTCATCACCTATGACGAGCATGGCGGCCTGTACGACCATGTGCCGCCGCCGTCGGGCGCGACCCCGCCGGACGCGACACCCGGCGAATTCGGTTTTGACTTCACCCGCTTCGGGGTCCGGGTCCCGGCCGTCCTGGTGTCGCCCTTGATCCCGGCCGGCACGGTGTTCCGGGTGCCCGGCCGGGTCGACGCCGCTGGACCATACGTCGGTTCTCAAGACGATCGAGACCCGCTGGGGCCTTCCGGCGCTGACCGCCAGGGACGCCGCAGCGCCCGACGTGGGTGATGCGCTCAGCCTGGCTACCCCCCGGACCGATGATCCGCTGGCCGGGGTGACCGCGCCGACTTCCACCGGAGCCAACCCGGCGGCGGCCGAGGTGTCGCACATCCAGATGGTGAACGCCCAGCTCACCTCCCAGCTGCCCGTCCCGCTGAGCGAGCTGCATTCCGCGCCGCTGCTAGAAGTCCAGCGGACACCGTCGGACTTCGACCACTACGTCGCCGCCCGCACCGCCACCTGGAAGGCAGCCAAAGCCCAGGGCCACGCTCCGCCCGGCTAAGCGGCGGACCAGCAGGCGGGAAGATCGTTCGGGCCGTATGCGCTCAGCGAGGCAACGAGACCGTTCCGGGCTCCAGGTAGACCGTAAATTCCCGTGCGGCAGGGCGGTAGGAACACGTTCCTACCGCGAGCTATCATGACAGCATGACCGTAAGGAAGCTGTCGATCTCAGTCCCTCCCGAGGTCGAGGAAACGATCAAGGCCGCCGCAGCCGAAGAAGGCAAGCCGGTGTCCGCATGGCTGGCCGAGGCCGCCACCGAGAAAGCCCGCGCCGCCGCCCGGCACGCTGCCGGCCGTGCCGCCGCCCGTGAGCTGGTGGCGGAATACGAGAGCGAGCACGGCCCGCTCCCCGCAGCATCCCGCCAGCGCGCCCGCCAGTTCCTGGTCGAGACCGGGCTGATCGACGACGAGCCGCAGCGGGCCGCCGGGTAATGCCAGCCATCGTCTACGACACGGGCGCGCTGCTCGCCGCCGAACGGCGCAACCCGGACTTCCTCGCCCTGCACGATGAACTGACCAGTGCGCGCATCCGGCCGCTCGTCCCGGTCGTCGTCCTGGCTCAGGCCTGGCGCGGCGGTCCCCAGCACCAGATCTCCCGGGTACTCAAGGCCTGCGACATCCTCCCCGACGACCAGCGCACCGGGCGCGCCGCTGGCGTCGCCTGCGCCGCCTCCGGGACCGCCGACGTCGTCGACGCGATCGTCATCGTGACCGCCGTCCGCCACCAGGCCCCGGTCGTCACCAGCGACCCCGGCGACCTGACCCGCATCGCCGACTCGATCGGCGTCAAGATCCGCCTGTTCCCAACCTGACCGGCAGCAGCCCGACTGGGCACGCCGCTGGTTACGTGCCTGAGATATCTCCCGGTTGTGGCCCGTTCGAGAAATAACCTATTTATACCGAACGGACCTTGGTACATGCCCTAAGCCTGGTGCGACGTCGTGCTTCGTATGGCGAGCCCAGGACACCCCGGCCCGGCAAGCGCGCCGTGGCCCCGACTCGCGAAAGTCGTGCCACCCCAGCATGCCAGACGAAACGAGTGGCGACGATGCCCTGCGCGCGTCGCTGCGGGAGGTCGGGCGCGCGGACGGCATTAGCGCCGTTCGGCGGCTGTCCGGCGGGGTCATCGCTGACGCCTGGCTGATCACCTGGGCCGACGGCATGTCCGCGGTCGGCAAGATCGTCAACGGCGCGGCCCCTGACCTGTTCCGGACTGAGGCCGACGGGCTCGCCGCGCTGCGCAGGTCGTAGCCGGTGAGACCGGGCGACTGCTCACCGCTCGCCGGGATCGCCTGAATTCGCTGCGGTCCAGCCCACCTCAAGGTCGGCCTTGACGACGGTTCCGGGGGCACGGACAAGCAGCCGGCCAAGATCTGCCATGGCCTCGGTGGCTGCATGGATCGGCGCGGCGGTCCAGGTGCCCGCGCCGGCGACCTCGTCTCCGCTATGGAGCGCACTCCCGGCCACGCAGGTAGTCGGCCGGGCCCAGCCCGAGGCCCTGCACCCGCGCGGCCGCGAGCCTGCGGCAGACCTCGCCACCGTAGGTCCCGGGCAGGTCCCGGTCCAGCACCACGACGTCGTAGCGGGTGACGGCCGCTGGACTGGATGTCGTTCTGTGTCCACGCAGGTCAGCTCACCGGGTTCGTCAGCCCCAACGGCACAAGCAAGACGAACCCCGGAAAATGGAATTTCTTTCCGGCCTGTGGAAGCGCAGGTTAGTCCTGCAAATTTAGGAACTCATCCACAGTCAGTCGGCAGTCACGCACGATCCCGCGCAGTGTGCCGACCCGCACCTCCTGGTGAACAGGAGCCGGGTGGCCGGCGTAAGGTCGCGGCTCGCAGCCCCGACCCGGCTAGGGGTGGGGGCGGGCTGCTCGTCCACAGCCGGTGCGGCGGGATCGTCCAACGGCGTCACGACCAATGGCGGCCCGAGCTGCACGAGTCCGCTGGGACCCGGCGGCGAGGCGGTGACGGACAGCTTCTATTTCTTGCACCAGCCGCTGGCCGGCAACGACACCATCACGGTCCGCGTGACCTCGATGAACGGCTCGTCCGCGCCCTGGTCCAAGGCCGGCATCATCGTCAAGGCGAGCCTGACGCAGGGTTCCGCGCTGGTGGGACCGTATTCAGCACCGCCGAGTACCGACGTGGACTGATCCGCGTCACGCTGACCGCGAGCCCACGGCGAGGCCCGGTCCCGGCGGCGAAGACCGTCGTCCTCGCCGCGGTCACCTTCGTGGTGGGGCTGCCCGCCGCCTACGTCGCACTGCGGCTGGGTGAGTGGCGGCTGCGTTCGGGCGGCGTGTTCGTCGACCCGGTGTCCGCGCTCACGCAGGTGCGGATGATCGCCGGCACCGCGGCGCCGCCGCGGTCACCGCCGTCTTCGTGGTGATCGTCCTGCCGTATTTCTTCGCCAGCCGCTGGCGGTGCTACCGGTCACCGCCGGCGACTGGCTGCTGCGGATCACCCCGGCCGCCGCCTTCGCCATCCAGCAGGCATATCCGCGATACCCGCAGGTCCTCGCCAGCTACACATCGCAGAACGACTATTTCCTGCTGGCGCCGCGGGCCGGGTTCGCGGTGCTGTGCGCCTGGGCCGCGCTGGCCCTGGGCGCGGCCACCTACCTGCTCCGCCGGAGGGACGCATGACGCAGGCCGTCACGCTCACCGCGATGCCCCGCCGGAGCACCGTCCTGGCCGCCAAGGCAGCCATCCTCACCGGCCTGGTCCTGGCCGCCGGAACCATCGCCGTCGGCGCATCCCTGCTGGCCGGGCGGCTCATCCTGCCCGGCCACGGCATCGGCCCGGCCACGGCTACCCAGCGCTGTCCCTGGCCGACGGACCGGTGCTGCGCGCCGCGGCCGGCTAAGTCCTCTACCTCGCCCTGATCGCCCTGCTCACCCTCGGCGTCGCTACCGCCGTACGAGACTCCGCGACCGCCATCGGGGTTGTGCTAAGGACTGCTCTACCTGTTCCCGATCGTGGCTGCTGTCCTGGGTGGCTCCGGCCTGGCCCGGCACATCCAGCAGATCGCGCCGATGACGGCGGGGCTGGCCATCCAGGCGACTAGCGGCCTGAACAGCCTCCCCATCAGCCCTTGGCAGGTCCCGGCGTCCTCGCGGCCTGGGCCGCCACGGCACTTCTGGTCGGCGGCCTGCTGCTCCGCCGCCGCGACGCATGAACGAAAACCGGAACCGTCCCGCCGACGGCATCCAAGCCGAGCCTTCGCCTCGCAGGCATCCCACAGCATTGACGTCCTCCCCGGCCTGAAGGCGCGGGGATTCCTGCCGTGCCGCTCACGCGG
>OCTA010002416.1_pt1 | contig 17020 bp, 9 predicted proteins | sample 1538991 | NCBI WGS metagenome assembly OCTA01 (sample SAMEA3539302, study PRJEB22396) | soil metagenome | biome: tundra; feature: field; material: soil | place: USA | collected 2010-05 | depth 0.15 m | reverse complement strand
TAAATTATTTATAAATTAGATAAAAATATTTTGAATTTATGGAAGGTGAAATTAAAGGTCCGGTTACAATTTTAATCGTTGAGGACGAGAAAATTGTAGCAATGGACATTGCCGGGGGTCTCAAATCTGCTGGATACCTGGTTTCGGGAATTGTTTCAAGTGGAAAGGAAGCAATAGATTTGGTGGAAAAGAACCCTCCTGACTTGATCTTGATGGATATCAGAATAAAAGGGGATATAGATGGAATACAAACAGCAGAGATTATACAAAGCCGCCATGATATTCCGATTGTTTATCTAACAGCATTTGCAGATGAAAACACCTTGTCAAGAGCTAGAATTACTGCACCGTATGGATATATTATAAAACCTTTTGATAAAAAGACAGCCCACACTATGATCGAGATATCTCTATACAAGAATAATATGGAAAAGACAATAAAGGAAAACGAAAGGTGGCTTTCTAAAATCCTGCAGTATTCGGGTGACGCAATGATGGCTGCAGATGCTAATGGAAAAATAAAGTTAATGAATAAAGTAGCTGAAATTGAAACGGGTTGGAAATCAGAAGAAGTTACTGGAAGGGATATTAATGAGATACTGAAATTATCAGATGAAATTACAAAAGAACAAATTAATGCTCCTATTACACGTCTTTTTAATGATGATCATGAACAGGACATAACGAAGACAGCTATTCTTATCGATAAGTATGCGAAGGAAAAATTAATTGCCGGAACGGCTTCATGGATAAAAGATGATAAAAATATTACAACGGGAATAGTCGTCTTCTTCCGGGATATTACTAAACAGCGCAATGTGGAAAAAGAAAGGGAAAGATTATTCAAAAAAGTCAGTCTTGCACAGGAAAGATTAAAAGTTGTATCTAAAAGATTATTGGAAGTGCAGGAATCTGAAAGGAGGCATATAGCAAGGGAGCTTCATGATGAAATCGGACAGATACTGACAGCCATTAAAATAAATATTCAAACTGCTTTCAAATTGGCCGGGGCTGAAAAAATAGAAACTCATCTTAATGAGGGTGTTGAACTTATTGAAGAAGCATTGTTCCAGGTTAGAAAATTATCAATAGATCTAAGACCATCAATGTTGGATGATTTGGGTCTGATTCCTGCACTTCGATGGTATGTTGACCGGCAATCAGTGAGGGCAGGAATTTCAGCCAAAGTTATTGTAGATGAGACTATCATGCGTTTGCCGAATGAGATAGAAATAACATGTTTCCGGGTTGCCCAGGAAGCACTTACAAATATTATCAAACATTCGCAGGCAACTCATGTTGATATAATGCTGTATTATGAAGATGGCGACCTTCATCTAAAAATAGTAGATGACGGTGTTGGATTTAATTTCTTTGCTGCCGTTCAAAGAAGTCTTAAAGGTGAAAGTATGGGGATTTTGGGTATGCAGGAACGAGTTGAACTTATTGGGGGGAAAATAAAAATAAATTCGAAAGCTGGAAACGGTACAACAGTGCATACAATATTCCCCGGAGACGTTATTAATTTAAAGTAAACAAAATTGGATTTTTATGAAACCTATAAAAGTAATTCTTGTTGACGACCATTCATTGGTAAGAGCTGGTATCCGCTCCTTAATTCAGAATATTTCAGGTGTAGAAGTTATTGCTGAAGCAAACAATGGGAGGGATGCAATCAGGTTAATAGATGAATTGGTACCTGATCTTGTGCTTTTAGATATAGCTATGCCTGAATTGAACGGACTTGAGGTAATTTCAAGAATCTCAAAAGATAACACTGTTACTAAAATTATAATTTTATCTATGCATACAAATGAGGAATATGTAGTCCAGGCATTAAAATCAGGAGCGGCAGGATATCTGCTTAAAGATTCTGCCCCTAATGAGCTGGAGATAGCAGTAAATGCAGTGATGAGGGGTGAAACTTATTTAAGTCCCGCAATCAGTAAACATGTTGTAGATAATTATTTAAGAAGAATATCTGATGTATCTGCAGAAAAAGAAAAAGGACCGGATATATTCAAACAGCTGACGTCAAGACAAAGAGAAATACTTCAGCTGATTGCCGAGGGAAACTCAACAAAGGAAATTGCAAATAAATTGAATGTGAGTATAAAAACAGTCGAAACTCACAGAATGCAATTAATGGATAGAATCGGAATACATGATGTAGCAGGGCTGGTAAGGTATGCAATAAGAATGGGGATTATTACTGTTAAAATGCCGGATAATTAATATAGTTTTATAAAACTGTTAAACTGGCAACTCAGCACTGCGTCTATTTTTTGTGGTTTACTGTGCTTCTTTTTCGCCAAAATACAGTTGTGAAATAACTGGAACAACCTCACTGAGAATATCTTTTAGTAAGAGAATTCTTAATAATTATTAACAGTATCACTTACACAGTTCCCCAATAATTCATTTATCTTGACATACTAATTTAGATTTTGACTGATCAAAGATTAAATTTAAGAAATGACAGAAGTATTTTTATTAACTGATGGGTGGAGTGATATTCAGGGGAAAAATATTCTTACATTTTGGGGCATATCAAATGACAAAGGTCCTGTCGAAATCCGGATTTCTAATTCACCCCCCCTTTTTTTTGTATTAAGAGATGCTGAAATCACAGGGCTTAGCATTCCATATAGACGAAAAAATGTTATTCTTAAAAATTTCAATTCTGAGCCTGTTGATGCTCTGTATTTCAACACGCAGAGGGATCTACTTCTTGGGGCAGAATATTTGCGTAAATTAAAAATTCCGGTTTACGAATCTGATATTGATCCTGCAAGACGTTATTTAATGGAACGATACATTTATGCTCAAGCCTCTTTAAGCGGTAATGAAAAGAAGGAGGAACAATCAAGTCTATTTATAAATCCTATAATAAAACCTGTGGTAGTTGAGCCGGAATTTCGGGTCCTTTCTTTGGATATTGAAACAGGTAAGGATAATACTCTTTATTCAATCGCATGTCATCTTTGGGGAAATATTCCTGAAAAAAAGATTGTCTTTATGAGAGGGAAAGGGGAAACTATTGATAAAGTAGAAACGAAGATAATTTTCAATAATTCTGAGGAGTTACTTATTAATGTATTTCTTAAATGGTTCAGGCAGAATGATCCGGATATAATTATAGGGTGGCATGTAATAGGATTCGATCTGATGTTTCTTGAAAAGAGGTGCAAGAATCTGAATATCAATTTTGATATTTCAAGAAAAGGGAATACGATATTAAGGCATAAAGCGCGTGGAGGTTATTATGCAAGCATTCCAGGCAGAGTTGTGCTTGATGGACCAATAAGCTTACGAACAGCATTTTATTCTTTTGAAGATTATACACTTGAAACAGTTGCACAGCAACTCCTGGGAACCGGTAAAACGATATCTGCCGAAAGAGGTAAGGTTGAAGAAATAAACAGATTGTTTAATGAAAATAAATATCAGCTTGCTGAATATAATCTGAACGATACAGTACTTGTATCTGAAATATTTAAGAAGACAGGAATTATTAAACAGGATGTAAAAAGAGCTCAGTTATCGGGATTAATGATGGACAGATTGGGGATGATGACAGCAGCATTTGATCATTTTTATCTTCCTAAACTCCATAGGGAAGGGTTTGTGGCATTTGATGTTAAAGATGTTGAACCGGTCGGACAGGCAGCCGGTGGGTACGTAATTGAACCTGTTCCCGGTATTTATGATAACGTGGCTGTTCTTGATTTTAAGAGTCTGTATCCGAGCATAATATTGACTTTTAAAATAGATCCGTTGTCACGGATGTATAATAATATTGAGGCAATTAGTACTCCACAGGGATACAAATTTTCCTCTATAAAACATTATTTACCGGAATTGATATCCAAACTAATCGAACAGCGGAATACAGCAAAGAAAAATAACGATAGATATCTTTCGCAAGCTATCAAAATATTAATGAACAGTTTCTATGGAGTAATGGGATCTTTTGGATGCAGGTTTTATCATCCGGATCTACCAAATGCTATCACAAGCACAGGTAAATGGTTATTATTGGGGAGCAAGGATTATTTAGAACAGAAAGGATACAAGGTACTTTATGGCGACACCGATTCATTGTTTGTAAAAATAAAAGAGACGGAAGTGGCGTATGCTGATTATTACGGAAATGAAATTGCAAAGGATCTTAATGAATATTGGAAAAGAGAATTAAAGGGAAATTTCAATGTAGAGTCATATCTTGAATTAGAGTACGAGAAATTTTACAAGAAATTTGTTTTGACGCAATCGAGGGGGAGTGAGTCAGGCGCCAAGAAAAGGTATGCCGGTTTAATTGCAGATAAAGAGAGCAGTAAAATTGAGTTTGTGGGGATGGAGTCGGTAAGATCTGACTGGACGAAGCTTGCAAAGGATTTTCAGGCTGAGTTATATGACAGGATATTGAATAATAAAGAAATTGACAACTGGATAAATGATTTGGTTATTTCTTTAAAGCAGGGACATTTTGACAACAAACTTGTTTACCGAAAAAGATTAAGAAAAGATATTGATGAATATGTAAAAAATATTCCTCCACAGGTTAAAGCAGCAAGGATGCTTGATGATAAGAGCAATTCTGTAAAATACGTTATCACAAAAAAAGGTCCTATACCTATTGCGCTGAATCCGACAGACATTGATTATGACCATTATATTGAGAAACAGCTAAAGCCAATTGCTGATTCAATTCTTTATTTACTAGGGACTTCATTCAATTCTATAGTATCTTCACAACAAATGAATATGTTTTAAAAATAGTGTCAACTGATTACAGATGATTAGGGAAATGAGGCGGAGTAACAATTATGCTTCTTTGTTATGTTATTGTGTCTTCTTTCTTACCGGTTTTAGATAGGTGGGTTAGTTCTGCGTTAGTTCTGAGTTAGTTGTTTGTTAGTGAGAAGGAAATTTCCTGAGTGAAGAAAACTTCTGGAGAGCAGGACCGGAGCAGAATTGGAAGAACTTAAAAGGATGTTTCGGAAGTGAAGGAACACCCTCTATTAATTACTGTCAAAAACCTTGTTTTTTGCCATTTAGGGGAAAAATGGCAAAAAAAGTCTTGTACGTAGGTTGTCATTTTAAACTTTCAGAGTTTTTTGAGTGGAAATGGCAAAAAAGAGCAAAACCGACAGTAAATAGTAGAGAGGAACTTTTTTAAAGATCTTGTTGAAGAGTTAAATTTATCCGATTGTGCATGAGGAAATAGATTTTAAATATATTTCAAAGGAAGTATTTTATTTACTTTATATTTTGATTTAATTGTAATTAATTTATCCGATAATATTGTAGTAACAAAATAGTGGCAATAAATGAAGGCAAAAACTCTAACTAGGAGAAATCCGAAATCATTTATCCTCGATACGAATGTTATTTTACATGATGCATCATGTATTCATCAATTTCAAGAAAATGATGTAGTTATACCTTTAACTGTGATTGAAGAGCTAGATCATTTTAAAAGGGGTAACCAGATAATCAACTTGAATGCAAGGGAGTTTGCAAGAACACTTGATTCAATGACAGGACAAGCCCTTTTTAACAATGGTGTTTCAATGGGAAAAAACAGAGGGAAGGTCCGTATTGCTATAACAAAAGGGATAAGTTCAGAAATTAGGGATGTATTTAAAGAAGATACTCCTGATCACCGGATATTAACAGCAGCCTTTGAGTGGAGTAAGAAGTACAAGAATACTACTGTAATTCTTGTTTCTAAAGATGTTAATTTACGAATGAAGGCGAAAGCGATTGGTATACTTGCAGAGGATTATACAACAGACAGAATAAGAAATGTTGAAGAGTTATACAGCGGAAAAGAAATTGTAGAAGGGTTTGATGATAATACAATAGTTCGACTTTTCCAGCCTCCATATGAAATCCCGGTAAAGCAGATAATTAAGAAGCTACCCGGGGAATTGATATCAAACAAATATTATATTTTCCGTAATGAGAACCGGTCAGTACTTGCATGTATTGATCAGAATAAAGAGTTAATAAAAAAGATAGATAAAAATGTTATATATGGTATTAAACCAAGAAATGCGGAACAAACATTTGCAGTAGATGCACTTACAAATCCTAATATTCCACTTGTTACTTTAACGGGTAAAGCTGGAACAGGTAAAACGCTTTTGGCTCTAGCAAGTGCACTTCATGTTAGAAAAAACTACCGGCAATTATATATTGCACGACCTATTGTTCCTTTAAGTAACAAAGATATTGGGTTTTTACCGGGTGATGTTCAGAGTAAAATAGAACCTTATATGCAGCCATTGTGGGATAATCTGAGAGTGATCCAGGATCAGTTCCCCGAAAATGACAAGCAGTCGCAGCAGATAACATCGATGATAAAAGAACAGAAAATAGTAATAGAACCATTATCTTTTATAAGGGGAAGGAGTCTTCAACGTATTTTCTTTATTGTTGATGAAGCTCAGAATCTGACACCACATGAAATTAAGACAATAATTACAAGGGCTGGTTCAGGAGCCAAGGTAGTATTTACAGGAGATATTTATCAGATAGATCATCCATATCTTGATTCCCAGTCAAATGGATTGTCATACCTTATAGATCATTTTATGGGGCAAAAGTTATATGCTCATATAAATCTGGAGAAGGGAGAGAGATCAGAACTAGCTGAGTTAGCAAGTAATCTACTTTAAAAGATTATTTCATGTGCAGACGGTTATATTTTGAAATAATTACATTTTAGTATAAGGCAATTTCAGTTTTGTTTCTTTTGCTTTTTCTGCACTCTTTGGTAAATTAAACATTCATTTTTGAGCAATTATGATGAAAAAAAGCCTTCTTATCATTTCAATATTTATATTGTCGTTTGAGGGATTCTCACAGACGCAGCAATTTTTTGATTCACCATTTGGAGGAGGGGGCGGATTTACTCCCGGATGGACATTTGCAAAAGTAAATGATTTGAATAATATGCTTTCTCAGGCAAAAATGCCGCAGGTTTCGAGTTCCGGAATTTTTACCACGGGAGGGAGCGGATTTATATATATCGGTTTTATTCCTAATTTAAGAATTGGCGGAATGGGTTATGGAGGTTCAACTTCGAGCAAATCCAATTCAAGTATCAATTATAACGAGGAAACTAAATATTCAGTAGGGGGGGGAGGATTAACAATTGAATATACACTTCCTTTTATTAAGTCTTTCGGTATTTCCCTTGGGGCAACAATAGGAGGTGGGGGAATAAGCATTGAATTATATAAAAATAATAGTAATAATAGTTGGAATGGGATTTTAAATGAATTTGAAGGGGGGGGGGTGTCAAATTCGAATATTAACTCACATAGAACATTAAACAATAATTATTGGTTAATTGTGCCTACAATAAATGTTGATATACCATTTTATAGATTTTTATGTTTTAGGGTTGGTGCAGGGTATAATATTACTTTAGGTGAGAAATGGAAGATTGACAATGATCTTGATATTACCGGAGTACCATCAACTTTTAATGGTAAAAATTTCTTTATTCAAACTGGGATCTATATAGGTTTCTTTTCTTTTTAATTACAGGATATTAATGAAGAATATTTTAGTTACTGGAGGTGCCGGATTTATTGGAAGCAATTATATTAATCACATTCTTACCGAAAGAGATGATTATAATATCATTAACCTTGATAATCTTACATATGCTGGTAACCTGGAAAACCTTAAACCATCAGAGAATAAAAAAAACTATACTTTCATTAAAGGTAATATTACCAACTCCGAGCTTGTCAATTATATATTAAATAAGTATAAGATAAAATATGTTATTAATTTTGCTGCTGAATCGCACGTAGATAGAAGTATTTTAGGATCGGAAATTTTCTACAGAACCAATGTTATTGGCACAAATGTTCTTTTAGAGATTTCCAGAAGAAATGAAATAGAGAAATTTGTCCAAATATCAACTGATGAGGTTTATGGAAGTCTAGGAAGGGAAGGATTATTTACTGAAAATACTCCGATTTCTCCAAACAGTCCCTACTCATCAAGTAAGGCAGCTGCGGATATGATGGTGCTTGCATTTTATCACACTTACAAAATGCCGGTGGTGGTAACCAGGTGTTCGAATAATTATGGTCCTCTGCAGTTCCCGGAAAAACTTATTCCTTTGATGATCATAAATGCATTAAATAATAAAAAACTTCCTGTTTATGGTGACGGAATGTATGTTAGGGATTGGATTTATGTTATTGAACATAATAAGGCAATTGATTTGGTATTTGATAAAGGGAGGATAGGAGAAGTATATAATATCGGTGCAAGTAATGAAATGCCAAACATTAAAATTATTAAACTTATTTTAGAATATTTGAAAAAATCAGAAGATTTAATTCAGTACGTAAAAGACCGGCCTGGTCATGATAGAAGGTATGCAATAGACTCATCAAAAATTCAAGATGAATTAGCTTGGAAGCCATGTTACTCTTTTGAAACTGCAATAATAGAAACAATTGAATGGTATATTGAAAACAAAAACTGGTGGGGAAGGATTATTTCGGGTGAATATCAGAATTATTATAAATTACAATATAAAATGTAAATAGGAATTAAGGATTTAGAATGAAAAAGCACTCAATACTATTATTTATTTTTTTATGTGCGACAGTCAATGCACAATTCGATAATAACAAAAACGAAAGCTATCTTACAGGAGCTAATTTAATTAGTGTAACAGTTGGGGGGAAATTTATAACAACAGGAACATTTCCAGCCTCTAGCACTGAAAGAGTTGACCAGTTTATCACACGAATGTTCAATCAAGGGAAAGAAAAGTTATTGGCCACGGCCACAAATATTTCTTGGTTATTACCCCAGATAAAAAAGGAGATTGCTGACTATTCTTTTCGAGATATTAAGTTAAAAAGAATTGATGGCAAAGAAATAATTTTAGATCTTGAAAAGTTTCGGCTAAACGGAGATTTTGTAAATAACCCCTATCTAAAGAATGATGATATCCTAATCTTTCCTCCTGCGGATTTGGAAAGGAATTTTTTCTCTGTATTTGGTGCAGTAAATAACCCCGGAAAATTTCATTTTGTTGATGGTGACAAACTTAAGGATGCTATTGAATTTGCAGGCGGAATAAATAAAGCATATGAAAATGTAACCAACGCAGATATCAACAGATTAAGTTATGATGGTAGAGAGCAGAAGGTTATATCGGTTGATATAAACAGTGATTTTTCTTTGCAAAGAGGTGATCGAATTGTCATAGTCGCAAATGAGACAATGAAGAAGGATTTTTCAATAATGATCTTTGGAGAAGTAAATGCTCCTGGTGTCATACCGATAACAAAAGACAAAACTACTTTGTATGAGGTAATTAATAAAGCCGGGGGTTTGACAAAAGAAGCATCACTAAAACATGCAAAATTATTTACTGGAAATAGTGTTTATTCAATTATGGAGAAACAGTTTATTTCTAATGTTAAAGATTACCCGGTGAGGCCGGACTTTGATTTGAACAGCAACTATTTTAAAATTGAGCAACTAATGATGTCAAGAATGTCAAATATTGTTCCGGAAGACACCGCGTATTTTTATGCTGAGAATCAATTGAGAGTTTTAATGGAAGGCTCTACACTGGATTTTACTAAATTAAGTAATCCGAATTCAGAGGTATCAAAGTATTTTGTAAAAGATAATGATATAGTTATTATACCATCTAAGGATAGCTCAGTTTATGTTTTTGGACAAGTACTATCACCTGGGCATATCACGTATATACCCGGGAAGGATTTTAAATACTATATTGAAAAAGCAAATGGTTATGGTGATTTTGCAGAAAAAAGTGATGTGATGATAATTAAAGGAGTTACAAATAGCTGGATAGAAGCTGTTGATAATATTGTTATTGATGAGGGCGACTATATTTATATTCCCCGAAAGACAATGAGGTCTTATAACTCATATATAAATATAGTAGGTACTTATCTTGGAATAGTAGGCAGTGCGGCAACAATTATTCTACTTCTTTTACAGTTCAAGAAATAAGAATAAATAATAAATGTATTATTTGTGCATTAGTCAAAATTTCGTTATTTTATTACTCTGATTTTGAAATTATTTGTTCTGTTTTTATCGTCAACCGGGGAAAAAACTCCAAGTAATATAGTTTAATACTTGACAAATAGATAAAATCATATATATTTGAAAGTCTGTTTTCGATTTAATAAAACAGAAAATATAATTTGAAATTCTGCAAAATACTCTTGACATTCGGTTCAAGAGGAAGTAAATTTGAAGCCCTTCTAAAAGGAAGGATTCAAACAAAAAAATTTATTGTTCTTTGATAAAGTGAGTGCATTTGACCAGTCAATTGTTAAATGGTTTCAACTATAAAGCGTCTAACGCCAAGATTACAAAATCATTAAACTCTACAACGGAGAGTTTGATCCTGGCTCAGGACGAACGCTGGCGGCGTGCTTAACACATGCAAGTCTACGAGAAAGTGGTAGCAATACTATTAGTAAAGTGGCGCACGGGTGAGTAACACGTAAGCAATCTACCCTTAGATCTGGAATAACTCCGCGAAAGCGGGACTAATACCGGATGATGCAGCGGCATCATATGATGATGTTGTTAAAGTCTATATGACGTCTAGGGACGAGCTTGCGTCTGATTAGCTAGTTGGTGAGGTAACGGCCCACCAAGGCTACGATCAGTAGCTGGTCTGAGAGGATGATCAGCCACACTGGAACTGAGACACGGTCCAGACTCCTACGGGAGGCAGCAGTGAGGAATATTGGGCAATGCCCGCAAGGGTGACCCAGCAACGCCGCGTGAAGGATGAAAGCCGTAAGGTTGTAAACTTCTGTTAGAGGGGACGAATAGCTTCGATCAAATCGAAGTTTGACGGTACCCTCAGAGAAAGCCCCGGCTAACTACGTGCCAGCAGCCGCGGTAATACGTAGGGGGCAAGCGTTGTCCGGATTTACTGGGTGTAAAGGGCGCGTAGGCGGCTATATAAGTCAGTGGTGAAATCCTGCGGCTTAACTGCAGAACTGCCATTGATACTGTATAGCTTGAGTGCGGAAGAGAGAGACGGAATTCCAGGTGTAGTGGTGAAATACGTAGATATCTGGAAGAACACCAGTTGCGAAGGCGGTCTCTTGGTCCGTTACTGACGCTGAGGCGCGAAAGCGTGGGTAGCAAACAGGATTAGATACCCTGGTAGTCCACGCTGTAAACGATGAATACTAGGTATTGGGCCGCAAGGTTCAGTGCCGCAGCTAACGCATTAAGTATTCCACCTGGGGAGTACGATCGCAAGGTTGAAACTCAAAGGAATTGACGGGGGCCCGCACAAGCAGTGGAGCATGTGGTTCAATTCGATGCAACGCGAAGAACCTTACCCGGATTTGAAAGGCCAGCGACAACCGATGAAAGTCGGTCTTGTAGCAATACACGCTGGTACAGGTGCTGCATGGCTGTCGTCAGCTCGTGCCGTGAGGTGTTGGGTTAAGTCCCGCAACGAGCGCAACCCCTACCATTAGTTGCCATCAGGTAATGCTGAGCACTCTAATGGGACTGCCTACGCAAGTAGTGAGGAAGGTGGGGATGACGTCAAGTCCGCATGGCCCTTACGCCTAGGGCTACACACGTGCTACAATGGGTGCTACAACGGGTTGCTAAGCCGCAAGGTGGAGCCAATCCCTTAAAGGCACCCCCAGTTCGGATTGGAGTCTGCAACTCGACTCCATGAAGTTGGAATTGCTAGTAATCGCGGATCAGCACGCCGCGGTGAATACGTTCCCGGGCCTTGTACACACCGCCCGTCAAGCCATGGAAGCCGGGGGTACCCGAAGCCAGTGTCCTAACCGTAAGGAGGGAGCTGTCTAAGGTAAAACCGGTGACTGGGGCTAAGTCGTAACAAGGTAGCCGTACCGGAAGGTGCGGCTGGATCACCTCCTTTCTAAGAGTAATCTAAAACCTTTAACACGACTGGTTAACACTCACTTATCATTTTTTTTATTCATGTTCTGGTATTATAGTTCTTATTTTATTGTAGCTCAGGCCAAGTAAAAAATACTTGATGTCTAAGAAACTGGGCCTGTAGCTCAGATGGTTAGAGCGCACGCCTGATAAGCGTGAGGTCAGTAGTTCAACTCTACTCAGGCCCACTCCTAGGGTTGTGTGTTTCTTTTCATAAGGTGACCATTAGCCCAATAACCCCAAGAGGTTTTTGGGGCTATAGCTCAATTTGGCAGAGCGCCGCCCTTGCAAGGCGGAGGTTATCGGTTCGATTCCGATTAGCTCCACAAATAATTGTTCTTTGAAAGATTGAAAGAGTAAAAACTTAAATATTAAAAATTTTAAGTTTACTGAGCCATAAAAAATATAATAGATCGAGCACATTTTAGAATTGTGTATTAAAATTTTGGTTAAGTTACTAAGAGCATACGGTGGATGCCTTGGTACGAGAAGTCGATGAAGGACGCGATTACCCGCGATATGCCTCGGATAGGTGGAAATAACCTAAGACCCGGGGATCTCCGAATGGGGCAACCCTCCTCGAGTAATGTTGAGGAATCTGCATCTGAATTCATAGGGTGCATGAAGACAACCCAGGGAACTGAAACATCTAAGTACCTGGTGGAATAGAAAACAATAGTGATTTCCTTAGTAGTGGCGAGCGAAAAGGAATCAGTCTAAACCGTGTAACATGTTAAAGGCTGTGACCGTTGTGTTACCGGTGTTGCGGGGCGTATTCTGGCAGAATTACAGCTAAGCCGGAGAGTAAAAAACTATATTATTAACTGAATATTCTGGAAAGTTCAACCATAGAAGGTGATAGTCCTGTAAGTAAAAATAATATAACTCTCTTGAAAACGTTCCCAAGTACCACGAAGTAAGTGAAATTTTGTGGGAATCCGGGAGAACCATCTCCTAAGACTAAATACTCTCTCGTAACCGATAGTGAATCAGTACCGTGAGGGAAAGGTGAAAAGCACTCCTAATAGGAGGGTGAAATAGTACCTGAAACCGTATGCTTACAAGCAGTTGGAGTCTTAATTTATTAGGATGACAGCGTGCCTTCTGGATAATGAGCCAACGAGTTACTCGTATGTTGCAAGGTTAAATTCTTAAAGAATGAAGCCGTAGCGAAAGCAAGTCCTAATCGGGCGATTAAGTAGCATGCGGTAGACGCGAAACCGTGTGATCTACCCTTGTCCAGGATGAAGTGAGGGTAAAACCTCATGGAGGTCCGAACCAGTGCGGGTTGAAAACTGCTTGGATGAGGTGAGGGTAGGGGTGAAAGGCCAACCAAACTCGGAAATAGCTCGTATTCCTCGAAATAGCTTTAGGGCTAGCCTCGAGTAAAAGTTTAGCGGAGGTAGAGCACTGATTGAGCTAGGGCCGTCACAACGGTACCAAACCCAGACAAACTCCGAATTCCGTATAAATGTTTCTCGGGAGTCAGGCAGTGGGGGATAAGCTTCATTGCCAAAAGGGAAACAACCCAGATCATCAACTAAGGTCCCTAAATTACAGTTAACAGAGAAAGGATGTCCGGTTGCTCAGACAACTAGGATGTTGGCTTAGAAGCAGCCATTCATTTAAAGAGTGCGTAATAGCTCACTAGTCAAGCGACCAGGCGTCGACAATTAGCGGGACTTAAACTGTATACCGAAGTTATGGGCTCCGCAAGGAGCGGTAGAGGAACATTCTATAGGCATCGAAGGTGTGGTGTGAGCCATGCTGGAGCGTATAGAAAAGCAAATGTTGGCATAAGTAACGATAATGCAGATGCAAAATCTGCACACCGAAAGTCTAAGGTTTCCTGAGCAATGTTAGTCATCTCAGGGTTAGTCGATTCCTAAGCCGAGGCTGAAAGGCGTAGGTGATGGAAAACAGGTTAATATTCCTGTACCTGGTATTTTTCGTTCGACCGTAAGGAGGGACGCAGGAGTGAAGGTTAGCCGCCTGGTGGATTAGGCGGTCTAAGCACGTAGGCTGAAAGTATAGGCAAATCCGTACTTTCTTAAGGCCGAGATGCAAATGGGAGTCCTTTGGACATAAACTAACCGTAATCATACTGCCGAGAAAATCTTCGTACGGGAGAAATATATCGGATCGTACCGCAAACCGACACAGGTAGACGGGAAGAGTATTCTAAGGTGCTCGAGTGAGCCGTGGTTAAGGAACTCGGCAAATTAACCCCGTAACTTCGGGATAAGGGGTGCCCCAAGTAGGTGAGAGGATTTACTCCTTTAGCTGAAAAGGGCCGCAGTGAAATGGCCCAAGCGACTGTTTAACAAAAACACATGTCTGTGCGAAGTCAATCAAGACGATGTATACGGACTGACACCTGCCCGGTGCTGGAAGGTTAAGAGGAGAGGTTAGGAGCAATCCGAAGCTTTGAATCGAAGCCCCAGTAAACGGCGGCCGTAACTATAACGGTCCTAAGGTAGCGAAATTCCTTGTCGGGTAAGTTCCGACCTGCACGAATGGTGTAACGATTTGGGCACTGTCTCAACCACGGGCTCGGTGAAATTGTGGTACCGGTGAAGACGCCGGTTACCCGCATATGGACGGAAAGACCCCGTGCACCTTTACTGCACCCTAACATTGGGTTCGGGTAAAGCATGTGTAGAATAGGTGGGAGGCTGTGAAGCCGGGACGCTAGTTTCGGTGGAGCCAACTGTGAAATACCACCCTTGCTTTATTTGGATTCTAACCTCGGTCCTTGAATCAGGATCAGGAACAGTGTTAGGCGGGTAGTTTGACTGGGGCGGTCGCCTCCTAAAATGTAACGGAGGCTCTCAAAGGTTCCCTTAGCATGGTTGGTAATCATGCGGCAAGTGTAAACGCAAAAGGGAGCTTGACTGCGAGACTTACAAGTCGAGCAGGTGCGAAAGCAGGAGTTAGTGATCCGACGGTAGCGAGTGGAAGTGCCGTCGCTCAAAGGATAAAAGGTACGCCGGGGATAACAGGCTGATCTTACCCAAGAGTTCATATCGACGGTAAGGTTTGGCACCTCGATGTCGGCTCATCGCATCCTGGGGCTGAAGAAGGTCCCAAGGGTTTGGCTGTTCGCCAATTAAAGCGGTACGTGAGCTGGGTTCAGAACGTCGTGAGACAGTTCGGTCCCTATCCTATGCGGGCGCAGGATACTTGAGAAGGGTCGTTTCTAGTACGAGAGGACCGAAATGAACGTATCTCTAGTGCACCAATTGTCGCGCCAGCGGCATAGTTGGGTAGCTATATACGGTTGTGATAAGCGCTGAAAGCATCTAAGCGCGAAGCACGCTTCAAGATTATGTATCCCTCCATTTATGGACTAAAGACTCCTCGAAGATGACGAGGTCGATAGGCTGCAGATGTAAGTGTAGTAATACATTCAGTCGAGCAGTACTAATAAGTCGTGAGGCTTAACCATTAAATTTTTATTCACATTTTAATGATTGCCTGATCTTTATATTTTGGCTCAGCTCTTTCCTTCTTTCTTTATTTTTGATAATCAGTTTTAATTTTGGTGATTATAGCCTGGGTGTTACACCTCTTCCCATTCCGAACAGAGAAGTTAAGCCCCAGTACGCCGATGGTACTGCATGCGCAGGTGTGTGGGAGAGTAGGTAGTTGCCAAATTTAATTTATAAAAAACCCCGAATAACTCGGGGTTTTTTGTTTTAAATAGAAACTAATAATCTAAAAGTATTTGTTAGATAAGTCTACTCTACCCATTTTTTATGGCAAAGTATTACGGCCTCTTTAATTCTTTCTCTTTCGACCATAAGAGATATCCTGAAAGATGTAGTCGCTATTCCAAATATTTTTATTTGGCTTTCCTCTAAATATGAAATTGTATCATTCAAAATGTCAACATCATTTGTCAGCCCCTCTCCAATTATGGAAACTGCCGAAAGATTTTCTTCAAATTGTATAAGCTCTGGTAAGATATTTAATAAATGTTCCTTTACCTTTGCCCAACTGTAAATATTAGAATAGGATATTATAAAGGATATATTAGCCTTATTTCCGGAACTAATAAAGTAATTTAATTCTTTAATAGGTATTTGTTTATCTCTAAAAAATGAAAGTATATTTTTAAAACTATCTCCAGCATTTATTCCGGATAATCTTATCCTGACTATTTCTAATTCACTTACAATTGCTTTTACTCCTTTCGTTGTTCCGGTAGGCAATCTTCTGATTATAGTTTCTTTTCCAGGCTCAAAAGTACTCCTAGCATAAATTGCTATATTAGATTCTTTTGCAAATTGAATTGCTGCAGCATTCATCACCTTAGCTCCCGCAAGGCTCATTTCCTGCATTTGCTGATATGAAATTTCTGGTAAATGTTCCGCTGCTGCTACTATAGAAGGATCAGCAGAAAATACACCGGGGACATCGGAATATATTTCACATCTTTCAGCATTAAGAGCAGCTGCCAAAGCAACTGCAGTTGTATCCGACCCGCCGCGTCCTAGTGTGGTTATATCCCTTCGATAGCTCACTCCTTGAAATCCTCCTACAACAACTACTTTGCCTTTCTCCATTTCATCTTGTACTCGGAAGGGGCGAACCTCAATTACTTTTGCATCATTATGTACATCATTTGTAACAATTCCTGCCTGTGAACCTGTCAATGAAACTGCTTCAATTCCTAATTCGTGCAAAGCTATGCAAAGCAATGCCATTGTAGTTCTCTCCCCTGTACTTAATAGCATATCTAATTCTCTTTTGGGAGGATCGGGAGAAATTAGTCTCGCCATTTCAATAAGTTGGTTGGTTGTTTTTCCTATGGCTGATACAACAACAGCAATATTGTATCCTTCCTTTTTTGTTTTGGCTATTTTATTTGCTATAAGTTTAATCTTGTCAATATCTGCAACACTGGTACCGCCATATTTTTGTACAATGCATTTCATCATCATTTCGCCAATCTTAATAAAAAATAAAATATTAATGTTTAATTAACAGCTTTTGTTTGAAATCTAAAAATAAAAATTTAAGTTAATACATTAAAAATATT
>OCTA010002415.1_pt1 | contig 17020 bp, 9 predicted proteins | sample 1538991 | NCBI WGS metagenome assembly OCTA01 (sample SAMEA3539302, study PRJEB22396) | soil metagenome | biome: tundra; feature: field; material: soil | place: USA | collected 2010-05 | depth 0.15 m | reverse complement strand
GCGCTTGCAGACCCTCGAGGCACCGATCGCCACGTGCACGCCCCATGCCGATAGCACGCTCCCCATGCCGGGCGGGCTCGCCGAGGTGATGTACACGATCGTCGCCACCGTGCGGGGCCAGCAGCTGGCGCGCCACCTGTCGCTCGCCCGCGGCCTCGACCCGGACCACCCGAGCGGTCTCACCAAGGTGACGCCGACGCACTGAGCACGCGGTCGCCGGGGCCGACGCACGTGAGCCGAGATCACTGGATGCCCGACCCGATGACTGTCGGTCAATCAGTGGTCGTGGGTCCGCGCGGCCTCACGCCCGGTGAATGGTCTTCCGCGGGCTACCGGAGCGGCCCCATCGGCATGGTCAGCGGCCCGGCGGCCGGAAGCCCCAGCGCCGCAGCCAGCTGGGCGTGTCCTCCCCACTCCCAGAGCTCTGCACCCAATCCCCTGACCCGTACGAAGGCCGCCGGGTCATCGCTGTTGCGAGGTTGGCGCAGACTCTGCACCGGTGATACCGCAAGGACCGGTCGTAGTCGGGCGTCGGGTGGCAGGTCGGCCCTCTGCCGGGCGATCTCCACGGCACGGCGCAGCCCGCCGAGCTCGTCGACGAGCCCGCGTTCGGCGGCATCGGCTCCCGTCCAGACCCGGCCGCGGGCCACCTCGTAGACCGCCTCGCGGGTCATGGCGCGTCCACGGGCGACCTTGGCGGTGAAATCGTCGTAGACGAAGTCGAGCCACTCGTCGAGCTTGGCCCACTCGTCCTCGCTGAAGCCGGTCTGCGACGAGAACATGAGCGCGTGCTGCCCGAGGCCGAGACTTTCGACGTTCACGCCTAAGCGTTCGAACAACCCTTTGGTTTGAAGCTTGCCGCCGAGCACGCCGATCGATCCGGTGAGAGTCGCCGGTTCCGCCACGATGACGTCGGCCGCCATCGCGACGAAATACCCGCCCGAACCGGCCACATCGCCCATCGAGACCACTACCGGCTTGGCGGCTTCGCGAGCCCTGCAGACCTCGCGCCAGATGGTGTCCGAGGCGACGTAGGAGCCGCCAGGGCTGTTGACCCGGAACACGATCGCCTTGGTGCGCTCGTCCTTCACGGCGGCGCGGAACGCCGCGGCGACGGTGTCGGATCCCGCTGCCCGCCCGACCGGGCCTGGCTTGGACCGGCCGGTACGGATCTGACCGATCGCCTCGATGAGCCCGACCGCCGGACGTCGCGCCTGGCGTGCTCGACGGACGCTGTCCCAACGCCGCTGATAGCGCGAGACGTAGAGCAGGGTCGGCTTCTCGGGCCAGCGGCGATCAACCGCCTCGCGCACGGCGTCGCGGTACCCGAGGTGATCGACGAGCCCGGCCTCCTGAGCTTCGGCGGCAGGGATAGGCGCACGATCGATGAGCTCACGGACGCGGTCGGCGGGCAGACGCCGGCCAACTGACACAGCAGACACGACCTGCTCGTAGGCTGACTCGGCCAAGCGCTCGGTCGCCTCGCGGTGCGCCTCGGTGAACTCTTTTCTCATGAAGGTGTCCGCCGCGTTCTTGTATTCGTAGCGCTGTGCGAACAGCGGCTCGACCTGTGCGCGGTCGAGGGCGCCGCGCACGAAGGTGCCAGCTGCAGCAGCGCCCATGAGGCCGACACTGCCGGACGGCTGCAACCACAACTCGCCGAATCCGGTGGCGACCACATAGGCCGTCGTTGCGCGCCCGAGCTCGCCGAAGGTCTCTGCCCAAGCGATGGCTTCTTTGCCCCTTGCTCGGAAACGCCCCACCGCGTCCGACAGCTCCTGGGCCTGCGCCAGCGTTATCGAGGTGGCACCCAGCTTGGCCAGCAATCCAACGACGTTCGGGTCTTCGGCGGCGGAGGCGAGCCGGTTGACGAGTGTGCGCAGTGCGAGGCGGCGACGGTTCATCACCCGTTCGACAGGATGGGAACCGATGTCCTCTACTAGTGCTCCGGTGAGGTCCAGCTCGAGCAGGATCGACATGGGTTGGACGGTAGTGGAGTGAGATGGGCCAGTCGAGCAGGCCGGGCCCGAGGTGACCGTCACAGCCCCCCGGTAGTGTTCGCTCGTGCTTCACCTCGCCAGCGCCAGCCGGGTGGAGCCTCTTGCAGCGGTGCTGGCCGAGGTGCTGGCGGAGCCGCCGGCGGACCCGATGTCCCCGGAATGGGTAGCTGTGCCAACGGTGGGCATGCGCAGGTGGCTCGCCCTCGAGCTGGCCAGATCGCTCGGCGCGTCCGGGCCAGGCTCTGGCGACGGTGTCGCCGCGAACATCGGGTTCACGTTCCCCGGCGCGCTGAGCCAGGCGGTGCTCGAGGCTGGTAGCAGCGACGGGGCTGCCGATCCGTGGCAGGTCGACTGTCTCGTCTGGGCGGTGCTCGAGGTGCTGCGCGCCAAAGGCGACGACGACCGCCTCGGTCCGCTCACGGTCCTGCCCGCCGGTGCGACCTGGTTCGGGCGGGCCCGACGCCTCGCCGACCTCTTCGACCGCTATGCCGTGCGCCGGCCCGAGCTCGTGCTGCACTGGAGCGCGGGCCACGACGTCGACGGCACCGGTCGCCCACTTGCCGAGCACGACAGCTGGCAGCCCCACCTGTGGCGCCTGGTGCGTGCCCGCGTCGGAGTGCCCAGCCCACCCGAGCGACTGCCCGGTCTGCTCGACGACCTGCGCACCGGGAAGCTCGCTCTGGACCTGCCGCCTCGGCTTGCCATCTTCGGCGTCACGACGCTTCCGAGCGGCGCATCCTTCATCGAGCTGATCGAGGCCGTCAGCGCCCAACGAGACGTGCACCTCTTGTTGCTCGACCCGTCACCCGTCGCTACCTCACGCGTTCGCGATGCGACACTGGCCGGCCCGCGGCCCCTTGCGTCCCTGCGTGCCGACGACCGGTCGGACACTGCGGCGCGGCATCCGCTGCTGCGATCGTGGGGACGCCCGTATCGGGAGCGGACCGTGCTGTTGGCGGGGGCCGAGTCGCGCGGCTTGTCCGCGCCGCAGTCTGTCGATGAGGGCGAGGAGTCGGCGGACTGTGCACCCGGCTCTCTGCTCGAGCGCGTGCAACACGACGTACGCGCCGATAGCGCCCCCGCCGGCGACTTCGAGCTGGGCCCCGACGACCGCTCGATCCAAGTGCACTCGTGCCACGGGCGCGCCCGCCAGGTCCAGGTGCTGCGCGACGCGATCCTCCACTTGCTGGTCGACGACCCGACGCTGCGCGAGGAGGACATCGTCGTGCTCTCCCCTGCGATCGACCAGTTCGTGCCGCTGGTGGAGGCCGGCTTCGGAATCTCGGCCGAGGAGTCGGCCGACGTGCCGAGCGGCGCAACGCCCCGGCTCTTCTACCGCATCACCGACCGTTCGTTGCGCGAGTCGTACCCGGTCCTCGCGGCACTCGACTCGTTGCTCGCGCTGGTATCGGGCCGGTTCACCGCCTCGGAGGTGCTGGAGTTCGTTTCGCTGCCGACGGTCCGCAAGCGCTTCGACTTCGACGACCGTGCCCTTGGGACGATCGCGGATTGGATCGTAGGGACCAACGTGCGCTGGGGCCTCGACGGCCCGCACCGGGAGGCTTGGGGCCTCCCGCCGGAATTCGCTGCCAACTCGTGGAGGGTCGCGATTGACCGGGTGCTCATGGGAGTGGCGGTGAGTGACGACGACATCGGCCTCGCACCGGGCGACATCGCGCCGTTCGGCGTCGAGGGTGACGACATCGCCGTCGCCGGTCGCCTGGCCGACGCTGTCGCACGTCTCGCGTCGGTCGCAGACGACATGAGGCGAGACCGCACTGCCGCTAAGTGGTGCGACGCGCTGTTGGATGTGATCGAACAGTTCTTCGACGTGGGCACCTCCCAGCAATGGCAGCTCGACCAGCTCCGCCGGATCGTTGCCGAGATCGGCGAGCATGCCGTCGTCGGCGGCGAGGCGGCGAGGGTCGAGGTCTCGCTCGCCGATGTCCGCCGGCTCCTTGCCGACCGGGTCCAGGGTGTGTCGCGCCGTCCCGACTTCTTCCGGGGTGGCGTCACCGTGAGCTCGCTGACGCCGCTGCGGTGGTTGCCCTTCCGCGTGATCTGCATTCTCGGGCTCGACGACGCCGGCACGAGCGGCGGCACCGGCATTGACGGTGACGATCTGGCTGCTACCGCCCCGCTCGTCGGCGACCGCGACCCGCGCTCGGAGGTCCGCCAGGCGCTCCTCGAAGCAGTTCTCGCGGCGGGTGACCACCTCGTGATCACCCGGACGGGCCGCAACGTGCGCACCAATCAGGAAGTGCCGAGCGCGACCGTGCTCGCGGAGCTGCGCGACGTCATCGTCGCCACGCTTGCCCCTCCAAGTCAGAGCACCTACCGGAGCCGAATCGAGACCGTTCACCCCCTCCAGCCTTTCGACGACCGCTGTTTCAGGTCCGACCAGCTGAACCGACCGGGTCCCTGGAGCTTTGACGCCGGCGCGTTCGCCGGCGCACGTGCACACCAGCAGCGATCCAGCGAGCAGCGTCCGTTCCTCGACGGGACGCTTCCTCCGGCCCCGAACGAGGACGTCGTGATCGACCTCACCGACTTGCGGACGTTCTTCAGACACCCGGTGAAGGCGTTCTTGCGCCAGCGGCTCCAGCTCCACCTCCCAGGCGAGGACCGGGACCAGTCCGACGATCTCGCGACGACGCTCGGCGCCCTCGAACGCTGGTCTGTCGCGGACCGGCTCCTAAAGGCCCGACTTGCGGGCCACGCCAACGACGAGTGGGAGCGCCACGAGCGCGTCCTCGGAACGCTCCCCCCGGGAGGGCTGGGTGACATCTCGCTCAGCGAGATAGAGGAGACGGTCGACCAGTTGCTCGTCGTCGCGACCGAGCTCGGCGTCGATCCGGAACGTGACGATCGCCTGCCGGTCGAAGTCGTGCTCACCGACGGCACCCGCGTCGTCGGCATGGTCGAGGGTCGCTGCGCACATCCGCGTCCGGGGCCGGCCCTCGTCACGTTCAGCAAGGTCGCACCCAAGCATCGCGTGGCGGCGTGGCTCGACCTCGCGGCCCTCGTGGCGGCCGACCCCGCGACCAACTGGCGAAGCGTCATCGTGGGCTGCGCCGAGAAACAGGGCAGGCTCAAGACGCTCGAGCTCGTGGGGCGTGGCGAGACCTGCGACGATCGCCACGGCCGAGCGCTCGACGCACTCGAGGTCGCGGTCGACTGCTACCGGCGCGGGCTGCGCGAGCCCATCCCGCTCTTCGCCTCGATCTCCTACAAGCTGCACGAGCGGACCGCGAAGCCGAGCGACTGGGAGTCGTTCAACGATCATGCAGACGGCCAGGACGACGCGAACCGCCTGGCGTTCGGAAAGCTCGGCTTTGAAGACCTCTGTGCTCTGCCTGCGCGCGTCGACGACCCCCCCGGATCGTCGGTGGGACGAGCGGCACGGTTCGCCGATTACCTGTGGGGCACGATAGAGGCGACCGTCGCGGAGCCCGCATGAGCGCACCACCGGTCTTCTCGCTCCTGGACCCGCTGCCCAGCGGCTGTGTCGCCATCGAGGCGAGTGCAGGAACCGGCAAGACCTACACACTCGCCGGCCTCGTCGTGCGATACGTGGCGGAAGAGGCGGTCCGCGTCGAAGAGCTCCTCATCGTCACGTTCACCCGTGCCGCCGCGGCCGAGCTGCGCGACCGCGTTCGGAGCCGGCTCAGCGAGGCCGCGGCCGCGCTACGCCGGCCCTCTGACATCCCGGCCACCGACGAGCTCCTCGCTTTCCTGGCCGCCAGCGATCGCGAATGCCGACTCGATCGCCTCGAACAGGCTGTCGCCGACTTTGACGCGGCCACGATCACGACCATCCACGGCTTCGCCACCCAGGTGCTCGCCACTTTGGGCTCGGCAGCTCCCGGCGACCCCGACGCGTCGCTTCTCGACGACACCAACGATCTCGTCGAAGCAGTGTGTGCCGACGTGCTCGCGACGGAGTCGGTTGGTGACCCAACGATCGCGGACCAGCTCCCGGAACTGGAGAACCTCGCGAAACTCTGCATCAAGGTGCTCGGGAACCCCGGCATCCATGTCATCCCAGGCACCGACGATGCCGGGTCCACACCTGTCGCTGCTCGACTGCGGCGTCTTGTCGACAGCGCCGTCGACGAGGTGCATCGCCGCCGACGCGCTGCAGGCACGCTCTCGTTCGATGACTTGTTGACCCGGCTCCGCGACGCGCTGAGCGAGGGCTCGACCGCCGTCACCAGCTTGCGCCGCAGATTCCGGATCGCGCTCATCGACGAGTTCCAGGACACCGACCCGGTGCAGTGGGAGATCTTCTCGAGGCTGTTCGGCGGTCCCGTTTACCGCTCGCCCCTCGTCCTTGTCGCCGACCCGAAGCAGGCGATCTACGCGTTCCGTGGCGCAAACGTGCACACCTACCTCGAGGCCGCGCACCGGCCCGGCACGACCCGCGCCACGCTCGGAGTGAACCGGCGTTCCGACGGGGCGCTGCTCGATGCCCTCGGACATCTCTTCGAGGGCGCGACCTTCGGAGACCCCCGGATCGAGTTCGTGCAAGTCAAGCCGGCACCCGAGCACCAGGGCCTGCGTCTCACGACAGACGACGGCGCGGCAGTGCCCGCACTGCGGGTACGCCTGGCTCTCGGTGACGACCTTCTTCGTAACGAGCACGGCGAAATCCCCACCCGCATCGCCGAGGCCGCGATAGGGCGCGACCTCGCGCGCCAGGTCCAGCATCTGCTGGAGACGACTTGGATCCCCTCTCCAGGCGAAATCGCCCCGAAGCGTCGTGTGCGACCCAGCAACGTCGCCGTGCTCATCGGGACGAACGCCGAAGCCGAGCGGGTCCAGGCCGCGCTTCACCGCTTGGCAATCCCCGCCGTGGTGACCAGGAGCGACAGCGTCCTGCGGTCGGCAGCGGCCACGCAGTGGCGCTGGCTTCTCACGGCGCTCACCCGGCCGGCCGACCCCACCCGGGCCCGCGCGGCCGCGCTCTCGTGGTTCTTCGGCTGGACGGTCGCCGAGCTCGACGCGGCCGACGACGCGAAGCTCAGCCAGGTACAGGACCAGCTCTTCAGATGGGCCGAGACTCTCGATGCCCAGAGCACAGTCGGGTTCTGCGCGAAGGTCTGGTCCGACAGCGGCGTCGCGGCCCGGGTGCTGGCAACAAGTGACGGGGATCGCGACTTCACCGACCTCGACCACATCGCAGGACTGCTGCAGGCGAGCACTGCCGGGCGCCGCCCGACCGCCGCGGGGCTGCTTGTGACCCTCAAACAGCTCGAGTCCGAGGCCGGAGGCGACCCCGAGACCGACCTGACGGCCCGCCAGGTCGAGTCGGAGGCCGAGGCGGTGCGGATCATGACCGTGCACGCCGCGAAGGGCCTCGAGTTCCCTATCGTGTGCGTCCCGACGCTATGGCGCAACAGCTTGGCCGTCGCGCACGAAATGGTGTTCCAGGACCCTGACACCGGACTGCGCACGTTCGACATCGCGAATGGCGAAGGTTGGCCTACGGCATCCGACGCCAAGGCGCGCAAGGTGCGCGCCAACGACGAGGCGCGCGGGGAGAACCTCCGGCTGCTGTACGTGGCGCTCACCCGGGCGCAGCACAAGACGCTGGTCTGGTGGTCGCGCGTGCAGGGATGCGACATCACCGGGCTCGCGCACGTGCTGTTCGCCCGGAGCAACGGTGCGATCGACCCGGAGCTGTTCGCGGCGTCAAAAGTCGTTCTGCCGCCCGACTCGGACGCTGCCGCGGCCCTCGAGTACGCGTTCTCCGGGGCTGTTGACGGCGTGGCCGTGACCGTCACGGGCTCCGCCGACGGTCCGGTCCATCTATGGGCTGACGGCGCGTCACGGGCGCCATCGCGCGCGATCGGGCTCGCCGTGCTCGACCGGGTCCTTGTCCGAGCGAACCGGCGATGGTCGTTCAGCGCGATCAGCGACCGCGCTCGGGAAGCTGCACTCGATCCCGAGGACGAGAGTCTCGGTGACTCCGGCGCGGCCGACGAGCCGCCCGAGGTAGTAGATGCCGTCCCGCCTGGCGACGCCGCACTCGCCTCCGACCTGCCGCTCGGCGCCGTCGCCGGAGGAGCACAGTTCGGCACCCTCGTGCACGAGGTGCTCGAGCGCGTCGATTTCGCGAGCGCCGATCTTGACGCCGAGCTGCGCACCCATATCGGCGACCGGCTCAGATGGAATCCCTGGCCAGTCGACACCGAGACGCTCGTCACAGGCCTTCGCTCCGCGATAGAGACACCTCTTGGCCCTCTCTTCAAAGGAAAACGGCTGCGCGACTTCGCGCGCAGCGAACGCATCGGCGAGCTGAGCTTCGAGCTTCGCCTGGGCGGGCAAGGCCGCTTCGCCACCGATCGCAGCATCGGCGAGCTCGTGCTGGGCTATCTGCCCGAGGACGATCCCCTTCGGCGGTGGGCTCAGCACCTCGCGGCGGGAGTGTTCGGGGTGGAGCTCGCGGGGCATCTCACGGGCTCGATCGACTTGGTTGCCCGCGTCCGCGACGGGACCGGCGCGGACGCGCCGCCCCGCTTCGTCGTCGTCGACTACAAGACCAACACGCTGGGTGAGCGGGGCCGAGCGCCCCAGTCGATCGACTACCACCCGTACGCTCTGCCCGCGGCGATGGCAGAGCACCACTACCCCTTGCAAGCACTGCTCTACTCGGTCGCGTTGCACCGCTACCTGCGCTGGCGCGTGCCCGGTTACGAGCCCGCCAAGCATTTCGGCGGCTCCGCGTACCTCTTCGTGCGAGGGATGGCAGGGGCAGGCACGCCAGTGGTCGGAGGCAACCCGCACGGGGTCTTCAGCTGGCAGGTCCCACCGGAGCTCGTGAGTGCGCTCAGCGACCTGCTCGACGGCACCGGGGTCCCCGGGTGACGGCGCCTGCTCCGCTCCTGAGCCCCGAGGTCGCGACGCTCGCGCCTTTCGTCGAGGCCGGTGTGCTCGACGCCTCCGCCGTCCAAGTCGCCGGGGTGATCGCCCGGAGTGTCGATGGCGTGGAGCCCGAGGTGCTGCTCGGTGCAGCCCTGGCGGCGCGTGCACCGCGTTTTGGTCACGTGTGCGTGGTGATCGGGACTGTCAAGGGCTCCATCGTCGTCGACGACGACGACGGCAACGAGAAGGACCGTTCGATCGATTCGCTTCCCTGGCCCGATCCTGGGCCCTGGGGGAGGGTCCTGGCGGCGAGCCCCGCCGTGCGCGGCCCGGACGACGGGCCCGCCGAGGTGACGCTGCCGCTTGTCTGGGACGGCGCCCGCCTGTATCTCGAGCGCTACTGGCGCTTCGAGGCGCGCGTCGCAGACGAGCTGCTGCGTCGCGCCCGCACCGACGGAGGGCTCACCAGGTTGTCACCCGACCTGGACGTGATCCTCGACGAGCTTTTCGTGCCCGACGACACCACGTCGCCCGATCTTCAGCGCGAAGCCGTCGCGAAAGCCTTGACCTGCAGGATCGCCGTTATCGGTGGCGGCCCGGGCACCGGCAAGACGCGCACTGTCGCCGGGCTGCTCAGCGCCGCGAACGGGTTGGCTCTCGCCCGGGGCCGGCAACTTGACGTCGCGCTTGGCGCGCCGACCGGCAAGGCGGCAGCGCGCATGACAGCGGCGGTGCATGAGGAGGCAGGAATGGCGAGCCTCGGCACAGGCGTCGCGGCTGCGCTCGGCGCCACCGCGGCCGAGACGCTGCATCGTCTCTTGGGCATCGGTGTCAGTGGGAAGCCCCGCTACGACCGCTTCAACCAGCTGCCGCATGACCTCGTAGTGGTCGACGAGACGTCGATGGTGTCGCTCCCGTTGATGGCCCGCTTGCTCGACGCGGTGCGTCCGGACGCGACGCTCGTGCTGGTCGGGGACCCCTACCAGCTCGCGAGCGTCGAAGCTGGGGCTGTGCTCGGCGAGATCGTCGGCCCGATGGCAGCGGGGCCGGCAGCGGGGCCGCTCGCAGCCGGCATCGTGCTGCTCGAACGCAACCATCGGTACGGTCCCGATTCGGAGATAGCGGCACTCGCCGACGCGATCCGGCGCGGCGACGGCGATGGCGCGGTGGACATCCTGCGGAACCACCGGTCCGAGGAGCTGACCTGGGTCGAAGACGACGATCAGGCCGCCATCGCCCGGTTGCACGAGGAGGCCGCGGCCAGTGCCATCGAGGTGGTCCGCGCGGCGCAGGGTCGTGACGCCGAAGCCGGCCTTCGTCTTGCATCCGAGCTCAAGGTCCTCTGTGCGACACGATTCGGGCCGCTCGGTGTCTTCGCCTGGAGCGCCCGCATCGAAGCTCTCACGGCGCGGGCTCTGCCCGACGCCGGGATCGGGCGGCGCTCGTACGTCGGCCGGCCGGTCATCGTCACCCGCAATGACTACTTCAACCGCGTGTTCAACGGTGACGTCGGGCTCGTCGTCGCCGGGACCACGGGGCCGGTCGCCGTGTTTGAGGACCCGAGCAGTGGCCTCCGAGAGCTCGCGATGTCACAGCTCGGCGACGTAGACACCTGGTGGGCGACGACGATCCACAAGAGCCAGGGATCGGAGTTCGAGCGGGTGATCGTGACGCTCCCCCGGCCTCCGTCGCCGATACTGACCCGGGAGCTCCTTTACACGGCGGTGACGCGTGCCAAGAGGCAGGTCATCCTGGTTGCCGCCGAGGAGTCACTGCGCGCCGCGATGAGGCGCCCGGTGGCCAGGGCCTCCGGGCTTCGGGAGAAGCTCTGGCTGTGAGGACCGTCGGCTACGCGAACTTGCCAGCTCGATACTTCGTGGAGCCATGAAGATCATCAAGGCTTGGCGGGTAATGGCCTGTCTCACCGTGGCATTGATCGCCGCTGCGAGCGGCGCGAGCGGCGTGGCACAGGGGGCGCCTAGGACCACGACGACAGGGACGCTGCGACCCGCTGCCGCCTCCACCTCGCTCTGCAGGTCGATTGGGCAGGTCGACCGCCTTGTCGTGCGCCGGGTCGACGAGTTCCCGCAGAACGGCATCCATTTCTCGTTCCCCGCCGTGACCGAGGTCAGGGAAGTCGCATCGGTCCAGGACGTGGCCAAAGTGGTATGCGCTCTGCCGCGGATTCCCATGGGCGTGATGAGCTGTGTGATCGATCTCGGGATCTACTACCGCCTCAGCTTCACCACGGCGAACGGGGCGTTCCCGACCGTCGTCGCTTCTGCCACGGGCTGTCAGACGGTCCGCGGGATCGGTCCGACCCGCTGGGTTGGCGGCTCTCCGAACTTCTGGCGACGGCTCGGCAAGGCCATGGGACTGGCGAGCCCGACCTGGGCGACTTTCAGGGGCACCGGCGGCGCCTTGGGGTGAGCCGGCGGCCGGGCTCCGCGAGCCCGCCCGGTGTGGTCTCATGGGTGGCGTGCCGCGCACGTTTCCTGACTTGGAGCCCCGCACGGGAGCCATCTCATGGACCTAGCCCCCCTTGCCGGCGCCCGGCTGTGGGCATGGTTCGGACCGGGCGCCGCTCAGGTCGGAGCTTGGTTGCTCACCGGAGCCGCCTGGGCGCTCAGCCTGGTCGCCATTCTCTCGATCGGCCTGTTCGTCATTCCGCTGGCGATAGTCGCAACGGTGCTGCTGGCTCGCCGGACGTCTTGGCGGCTGGGCTTTTCCGGCCTCATCGCGGGTCCGGGGGCTCCACTGATCTACGTCGCCTACCTCAACCGCGCCGGGCCGGGCAACGTGTGCACCGCGGTCGTCAGGGGTACGAGCTGCATGCAGGAATTCGACCCCTTGCCGTGGCTGATCGTGGGACTCGCCCTCGTCGCCGCCGGCGTTGCGGCGTTCCTCATCCGCACACGCTCACAGCCGCGGATCTGACCCGAGACCCCCTTTCGTGAGGACCGGGCGCGGCGTACCCTCGACACAGGCGATCGGTGAGTTGCCGGTAGTGCTCGTCGACACCAAGACTCGTTGTGAGCCTCGACGGCGCGTTGAGCTCACTGCGTGATCGGGAGGCAGGGGAGCACCCATGGCGCGTTGGACCACCGCCCAGATCGACAGCCAATCCGGCCGCAGCTTTGTCGTCACCGGCGCGAACAGCGGGCTCGGCTTCGAGACCGCCCGCCAGCTCGCCGTGCACGGCGCACGTGTGACGCTCACCTGCCGCAGTGACGCGAAGGGGCGGGCCGCCGTCGACCGGATCAGAGCCGAGAGCCCGGGCGCCCTTGTCGAATTCCGGGTGTTGGACCTCGCGGACCTCGACTCGGTGCGGGCCTTCGCGGCCGCGGTCACGAGCGACCCGATAACGGTGGACGTGCTCGTGAACAACGCCGGGGTGATGTTCCCGCCTCGGGCTCTCACCCGACAGGGCTTCGAGTCCCAGTTCGCGACCAACCATCTCGGCCACTTCGCATTGACCGCGCTGCTGTTCGACACGATTTGCCGAGGCAGGGACGCGCGGGTTGTCACGGTCAGCTCGCTCGAGCACAAGCGCGGGTCGATCCACTTCGACGACCTGACAGGGGAGAGGTCCTATTCACCGAGGGGCTTCTATCAGCAGTCCAAATTCGCCAACGTGCTGTTCGGCCTCGAGCTGGACCGTCGGGTGCGGGAGGCCGGGATCCCGGTCCGCTCGTTGCTCGCCCACCCCGGGTGGGCGAGCACGAACTTGCAGACGAGCGCTCCGACCGGCGCGATGAAACAGCTGATGAAGGTCGGCAACCGTCTCCTCGCTCAGAGCGCCGAGATCGGCGCGCTCAGCCAGCTCTACGCGGCCGTCGACCCCGCGGCCGGGAGCGGATGCTTCTACGGTCCGGACGGCCTGGGAGAGCTGCGCGGCTATCCGACCGTGGTGCAGCCGGCCGAGTCAGCCAGGAACAAGGAGACGGCACGACGCCTGTGGGAAGTGTCAGAGGAGCTGACCGGTGTCACCTTCAGGTTCTGACCCGTCAGAGCGGCTCGGGGCAAGCGCTGCGTCTCGTGCGGGTCAGTCCTCCAAGAACGCGGGCCGACCGAGCAGGTAACCCTGGCCGGTCTCGACCTCGAGCGACAACAGCATGGTCAGCTCCGCCTCGGTCTCGATTCCTTCGGCCAGGCTGATCGCGCCTGCGCGCTTGGCAAGGCTCGCGTACGCACAGGCGACTGCCTGGCGAAGCTCGTCCTCGGCGATCCCGTGGATCACAGTCGTGTCGATCTTTACGATGTCGGGCCGAACTCCGAGAAGGTGCTGCAGGCTGACGTCCGCGGCGCCGGCGTCGTCCAAGGCGATCCGCACGCCGAGCGCGCGCAGGTGGTCGATCACCTCGGTGAAGAGGTGGTAGTTGTCCACGGTGTCGTTCTCGGCGATGTCCAGGACGAGGCGTTCCGGCGGCACCGTGGAAGCAAGCTCGCCGAAGGCCGGTGATGCTGCCGTGATCGGCGACACGTTGACGGCGAGGAAGACGTTCTCCGGGAGCCGCGCCAGTAGTTCCAGCGCCGTTGCGACGGCGAGGAGCTCGAGGTCCAGCAGGAGCCCGAGATGCGAGGCTTGGTCGAACCACTGACGGGGTGTCGCGTGCGCCGGTCTGGGGAACCTCGACAGTGCCTCGTAACCGATGATCTCACGCGACTGCAGGTTGCAGACCGGCTGGAAAGCGACTCGCAAGGATCGGTCGCTCAGCACCTGTTCCACGTCGAGAGGTGAATCGACTTGCCGTTGCACCACGTGGAGCCTACTTAAGTCTGTCAACGACTGAGTGTTCTGCGACGGCGCGCGTTTTGGATGGGCCGCGGTAGTCGCGGCGAGGGCGTGCCTCCTACGGCTGTCAGACTGCGACACAATGGCGTCCCTTCCCGGACTTCTTGGCGGTGTACATGGCGGCGTCGGCTGACTTCATCAGCTGCAAGGCGGACGGAGCGAACGCGTCGGTGAGCGCGATTCCCACGGACGCACCGATCTCGGCGACTCCGGTGGCGAGAGGGAACGGCTCACCGAGGCTGTCGACGATCCGTTGGGCGATCACTTCCACTACATCCAGCGACGCCGCCTGCTCCAGCAGGATGGCGAACTCGTCGCCGCCGAGCCGCGCGACGGTGTCAGTGGCGCGGACACAGTTGTTGAGCCTGCCCGCCGCTTGGACGAGAAGCTCGTCCCCGGCGCCGTGGCCGAGTGTGTCGTTGATCTTCTTGAACTCATCGAGGTCGATGTACAGAAGGAAGACCAGGTTCCCCGCGCGCGCCGCGCGGTGAAACGCGCCCTCGATGTGATCCACGAACAGTGCGCGGTTGGCAAGGCCGGTGAGCGGATCGTGAAAGGCCTTGTGCACCAGCTCGTCCTGAGCGCCTTCCAGCAGGGCCAGGTCCTCGTGCAGGCGACCGTTCTGCAGCGCAAAGGCGAGTTGCTTTGCGAGTGTGCCCAACAGCTGTAGGTCGGTTTGCTGGAAGTCGCCGACGAACTTGTCCCGGTGGGCCACGACGAGATAGCCGAGGGAGGGGGCGTTGTCCGCAGCGGGGACCGCCACGCCCATTCCCGTTGGCCGGTCATCTGATGCGATGTACCGCGACAGCGGTGTGTCCAGGCCGAGATTCTTGGTGACCAGGATGTTGTCGGCGGCCAGCGTGTCCGCGAGGCCGGGTGGCAGGGACTCGAGGGGGGTCGCCTCCATGACTTCGGCGGCCATGCCGTTCACGGTCCTGGTGACGAGCGCCGGGTTGCCCGGCGCCGAAGGCAGCAGCGTGAGCTCCACAAGTGTTGCGTGGAACATCTTGGCGATGTGGCTCAGGAAGTCCACGGCGCCCGTGTGGACGCTCTTGGAGTGGCTCAGGATCCGCGTCGCCGCGAAGAGGTTCTCGATGTCGCTCAGCTGTCTGCGCCTTGTTATCTGTGCGCGATAGGCGGCGATGCTGAGCAAGACCGGGATCGGGATGGTCAGGAGCACGACCGGCGCGGCAACGGCCATGACCAGGACGATCGTTGCGATCACGCCGTTGCCGAGTGCTACGAGCGCTACTACGGGGGCTGTGGAGGCCAGCCCCTCGGTGACGATGGTGAAGTCGGCTTCGGACAAGTACATCGCCGCGGATATCTCGATGTTGGAGAGCTCGTTGAGCAGGGTCACTGTCAACAGGTAGCCGACGACGCTCCGCAAGGAGAAGATCGCATTCGGCTGAACCATGAAACGCAACGCCGCGTAGTACAGAGGGATCGCCAGCAGTTGGGATCCGAAGTTGAAGATCACCTGCACGGGCGCCCGCTTTTGCGCAGCCTGAACGATCCCGAGGCTGCATGCCATCGCCATTGCCGTCAGGAACGGGCTGGTGCCCAGGATGGCCACGATGAGGACTGCTTCATTGAGCGTCAAGACGACGTTGGTCTTGCGGATGGGGAGCTCCACGCCCGCCAGCTCCGCGGCCGTGGCGAGGAGGAAGATTCCCCACCATGGGATCGCCGGGACGTTGCTGGCGGATATGGCAGGGGCGAGGCGCAACGGCCCGAAGGCGACCACCATCCCACCGGCGAGGACGAGGGCGACGTACAGCCAGAGCCGAACGGGCTGACCGAAGACGCGGCGAGGAGAACGGGTCAGCGGCGCTCCGGCTTCAGCTTGCGCTGCCATCTCGCGGCCTTCTTGGACGAGCACGCGAGCAGCGGGAGGGACCGGCGACCGGTGGAGGTTCTCGTTGTCGCAGGCACCGTGTCCAACCCGGGACGGCACCTGCGAGATAGGCGTCGTGAGCACTCGACCTAGCTGCTCCGAACCGAACTTGGCGCATGTTGGCGATCCGTCTTCAGCTGATCCTGCGCACCGAGGTCCGCGCTGTCGGGGCCGGCACCACTGCCGGGAAGAGACCGAATTCCAAGCCCGACGACTCGACGCCGCGAACGCGCGCTTCCGCAAGGCCGGTTCGGTCGATCAAGAGGACCGCCCTTCTCCAAAGATGCCGAAAGGCTCTCGCACGGTCCATGCTCCTCGCAGCGCGGTCCTGAATACAGTTCTTCTCATCCTCTCTTATCGGACGAGATACACCCTGACTTTAGGCGTCAACTCGTTCCGAACGAGATGTCCTGGACCGTTGCACGTAGGTCAGGCGTCCCAGCGTGAGCGGGAGCGCCGGGGCGGAGCGAGGGCCGGCGGCGGCCGTCCTGGCAGGATCAGCGGTGCACGGCCGACATGTCCGGGTAGCGGTCCCCGGCGGCGGCCCCGGGCGGGAAGGCCTGGTCCAGGGCGCCGAGCTCGGCGGGGGTGAGCCTGACCTCGTCGGCGGCAGCGTTCTCCTCGAGGTACCGCCGGCGCTTGGTCCCCGGTATGGGGACGACGTCATCGCCCTGTGCGAGCACCCAGGCGAGAGCGACCTGGGACGGCGAGACACCTTTTTGTGCCGCGATCTCCCGGACTTGTTCGACCAAGAGCAGGTTCTTCTCGAGGTTCTCCGCCGCAAAACGCGGGTTTCGGCGACGGAAGTCGTCCTGCGCGAGATCGTCGACGGTGCGGATCGACCCGGACAGGAAACCCCGGCCGAGGGGTGAGTACGCGACGAAACCGATCCCGAGCTCGCGCACGGTGTCGAGTACGCCGTTGGTCTCCGGGTCCCGGGTCCAAAGCGACCATTCTGTCTGGAGCGCAGTGATCGGGTGTGTGGCGTGCGCACGGCGGATCGTCTCCGGAGCTGCCTCGGAGAGCCCGAGGTGGTGGACCTTGCCGGCGGCGACCAGCTCGGCCATTGCACCGACGGTCTCCTCGATCGGCGTCTTCGGGTCCACCCGGTGCTGGTAGTAGAGGTCGATGTGGTCCACGCCGAGGCGCTCCAAGGAGTCGTCGCACGCGCTGCGAACGTACTCCGGCCGGCCGTTGATGCCGATGTACTTCCCCTCGGGCGTTCTCTCGTTTCCGAACTTGGTTGCCAGCACGACCTCGTCACGCCGCCCGGCGATGGCCCGGCCGACGAGCTGCTCGTTGGTGAACGGACCGTACATGTCAGCCGTGTCGAGGAACGAGATCCCGATCTCGAGAGCCCTATGGAGGGTGGCGATCGACTCCTCCTCGTCGCCCCGGCCGTAGAACTCCGACATTCCCATGCAGCCGAGGCCCTGTGCCGACACGGTGAGCCCCTGACCG
>OCTA010002413.1_pt1 | contig 17031 bp, 13 predicted proteins | sample 1538991 | NCBI WGS metagenome assembly OCTA01 (sample SAMEA3539302, study PRJEB22396) | soil metagenome | biome: tundra; feature: field; material: soil | place: USA | collected 2010-05 | depth 0.15 m | reverse complement strand
ATCAAGCCGGAGCCGTTGCCGATGCCGGCCTCGGGAATGCTGATCGTGAGAGGTTCGGTTCCCGGCATGCCATTCAGAACCAAATTGCAGGTGGCCAATCCGCTGGCATTGGTCAACGCCAGGCCGCCCCCCGTTGGACCGGCACAACTGGCGTTCGGCAAGTTCAAACTGGAGCCGGTGCTCACGCTCACGCCGACATTGGGGATCGCCGGGCCACTGGCCAAGAAGACTTGAACCAATACCGGATTCGGGAGGGTGCTCCCCGTGTTGCCGGTGAAGACGGTCCCGGGCGCAGGCTGCAGAACCTGAGCATACAGCGGGCTGACGGGTGGAGTGCATGGCGGCGTGCCGCAGTACTCCGCGTCCAAAAGCAGGGTCGTAACAAAAAACCCCTGGCTGACCGTAATTGGATTGCCGTCGGTGTCGGTGGCGCCAGTAGTGGCACTGGCAGTCACCGTGGCCGTCAGGAAGCCGCGATAAGAGGCGGCTATGGTTGGGATGAATGTAATGGAAGCCTGCCCCGCAGAGTCTGTCGGCGTCACTACCGCATTCTGCTCGGAGCCGTCTGGCGCCGTCAGCCCTCCGGCTCCGGATGTCACAGTGAAGGTCACCAAGGCATTCGGCACGGGGTTGCCATTCCTATCGGTAGTCAGCACCGTCAACGGCGCGACGTTTGGCAACAGTCCGGTCACAGGGTTCCCCAGTATAACCTGACCTTGGCCGGATACGATGCTCAGCGCCGCGGGAGGGGCTGGTTGGGTGGCCTCTACATTAATCGTGAAGGTTTGCTGCACCGGCCCAACGCTGGCGGTCACGGAAACGGCGCCGACGTCGGCGGGGGTGCTTCCCGCCTTGAAAATGGCTTGTGCGTAGCCATCCGCGCCGGTGACGGTGATGGCAGGCGCGATGGTTCCGGCGCTGGCAACGAAGTTGACGCCGGTCCCGCTGATGGGAAGCCCATTCTGGTCGAGTGCCCGCACCACCAGCGGCAAGGAGACGCTATCGGGCAGCAACGTCTGATTGTCGCCGTATTGCCAAACCGTGGTGGGAGTGTTGTTGGTGAAGGTGGGGGCGAAGTAGGCCACCGCTCCCGGCAGCGAAGCCAGCGGTGTCTGTTGGGTCAGCAGGGAGGAAGCCGGATCGATCCGATACAGGTTGTCGATCCCGGTGCCGTCTACCGCTCCGCTGGAGACCGTAAAAAGAAATTGAGGATAGTTGCGGCCCGGCACACCCAGATCGTTGGAAAGGGTGACCGCCGCCTGCGCCGCCAAGATGACGTTGGCAATCACGGGTATTTCGAGAACCAGGCCGCCGTTGGTTCCAATCTGCAAATTGAACAGCGATTGCGCGCCGCTGGAGAATGCATAAACCGTGGTTGGGGAAGCTACATACAGGCCGTCGAAAGTTGCGGGGAGCCCGGTGAGGGGAGACGTTGCAAGCGCGGTGAGCCCGGTGAAAGGCACCGTGCCTTCGATCAGGTGGTCGTTGAGATTCAGCAGCAGGATAGCCGGTTGAGTGCCAAACGTCTGGTTGGCCGCCACGGCGTAATTGCCGTCGGGTGTGAACACCAGCTTGCCCGGCGTGGCATCCACCGCTACTACTCCCCCGGGAGTGGGGGCCAGGCTCACCGGATTGATTTCCAGGATTTGGTTTGGGGCGCTAACGTAGAGCAGTGCGTTGGGGCCTAGAGCCAGAGCCGTGGCGGCCCCGGCGATGTTCGTGGTGTTGGTCACGGCCAGTTGAGGCACGCTGATGGCCGCCAGATAACTGTTCCCATTGTAAGTGGCCAGCGCGTAAACCGTCTGGCTGTCATAGCTGACGGCGACGTCGATGATGGCCGCGCCGTTGCCCACGGCGATACCGTTGGGCGTCAGATCGGTGTTGCTGCCGGTGTCGAAGATGTGCACCGCGTTTTCGCCCACCACCAGGCGGCTCCCGTCCGGCGTCAGAGCGCCGCAGTTCAGCGGATTGGCAAAGTTGCCGATGTCTTGCTGGCTGGCCGCGTCCACAACAGCGGATCCCGCGATGGGGTACAGTACCGTAATGGCGGCGCCCGTGTTATTTGTGATCAGGTAAAGCTCGCTACCGTCTGCAAGGCTCAGAAATTGGAATACGCCCGGCACGGAAGTCGTTGGGCCGGGAACCAGAGTGGTAGGGTCGAAAAACGATACGGTGGGGTCTTGAGATACGATGGCGGGACCCTGGAACGTCACCAGGTATTGCGCCTGCAAGCCTGTAGCCGAAACGGTGGCGCACAAGGCGAAGTAAAGCGCGAGTTTTGACGATCGTTTCATACGAGCACGGTATAATCTCTGAAGCCGTTCGATAGGAATAGGGTAACATTTAACAAAAAAGGGCGGAAATGCGAGCTCTTGCCAAAAAACCTGGCGGCTAGCAAGGTACACCGCTTACTGACGTGCGCGGCTCAGCCGATTCAGTGCGTTACCAAGCCGGGCCCAGGGGGCACCCCGTAAGGGAGCGGATTTTGCCACGGCCTGCTAGTTGCTAGTACGATCATGGAATCCCAGCGCAGCCCGATCAGGATGGCGTACCTGCGCTACAATCGGCTTCAGACGCGCGGCTTTTCTCCCGATGAACTGGCCGCGGCCGGGTTCCGCGAAAACGCGGCTCGAGTTTCTCACTGGTTTGGTCTGCGGGTTGCCCCGCGGTTAGCCGCTCCCGATGAAGCAGGTTCTGCGCAAGGGGTTGAAAGACATCGTGGTCGATGAGGTGCCCGACCCGCTTCTGGCGCCGGGCCACGTATTGGTGCGCCCGCTCTATTCGCTCATCAGCAGCGGCACCGAAACCGCCAGCATCCATCAGGAAGGCGTCCTCAAGGAGGTCGCCGGTAATCCCTCTCACCTGCGCACAGTCTGGGACGCGATGATGGCGACCAGCCCTTTACGGACGTTGGCTGAAGTGCGCGCGAAGTTCGGCGAGTATGCGGTGCTGGGATACTCCGGCGCCGGGGTCGTCGCCGGAAAGGATTCGCGCGTCGAAGACCTCGAGACAGGCGGCCGCGTGGCATACGGCGGCGAAGGCACCGGCCACGGCGAAACCATTCTGGTGGGACGCAATCTGGTGGCGAAAGTGCCCGCGGAAGTCCCGTTCGAACACGCCTGCTTCGCTACCCTGGGCAGCATCGCCATGAACGCCGTCCGCACGGCCAACATCGGGCTGGGCGACGTGGTGGCGGTGATTGGCCTCGGGCTGGTGGGCCAGCTCGTCGCGCAACTCGTCAAGCTGCAGGGCGGTGTGGTGATGGCCATCGATCTCAAGCCTGAGCGGGTGGAATTGGCCCAGCGCCTGGGCGCGGACCACGCTCTTGGCGGAGGTGCGTCGCTGCGCTCGCAGGTGGGGGCGCTCACCGGCGGCCGGGGCGCCGATTGCGTGATTGTGGCCGCGGCGTCCAAGTCTCCCGCGCCCGCACAGCAGGCTCTCGAGATTTGCCGTGACCGCGGGCGCATAGTGATCGTAGGCGCGGTGGGTATGGAATTTCCTTGGAATGAAATGTACCTGAAGGAAATCCAGCTCTTCATGTCCCGCGCTTACGGACCCGGCAGCTACGATCCGGCCTATGAGAAGCAGGGGCAGGACTATCCTTTTGCGTATGTGCGGTGGACGGAAAACCGCAATATGCAGGAGTTCCTGCGGCTGGTATCCTCGGGACGCATCTCGCTCGCCCCGCTCATCACCCACCAGTATCCGCTCGAAGAAGCCGCGCAAGCCTATCAAACCATTCTGGACCCCGCATCCGGCAGCCTGGCCGTGCTCTTGCGGTATCCGGCAGCGGACCAGAAGGACCCCATCCAGTCCTTCACACCGCGTTTTCGGGTGGAAGCGGCGGCGCCGGTCGAGGCCGCACCCGGAGAACTGCAGGTGGCTCTGGTGGGTGCGGGCAACCTGGCCAGATGGCACCATCTCCCAAACCTGAAGAAGATCCCGAAGGTGCATCTGCGCGCGGTGCACTCCGCCAGCGGTGCGCGCGGCAAGAGTTACGCGCGGCGCTTCGGCGCGGCTTACTGCTGCTCGGATTACGAAGAGATTCTGAAAGACGCGGCGGTTGACGTGGTCCTGATCGCTACTCGCAACCCGCAGCATGCCTCGCAGGCCTTGGCGGCCATCCAAGCCGGCAAGCACGTGTTCGTGGAAAAACCGATGGCGTTGACGGCGGAAGAGTGCCGCGAACTCTGTGCCGCGGTGGCGCGCACCGGCAAGCAGCTCACGGTCGGATTCAACCGCCGTTTTGCCCCGTTTTACCGCGAGCAGAAGAAGCACCTGGCCCGGCGTGCGGGGCCGGCGGTGGTGACGTGCCGGATCAATTCGCCCGGCATCTCCGGTTCGTATTGGATGGCCGATCCGGCGGCGGGTGGCGCCATTTTGGGCGAAGCCTGCCATTTTGTGGACTTGATGTACTGGCTGCTCGCCTCCGAGCCGATGTCGGTTTCCGCCTATTCGCTGCCCGCGGGTCAGAAGGACCCGATCGGCGAAAACAACATGGTGGCCTGTTTCCGTTTTGCCGATGGCTCGATCGGAAATCTGACGTACACCACGGCCGGCAGCAAGACTTCGGGCGGCGAGCGCGTGGAGGTCTTCGCGCAAGGGCTGGGCGTGTTCACGGAAGACTTCAAGCGGCTCGGCGTCCGCACCAGTTCGCGCAGCGACCGCTCCAGCATTTGGGCCGAAAAAGGCTACGCGCAGCAATTGGCGGCTTTTTTTGCCGCGATTCGGGAAGGCCGGCCGGCCGAGGTGACGGCTCTCGACGGCGCGCGCGCGACCATCGGCTGCCTGGCCATGCTGGAATCGGCGCGCACGCTGGCGCCGGTAACCATCGATCTTGAGGCTGCACTGGAGCCGAGTCCCACGGCATGAGGGTCCTCCAGATCGGGCCGTATCCTCCGCCGCACGGCGGCGTGCAGACCAACCTGGTGGATATTCGCAATTACTTGCGGAAGCAAGGCTGCTCCTGCGAGGCGATCAACATCACGCGCCACCGCCGCGCAGACGCCGATGGCGTCTACTACCCCCGGAATGCACTCGAGCTGGTGCGGCTTTTGCTCCGCCTGCGCTATGACGTGCTACACCTGCATGTCGGCGGGCACCTCAGCGGACGCCTGCTGGCGCTGAGCTTGGTGTGTTGCCTGATGCCGGGCAGCAAAGCGGTGCTGAGCTTTCACTCCGGCGGCTACCCATCTTCTCCGGCGGGAAAAACCGCGGGACCGCGAACGCTGCGCGGCTGGGTCATGCGCCGATTCGACGGCGTGATCGCAGTGAACCGGGAAATTGCGGACCTGTTCGGAAGATTCGGAGTCTCAGCGGCGCGCGTGAGGCTGATTCCTCCGCACTCGGTTTCGCCGCCGGAAGAAGAAACAGCGCTGCCCGATGACCTGGCGCGCTTCTTCGTCGAGCGCCAGCCGCGTCTGATCACCGTGGGCCTGCTCGAGCCGGAATACGATCTGCCCATGCAAATCGATGTGATGGCGAATGTGCTGGAGCGCCATCCGAACGCAGGCCTCGCGATTCTGGGCTCCGGCAGCCTGGAAGGCATGCTGGAGGAGCGGATTGCGAACAAGCCCTACCGCGATCGGATTCTGCTGTGTGGCGACGTGGCTCACGAAGGCGCGCTACGCGCGATTGCCCGGAGCGATGTCGTCCTGCGCACCACGTTGTACGATGGCGATTCGGTCGCCGTGCGCGAAGCGCTGGCTTTGGGGACACCGGTAATCGCTACCGACAACGGAATGCGGCCAGCGGGCGTCCGCCTCATTCCGGCGCGAGACCCGGCGAAGCTGTTGGAAGCGATTGAGGCCGAGTTGGCGGCCGGCGGCGCGCACCCGCGCCCGGCAGCAGGCGGAGAAGAGAATTTGGAAGCCGTGGTCCGGTTCTACCGCGAGTTGCGTTCGGGCGCAAAGGCCTGACACCCCTCACCTGCCGGTATCCTGCCGTCAGTCATGTCTTCATGCCGCGCGACCCTGGCTTGATGACAACCGCCGAGCGGGAGGAAGCGCGGATGGACCATGCGGAACTCCGGCACACCCTGGGACAAAGGGCCCGGCTTGAACGCCTGAGTGCTCGCCGCGCTTATCCCAGCGCGTACCGCACCTGCGCCTCGGCTCCGCGAATCCAGTTGAAGATATCGCCGAGCGTGGCGCGGGCGTCGCGCCGCGGCCGCCAGCCGTTCACCGCCGTCAGCCGCCGGTGGTCGGTCAGATAGATGCGCACGTCGGCGGGACGCGTTTCGGCCACCGGCGCAATCTGCAGCCGGTTGCCCGTGATCTCCTCGCATAACCGCGTGGTCTCCTGTAGCGACAGGCTGAAAGCCAGCCCGCCACCCACATTAAACAGGCGCCCCTGATAGGTTTCGAAATCGCCGATCTGTTCCAGCAGCAATTCGCAGAAATCGTCGACGTGCAGGAAGTCCCGCACCTGCCGGCCGCTGCCGTCGAATCCGATGTAGGAAAGATTCCGGCGGAAATAATGCGCGGCCATCCAAAGCGCGATGACGCCCTGGTCGGATTTGGCCATCTGCCAAGGTCCGGTCAGCACACCGCAGCGGTCGATCAGGTAGCGGATCCCATAGGCATCGGCATACTCGGCCACCATCAATTCTCCGGCCAGCTTCGTCATCCCGTAGAGTGAGCGCGGCCCGTCCAGTGGAAAATCCTCACTTACGCCCAGACCCGATGCGCCGGCCACGGTCTGCTCCGCGGAAAGGTGGAAACGCTCCGGCCCTTCCTCGTAAGACAGATCGTTCAAGCGCCGGTAAGGATAGACGCGGCTCGTCGAGATGAAAACAAAATCGGCGTGGACGCGCCGCGCCAACTCCAAACAGTGATAGCAACCGGTCAGATTGGTGTCGATCAAGTACTCCGGCGATCCGCCATAGCCGGCCTGCGCGGACGGTTCCGCCGAGCACTCCACGATCAGATCCGGAGGTTCCGGCAGGCCGGTCAGATCGGCCAGCGAGCGGATATCGCCATGCGCAAACACCACCCCCGCATCGCGCAGCCGGCTAAGGTTGAGTTCCGACCCGCGGCGATGCAGGTTGTCGAAAGCCGTCACTTGCGCCTGTGGACGGCTTCTTTTGAGGGCCAGCGCGACACTCGATCCCACGAAACCGGCGCCCCCAGTAACCAGGATGAGCCGATGGATAGGCATATTCAGTCAATGTAGCAAGTGGGACAGGCCTCCTGGCCTGTCCACCGGGGATCGGTTTGCGCGAGCCTTTTTGAAACCCGCTACATTGATCCATCATGGGTAAAGGATAGATTGTCTTGCCGAGCCTGCTGAAGTCCGCCGCCGCAACCGCTTTCCACCACGCAGGCGGCCTCGCGGCTGTGCGATGGCTCAACCGCCAGGGTCTCCGCATTTTGATGTACCATCGCTTTTCCGATCGTGCTGCCTTGGCCCGCCAGTGCGCTCACATTCGCAAGTACTACCAGCCGGTTTCGATGGCCATTGTCTCCGAGTGGCTGCACGACGGGCGTAGCTTGCCGCCGTATGCCCTGGCAGTCACGGTGGATGACGGCTACAGCGATTTCCAGGAAGCGGGTTATCCCGTCTTTGCCGAGTATGGAATTCCGGTCACGGTTTTCCTGGTAACCGATTTCCTGGACGGCAAGTCGTGGCTGTGGTTTGACCGCGTGGTGTACGCGTTCGGGCAAGCGAAAGTTTCCGAGGCGTCCATCGAGATGCCCGGCGGAAACGTATTGCACTTCAAGCTGGATTCCGCGGCTTCCTGCTGCGCCGCGGGCCGGCGTTTGGCCGATCTTGCAGTGGTCTTGAGCCCCGCGAACCGCCGCGAACTGGTCGGCGAGTTGCCGCGGTTGCTGAAAGCGGAGATGCCGCAACAGGCACCGCCCGAATACGGGCCGCTATCCTGGGACGCCGTCCGCTTGCTGGCGGCATCCGGCGTGGAGTTCGGCGCGCATACTAAGACTCATCCGATTCTGTCGGCGCTGACCGATCCGGAAGAGTTGCGGGAAGAGATTGCTGGTTCGAAGGCGCGCATCGAGGCCGAACTGGATCGGCCTGTCCTGCATTTCTGCTACCCCAACGGCAAAATGCGGGATATCGGGCCGGCCGCGGCGGAGGCTGTACGGGCCGCCGGCATGCGGACGGCGGTGACGGCTGAGCCGGGCCTGAACCAGATCGACCAGGACGCTTTCCTTTTGCGCCGCATCGGCGCCGATCCGAGTCACCAGGAGATGTATTTCGCGCGAAGTCTCGCCGGCCTGTAATTCCTTACCCGCTGTCGCCGTTCCAATAATACCCGTCGTTCTCCAATAAACTAACGGCAAGATCGTTCCGGTCTCCCAGCAGGCGGCCCGGGTCCAGAACAAACACCGGTTCAGCATGCGTACGCCGGTAGCCCGCTTGCGGGAGGGCGCCGGTTTCGAGCGGCGAGGAAGCCGCAACCGTAACCTCGGTAATGTAGGGGTCCGTGCGAGCGACTGCCGTTGCCGCGGCGTAAGCCTCCGCCCATCCCTGCCGGTCCGGCGAACGAATCCACAGATCCGCGATGCGGCACTGGCAACCTACCCGGCTCAACAGGAAGTATCCAACCGGTGTGTGCTCGCGCTCCAACAGATACGCATCCATTTTGGCCGCGGGGCAAGCCAGATAATAATTGAGCGATTCGGGAGTGCGCGCGCAAACCACCTGCTGCGTAACCGACGGATCGGGAAACACCTCCGCCGGAATGCCTTCGAAGCTTGTCACCCGCTGCGCCGTCAGAGCGTGCCCGTTGTCTCGTGCCGCCCGCCCCAACTCCCGGTAATCCCGCGCCAATCGCAGCGGCGATTTCCAGTCCCTTTGATGGGTTTGCCGGAAGTGATGCCAGGGCCGCAGCACGCGCGTGTAGCTGTGTCTCTCGGCCCGCACCTGAAAGCCTATCTTCGGCAGCACTTGGCTGGCGTCGCCGGTCCCGCCGATATTGATCATCGTGCCAGTCAGGCCCTGTATGTGCCGGTAGAGCATGATGCCGGCCCCAGGCACGGCTTTGCTGGCCGCCCAATCGATGACGTCACAACTGGCGACCGTTCCCGATCCGGTCAGGAAGCGGCACGGAACCAGGCAGCCGAAAGCCGCGATTTCGCCTTTGTACCGTAGCGCGTAGCCGCGGCCGCCTTCCCAGAATGGATGCGGGGCGAAGCACTTCCACCGCAGCACGTCCGCCTGGAACATGCGGTGGCTCTCGCTCACGCTGAAAACGGTCCGCAGGAAGCGCATCACATCGCCAAGCTCGGACTCGGCTACCGGCGAGATCAGCGCGCCACCCCCTTCAAAGCCAGCACCGCCTTGAGCTTTTCGACGCTGGTGCTCTCGACCGTTTCCTCGATCGTGAACTTAACGCCGAACTCCTCCTCGCAGCCCATCATGAGCTTGACGTGCGCCAGGCTGTCCCACTGCGGCATGGTTTCCGGCGAAAGCGAATCGGACAGGGTCAGCTTGTCGTTCTCAAAAGCTTCCCGGAAAATCTGTTGCAGGCGTCGATCGATCAGAGTCACGGCTTATTCCACTTTAAACCGTAATCGCGAGAGCACAGAAACGTTCGATCTCGCGACACATTTTGTCGAAGGACGGCGCTCGCCTAGCGGCATTGAGATCGAACTTGCTCGCCAGCGAAGGTTGGTCGATGGTCTCCGAGTACCTTCTACCCGGAGGCATCGCCTGCTGCAGCCACCCTTTGGCGTCGCGGATGGATTCCGGGTCGGCTGGCGCTACTAAATCTGTCCTCAACCCTGAGTGGCTGGCTATCGATTCGGCAGCGGCACTCCTTGCGAGTACCACTCCGACCGGCCACCGGCCGCCGGCAGCGCGCGTGGCCCGATCCAAGAGCACCGGCGCCAGCTCTTTCGGACAATCGTCGTCGCTGTCGATGACGATCAGCACTACGCCAGGTGAGCGAAGTCCCCTGCCAGCACGTTCCACGGCTCTCTCCAATTCACCCAGCAACACCAGCTTGCTCCTGGTGACTTTAAACGGACGCACGTCCGCGTATACATCCGGATTCACAAACTTTACAAGGCGTTTTAGCAACACGGGTGCCGCGTTGAAATCCCCCTGACCTTCCACTATGCAGGCGACATATAGCGGCACCATTTACCGGAAGAGTTGAACCTCACTTTCGGCATCGGCGCCGGGTTTACGGGGTTCCGGAGTCAGGCCGCCCATTCGCAAGAGATCGCCCGCTGTGTAGAGCCGGTCATGCAGTGTTGAACGGGTCGCATTGTCGATGCCTAGGATTTCCGACTGCCCGTTCTCCCAAGAGACGGCTCGTATCGCATCGCCAGGGATCTCCGGATTATCGAGGAGATCCGTGCTATGACTGGTCACTACCACCTGAACCGACTCACTCGCCTCGCGTATCGCATCTAGAAGGACAGCGGTCGCCGCCGGGTGGAGTCCGGCTTCAGGCTCTTCGATTCCAATGAGCGACACTCGCGTGTCGCTGCCGGCATTGTGGAACAGTGCCACGAGCAGCGCCAGCGCGCGAAGCGTTCCATCCGACATGGCGCTAGCGAGAAAGACATTGGGCTTAGCCGAGCCGGCAACCGCCAAGTAGAAGTTAAGAAGCTTATAAGATCTGAATTCTTCGGCCTCCACCCGTTCAAGCCCCGGCACGATAGCCTGCAAGTATTGGTCGATGCGAGCTTTCGTAGCTTCTTGGGTGTGGCTGAGTCTGTCCAGTACACTCGCGGTATTTTCGCCGTCTGCGTCGAGAATATCGGCTGAACCAGTGGTGTCCAGCTCGTTGCGCATCATCTCGGGATCGGGAGTGTAAAACTCCATGCCCGAGAGAAGCTCATATACCTGCTGGAACCCAGGGAGCCCTGAGGCATTTACGAGATACAGCCGGTTTGCGCTGGGAGTAGGGAGAGGCGATCGGATGCTGGAGACGCTGGAAAGGGTGAAGTTGCCTGAATGGATTTCGAACGAATGTTTCGGCTCGCCGTCGGAGCCGCGAATAACGCAGGTTTCCTGACGAACCTCGAATCCCCGTGGAGACTGCGGTCCTATTTCGAAACTGTAATGCCCTTGCTGTCCGCGGTCCAACGCGAAATCGAAACGCATTCCCAAGCTCTCCGGATTGGCCGGTGAGCGATGGCGCAAGTGTTGCAAATTCGTGCTGCGCTTTGCGAAGACCTGATCCAGCGGCGTGCGGAGCGCGTCCCTGCAGAAGCGCATCGCATCCAAAAAGTTGCCCTTGCCCGCGCCGTTCGGGCCCACCAGAATGGTTAATGGACCAAGCGGCACATCGCAAGCGGCGATGCTCTTGTAGTTCTTCAGAGCTACTCGGGTTATTCTACTTTGAGTTGTCATGAATCCCGACCGTCCGGCTCGCTGCTGCCATCAGTATAAACCGCCGCACCCTCGCGTTGCGTGACATCCGCGCACGCGATCATGGCCGGAGCCGGAAACACCGTGCCGGTCTCCCACTGGAAGAACCGGCTCTCGCCTTCCTGGCCCGCCGCTGCACAACCCAACCGGATGTAAAGATCGGCCACCTGGCCATTCTTGGCGGTGGGAATGTACTCGCCGGTGATGTGCGTGTAACGGTTCTCCGCCGCGTACCGCACCAGGGCGGCGAACATAGCTTCTTCCAGGCGCCGCCCCAGCACGCGGCAACTCATCAACCAGGTGTCCACCCGCAGACCGCCGCCTTCCGGGACCGCGATCAACACGCCGGTCAAGCCGCTATCGCCAAAACGGTCGCTGGCGCGCATGGCCTGCGTGTAGGCGCCGGCCGCCAGCAGGGCGCGCACTTCGGCATCCCCGCGCCGCCGCGTAGTGAGATTGAACTGATTGGTCTTGTTGATCAGTTGCACGATGCGCGGCAGGTTCGCTTCGTCGAAAGGCGTCAACTGCACCTTGATGTCGAGCTGCGCCAGGTAATCGTCCACGCTGCCTGCGGTGGATTCCAGCGTCTGGCGCTCCAGGTTTTCCCGGATCGATGCGGTGCGCTGCCGGTCCTCGTTGGTGATGGCCAGCGTTTCAAACAGCCCGAGCTGGCTCACAGCGGCAACATACTGCGCTGGATCCGCGGGCATCTCGATCACCTCGACCTCCGGCAGGTTCTGCCGCACACGCGACCGCTCCGCCGGATTGTCGTCGACAAATACCATCGCATCCAGGCCAATGTTCATCGCCGCGGCAATCGTGCGCAAGTTCTCTTCTTTGGGCATCCAGTTGGCGACGAACACGGCGATGTCCCGCTCGCGCAGCACCATCTCCGGATGCTGCCGAAAAGGCAGCACGGCGTCTTCGGGATTGTTCTTAGAACATACCGCCAGCAGAACGCCTGTGCGCGTGAGCGATTTCAGGTAGCGCTGAAAGGCCACAAATGCCTCGCCTGCCGGGCCGCCTCCCAGTTGGATGCCTGCCAGGCCATCCTCGCCAATCACTCCGCCCCACAGCACGCCGTCCAGATCCAGCGCCAGGCATTTCGAAGTGAGGCCCAGAATCGCGCGCAACAGCGCAGTGAGCTGATGGCCCAGCGCCGGCATGGCCTCGGCCGATGGATATTGCTTGGCGGTATGCCACAGCACCGGATCGTTCCAGCGGTCTTTCCCGAAGCGTGCCGCGATCTGGTCCACATCCAGAATCGCCACACCCTGGGTCCGTCCGGCGGCTTCCCAAAGCGCCAGGTTGAGCGCGCGCAGCAGCCGGCCGCGTCCGCCGGGCAGTGCCGCACTAAGCTGACCCAGCGCATCGAACGGCGGCGCCTCATAGTTGAACTGAATGACTGTGGCGCCCAGGCGCTCCCTCGATTCCCGCCATAACGATTCGAGCCGGGCACAGCGCGCGCGTACGGCCTCGCCGGGCGAGTCTTCCTCGTCGCGCAGGCCCAGCGAACGCCAATCCGTGCCGATCGCGATCACATCCGGCCGGAAGCGGGCCAAGCCGGAATCCGGATCGCGGATCTCCTGTTCATACTGGTTGAAGGGGCCAATGTAAATCTCCGCATCGATCCCGGCGCCGAAGCACTGCGCCCGCAGGATCGGCGCCAGGAAGTCGATCGTTGTGCTGCCCAGCAGAGCGATCCGGCAACGCCGGCGAAAGGGCGCTTCCGCCTTCTTGCGAGCTTGTGCCAGCAAGCGGGCGGCGTTGCGTAACGTACGCGGCACGGCGCTGGATTTGCTCGCTTCGGCCAGCGGATACCAGGCTTGGTCCGGGTGCCCCGCGGCAAACAGGTTGCGGGCCGAAGCCAGCATCACTAAGGCGCGTTCCTCGCCGGCGGCCTTCTCGCGCAGGAAGCGCAGCGCGCCGGCCGCTTCTTCAAAATGGCCGCACGCTTCCAGCAGCGCGGCGCGTAACCAGCAGCCGCAGTCGCCGCGCGCCGATTCCAGCCGGGAAGCCAAATCGAGCGCCGCTGCGGAATCGCCAGACGCAATGGCTCCGGCCACGTGCTCCAACCGTGTCAGATCTGCGGCCGGACAAACTGCCTCGTGCGAGCTGGCCAACAACTCCAGTAACTCTGAAGCCTTGGCGGCGGGGTAAGGCGGCTCTCCCAGTAGGAGCAGACCGAGTTCGAGAGAAACCGTATTCATCGGCTAGGTTCAGTATATAGAATTTGCCTCGTCCGGGGAATCTGTGGGTAACTGGCGGGCTCAGGGCCTGGGGTTGACTGAGGAAGCGGTGGAGTTTGCGGCAGGTCGAGTCGAAGGAGCGCTGCGCCTCCTCAGAGCCGCTTGCTACGCTGGCCCCAACCATGGGATTCCCCATCCCTGCAACCCCCTCAAGCGATTAGCAAGCTGGAGGAAGCGCGCCGCCAGCGGCAACTGTCAACTGTGCCGCCAACAAGCCGGACATAAGATTCAAGGTTACAATGGTTGCGGCGGAAGCGGACAATGCAGGGGTCATGTCCACGACGGAAGGCCCATCTCAACAATGGGAGGACGACTAAATTGAAATGCTCACCGGCATTCAATATCGAATTCTAAAGAGGATCTCTCCCAGAGCTCCAGATTGCTGTAGCGGGTCCGCTTACGAAGGCAAGTCGAAGCTCGCGGTTCTAATGGGGGATGAATTCTTCACCAAGATTGCAGGGAAAGTTATCATCGACTTCGGCTGTGGCGAAGGGGCTGAAGCCGTAGAGATGGCTGGAAGAGGGGCCCAGCGGGTGATCGGTATTGATATCCGTGAAGACCTTCTCCAAGCGGCAAGACAGAAGGCGCTCGGTACGGTGTCCAAAATACTTGTCTCTTCGTATCTTCGACGAAGGAGCTTGCGGACATCGTCGTTTCCCTGGACGCCTTTGAGCATTTCGCCGACCCTGCGGGAATCTTGCGTATCATGAACACGCTCCTGCAGCCGGCAGGCGAGGTGCTCGTCAGCTTCGGGCCAACCTGGTATCACCCATTGGGCGGTCATCTATTCTCCGTTTTTCCATGGGCACATCTAATATTCAGCGAGAAGGCCCTGATCCGTTGGCGGTCCACTTTTAAGACGGATGGGGCGACCCGATTCAGCGAGGTGGCCGGGGGCCTGAACCAAATGACTATAGCGAAGTTCGAGGAGTTGATAGCCGGCAGCCCCCTCAAGTTCGTCAGCCTCGAACTTGTACCCATCAAGAAGCTTCGACGTTTTCACAACCGTTTCACTCGCGAATTTACAACAGCGGTGGTGCGCTGCCGCCTGGTCAAACGAGCATGATGGCGAACATGCGCAGAGCAAGGCCGCCAATGACTGTGCCCAGGCGGCCCGCTGAAGCTGAAGAAGCCCGCCGAAACGGATTAGCTCGGAAACTTGCTCGCCGCAAGCGCGCGGGCGCCCTTTTAGCTCCACTTCAGACGCTCGCCGCTTCCCCGCCCTATCGTCGTGCGCTTGCGCTTCAGGATTTTGTAGAATCCGCCTCAGGGCTGATCGGTAAGGTTCACCCGGCCGTCGCCGTCGCCCCGGTTGAAGTGGATGCGGGGGATCGCCTCTTCCAGAGGTTCCATGCCGGGACCATCCGCCGTCAAGGCGCTGTCTGCCCTTCCGATCGCTTCGGCGGGGCTGTGCGCCGGAGCGATTTGCGCGACGGCCACGCACGCGTTCATCCGGTATACGGAACCCTTGTACCATCGAAGTGAGCGAGAATAGCTCCCTCTGGCCATTGCTGAGGGGGCGCCTGGGCCGGGTACATGCGTCGCATCAAAGCCGGGGGCGGTTACATCATGATTGAAAACGGGAGCGGGCCGGCCCAACCGGCTCTGGCCGGAAAGGGTGAGTGGCGATGAGAACAACTCCGAAATCAACCGCGGAAGTCAATCCTTGTACTTTGGCAAAATGCGGCATGAAGCGTGGACTGCTGGGCGCGTCATTAACGTCGCGCGTCCTTAATTCACTGCGGCGCCAGCCGCTATTGGCTGGATCTGTGATTATCCTCTTGCTGGCAGGTGCCTTGTCAACAGCAGTTGGAACGGCTCTCGGGCTGGCGAACTTTACAGATGTGGGTTATCCCGACAGCGCCACTCTGCTTAGAATTGGGGAAGTTACCCGTTCGGGTCACATCTATCCTGACATTGATCGGCCGCCATATCAGGTTACTGTTTACGGGCCATTAACTTATGTCCTGCTTGCAATTCCTTATAGGCTGGCACAAGCCGCGGGCATCACTCCTCAGGTGCTGGTGCGACTCGGTATAGTGGGCGCGCTGTGCCTTTGCGTATTACTCATATTCCTGATCGGCAGACGACTGTACAGCTCGCGTCCGAGCGCGTGGCTTTGCGCCCTGTTCGCCGTGTCCGCTCTTCCCATGGCTTACTGGACAACCCAGATTCGGAGCGACTTCCTGGCGCTTGGATTCTCGCTTTTGAGTGTCTATTTGTTCCTCCTCACGAATGGGCGCCCGCAAGCGATCGGTTCCGCAATCTGCGCCGGGATTGCGCCTCTCGTTAAGCAGACGTTCTTGGCTGTGCCGATCGCTATCGTTAGCTGGCTTATCTACAGGCGGCGATACAAGGAGGCTGTCTTCTGGGCTACGGGCTTTGCGTTGACCGTTGTCGGTGGCTATGCAATTGTGTGGTGGCGTGAGCCTCTGATGCTGAAACACGTCGCCGCTCTCCGGCACCCGGTTCTGGAATACCGGCAGGCTTTTGTCATTCTTTGGGATGCTGTGTCTCAACCAGTAGTGCCTTTTGCTGCTATAGGTGGTTTCTTGGCTCTATGGAAACGCGCTCCTGAAAGGCTCCTCTTCCTCATTTACTGCGTTGTCGCTTGGCTCGTGGCGATTCTCACTATTCCGCAAGTGGGAGGCAACATAAACTACTTCTGGGAACCATTATTGGCCTCGGCAGTGCTCGCTGGGCCGGGATTGTGCGAACTTCAACGCAAGGCGAATCGTACTCCGATAGTCGTGATAGCAATGCTGTTTTTGCTGCTCCTGCGGTCGTTTTTGCCGATGCTGCGGCAGGATCTCAGTTATCTGACTGAATGTTATAGGGAGGTGAACGGCTATCAAGTGCGCAAGACGAAGTGGGAGTCGTTCGTGTCCACTGTCTCCGGGCGAAGGTTGCTGTCGACTTTTCCCGCCGTGACAGTTCACAGCATGATCCCGGAGATTCCCGATGCATATTTGAATTCCGCGCTCGAACTCCGAGGCCGGTGGAACTCCGGCCCGGTTGTAGCTCAAATAGACGCGGGCGTGTACGATCTCATTGTCATTGGGAAAGGGCAGGCCGACAAGGCTGAGAGGTACCGTGGTGTTCGGTTTTGGAGCGACGGGATGTGGGGAGCTCTGAAGAGAACGTACGGGCTCGCATGTGTATTCGAAGACATGGAGGTTTGGTTGCCCCGCCGAGGCTCTGGCGAGATCGTTCCTAGCCTTTCGGCTATTGGTTGTGTAGCCGGAGCAAAACAGGTCGACAGCGGTTCTGCGCCGGCGTCACCTTCCAGGCGATGAACATCTCCGTCAGTCCCAACGATGCTGGGCCGCATGGGCCCGGAGTTGTGGGGCCAGTCGCTGGTGATCAGCGGCGGCCTGCTGATGTCCCAGTGCGAACAGAGCGGTGCGTGTGAAGTGTTGCAGCGCATGAGATCGGGCCG
>OCTA010002411.1_pt1 | contig 17038 bp, 10 predicted proteins | sample 1538991 | NCBI WGS metagenome assembly OCTA01 (sample SAMEA3539302, study PRJEB22396) | soil metagenome | biome: tundra; feature: field; material: soil | place: USA | collected 2010-05 | depth 0.15 m | reverse complement strand
GCAGGAAGCCGCGCAGGCCGATGTCGAGGATCAGGCCGCCCTTGACGACCTCGATGACCGTGCCGGTAACGACACCGTCCTCTTCCTTGATCTTCTCGATCGTGCCCCAGGCCCGCTCGTACTGGGCCCGCTTCTTGGACAGGATCAGGCGGCCTTCCTTGTCCTCCTTCTGCAGGACAAGCGCCTCGATGTGCTCGCCGGTCTTGACGACGTCATGCGGATCGACGTCGTGCTTGATCGACAGCTCGCGGGACGGGATGACGCCTTCGGTTTTGTAGCCGATGTCGAGCAGGACCTCATCCCTGTCGACCTTGACGACGGTTCCTTCGACGATGTCGCCGTCATTGAAATACTTGATGGTCTCGTCGATCGCGGCGAGGAAGGCCTCCTCGGAACCGATGTCGTTGACCGCTACCTTGGGGGTCGAGTGGGCCTCGGTGCTGCTCGTCGTCATGTGTAGGTGGGCTCCGGATACGGACAGGGATTTAGTGGACGCGCGCTCTGCACAACGCACCCACCATGGGCTGCCAGGGGTGACTGGTTGACTTGCCTGGCCAGGATTAACCGGCCGCGGCCTGCCTCGAGACGGCCCGCGGGCTGCCTGACCATGGCGGACTGCGAAAAGAACACAGCGCAACGATCAGAATATGAGAGCCCGGCCTACCGGTCAATCTGCGGTCGCTTTCAGCTTGCTCGCCCGCGGCCCGGCGGCTCAGTGTGCGGCCTCTGCCCAGCTTCGCCCGGTGCCCATCGACACCTCAAGCGGCACCGTCAGCCCAGCCGCCCCGCGCATGGCCCCGCGGACCAGCGCGCGGAGCGGCTCAAGCTCGCCGGGGGCCACCTCGAACAACAGCTCGTCGTGGACCTGCAGCAGCATCCGCGAGCGCAGGCCCTCGCCCCGGATGTCGCGGTCCGCCGCGAGCATGGCCACCTTGATGATGTCCGCGGCTGACCCCTGGATCGGCGCGTTCAGGGCCATCCGCTCGGCCATCTCCCTGCGCTGCCGGTTGTCGGAGTTCAGATCCGGCAGGTAGCGGCGGCGGCCGAGCATGGTCTGCGTGAAGCCGTCCGCCCGCGCCCGGGCCACGACCTCGCTCAGGTAGTCGCGAACCCCGCCGAACTGGCGGAAATACTCATCCATGAAAGCGCGGGCCTCATCGGGACTGACGTGCAGCTGCTGGGACAGCCCGTACACCGACAGGCCGTAGGCCAGCCCGTAGTTCATCGCCTTGATCCGGCTCCGGAGCTCGCCGGTGACGTCCGCGGGCTCGACGCCGAACACGCTGGAAGCGGTCGCGGCGTGGAAGTCGTGCCCCGAGCCGAACGCAGCCACCAGCGCCTGATCCCCGGAAAGATGCGCCATGATCCGCAGTTCGATCTGGCTGTAGTCGGCAGTCAGCAGGCATTCGTACCCCGCGCCGACCACGAACCCGCGCCGGATCCTGCGGCCCTCCTCGGACCTGATCGGGATGTTCTGCAGGTTCGGATCGGTCGATGACAGGCGGCCGGTAGCAGCGATCATCTGGTTGTAGGTGGTGTGGATGCGGCCGTCCTGGCCGGCCATCGGGATCAGCGAGTCCACGATGCTCTTCAGCTTGGCGACGTCCCGGTGCCTGAGCAGGTGCGCGAGGACCGGGTGGCCGGTCTGCGCGAGCAGCCCGGTCAGCGCCTCTGAGTCGGTGGTGTAGCCCGTCTTGATGCGCTTGGTCTTGGGCAGGCCCAGCTCGGTGAAGAGGACTTCCTGGAGCTGCTTGGGCGAGCCGAGGTTGAACTCGTGCCCGGTGACCGCGTAAGCGGCCTGCTCAGCGGCCTTCACCTCGCCGCCAAGGCTCGCCGACATGTCCGCAAGGTGATCCACGTCGGCGGCGATCCCGGCTCGCTCCATCTCCGCGAGCACGTCGACCAGCGGCAGCTCCACCTCAGCCAGCAGCTGCGCGGCGCCGCGGCTGTCCAGGTCCGCGTCGAGCGCGTCGGCGAGCTCCCTGGTGGCCTGGGCCCGCTCCGCCAGCGCTGCGGCCGCCTCGGCCTCGCCCGACATCTCCAGGGTCAGCTGCCCGGTGGCGCTGCCGCCGCCCCGCAGCTCCCGGTTCAGGTAGCGCAGGGCCAGGTCCGCGAGGTCAAACGAGCGCTGGCCGGGCAGCGCCAGGTAAGCGGCGAGCGCCGTGTCGCTGGTGAGGCCGCCCAGGTGCAGGCCGTGGGCCGCCATCGCGTGCATCGGGCCCTTGGCGTCATGCAGCGCCTTCGGCTTTGCCGGATCGGTCAGCCAGCCGGCCAGCGCCTTGTCGTCGTCCTCGGCGAGTGCGGCCGGGTCGATGAACGCGGCGGCGCCGTCCGCAGCGCCTAGTGCCACGCCCTCGAGAACGCCGGTGCCGCGCCCCCAGCGTCCGCTCACCGCCAGGCCAGCGCGTCCGTCACCGCCGTGCTCCGCCAGCCAGGCGGCCACTTCGCCCGGCCCGAGGACAGCCAGGTCGACCTCGAAGCCTTCCGCAGGCTCGGATTGCTCGCCGGCCCCGGCCGCGCCTGATGCCGCCGCGATCCCGTTCGGGAAGGTCGCGGTCAGCCGCTCTCGCAGCACGCGGAACTGCAAGGTGTCGAACAGCTGATGAATCTGCTCGCGGTCCCAGGCCGCCGGCCGCAGATCCTGCGGGGCCGCCTCCAGCTGCACGTCTCGCGCGAGCTCAGTGAGCTGACGGTTGCGCAGCACGGCACCGAGGTGCTCCCGGAGGTTGTCGCCCGCCCTGCCCTTGATCTCGTCGATCCGGTCGACAAGCTGCGCCAGCGAGCCGTATTCCAGCACCCACTTGGCAGCCGTTTTCTCCCCGACTCCGGGGATGCTCGGCAGGTTGTCGCTCGGATCGCCGCGCAGGGCCGCGAAGTCGGGATACTGGACCGGCGTCAGCCCGTACTTCTCGGTGACGGCCGCCGGCGTGAACCGGGTCATGTCGCTGATGCCGCGGCGGGTCATGAGGACCGTCACGTCGTCGCTGACCAGCTGGAGCGCGTCCCTGTCACCGGTGACGATCAGCACGCTCATGCCGTCGGCGACCGCCATGGTCGCCAGCGTGGCGATGATGTCGTCGGCCTCGTAGCCCGCTACCGACAGCCGCGGGATGCCCAGCGCGTCCAGCACCTCGAAGATCAGGCTCAGCTGGCCGCGGAAGTCAGCCGGGGTCTCCCGCCGGTTCGCCTTGTACTCGACATACTGCTCATGCCGGAAGGTCGGCTCGCTGCGGTCGAATGCCACCGCGACATGGGTGGGCTGCTCGTCGCGCAGCACGTTGATGAGCATCGCGGTGAAGCCATAGACGGCGTTGGTCGGCTGCCCCGTCGTGGTGGAGAAGTTCTCCAGCGGCAGCGCGAAGAATGCCCGGTAGGCCAGCGAATGCCCGTCGAGCAACAGGAGCCGCTCCGGCCGCAGGTCAACAGTGGTCGGCTGGGTCGGGTTCTTGGCTGCCACCCCTGAATCCTAGGCTGCCTGATGCAGCGATCAGGCGTCCGTCACGAACTTGCGAGGTACCGGTGGAGAACGACCACGAGCGGCGGATCAGGGAGACCTTTCATCAAGCAGGTGACGATGCGCTCGTCGCCCGGATGGGTATCAAGATCCTTGAGGCCTCTCCCCGGCGCGTCGTCGGCACTATGCCCGTGGCGGGCAACACGCAGCCCTACGGGCTCCTGCACGGAGGAGCGTCCTGCGTGCTTGCCGAGACGCTGGGCTCGCTCGGCTCCGCTTTGCACGCGGGCCCCGACCGCGTCACCGTAGGGATTGAGATCAGCGCCAGTCACCATCGCGCCGCCGACGGCGGCGAGGTCACCGGGGTGGCGACGCTCGTGCACGGCGGCCGGACCATGACTACCTACGAGATCATCATCACCGACGAGCTCAGCAGGCGCATCTGCACCTCCAGGCTCAGCTGCCTGCTGCGTGACGCTGTTCCCGGCGGCACCCGGTCGAGGGGCGGGACCGGGAACGCGCAAGATGGCAGCGATAACTCCCCGGAAGGCGGAGATATGGCCGCACCGCCTGCCCCATAGCGAATTCCTACGCTTGGTCACTTGCCCTGCGCACTTGCGTAACCGCAGACGAGGGGACGTTTAGCCCATACCGGCAGGGGAATCCCGGTGTCTTTGCGCGCCGCGCCAGCGCGTCGCTACCGTGGTGGGCAGAGCCCGGGTGAAGCCGAGTAGAGAACGTGCCGGCCCGGGGAAGGCTGACATGGCACCAAAGGCTCTCCGGGCTCTCCGCCGCCAAGCGCATCAAGCGCGCGGCGGCGCAGACGGGCGGGCGCCGGGCTTGCATCCGGGGGGATTGTGCATCCGGCCCCGCCCGCCTGCCCTGGGCCGGGGATAAGCGTCGGCGCCGGCCTGTCGCGCTCGGCCCTGCTCAGTGCCGGGCCAGGCCAGCCGGCTAAATCAGGGCGCCGGTTACGCGTCGTCGGGCCTGGCCTCGTCGGGCTTAGCCTCGTCGGGCCTGGCCTCGTCGGGCCTGGCCTCGTCCGCCGGAGCGGCCGCCACTGAGTGGGCGCCGGCCAGGACCTCTTCGGCGACCGCGCGCATTGTCATCCGCCGGTCCATCGACGTCTTCTGGATCCAGCGGAACGCCTCTGCCTCCGTGATGCCGCGCTCGGCCTGGAGAATCCCCTTGGTGCGGTCGAGCAGCTTTCGCACCTCCAGCCGCTCGCGCAAGGTCCCCACCTCCGCCTCAAGGGCGGATATCTCCTGGAACCTGCTCACCGCGATCTCGATCGCCGGGATGAGGTCGGCCTTGGTAAAGGGCTTGACCAGGTACGCCATCGCCCCTGCGTCCCGTGCCCGCCGCACCAGGTCACTCTGGGAGAAGGCGGTCAGGATGACCACCGGCGCCAGATGGTCGGCCGTGATCCGCTCGGCGGCTGAGACCCCGTCGAGCACCGGCATCTTGACATCCATGATCACCAAGTCCGGCCGGAGGCGCTCGGTCAGCTCAATAGCGGCCTCGCCGTCTCCGGCCTCGCCGGCGATGACGTAGCCCTCTTCCTCGAGCATCTCCTTGAGATCAAGGCGAATCAGCGCCTCATCCTCGGCGATTACGACGCGAAACGGGGTCTGGCTCACGCGCTGAGCGTATCTAACCCGGTACATTGACGGTGGCCGCACCTGCCCAGGTAAGCAGGCCGCGCCCCGGTAGACCAACAGGCAGAGTCCGCGGTCTCAAACACCGTGCAGTGTGGGTTCGAATCCCACCCGGGGCACACCGCCCGGGCGCTAGGGCCCGGAACGTCGGCCCACCAGCGGCTACCGCGCCGATGCGGCCCTCCGGTCATCGGAGCCTCCATCACATTCCGTGAACAATTTTCCTGCGGAGGTGACCCTGCGCTACCAGCCGTCTCGATCTCCGGTCAGCGGGAAAGATCCGGGGCCCTTCAGCGCCCCAAATCCTTCGAGATCATGAATGCATCCCCGTCGGCAGCCACACGCCGGCCGGCGGCTGGGCCGTCACCACTGCCGGCCGCATCGCTAGGCGCCACGCCCAGGCCGCCGGCCGCGCCCAGGATGTCCGGGCCCTTCCTTGACCTGGTCAGGTAGAGATAGCCGACGGCGCCCGCCAGGACGACGATCATCGCGACCTGGCTGGACCGGAGCCCGAACAGCCGCTCCGAGTAGCCGATCTGCAGTTCCTGCGTGCACAGTGTGCCGATCGCCTGGAGCGCCGCGTAGACGGCGAAGGTGCGGTCTCCGGTCAGCAGGAACCGGCGCGCCGCGAGGATCACCATCAGGCCGGCGAGCACGTCCCAGACGGATTCGTACAGGAACGTGGGCTGGAATGTCGCGAAGTTCTCGAAACCAGCCACCCGGCGCTGCGGCGAGATCTCCAGCGCCCACGGCACAGTCGCCGGGCGGCCGTAGGACTCCTGGCTGAACCAGTCAGCCCAGCGCGCGACCGCCGCAGCGAACGCCAGGCCTGGCGCCGCGGCCCCGGCCACCGGGCCGAGCCGCACGCCGGCCCGGCGGCAGGCAATCAAGGCCCCGGCTGCCGCCCCCGCGACTCCGCCTGGCAGCCCGAAGCCGCCTTCCCAGATACGAAACACATCGGCCCAGTCACGACCCGGGCCGAAGTAGAGGTGATAGCTGGTGATCACGCCGTAAACCCGGGCCCCGGCCAGCCCCAGCGGGACCGCCAGCGTGGCCAGGTCCAGGATGAAACCCGGGCGCCCGCCGATCTTCAGGTACCGCCGGTCCGCCACCCAGAGGCAGACGATGATGCCCAGCACCACGCAGAGCGCGTACCCGCGGACCGGGATCGGCCCGATATGCCAGAGCCCGCGCGCTGGACTCGGAATGAATGCGGCTGGCATGTTCTGTGACGTTACCGTGACCGCGGTCATCGTTACGGCTAATCCAGCCCCCGCAACAGGACGGACCTGGCTCACCGCAACGGCGCTGCGCGGCGCCGGCCGCCCGCACGTGCCTCGCTACCGCAGCGGCGCGGCTGTCGGCGGTATCGCGACCGGGAGCACGGTAGCGCCGGCCAGGTAGCGGTCCACGGCAGCGGCGGCCGACCGGCCCTCGGCGATGGCCCACACGATCAGCGACTGGCCGCGGCCCATGTCACCGGCCACGAAAACGCCGGGGGCACTGGCAGCGTACGAGCCGTCCCTGGCCACGTTGCCGCGCCCGTCCAGATCCACGCCGAGACCATCGAGCAGCGGCCCGCGCTCGGCGCCGGTGAACCCCATCGCGAGCAGGACCAGGTCACACCTCAGCTCCCGGTCCGTGTCCGGCACTGGAGCAAAGCCGCCGGCCGCCGCTTCCACGTCGACCAGGCGCAGCGCCCGCACCCGGCCAGCCGCGTCACCGACGAATTCCTGCGTGCTGACCGCATAGGTACGGTCGCCGCCCTCCTCGTGGGCGCTGGAAACCCGGTAGATCATCGGGTAGGTGGGCCATGGCTGGCCGGCTGGCCGCAGCTGCGGCGGCCGCGGCATGATCTCCAGCTGGGTGACCGAGACCGCGCCTTGCCGCAGCGCCGTCCCGAGGCAGTCGGACCCGGTATCACCGCCGCCGATGATCACCACGTGCCGTCCGCGTGCCGAGATGGCCGGCTGAGCGTCGCGGCCATCACCTAGCCCCGCGTCCCGGACCGCCCGGTTCGAGGCCGGCAGGTACTCCATGGCCTGGTAGATGCCATCCAGGCTGGCGCCGGGCACCGGCAGCCCCCGGGGCACCGTAGCCCCGCCCGCCAGCACGATCGCGTCGTAGCTGTCGCGCAGCTCACCGGCGGTCACGTCCAGGCCGGCCGCCGCGCCGCAGCGAAACACGGTCCCCTCAGCCCGCAGCTGGGCCAGCCGCCGGTCCAGGTGCCGCTTCTCCAGCTTGAACTCGGGAATCCCGAACCGGAGCAGGCCGCCGGGCGCCTCCGCGCGCTCGTACACGGTCACCGCATGCCCGGCCCTGGTGAGCTGCTGCGCCGCGGCGAGGCCCGCGGGCCCGGACCCGATGACCGCGACCTTGCGCCCGGCCGCGTAGGCGGCCGCCGACGGCGGCTCGGCCACCACCCAGCCCTCGCCGAACGCCCGGTCGATGATCTCCACCTCGACCTGCTTGATCGCCACCGGCTCGGCGTTGATGCCAAGGACGCAGGCGGACTCACAGGGCGCCGGGCAGAGCCGACCAGTGAACTCGGGGAAGTTGTTGGTCGCGTGCAGCCGGTCGGCCGCCGCCTGCCAGTCCTGCCGCCAGACCAGGTCGTTCCATTCCGGGATCAGATTGCCGAGCGGGCAGCCGTTGTGGCAAAACGGGATTCCGCAGTCCATGCAGCGCCCTGCCTGCCGCTCCAGCTCCCGCGCGGGGAATTCGGTATACACCTCGCGCCAGTCCTGGATCCGGACGTCGACCGGGCGCCTGGCCGGCGTCCGCCGCGGCGTGGTCATAAATCCTTTGGGATCTGCCATCGTGACCGTCTCCCCCGCTCAGCCGCTCGCCGCGGCCATCACGGCCTCGTTCACGTCGCGTCCCTCGCGCTCGGCCCGCCGCGCCGCGGCCAGCGCCCGCTTGTAGTCCTTCGGCACTACCATGACGAACCGCGCGGCCGCGGCATCCCAGTCGGCAAGCAGCCCGGCCGCGACGGCGGAGCCCGTCTCGGCGTGGTGGCCCGCGATCAGGTCCCGCAGGAAGGCAGCGTCGCTGTGGTCCAGCGGCTCCAGGTCGGCCATCTGGGTATTGATCCGGCGCGGATCGGCATCGAGCAGGTAAGCCAGGCCGCCGGACATGCCGGCGGCGAAGTTCCGGCCGACCGGCCCGAGCACGGCCACCCGGCCGCCGGTCATGTACTCGCAGCCGTGATCGCCGGTTCCCTCGGCCACCGCGGTGGCCCCGGAGTTGCGCACGCAGAACCGCTCGCCGACCACGCCGCGCAGGAACATCTCCCCGCTGGTGGCGCCGTAGCCGATCACGTTGCCCGCGATGATCTGCTCCTCGGCGGCGAACGTGGCCGCCGGATCAGGCGCCGCGATGATCCGCCCCCCGGACAGCCCCTTCCCGAGGTAGTCATTGGCGTCGCCAGCCAGCCGCAGCGTGATCCCGCGGGGCAGGAACGCGCCGAACGACTGCCCGGCCGAGCCCCGCAGCGAGATGTCGATCGTGTTGTCGGGCAGTCCCTGGCCGCCCCACCGCTTGGTCACTTGCGAGCCGAGCATCGTTCCGATGGACCTATTGACGTTCTTAACGGGGAGCTCGAGCCGGACCGGCGCCGCATCGCGCAACGCGCCCTCAGCCAGCGCAATGAGCGTGTTGTCGAGAGCCAGGTCCAGCCCGTGATCCTGGCCGCTGGTACAGCGCCGCGCCGCGCCAGCCGCCAGCTCGGGCACGTGCAGCACCGGCGCGAGATCGAGACCGGACGCCTTCCAGTGCTCGATCGCGGCCGCGGTCTCGAGCATCTCGGCGTGACCGACAGCCTCGGCCAGCGTCCGGAACCCCAGCTTCGCCAGGTACTCGCGGACCTCCTGAGCCAGGAACTCGAAGAAGTTGACCACGAACTCGGGCTTCCCGGTGAAACGCTTCCGCAGCTCAGGGTTCTGGGTGGCCACGCCGACCGGACAGGTGTCCAGGTGGCAGACACGCATCAGGACACAGCCAGCGACGACAAGCGGCGCGGTCGCGAAACCGAACTCCTCGGCGCCGAGCAGCGCCGCGATGATCACGTCGCGGCCGGTCTTCAGCTGCCCGTCGACCTGCACGACGATCCGGTCCCGCAGCCGGTTGCGCAGCAGCGTCTGCTGCGTCTCGGACAGCCCGAGTTCCCACGGCGCGCCGGCGTGCTTGATGCTGCTCAGCGGCGAGGCCCCGGTGCCGCCGTCATGACCGGAAATGAGCACAACGTCGGCGTGCGCCTTCGCCACGCCGGCCGCCACGGTGCCGACCCCGACCTCGGCGACCAGCTTGACGTGCACCCGGGCGGCCGGATTGGCGTTCTTCAGGTCATGCACCAGCTGCGCCAGGTCCTCGATCGAGTAAATGTCATGGTGCGGCGGCGGCGAGATCAGGCCGACCCCCGGAGTGGAGTGCCTGGTCCTGGCGATCCACGGGTAGACCTTGTGGCCGGGCAGCTGGCCGCCCTCGCCCGGCTTGGCGCCCTGGGCCATCTTGATCTGCAGGTCATCGGCATTGACGAGGTACTCGCTGGTCACGCCGAACCTGCCGCTGGCGACCTGCTTCACCGCGGAGCGGCGCAGGTCGCCGTTGGCGTCGGGCAGGAACCTGTCCGGGTCCTCGCCGCCCTCCCCGGTGTTGGACCTGGCGCCGAGCCGGTTCATCGCGATGGCCAGCGTCTGGTGCGCCTCGGCGGAGATCGAGCCGTAGGACATCGCCCCGGTGCTGAACCGCTGCACGATACTAGCGACCGGCTCGACCTCGTCGATGCTGATCGGCGCCCGGCCCGGCCCGTCCACGCCGCGGATGCGCAGCAGGCCGCGCAGGGTCATCAGCCGCGCCGACTGGTCGTCCACCAGGCGGGTGTACTCCCGGTAGACGTCCTGCCTGCGGCTGATGGAACAGGTGCGGCTCGCCGTCGCGGCGCCATTGGTCCTCGCCGCCGGTTTCCAGCCGCTGGTGCGCCGGCCGGACGCCCCGGGCCGGGAACGCGCTGGCATGGCGGGCCGCCGCCTCGGCGGCAAGCTCATCGAAGGACACCCCGCCGAGCCGGGACGGCGTGCCGGTGAAGCACTCCGCGATGACCTCGGGCCCGAGCCCGATCGCCTCGAAGAGCTGCGCGCCGGTGTAGGAGGCGACCGTGGACACGCCCATCTTGGACATGATTTTCAGCAGGCCCTTGCCGAGCCCCTTGATCAGGTTTTCCGCGGCCGCTGGCGGCGTGACCGGCCCGAGCGCGCCACTGCGGGCCAGATTCCGGACCGACCTGATAGCCAGGTAGGGGCAGACGGCAGCGGCCCCATAGCCGACCAGCAGCGCGATGTGATGACTCTCACGCGCGTCGCCCGCCTCGACGATCAGCCCGGCGCGGACCCGGGTGGTCGCCGTGATCAGGTGGTGATGCACCGCGCCGGTCAGCAGGAGTGACGGGATCGGCGCCAGGCTGTGCTCCCCCGGGGGGCCGGCCGTGGCCGGCCGACCCTCACTGCCGGCCCGGTCGGACAGCACGATGATCCGGGCGCCCGCCCCGATCGCGGCGGACACCTCGGCCAGGATCTCCCCGATCCGCCGCCGGAGCGCCGCCCCGCCGCCGGCGGCCTCGTACCTGCCATCCACCACGTGCGCGGCGAAACCGGGCAGGTCCCCATCGTCATTGATATGGATGATCTTGGCGAGGTCGGGCTCGCTGATCACCGGGTAGGGCAGCACGATCTGGCGGCAGGAGGCCGGGCTTGGGTCGAACAGGTTGTGCTCAGGGCCTGTCGTTGAGCCCAGCGAGGTCACGAGCTCTTCCCTGATCGCATCCAGCGGCGGGTTCGTCACCTGGGCGAACAGCTGCGTGAAGTAGTCGAAGATCAGCCGTGGCCGGTCCGACAGCACGGCCAGCGGCGTGTCGGTGCCCATCGAGCCGATCGGTTCGGCGCCGGTGCGGGCCATCGGCTCCAGGATGAGCCGCAGTTCTTCCTCGGTGTACCCGAACAGCCGCTGCTCCGTCGCGAGCCCGCTGCTGTCCGGCAGCTCGCGGGACCGCTCGGGCAGCTCGTCGAGGTGCAGCAGGCCGGCGTGCAGCCAGTCCTCGTACGGGTGCTCAGCGGCCAGCTCCGCCTTGACCTCCTCGTCTTCGATGATCCGGCCTGCCGCGGTGTCGGCGAGGAAGATCCGGCCCGGCCGCAGCCTGCCCTTGCGGACCACTTCCGCCGGGTCGATGTCCAGCACGCCGACCTCGCTCGCCAGCACGACCAGGCCATCGTGCGTCACCCAGTACCGGCCTGGGCGCAGCCCGTTGCGGTCAAGCACGGCACCGATGACGCTGCCGTCGGTGAACGCGATCAGCGCCGGGCCGTCCCATGGCTCCATCAGCGAGGCATGGAACCGGTAGAACGCCCGCCGGGCCGGTTCCATCTCCTCGTGGTTCTCCCACGGCTCGGGGATCATCATCAGGACCGCGTGCGGCAGCGACCGCCCGCCCAGGTGCAGCAGCTCCAGGCACGCGTCGAAGCTCGCCGAGTCGCTGGCCGACTGATCAAGGACCGGCAGCAGCCGCTCGAACCCGCGCCCGCTGGCATCGGTCCCGAACAACCCGGTAGCCAGCATCGCCTCGCGGGACTGCATCCAGTTGCGGTTGCCCCTGACAGTGTTGATCTCGCCGTTGTGCGCGATGAACCGGAACGGATGGGTCAGCGGCCAGGACGGGAACGTGTTGGTGGAGAACCTGGAATGCACCAGCGCCAGCGCCGATGCGAATCTCGGGTCCGACAGATCGAGGTAGAACGGCTGCAGCTGGAGCGCCGTGAGCATCCCCTTATAGACGATCGTGGCGGCCGACAGACTGGCGAAGTACGCGCCGGTCTCGGCTTCGGCGCGCTTGCGCAGGCAGTAAGCCCGCCTGTTCAGCTCAGGGCCGCGTTCTTCGTTCATGATCTCGAAGGATCCGGGGGCGGATCCGGCACCGGAGCTTTCCGGATCATGCAAGCCAGGCCCGTGCTCCTCGCGCACCGCGACGAACAGCTGCAGCATCGGCGGCAGGATGGACCGCGCGCTCACACCGCACTGGGCCGGGTCATGCGGGACGTCACGCCAGCCCAGCACCGTCAGGCCTTCCTGGCAGGCGATCCGCTCGATTGCCGCCCTGACCTCCGCGGCGTCGCCGTCGCTGGGCAGGAACGCCATTCCGGCCGCGTAGCGCCCGGGTGCTGGCAGGTCGAACCCGCAGACCTCGCGGAAGAACGCGTCCGGGATCTGGGTGGTGATGCCCGCGCCGTCGCCGGTTTCGCGATCGCCGCCCTTGGCGCCCCGGTGCTGCAGGTTGCGCAGGACGGTGAGGGCCTTGGCGACGATGTCATGATCGCGGCGGCCGGTCAGGTCAGCAACGAACCCGACGCCGCACGCGTCGTGCTCAAAGCTGCTGTCGTAAAGACCTTGCGCGCTCGCCAGTCCAGCAGGGGCCAATCCGGTCTCCTGTCGTCTCATCCGCCATCGCGAGCTCGTTGTGGGGTGGGACGACGTCGGCCCGATCGCGGGCTAGCCTGGCCCGCCAGCTACCTGAGCTATCAATCAGAGATTACCTGCAGACCCTATATACCCAAAAGGTCAGCCCGCCGCACCACGGCTGCGGACTCCACTGGCCAGGTCGGCTGCCAGGTCACGGACCAGTGCGACGCCTGCCGCCTCGTCCGGCGCTTCGAGCAGCCGGGCGACAAAAGCCGACCCGACGATCACCCCGTCGGCGAAGCCCGCGACCTCAGCGGCCTGCGCCCGGCCGGAGACCCCCAGGCCGACGGCGACCGGCAGGCTGGTGCACTCCCTGACCCGCGCGACCAGCCCGGCCGCTTGGCTGCCCACGGCAGTCCTGGCGCCGGTGATGCCCATCAGCGAGGCCGCGTAGACGAATCCCCCGCACACTGAGGTAATCAGCTCGATCCGCTGCCGCGATGAACTCGGCGCCACCAGGAAGATCGGGTCAAGGCCGTGCTCGGCTGCCGCGGCCAGCCACGGACCTGCTTCCTCGGGCGTCAGGTCCGGCGTGATCAGGCCGCTGCCGCCTGCCGACGCGAGATCCCGCGCGAACGCGGCCACGCCGTAGTGATCCACCGGGTTCCAGTAGGTCATGACGGCCGTGGCGACCCCGGTCCTGGCCACCGCCGCAACGGTGGCCAGCACGTCGCCGATGTGCGTGCCGCCGCTCAGGGCCCGGTGCACGGCTTCCTGGATCACCGGCCCGTCCATCAGCGGATCGGAGTACGGCAGCCCGATCTCCACCACGTCAGCGCCGCCCTCAGCGATAGCGACAGCCGCCGCGATCGCGCCGTCCACCGAGGGGAAGCCCGCGGGCAGGTAGCCGACCAGCGCGGCCCGATCTTCTGCTGCCGCCTTCTCGAACGCGGCGGTGATGAGGCTCACCGGGCCGGCCCGCCGTTCGCCGCTCCGCCTGACCCGGCCGCCCCGCCCCCGGGCTCCGCCGCGCTGGGAGGCTCTCCCGCCGCGCCGCCGGGCTCAGCCGGGTCGTCCCCGAGATGGCCGAACCACCGCGCCGCGATGTCAACGTCCTTGTCGCCCCGCCCGGACAGGTTGACTACCAGCACCGCTTCGGGGCCGAGCTCCCGGCCCAGTTGCAGCGCACCGGCCAGCGCGTGGGCCGACTCGATCGCCGGGATGATCCCTTCGGTGCGGCACAGCAGGGCGAACGCGTCCATCGCCTCGGTGTCGGTAATGGCCCGGTAGGTCGCCCGGCCGCTGTCAGCCAGCCAGGCATGCTCGGGCCCGACGCCGGGATAATCGAGCCCGGCCGACACCGAGTGCGTCTGGCGGGTCTGCCCCTCGGCGTCCTGCAGCAAGTAGGTCCGCATCCCGTGAATTACGCCGACGGAACCGCCCGCCAGGGTGGCGGCGTGCAGTCCGCTGGCCACGCCCTCGCCGCCGGCCTCGCAGCCGATCAGGCGCACGCCAGAGTCAGGGATGAACGCGTGAAAGATCCCGATGGCGTTCGACCCGCCGCCCACGCAGGCGATCACGGCGTCCGGCAGGCGTCCCGCCGCGCGGATCACCTGCTCTCTGGCTTCAACTCCGATGACCCGCTGAAAATCCCTGACCATAACGGGGAACGGGTGCGGGCCCATCACTGAGCCGATGCAGTAGTGCGTGGTCTCGACTGTGGCGACCCAGTCCCGGAACGTCTCGTTGATCGCGTCCTTGAGGGTCGCACTGCCCGTCCGCACCGGCACGACCTCAGCGCCGAGCAGCCGCATCCTGGCCACATTGAGGGCCTGCCGCCTGGTATCGACCTCGCCCATGTACACGACGCAGTCCAGGCCGAGCAGCGCGCACGCGGTCGCCGTGGCCACGCCGTGCTGGCCGGCGCCGGTCTCCGCGATCATCCGCGTCTTGCCCATCCGCCTGGTGAGCAGCGCCTGGCCGAGCACGTTGTTGATCTTGTGAGAGCCGGTGTGGGTGAGATCCTCGCGCTTGAGGAAGACGCGGCAGCCGCCAGCCGCTGCGGCGAACGACGGAACCTCGGTCAGCAGGGTCGGCCGCCCGGCGTAATCACGCAGCAGCGCGTCAAGCTCGGCCTGGAAGGCCGGGTCGGACCTGGCTTCGGCGTAGGCGACGGTGAGCTCGTCGAGCGCTGCCATCAGCGCCTCAGGCGCGAACCGCCCGCCGTAACGCCCGAAGTGACCGGCGGAATCCGGAACGTTGTCCAGCCCTGCCGTTCCTGCCTCCGCAGCAGTTCCCGCCGCCGCAGCCGGCCCCGCGTCCGCCCCGGGCCCGGTGCCGTCCGCCGTCGTCGCCGTGCCGCCCGAGGTGCTCATCCGCGGTCACCGCGCAACGCCGGATGGGAGCCGGCCGTGACCAGGTCGGCAACCGCCGAGCGCGGGTCCTTGCCCGTCACCAGGCTCTCGCCGACAAGTACGGCGTGGGCCCCGGCGGCGGCATAGGCGAACAGGTCGTGCGGGCCGCGGACACCGGACTCGGCGACCTTGATGACCCCGTCAGGGACCCGCGGGGCCAGGCGGGTGAACACGCCGCGGTCGACCTTGAGCGTGGCCAGATTGCGCGCGTTGATGCCGACGACCTTGGCCCCGGCCTCCAGCGCCCGGTCAAGCTCAGCCTCGGTGTGTACCTCGACCAGCGGGACCATGCCGATCGAGACGGCCCGCTCCACTAGGGACACCAGGGCATTCTGCTGCAGCGCTGCGACAATCAGCAGCACCATGTCCGCCCCGTAGGCCCTGGCCTCCCAGAGCTGGTAGGAGCTGACCACGAAGTCTTTGCGCAGTAGCGGGATGCCGACGGCTTCGCGCACGGCGGCCAGGTCCTCCAGGCTGCCGCCGAAGCGGCGCGCCTCAGTGAGGACACTGATCACCCGCGCGCCACCGGCCTCGTAGTCCATGGCCAGCGTCGCCGGATCGGCGATCGCGGCGAGGGCACCCTTGGACGGGCTTGCGCGCTTGACCTCCGCGATCACGGCGACGTCATCACCGCCGAGCGCTGCCAGCGCATCGCGCGGCGAGACAGTCCTGCTGGCGGCTTCCTTCAGCCGTTCCAGCGGGACAATACGCTGACGTGCCGAAAGGTCGGCACGCACTCCCTCGAGGATCTCGTCGAGAACGCTCACGCGGTTCTGCCGCCCCCTCGGGTGGGATGCATTGCGCTCCCGATCGTATCCAGCGCGCTACGGCTCGCCTGAGGGGGGCCCCGCCCGGATCACGTCTATCAGGCCGGTTACGGCCCCGGATCCGGGCATTTCGCGCCACCCGATCGGGGCACCAGGAGTACTAGGCCGGCCAGCAGGAGGATGGACACCAACCAGTGCCGCCGGGCCGTCCGCGCTGCGACGATCGTGATCGTCCGCTAGTGTCCGGCGAGCAGTTGTGATGGAACAGGATCATGAAATAACCCGCCGGTCACCGCTGCTAAGGGCCGGCCCGTCTCGCTGAGGACTGGATCGGCGTAGCCCTGCTCAGCGCGCCAAGACCCGGCCGCGAAGGCGCGGGAAACCGCCGGATGCAGCAGTATGCCCCAGGTAATTAGCGCCAGCAAGGTGCCGCCGAGGTAGCGGGAGGTGATGAAACGCACCAGCCCCAACGCGATGTAGGTGCTCTCGAAGGCGATCGCGGCTAGCCACGCGGCGTGCGTGCCGTCCTCGTCACCAGGGCGAGCCCGAAAAGCGCGGCGACGAACATGAGCGTGATGATGATCGAAGGAAGGTGGCCGCGGCTGTAGGCAATGCCGATAGCCGCGCCGACCCCCGCCTGCGCCAGTACACAGGCGGGTCGCCAGCCTGACAAGCTCGTGCGGTGGCTCCCTGGACTGCCAGCTGCTGTAGCTGAGGAGTTCCAGACCGAGCGTAGCTTAGCTGGCCTGGGAAGATAGCCAGAGTGTTATCTCTTAGCCCCATTGATCACGTTACAAGCGCATCCAACCCGCAGTGCCGGGCCGCAGTGCCGGGCCGGCGTTCCTGCCTCCTGATGGCTCAAGCGGCGCTGGCCGGGGGGCCGTGGCTGTGCAGGGTGCGGCCAGCGGGGCTGGTCGCGGTGACGATGCCGTCGCCGTGCAGCGCGATGCCCCAGCCCCACCGGTGCACGGCGATCAGGTGGTGGAAGGTGCACAGCAGCAGCAGGTTGGTCAGGCTGGCCTGGCCGCCTTTGGACCGGGGGATGATGTGGTGCGGTTGGCAGGCTGCCGGGGGCTGGTCACAGCCGGGGAACCGGCAGTGCCGGTCCCGGACGGTGACCGCGCGGCGCAGGTGCACCGGTATCGTCTCGGTCACTGCGCCGACGTCGAGCGGCAGGCTGACCGAGGCGACCAGGTCATCAGGCAGCCGGGTCCGCAAGAACGCGGCCAGCCCGCCCGGCCCGGCCAGCAGGTCGACGGCACGGGCCACAATGATCTTGCGGGCGGCCCGCTCGGCGCG
>OCTA010002410.1_pt1 | contig 17042 bp, 14 predicted proteins | sample 1538991 | NCBI WGS metagenome assembly OCTA01 (sample SAMEA3539302, study PRJEB22396) | soil metagenome | biome: tundra; feature: field; material: soil | place: USA | collected 2010-05 | depth 0.15 m | reverse complement strand
GCGAAGGCGTTCGTGGCCAATGCCTTTTCTTTGTCGCCGCGCTGAGAATCGGTCAACGCTTGCCGGTGGACCTGCTCCCATTCGGTTTTGTGATTTCTGCGACTGTTCCCAGACTCTGAAACCAGAGACGAGTTGGGTGGCGCGAAATGACTGTCGTTCTTCTCCGCCAGATCGATATACCGCCCGTTACTTGCGGTATCCCATTCTTCGGGGCCGAAAGCTTTCCCTGCCGATCTCTCATCTCTGATTTTCTGCACCAGCCGGGTCAGGTTGGCAGGCGTAGCCGCGAGCATTTCCTCGGCAGTGTCAAAGAAGTCTCCCAGGGCGATGCCTTCGCCATACGTCATCGAGATTCCGTTGACAGTGAGAGCTAATTCTCTGCTCTTCAGGGCTTCCTTTGTAGCCTCTGTTAGGACTGGCGGGATGATGATTTCGTCGCCGGGAGTGAAGCCCTGTATGACTTTCTTGGGATCTAACTTGTCCTTCTGGCGTTTGATCTTGCCGTTGTTCGCTGCAACCAGATCTTCCTCGGCGACTCCGAACTTGGTCGCGATTTGCTTCAGCGACTCCTTCGCCTGGACCTTGTAGACATACGCCCGGTCCGCAACGGCTTTGACCAGGATGCCTTGTGTCTCACCGAATTGAGCGTGTTCGAACGCTTCGTACTTTTGCAGGGTTTGCCGCCGTGTGCGAAGCCGAGGGGCCATGCTCCCCTGCGTGGGGCTGGCTGGGGAACCGATCGTGCGCGACGCCTGGTTGGACTCGACCTCGAATGGGTCCCGTGATCTACCCAAGCTCATTCGGCCCTTGTCTGGCGCGTTTTCCGACTGCTGCACGGTGTGTGTCAGCTCGTGAGCGATAAGCCGCCGACCCTCGGTGGTGCCGGGAGAATAGCGACCATCGGCAAACACGACGTCGTTCCCCACCGTGTAAGCGCGGGCACCCACACCGTGGGCAGAGGCTGCGGCCTCGCGGTCGGTGTGAATGCGCACTTTGCTGAAGTCGAAACCGATGTGAGATTCCATGGATCGGCGAGTTTCATGGTCCATCGGCCGGCCCGGGGAATTCAGAACCGATTCAACCTTCTTTCCAGCATCGGCATTGATTTCGGCTGGAGCGGTAAGGGTGCTTTCAACCTCGCGCTGCACCGGCAACTCCTCTTTCTTGGTCGTGTCGGGGGAGGACTCCGATGGGGCGGGCTGTACAGGAGCCTGTCCGTCGCGCATATGCAGATTGAGGGGCTGGGTTCCGGGAACAAGCGGGGTGAACTGGCCTGGCAGCGGCGGTGGTCCCCCGGACTTCAACAAGGCAGCCATGCGCCGAAGTTCGTAGTTCTTCGCCATACTCTCGTCGGAGAGTTGTTGCGGATCGGCGGGTGCTCCTGGCCGAGTATGCATGCCGGCGCGAAATTGGGCTTGATCGGCAGCTATACGCTGGGTCTCGTTCTGGAAACGCTCCTTGTCCGTAGGCCCACCCTTTTTCTTTGAAGCCTTTCCCTCGTAGCTAAGAGTGATCATGGCCTGAGTCGGATGATTGACCGGACCTTCGTAGTTGATTTTGAGTTTGAGGCCGGGCTGCAGAATGTCGAGCGGGATCGCTGGGATCTGCGCTGGAAGTGCTTTGTGCGTCAAAGCCAGCGTCGATACGGCTCCAACCGCTGCCGATCCTGCGATGGCGATTCCTCCCGGAGTCTGCACAAAGTCGATCGCGCTTTTGACGAGCGGCTGATCGGTGAAGAACTTGACGATTTCCTTGCCGGCAGGCGTAGCAAGAAACGCTTCGGCGATCTTGCCGAGGGCTTCTCCGTAGTTGTTGGGCTGTGCTGCAGGCGGCTGGGTCAGCGGATCGCGTTGAATCTGCCGCGCACGGGTCTTCGCGATCGACCAGGCGGGCAGCCGATGACCGGAGATTAGGTGATCTGCCACATGATCGGCCTCCTTTTCATGTCCATCACCCGGCTGGTTGATGCGCAGCGATTTCCCGCAATGTTGCGAAGACACCCTCGACGATTTCGTTTCGTGTGAGGAAAGCACTCGGGCAGCGCAGACGCTCATGGCTTCAGCCCCTTTCTGATGCCTTTGGCTACTTCTGAACCGAGCATGCGCGCCCCGGCGGGGCCGGGATTCAGATTCACCGGCTTGAGGCGCAAAATGGGGGTCCGATGGGAGCGTGCCCATTTGGATCGCCCCGAGGAATCAGCCAGTGTGCGGGCCAGCTCCGACTTGAGGCTGATTAGAAAGGCGTGGCGATCGGCAGGGTCCAGTCCGCGCAGGATGAGACGATCGATGGTGACCTGAATTTTGCTCATAGCCACCCCCGCGTTTCGGCTTCGGAGAGGGGACGCTCGGTCTTGACGGCTTCCTGGCGCGTAGCCTGGAGGAGATGCTCCATGGCAACGGAAGTGCCAGCTTCAGCTGCAAGAAAGGCGGCATTGAGGGCAATGTTGCGGATGTTGCCGCCGGTCATATTGAGTTGGGCCAAGCGCTTGAAGTCGAGGCCGGCGGTCGGCGCTTTGGCTGGGAAGACGCGCTGCCAGATGGCCTCGCGCTCCGGCGCACCGGGGAAAGGAAAGTCTACGGTGAATCGGAGGCGGCGCTGGAAGGCTTTGTCCAGCGAAGATTTGAGATTGGTGGTCAGGACGGCAAGGCCCTGGAAGCTTTCCATGCGCTGCAGCAGGTAGCTGACCTCGATATTGGCATAGCGATCGTGGCTGTCTTTGACTTCAGCGCGTTTGCCGAAGAGGGCATCGGCCTCGTCGAAAAGCAGCAGAACACCACCTTCTTCCGCGGCGTCGAAGACCTGCTTGAGATTCTTTTCAGATTCGCCAATGTACTTGCTGACCACGGCAGAGAGGTCGATGCGGTAGAGGTCGAGGCGCAGTTCGCGGGCCAGGACCTCGGCGGCCAGTGTCTTGCCGGTGCCGCTGGCTCCAGCGAAGAGCGCGCTGATGCCCAGTCCTCGACGGCCGCGGTCGGAGAAGCCCCAGGATTCATAGACGGTCATGCGATGGCGCGCCTGGTTGGCAAGCTGATGCAGGACCTGTGTCTGGGCATCGGGGAGGATCAGGTCGCTCCATGAGGCGGCGGGCAGGATGCGCTCGGCGAGATCTTCGAGACGCGGCCGGGAGAGGGAGCGGCAGGTGCTCCAAAGCTGGTCGGGGTCGATGCGGCCGTCGGGCGAGAGGGCGGCCTCTCCAACGGACGCGATGGTGCCGGCGCTGAGGCGGAAGTGTTCGGCGAGGTGGTTGATGTGACCGTTGAGGCTTTGTGCCGCGAGGCCGAGAGCCTGTTCCCAGAGATATTTTTGACCAGCGGGCTGCGGCTTGTTGACGGTGTGCCGAATGGAGCTTCGCTGTATTCGGATGGAATCCCGGCTGCCGAGGATGAGCGGAGAGGGCACCCGTTCAAGGAACTGGCGCGCGGAGTTGGTGAGGGCCTCGTTGCCGCATTGAAGAAGCAGTACGGCGGGCAAAAGAGCGGCTTCCCGCGTCCAGAGGATCACGAGCTGGGCGATTTCGGTCGCGCCGGATTCGGAAAATGTGGAGCCGCCAGCAGTGGGGATGTTTTCAACTTGGAGGACGTAGAGGCGGCGGCCAGCTACCTCGGCGAGAAGGGCGGCGATGTCTTCCTGGCCTCTCGGGTCGTCCCCACAGAGATGGAGTATCGTCGGTTGGGGATTGTTGAGGTCAGTGGCCCCGCGGATTTCGTCCGCCAGGGTACGGTGCTCTGGGGCTACCCAGCGTGGCATGATTTTGGGCTGGAGGAGCGGTTCGAGGCGGTGGTCGAGGTGGTTGACGCCGACAAGATAATGCAAGATGCGTTCGTCGATACGGAGGGGCGCGGCGGTAAGGCCGTGGCCGGATTCGATGGAGACGAGTTGAAAACGGCGCAGAGGTGCTCCGGGAGCAAGCGCGCTCCAATGCGGGTTACCGAGGGTGGCGAGGGCCAGGGCAAAGGAGATGGAGGTGCGATGCTCGCGGCCGAGGCAGCTGCTGCAGAGGTGGGCGAGAGTGGAATCCATCTCAACGCCTGCGCTGAGGAGGAGGACATCTCGTTCAAAGGCGGTAAGTTGGAACGTCTGGCTCAATACATCGATGGCTGGTGGGGCATCCATGGCCACTCGTATTTCGCGGAGCCGGTGATCCAGCTCTGCAGCGGGTATTTCCGGGGGTGCGTTCGGATCGGTGAGGGTTGGCCCGGAGCGACCGGAGGCGGCCTCTGTCAAAGAGTTGCGCAGACGAGCGAATTCCAGAACCAGGTAGTCCTGGTTAGCCTGGGCCCAGTCGGACGGTTGGGCTGACTTCGCACGGATGCTGCTCTGGACAGAGCTCATATGGTTACCTTGGGTCCCAGGAAGGTGGGCGGGTTGGCGACCCAGTTCACATCGATCTGGCCGGGGGATTCGTCGACGACGAGCCTGGCCAATTGACTGCCATTAGGAAGTGGCGGCACGAATTGGAAGGTCAGCGTGGCAGTTGCAACTTCGAATCGCTGCGCCGGTGCGGAGAAACTGCCGATTGAGAGGTACGCTGTCTGGCTGGGCTGCACTTTCGGGTTGCAGAGGATAGTGACCAACGTCTCGGTGACGGACTTGACCACGGTCGGTGGAGGCACGATGTGCAGGACGGGGGCAACGGCCAGGGGAAGGGATGCTGTGGTTTGAAGGATGTTGCTGGCCGCGTCGGTAAAGAGTATTGCAAGCGTGTAGATGCCGGCCGGAAAAGGATTCAAGGCTGTCTCAACCGGCACCGTGAAGGTCAACGAGGTGTTGGTGACCGCGGCTGCCGGCACGGTGGTTTGTATGGCCAGCCGCTGATTCACGAGTTGAACCTGGGTGGCGCCTTTAAGAAATTCGCCGGTCACGGTGACGGTATCGCCGGGTGCGGCAGCAACCTGTCCTTTGGGAGGGGTAACGGCGAGTATCTGTGCCAGTTGAATGGGGTGCACGCCAATGTTGCGGCTGAGCACGGGGAAGGCGAAAGAAAGGGATTTCTCTGTCTGGAGGAGGACGACCGAGACCTGAAAGGGGAAGGTCGGGCGGTAGTCGGCCTTGAGCGCGGTCCACAACCATGCCATCTCTTCACGGCCCAGGGTGGAGGGGGTGATTTTGATCATTTCGATCTGGTCGGCGAGGCCGGACAGGCCGAGGGCGGTCGAGAGTGGGTTGCCTGGGTCGCTGAGCGGCAGCGCCGCCAGCGCGGCGCGGATGTCGTCGCGGGAGACGATGGGATTCTGGTGAAGCAGTAGCAGGGCGTGGCCGAGCAGTGCTTCAGCCTGCCAGTCGTTGGACCCATAGGCGGTGAGCAGGTAGTGCAGGTCAAGGGCCAGTGGAGGATTGTTCAACTGCGTCTTACCGTCGGCACCGACAGAGGCCAGACCGACATTGCGCCAGCCCGCGTTGTGCGTGACCTGGTGCAGGAAGACATTGACCTGATTCTGCAAGTGGGCCCCGTTGCCGATCTCGGTCTGGACAATATCCGGAGCCTTGGAGGAGAGGGCGACATTACCACCAAAAAGCGCGCTGAGGCCGCTATAGACGTTGCTCAGGTAGTGCTGCAGCACGGCGGTCACGGCGGAGATGGCGAGGGCGTTGCTCATTTATCTTCTCCCGCTTCCGCGACGCAGGTAATCGTCGAGATTGAGGGATTTGCGTGCAGCCGCCGGAGCGGGTCGCGATGCCGGCGGGGTGATGGCGGCTATTTCGATGCGGCCGATGTGGATGTGGATTTCGTCCGGTTCGCGCTGGGCCTGCGCGGCGCGACGGGATGACTCGGACTTTGCGATATGTGTGTTGGCTGCGTGCGGGGCAGGGTGTCTGGTTGGCTGAACGGCTGACGTTGACGCTCGATCTGAGGACACCAACGGCTGTACAGCGGTCGGAAACGCGTGCCGGAAGTCGGCATGCAGGGGCGACGAATGCACTGCCTCGTTCTTGCCGGATACTTCGGAAGCGCTGTCGCTTGCACCGCGATCGGCCAAAACGATGATAGGTCGGAAGGTTGTGCTCATCGGTGAGGGTGTTGGAGCAAAGACAGGCTGCTCGTTGGCTGAGCGATCCGAGTGCAATGAAACCGTTGGCGGAAGCAGTTGTGTCGCTTCGGAATCTCGGACCCATGTGCGTCTTGTACCTCGCGGAGAGGGGGCAGTGGTTTCGGCATCTACGGAAGATGCGGAAGAAGCAAAGGAGTCCGCACCTGCGAGAGGAACAGCGGGAGCGTAGATGGAGCCCAGGATTGGATGCAGCCTGGGCTGCGGCTTGGCGGCACTGGAGGCGAGGCGGTCAAGGAAGTTGCTCATGCGCCCACCATCTGCAAATAGGTTGCGCGGCGGATGTCCGTCATAGCGAGAATCTGCGCCTCGGCCCAGCCGTAAGCCGAGGCCAGGGCGTGCACTTCGAAAAGAAGCCGTTTGGCACGGGCTTCAATCTCGGACCAGAGGAAGCTGGGTAGGTCGAGGATCTCCTGAGACGTGCTGTGGCAATTGGGGCACTCGAAGCCAAGCGCGATTTCGGCCAGGGGATCGGCGAGAGCCATCTGCTCGCTGACCGCTTCGATATCTTCCCGAGAAAGAGGGGTAGTTAAACGGTTGAACGCGGTCGTTTCGATGGGGAGAATCTGGCACTGCTGAAGCAAGCGAAGCGGTGCTTCCTCAGCATCGATCTCGTTGACGATGCTGGCCAGGTCTCGGCTGGTGGGCAGACGAAAGACCTGCCCTCGGATCTTAACCGGCTCGCGGGCAGCTTCTTCCTGACTCAGGATCAACGCGTGGCAGTCGATTTCGAATTCCAGTTTTTCTTCGCATTGCCCGCAGGTCGTCCAGCCTTGCAACTGCGGGCCGAAATAGAGCACGCGCAGTTGCGCGAGAGCCTGATTGCGACGGCCAAGCGGCCAGTCGGCAACGGCTTCTGAGGCTGCATCGGGTAGCGACGACTGAATGGCAAGCAGGCCTTGATCGATCGGATGCAGCCGTTGGCCGGTTTCCCAAAGCGCCAGAAAATCTTCATTGTTCAGAGCGCGCATCTAGGTAGCCACATTGCTCAGGGTTGGCTCGGCTGGCTCGGTGACGCCAGTGTCGCGCTCCCAGCCTTCGTTTTCCAGCTTGATGTGTTCAATGGCGACGGCGTTGGCGTTGGCGTCGAGATCGGGCATGGCCTGATACTCCGAAACCCAGCACCGGTAAATCTTGTATGCCATCACCAGTTGACCCGCCTCGTTGTAGAACTCGAGGTAGATATCTTTGCGCATGTTGGCTAGGGAAACTTCCGAGCCGAGCGAGGAGCCGAAGTTCCAAACCAGTCCTGCCCAGTCGTGAAAATTCTTGTCCTGGGTTAGCCCCCGCTCCAGCGTGATGGCTTCGTATTTCTGTCGCCCCGGCGATTTGTGCGAGGTAGAGGGGTCGCCTCCGTTGCGGTGTTCGACGACTTCGGTAGTGCGCTTGAGGGCGCCCATCTTGCTGATTCCGGCAACGTATTGCCCGTCCCACTTGAGCCGGAATTTGAAGTTCTTGTAGGGGTCAAGCCTCTTCGGATTTGCGGGAAACATGGCCATGAGAATTCCTTTCCTCGGGGCGGTGCTTTAGGCGACTTGCCCGGCTATCTGTTGAATCTGGATGACGACAAACTCGGCGGGGTAGAGTGGCGCAAAGCCGACCAGTATGTTGACGATGCCCAGATCGATGCTGGCCTGGGGGTTGTTTTCCGCGTCGCACTTGACGAAATAGGCTTGCGTCGGCGTGGTGCCTTGGAAGGCTCCCTGGAGAAAGAGGCCCTGCATGAAAGCGCCGACGTTGAGGCGAATCTGGCTCCAGAGCGGGACGTCGTTGGGTTCGAAGACGATCCACTGGGTGCCATCGTAAAGGCTCGACTCGATGAACAGGGCTAGGCGGCGGATGGGGATGTACTTCCATTCCGAGCCGGCCTGGTCGTTGCCCTGCAGCGTGCGGGCACCCCAGACCACGTCTCCGTAGACCTTGAACTGGCGCAGGCAATTGATGGCCTGGATGTTGAGCGCGCCGTTTTCAGGATCAGTGAGCGTGTACTGCAGACCGGAGACGCCGGTCAGGCCTGCGCCAATGCCGGCGGGAGCTTTCCAGACTCCCCGATTGGCATCTGTAGCGGCGTAGATGCCAGCCACAAATCCGCAGGGCGGATAGAGTGTGGTGCGGTTCCCAAAGAGCGGATCAGGTGCCTCGACCCAGGGGAAATAGTAGGCGCTGTTGGCGGAGTTGGCCGCGCTGATCGATCCGGGAGTGCTGCCGACGGGACCCGATTGAATGAGGTTGGAAGTATTGGCGAGTTGCGGCGCGTCGACGATGTAAAAGGCGCGGTGATCGGCGCAGTATTTCTGCAGCTTCTGGATGGTCGGGGCGTCGGTTTCGGCAGGAACGCAAAGCAGGTTGAAGATGTCGACGCGATCGAGCAGGGGAAGACCACTGGTGAGGCTTTGGAGCAGTGCGATTTCGAAGTTCTGGTCGGAAGCCGGAACCAGCACCGATCCATCGTCGCCTCCACTCAACGCAATCGGCGTTGCCGTGGGCGATGGCGCTGCGGTTGGGATGACTGGAGCGTTGCTGGCGGGATCGATGAAGCTGATGAATTTCGAATCGCTGTCGATCACGTTGACGGCGAAAAGTGGATCGGTGGGGACGACGGAGAGATTGACGAAGCTCTCCACGGTTCGAAGCTGACCGGCTGGCGATACCTGTTGCACCAGGAGGCCGAAGTGAGTCGGGTCCGAGGCCTGGGGGGTGATGGAAATACGCAGGCTGTTGCCCCACGCGCCGGGATTGTTGGCGAAGAGGGTCAACGATCCACCCGAAGCGAGCGCGGTGGCTTTGCCGAGGCTGCTGACCGAGGCGATTGTGGGGGAGGACGACACCCAGGCTGCCGTGCTGGAGAGGTTCTGAGTGGTTCCGTCTGAGAAGGTGCCGGTAGCGGTTAACTGCACAGTCTGCCCGCTTAGAGGCGTTACCTTTGCGGGTGTGAGGGCCAGGGAAGTCAACACCGGAGCTACGACGGCCACACTTACTGTCGGGGTCTTCCCTTGCCATGTGGCGGTCATGGTCACGGCGGGGTTGACCGCTACTCCGGTCACCAAGCCGGTCTTCGGATCGACGGCCGCGTTTGGTGGTGCGCCGGATGACCAGGCTGCACTTTGGGTCAAATCGGCTGTGGTGCCATCGGAATAGATACCCAGCGCGTTCATTTGGAGCGTGGCTCCTTTGGGAATGGAAGGATGCACCGGGGTCAGGGAAACGGAATTCAACGTGGCAGCTGTGACGTTCAGGGTGGCGCTTGCGGTCAGTCCACCTGATGTGGCGGTAATGGTTTCGTTGCCCGCTGCGACAGCTGTGGCTACTCCTGTGCCGGAGACGATGCTTGCCACGGCGGCGTTGCTTGGAGACCAGACTGCTGGGCTGGGCAGGGCTCCGGTGGTGCCATCAGAGAAGATACCGACGGCCGTAAATGTGACCTGCTGGGTGGGTTCGAGGGTACTGACGTTGGGGTGGACCCGGATGGCCACGACGGCCTTCGCCGTGACCGTAATCGCTGCGGTGTCGGTCACTCCAGCCCACGTGGCGGAAATGGTTTGGGCTCCGGGTGTATTGAGTGCAGTGACCAGTCCGTCGGGGGTAATGGATGTCGCGGTGGCGGAAGACTGCGTCCAGGCCACGACGGAGGTCAGGTCGCGGGCTGTTCCATCGGAGTAGTTGCCGGTTGCCGTGAGTTGCTGCGTTTGCCCCGCCGCCAGTGTGGCGGTGGAGGGAGCAACGTCGATGGTCGTCAAGGCGGCGGCGGTTACGGTCACTGGAATGGCTGCGGTGATCAAGCCCGACTTCGCGGTGAGCAGCGCGGTTCCTGCTCCCAGGGCAGTAACCACTCCTGTAATGGATGGGGAGAGAAAAGCCAGATTGCTGCTATGCCATTGCGCCGAGGCGAGCAAGCTGTTGTTGCCGTCGGAAAAGTTACCGGTGGCGGCGAACTTGACCGTGGCCCCCAGAGGAATTGGAGGCAGTCCCGCAGGACCAATCGAGATGGACTGAAGCACCGCCGGGCCTACGCTCAGGATCACTGGCGCGGGAGCGGAAATCGCTCCCAGAGAAGCGGTTATCGACGCGGTCGCATAGCCGGTGCCGGCCGCAACCGCGGTGGACGCAGTAGTCAAACTTGTCCCAGGGGAAGCAGGCAGCGAGCCATCCCAGACGAGACGCACGATGTAAGCCTGCTGGCCTCCGTTGGCGAAGAACTGGTTGACGGAATAGCCCAGCAGGCTTCGTGTGTCCAGACCTCCGAAGAGTGCTTCGTAGTCCGCCCAGCTTTGGATGAAGACGGCTTCGTCGATGGGTCCCTGCGGACCCCATCCGATGAATGCCGCGATCGAAGTGGCGACTCCGGTAATGGAATGAACACCGCTTGAAAGCTCCTCGATGTAGACCCCGGGATAGGTGAACGTGGGCATGAATGCATCCTCCTTGCGTGTGCGCCGAGGCTTATCCGCGGTCGCTGCGTCGCTTCTCTTCCGCTTCTCAGCCGGCCGTCTGCCCAGGGAAGGCCAGGCAGCGGCGGGGAAAACTGCGCGATGGCGAGATCAAGGAGCGTCCTGGATCTCGGGTAGGTTGGTCAGACACTCGTACAACTACGCTGGACAACCAATTTTGAAGGCTGCAAAAGCTGCTTCAGCTTCGCTCTGTAAACCTTCGCGTTTACAAAAACTACTCAGAAGAAGCGACGGCGTATTCACGTTACAACGAGGAATCAGGGCAAGAAAACCACAAGCCACGTCAGGCCAGTCGGCAAAGAGATGTTCTACAGATTGTTCGTAGTCAGTAAGCGGAAGAGATCCAAGATCCGGGGCGTATTTCCATATGAGCTACACCAGGCAGATGCGCGCCCGACCAGGCCGGCGGGACCTGATGGCAGAAGGAACAATGCCGCGGATTGTGCCTGCATTGCTGGTGACATGACGTACATCCTCAAATTCTTCACGGGTTGGGAAGAGCTCCACTTAGTTTGCGGAGACCGCCTAATCACTGAGCGGCAAACCAAAACGCAGAGCCGAAATCAAGGCAGAGATGAAGAATCACTCGTTGCATATTGCCGATCACACCGAAGAGTCGGGATGCGACTGGTTGACAAGAAATCAGGCAATTCGCGTGCAAGTCCTCGAATCGGCTTTCGCCAGTATTCTGGCTTTCAACTCTTATGTGTTTTGACCGAACGTTTCGTTTCAGACGATTTGGGAAATATGTCTCAGGCGTCTCCATGCCAGGGCAAGCGCCGGAGAGGGATTGCAGCAGACGCCGCGAAAAAGGAACTCCAAGAATGCACGGCAAGTATAGCGCATGGCGAACTTCTGTCAACAGGGATTTCCAAGGCGCTTTGATGCAAGTGGAGGCGGGGCCGCGCGCAGGTGTTTCCGAGTGCGGAGGTGGGCCTTGCGCTTTACAATGGCGACGGACTTACGTACGCCTTGGATATCGGTTACGGTGAGGTCGCGCAGAATCCCTGGCACGACGAGACGTGTAAGCTGATTCTGGACATAAGGCAGGCGCGGAGTGGGAAAGCGATCCTGAAGTTTTTTAAGAGCGGTGATTCGTCGTTGCTTCCATGGCGCCATAAGTAGCGAAAGCAGCATCGAGGTTTCGAAATGCACCCCACCAGCAAGCGCGATCATGAAGTCCAAAGAACCGGGCAGCGCGCGAAATTGTTCTTATTCCCAAGTGTCGCTCTCGCCTTCACTTTGTTACCTTTCAAGTGACTTGCGGTGAAGAGTTGATCGGAAAGCATTTTGAGGCTGATCTCAATGCGCTCCGTGAGACGCCGCCATATCTTCGGGAGATGGCCGCTTCATGAGGAACGGAAGAGGAACGAGAACGCGACGATAACACCCAGTACAAAGAATGCGCTGATGAAGGCAAGTACGCTCGCCTGCGCATCCACCATTTGTTGAAGTTGCGCCAGGGCATGCTGGCCGGAGGCCGAGGCAGTTCCGCCTGTGAGAGCGGCTGATTGTTGCAGTCCAGACATGAAGCGACTTCGGCGCGTCACTCTGTTCGATTCGCATGGACTGCCAAAATCCTCAATGACCTCACCGACCGCAAGCGGCAAGAGGATGCGCTGCGCAAGCTGAGCACTCTGCTTTTGCGCATAGACATGGTCCCCCATAAGAAAATCGCCACAAAATAGTAACTCGATTAAAGGCATCACGAAATAGAATCTACGGAGCCCTAGTCGTAAGACCCGGCTCTTTTTGGAACAGCTTCGAATTTCTATTTATCCGTTAATGCGCCCTGATGAACCTGCCGAACTGGCTTCGGTGCAGCGGCTGCTCGCGATGAGCGCTTGTTGGGGTAGTAAGTGGCTGTACTCCGAAACCGACTTTCTGTAGCGTGTGAGGCCGGATGACAATGATGATAACGCCGAGCACATTAAGTATCGTGGGCAGTTCCATACTGTCGTCAACGCTGGTGACAGCGATTGTTTAGATTATTTTTAAAGAGCGAGCAGATGCGCGGTTGGAACATTTGCGCAACGAGCTGGCAACTGAGAAAATGGCTCGTGAAGAAAATGCGAAGCGAGTTAGCGAGCAGCTAAAAACTCAGTTCTCGTGGTTATACGTCGAGCGAGCGCGGGTTATGAACGAGATATATGGGCGCATCATCGAGGCTGATGATGCAATTCGTAATTGCATACCGCCTTTAGCGGGATGGGGGCTCGCGGCTGAACGCGCATCCTCGGTTAACAATCTGGAAGTCTATTACGAGCGGGTGCGTTCAGCGATGGAGGTCTGTGAGCAGTTTGAGAAGACAGTGCGAAAATCGCAGCTTTACTTCAGCCGCGAGCTTGCTACTAAACTGGAAAGTCTAGTTCATGCCTACGAATCGATTTGTTTTGAACTGGATGAGCCTAAAGAAGGCTTTATCCCGCTGATGTTGTCGGATTCACCAGCAACAATCAGCGGCAACGTAAGGCTGGGGAAATTCTCTCGCAAATCGAGAACGAATTCCGCTTGCTTTACGGTTCTTTCTCTTCCCTATAGTTCAGCGCGTTAGCGACCAACCAGATTGAACGATCGCTGACGCTAACCTGGACGTGGGAGGGGTCACTTCAAAAAAGGAAACGCTAATAAGGCGCCGTTAGTTCATAAAATATTTATGCGCGGTTGTTAAAGTGTTGCCCGGATTTGTTGATCCTCGTTACCAGTACATCTTCTCTATTTCTCTATTTCAGCGCAATGCAAAGAGCAGGCCAAGGCTGCTGAGAACAAGACGACTCAAGCGAACGTTGGCATTAAGAGTATTCAGGAGTTCGTAGTACCAGTTCCGCCACTGGCCGAACAGCTCCGCATCGTCGCCAAGGTCGATGAGTTGATGGATCTGTGCGACCAACTAAAATCCAAACTCGCAATTGCGCAGACTAAGGCCGGCCGCTTGCTCGAGTCGGTGCTCCACAACGTCCTCTATGACCCGATCCTTTTGCCCCAATTGGTCAGCTAACCGGATTCGAAGTCAGATCTTCTTACTTAGAACCGCCGAAGAGCCTGATATCTGTCTCCCCTGCTACTGATGCCCGAAGTTGCTCTCGATTTCTGGTACTTTCTTACGAGGTCGATCAGTGTTATGGAATTTCCCCGACCTACTTAGAGGTGGAAAATTGGACACGGGCGCGTTTATCAGGATGAACAGATGGCGACTGGGTTGACGCTCGCACCGTGCTACTCGATGTGCAAGTTAGGGACATAGCTCTTCGCAATCCATCATGAAGCGCCACGTTCTCATCTTCGGTCTCGGCGCCGTACCCGGCCTTAGCGGCCTCAGACCAAACGGCAAGGCCGAACGCTTCATCCAGACCGCCCTGCGCGAATGGGCCTATGCCCGCCGCTACGAAACCTCAGCCCAAAGACTCCAACATCTACAAGCCCTGGACACATCACTACAACTGGCACAGGCCTCATGCTAGCCTGACCAGGCCCACCCATCAGCCGATCCGGCCTCGATGACAACAACCTAGTAGAGACATTACACCTAGCCGCTGAGGCCTTCCTCTCCCGCACCAGTTCTGAGAATTTCCGTTGGCGCCTTATTCAATTGACACGAGGCTCGTTTGGCGCCATACTCCTCTCCCAAAGCTTTTGGGCACTCCGGTACATAGGATCAGACAAATCTCGGCGTGAGCTTTTTGGAGCTGGCAGGAGCATGGTCGCGACCTGGGAGTATCGAGGTCGCCGTGGCGTGAAGTGAGGTTGCGAGATGTTTGCACGCGTTGCTGTCGCCAAAGGTTCGCCACAGGCTAAAACCGCGGGGACTGCGCGCGCAAGCCGGTCCGGATATTTCGGCCGGCAATCTGAAATAGCCCAACCTGAAGTCTCCAGCGTTCCTAAATTCTCGTGGAACTTCGGCAACATCGCGCTGCATGGGCCGAGTGACCGCAACCGGCCTGATTCCGGCAGGGTGGACGGGGCCGGAGCGATGCAGCGTGCAGGACCGCTCCCTTGGCCGATGCAGGCGAAGCTTGAAGTGGGCGCGTCGGACGATCCCTTAGAGCGCGAAGCGAACCAGGCGGCTAAGCAGGTGATGCGCATGCCGGACGAGGTTGCTTTCACACCTCCTGCGGTGAAGGGAGGCGGGAGTCCGGGGCTGCAGCGCAAGTGCTCGTGCGGCGGAACGTGTCCGCAATGGAGGGGCGAGAAGTCCGATGAGGAACATGGCAGTATCCGGCGCAAGCCCGCTGGTCCACGGCTTTCACGTCTTGGCTCCTCGCCCGCCCATTCGGGTATGACCGCTCCGCCGAGTGTGCACGAGGTGCTCAATTCGCCGGGCCGGCCGCTGGATTCGGCAACACGCGCCTTCATGGAGCCGCGCTTCGGATACGACTTCAGTTCTGTGCGTTTGCACACCGGTGCTGCTGCTCGGAGTTCCGCCGTAAACGTCGGTGCCCTGGCCTATACGGTGGGTCGGCACGTCGCCCTCCGCGAAGAATCCGCTCCGCGGGAACTGCTCGCGCACGAGCTGGCCCATGTCGTGCAGCAGGACTCCGCGCCGGCACCTCTCGTGCAGCGCGATGACGGAAAGCAGGGGTCATCCGCACCGCAAACCCCCGGTCTGGAAGCCCGCCTGAACGTCATCGTGGAGGAGGGCCCAGCCATCCAGTCCCGCTTGGATCAGATCATGCGAACGGGCGGCCCAGTACCACAGCAGACCAAGGTGATTGGAGCTGCGATCATCGACGTAGAAGGCTACACGGGTCCAAAGGAAATGCGGGCCATCAGCGGCGCGGACACGGACGCTCTCGGGGCGGGAGCGGCGGTGTATCACGCGAGCAGCCCGAACCCCCGCACGCTGTCAGCTACGCGCAGCATCGCCGGCTCGGGTCCTCGACGCGATTTTCCCTTCGCGCATATCAACGATGCAGAGATGAAGCTCTTCGAGGACATCATCGCACGGCTGCCGAAGGATGCCAGGGGCACCATCCACTTTGCGACCATCCGCGTCCGCCAGGTCAACGGACAGACGGTGTTCGAGGCGTACCCGGCCTGTTCTGGCTGCATCCGCGCCAGCTTTGAGGCTGCCGGCTCGCTTCCGAAGATCGATCTGGTCAGCCATGCGCCAGTGCACCCGACCGGCACCGCGAATATGGGCAACGCCCAGGCGCCCCACAGCGAGCATGACGAACCGATCACGAATCCCCAGGGACTGAAACCCGGAAGCGTCCACATGTCGCCGCGCGACGCCGACGTGGACCCGGCCACCGGCAGGGTCGTCCCCGGCCCGAACACGGATGCGGCTGGTGCGCGCCGTGCTCAGAACCCTCCCTCAAAGCTGCCCGTGGAGCCGGATGCGGAAGGCCATGCTGCATCGCCGCCGGGCCGCTATACCGGAGCGGCGATCGGAATCGGCACAACGATTGCCACCCTGGGCCTCGGATGGCTCGCTGCCTACCTCAAGGCGAAAGTCGATCAAAAGATCGCCCAGAGGCAAATCGACGCCTTTCGGGAGGTGGCAAGGAAGAAAATCAATGCGAATCCCGATGAAGCCCTGAAGAAGATGATGATCAATCCCGAAGGAACGGTCTACGCCTGGGTCCACCTGGATAGTGCCGTCATCACCACCTTCGGAGTGGACAATATATCGCCTGAACCCACCCCCAGCGACTCTTCTCCCATGCTCAATCTGGGGCCCATTGAATACATGACTGCGCCTGTGGACCAAGCAGTCGTCGACAGGTTTCCGCAGATCAGCGGCGGAGGGCGTCATATCATCACGGTGCGCACGATCCTCATCGACATTCCCCTCGTAACGCCACCCCTCGAAGACTTGATCAACTACGCGAAGTCCCGCCAACTGCCCCTGGATGACGTGCACAAATACGTCTTGGGCCGGCTCCAAGGCGCCTTATCCTCATCTGAATTGGCCTTGGACGCTCGTCAACACATCTTGAATGCTTTCCAATCGACCAATGACGCCTTCAACAGGCTACAGGCCGACTTCAAGATCGCCCAGAAACGTAAGGACGTTGAGCTGCAAAAGAAGATCGCGGAAAAGATGCTGTCCGTTTCTCAGTCGTCGACGAGCATTGCGGGTCAACTCAAGCCCATTGGCGAGCTCATACAGAAGGCAGACGAGAAGCTGAAGTATTGGCAACACATCCTGGATCTCGTCAAGCCGGCTGGGTCACGACCCTGAACATGGCTGTCTTGCAGTTACGGCGGAAGACAATCTCCCGGGCTGAGTTTTCATTCTCTGCTGACGTCTCGACGAGCGCACGGTCGCCCGAGTCACACATTGAGATCGGATCAGGAACGATAAGTCTTAGTGCTGTATCTGGAGCGCCCGCGCGCAAGAGTTTGAGTTCGCATGCGCTTTGGGAGGGCGCTTCTGATACAGCGACTTGAAGGAAGCCGCCCACAGGGAAGCCTATGTACTTTGAATGCGCCTCTTGACCGCGCCGCAGCAGAACCAGACGCCGGTCTGGTTTGTGCTCGACGAACTGTCCAGCTTGCAACGCCTGCCCCAGCTCCATACCGCGATTACCGAGAACCGGAAGAG
>OCTA010002409.1_pt1 | contig 17044 bp, 21 predicted proteins | sample 1538991 | NCBI WGS metagenome assembly OCTA01 (sample SAMEA3539302, study PRJEB22396) | soil metagenome | biome: tundra; feature: field; material: soil | place: USA | collected 2010-05 | depth 0.15 m | reverse complement strand
CTATTCGACGATCCCAATCAGTTGAATCTGTTCACCTTATAGCCGGACAGCAGTGTTATGAATGGTAGCGTCGCGAGCCACGATCACCAATATCGCTTCGGAGAGTCCAATGCCGCTCTTCGAACCCCAGGACTGCCTGGGATCGCCGAGAGGCGTTGTAGCAGCTTTATTTTAACGGCGGGGCTCCGCCGCGGAGACTGAATCGCCCAATGAACCACAACCAGAGCTATCATCGGCATTGCCGCACCAACGGGAAACAATATCGCTGAGACGAACCCGTCGCGATAAACCTGTAGCAGCATCGATGCCACAACTAAATATGAAAATCGGAAGACACTGTTGTGTGGGCGCCCCATCGCTGCGAAATACGCGCGACCGTACAAATATGCGGCGAGCACAGGAAACAGGACTCCGCCCACATACGAGAAATTCGCATAACCTTCTCCAACAAGGGTCGTAATAGCGCCATTCGTGCTCATGGGCCTTCTTCGCGTGGATATGACGTACTGGTATTCATTCATGTGTGGTTTATCCGGCCACCACACCCGTGGAACTGGAGAAACAAAAAGTGGCAGAAATGATTTCCCATAGAAAAACTTCCCGTGCGCATCTACAAGGCTCATCGTTGCTGCCGCTTGGTCCAGGAAAACCGTGTCCCCCCCCTTCGTTCTGCCTCTCATGGCATCTGCAAAGTAGTCGACCGCATTTGCAACGACCGTGCGCGCGTCAGCGCCCGCCCAAACCGAAGCGGTCACCACCTTTAATGGAAACCATAAGATTGCAATGAACAACAGTCCGACAGCGTATCGGAAGGGGGGCCATCGTAACTGCCGCTTAGAAAGCACGACGTAACACGCGAAGATACCCCACACCACTAGAACATATCTGGCTGTGCTCAGCATTGTTAACACGAACAATACTATAGTTAGACACACATGAAGCGGCTGGAATCCGAAAACATAATGCAACATCAAACTACCTTGCTGAGCCCATGTAAGGATTTGCCTGACCCACGTAGAACTATCCCAATTACCGAGGCTGGCGTGATTCTGTTGCAAAGTGAAAGGATCTGAAAATCGCAGGAAGCGCAGTCCAATAAGGCCAACAAGGATGGTCAACCAAGCTACAATGCGCACAAGCTTGGGGGACAGCAAAAGCGCCTCCTGCCAACGACGTTGGGTGATTCGCTTAGTACGCCTACCTTCCTCACGCGCTAAGTACAGCCACACGCCTGTGGCGCCCACCAGCGCGGCGTCGAAAATTAGTGCAGCGCGGATTATCTCATTGACGGAGACGGGCTCTGGCAGGCGGAGGAGCGGAGCCCCTAACGTCAACGCCACGAGCCTCAGGGTCACAGTGTAGAAGTGAAAGAAAAGGTAAACTGGGGCAGGGTGCAACGCAGACAGCCGACCGTACATGAAAAGCGCGGCACTAGATGCACACAGGACGACGACGTCGACTGTGAGTGCTGTTGCGATGTCAGACATGTGGTTCTTTGTGATCAAAGGTTGGATGTAATTGGATGTCTCGGCTGCGTCCGTGTAGCCGCACAAACGCTCACCCGGAACTTCCCCCAAGTAAACTGTCGCGCTCCTATTGTCACCACTCGGCCATCTCCGCGTTCGCCGACCGACTATCTAAGGCCTGGGCAATCCGTAAGAATGTGTTCCGGGCTCTCGGACCCGCACGATGAACTTCTGTACTTCCGCCCGCAATCGGCCCTGGAGCTCAAGTCCGGTACACCGTCAACATTCGAAGGCCACAAGACATTGCCTCAAGCACTGGCTACAGAGCCACACCTACACATCGCTGGGTGAGCTTCGGCCCTTCAATTGCCGTCTAGCTGGGCCAGTTCATGCTGCCTCTCACACCGCGGCCATTCACCGTCGGGCGCCTTATACGAGCACGGTTTAATGCTTAATAAATATTGTTTATTATGGCTGCTAAGCAAGTGAGATATGTTGTTGTAGTGCTTACAGTTCGCACATATGGGCTTAATACTTGCTGTCATAAACTCGTCTCTTAGTTTTCGAATGTTCCCTCCAAACCAAATATCTCCCAAGTGCGAGTCCTTGACATTTCCAATGATGAGCTCACTAGCGTTCACATCACGGCAGCCACAAGCCCCGACCGAGCCGTCCCAGTACACCATCGGTCCACTGTAAAGTTCCGAACATGGTGAAATCCGCAAAGGTATCACCTTACGAATTTTCATAGTGCCACTTAGCTGGTTCGGAGTGATATATCCAGACCAGTCATCATAGCGCAGCTTCACGTCGATCTTGTGCTTTCCTAGAAGCGCTGCGAGTGCCACATGGTCCGGGTACTTTACGACCTCCGAGAGCGGTCGGTCTACCCTCATTTGGACACGGAAATCGACAGGGCTGCCCGCCGCTGCATTTGCCCGCGCGAATCTCTGAATGTTGCCGTAGACTTGCTTGTACATCTGAGATCGGTAGACTCGCTTGTACATGTTTTCGTCGAAGCCTGAGACAGAAACGGTGAGCGAGGTGATTCCGCTAATAGCGAGGGCCGTAGCACCAACTCGTTCAAGGCTGATCATATTAGAGTACATCGCAATCGACATAATCTGCTTACTTCGCGCATAGCTAATTCGTGCTAAACAATCAAAATCTACAAGTGGGTCGCCGACGGTTGGTGTCAGCGATAGTACCCGGCCCCCAAGATCAGCGTAGTCGTCGATAACCTTCCGAAAAAGATCCATCGACATGACACCTCTGGGGCGCGTTTGGTACTGATAGGCGCAGAAAATACAGTTAGCGTTGCAGATGTTTGTCGTCTCTATGGAAATTGACGGAATTGATCTAGGCAGGAGGGTTAAAAGCCTCCTTTTGAAAAGCGGATACCGCAGCAGGGCCCAAGCCCGATCGAGTTCAGAGATTGCCTTTCGGTTGAGAAAGCTCACGTCCACCATTTGTTACCTCCGCTCGCGATAATGCGCGGCGACAGATTGTATGCTGCCTTCTTCATTGGATGCGATAATCCCTGCGAGCATCCAACAGCGCCTCAGCAAACTCTCGGACAACCAACTGAGTCGAGAACTCTCGCTCTGCGATTCCTCGTGATACCATCCCCATTCGTGTGAGCTCCGAGTGGGGGGAGTCCAGCAAAGCACGCATCGCGTCGCGGAGTGATTGTTCTGAGCCAGGATCCACAACCCAGCCATTTCGACATGTTACGACCTCTGGCCAATTACCGCAACGGTTCGACATCAGAATTGGCAGTCCTGCCCAAAGCCCCTCAATCGCAGTAAGAGGGTTATGATCCTTGAGTGAGGGAAGAATCAAGGCGTCAGCGATGGCCAGCAGCTTAACAATTTCTTCCTGACTGCGCTGACCGAGCAAGCGGACATTCGGGCGCGCGTGAGCCCGAATCCAATCGTAAATCGCTGGGCGATCCGGACCATCTCCTGCAATTAGGACTTTTACCTGTGGCGTGAATAAGTCGCTCACTGCACGAAGGAAGTTCAAAATACCTTTTGTTTCTTCCTGTAGCCGCGCGGGCCAAAGCAATATGAAGTCTGCGTCTGTAAGGCCGAACTCCGTCCGAAGCTCGCGACACTGTGGCCGAAGATCTTGCACGCTTCGCCCAAACACCTGCTCGTCAACCATGTTAGGAAGGCGCAGGAATCGTGACGCAGCACCTGGATTTGTCTCGCGGATCGTGTCCTCCGCTATCCTGCCCGGAACGACGAAGCCGTCAGCGCGCCGCATTACGTGCCGACGGGCGTGGGCGATCACACCTGTTTGATGTCGAATGCTAGCGGCATTGGCTTCTGCCCAAATAAGCGTCATGGGCCGGGGCCGCGCGAGGGCCGCTAGATACGTTAGAGCCGCAGACGTGGGCTGCGCCCAGGCCCCGCTGAGAATAAGGCATGCTGGTGGACGCCGCAAGATATCCATGATCGCTCCAGGATTGCAGTGCCACGTGGCCCTCCCGATGGCCAGATGCACACCCTTCGCAATCGTATACGGGAATAAGAAATCTCGAGGTGAGAATCTCCAAGACCGTCCCGCCTCGGTCTTGGCCATAAAGAGCACTTTGAATGTACACCCTCTTCGTTCAAACTCCTCGTGTAGGTTCCGGAACATGTGCATGCGGTAGGGTGTGGGGATATTGGTCACAACTAAGCAGGTCAAGCACTCTGTGGAACGACGTGACTCTTCCTGACGACCCATAGGAACACGGCCATCTCACGCTATATGCGCGGCATTTGGACGCCACATTTCGCGTGTAAAACTGATCCAACTTTAAACGGCTGCGGATGGTTAGACAACTCATCCTGATGGTGCGAAGAAATACTCACAAGAAGGCCCGTTTTGCTCCCCCGTTCGACTACCAAAAGTGAAAGCCGAGAGGAACTCTTCACATCGAAATGCCTAAAAGCTCAGCGCAGCAGATGGCATTCCCCGGCAGCATACTGCCAGCAGCGCCTGAATGCTGGTCGGCCTCAGAGTATTCACATTCCTAGGTCGTGATAGCCAATCAAGTTCGCCATGAATGGTAAAGAATGCTGCCAGGGCTGATCGAGAACACGGCTTTCATGCTCGAAGCCTGGTTGTCCTGGATGAACGCTGACTTCGACAGAATGGTGTGAGAGGGGTTGTTGTTGCGCCACGGCGTAGAATGTTGATAGATTAGTAAAGCCCGAACAGGTAGCAGTACGGTAGTAGTAGTGTAGCGCCAAGTTCCAGACGACCTTGCAAACCATCTTTCGAGGGGTCTTCGTGGCATCCGGCGGATAAATGTTCATTGTAGGTCGTACTTTGCGGAGGCCAAAGCGCCGCTGTATACGTTTGAGCACAGGGAAAAGAGCAGGAATCGTGTGCACATGATGATGGGAGTCGATATGGCTAGGTCTCAAGCCCAGCGAAGCCAATCGCTCAATTTGGGCGCACCACTCTTGGAAAATCGCCTCTTGCAAGTGGCCAGTAATCCTACTGTGGCGAATTCTTCCGATGGCGAAACAACCTTCTGCATCCAAGATCGGAAGCAGGCCGTTGCAGCCTACCAAGGGACGAAACTCGGTAAGGTTTAGATGTACACCGATTGAGTACTGTGGATAATCGCGTATTCTTCGGATAGCGTCATCGAGGGCCGGCCCATTTGCCAAAATCGTGCTGGAGGTGATACACCCCTGAGCCATACGAGTGAGAATTGCCTCGTTAACGTCACTGCTGTAACCGAGATCGTCCGCGTTCACTATAAGATCCATTTTGCGTACCATAACATCGGCGTTGGGTCGAGGCGGGGAGATCAAGCTGCAAGCTCTACGGCGGTGGGCCGGAGAGCGGACCAGCGGGACTTACCCCAAATCGCAACGCGGGAACGGTCGTTTTTCCGTAGAGCGACGCCCCATGCGGCAAGGACGGCAGCTAGCGTTGTCAGAGCGCCAACCTCGAGCCAGCGTAACGGGGCTGGGCCGATTGCAACGGAGTGTCCTAAGTAGCCGGCGCCCCAGGCAGCGCAAGAGATTGCGGCGACCCCAGACCAGAGCCGCGCGGCAAATCGAGAGTACTCTTCCTTAAGGACGTTGCACGTGTTCTTAATGACAAAGTGATAGCAGGCCAACGCCTCTCCTATAAGTGCGCCCACGGGCGCCGCAAGCAGGCCACAGGGGTGGACCAACAGGGCTGTTGCCGCGAGTGTGACAACTGCGGAAATGAAGTAGGAATGCGCCAGGCGGCGATGCTGGTTGTTGGCCATCATGAAGAGCGAGCTTGGCAACCATGTAGCTTGCAACACGATGGCAAGTAAGAAGATGCGCAGCAACCACACATCCGCCGCGAGTTTCCCAAGTGTCCAGACCCCGATCACGCTAGCGCCTTCAAACCAGAGCGCTCCAGCGAAGGCCGCGCTCAGCGTGACCGAGCCAATTACTAGCAGGCGGTGCCCGAGGCGAAGCACCCCCTCGGCGCCTACCGCGTCCAGACGCGTCAGTTCAGGCCAGAGCGCGGCTTGTACTGGTGCCACCATTTGTCTGACAACGTTGGCCAATGTGCGCGTAGTGATCAGCAGGGCGACCGCTGTGCCGCCGAGCACCTTGGACACCAACAACACTGGTCCCTGTAGAGTCAGCGCCATGGAGAGCATAATAAGGCCAAACAGCAGGCTCGGGCCCAAGAGCTCGCGGAGACCTGAAATCCTAGCTTCGGACAGTTTTGGCAACAACTCCGGATGCGAGCTCCGCAGTCTGAACCAGGCGCCTACCGTGACCATTATCATGGGGGCCGTGCCCCAAACGGCGAGACGCAGGACATCTCCCTGAAGCAGGATCACGGTCGCCGTCACAGCCATTAATCCAACCGATTGGAGATTATACAACCAGTGCGTGGCGGCGAGGTTTCCGGTCGTGCGGTAGATACTCAACAACTGCGCTGCAGGCATCTGCCAGAGGATCCTTGTGGCGAGTAGCCAAGTGACGCCGGCAGCTACTGTCGGCGGAATGTGCCGGATGCCGATCCACGCTGGTATCGGAAGAACAGCCGTCAGAAAGCCGAACAAGAAAGAAATGCTGAAGGCCATACCCACGTAGAAGGCCATCGCCGAACCCTGAAGATATCGGTACCGGCCTAGGTCACTACGGGCGTAAGCGGCAGTCATTGCATTCGTGGCAGCGAGGTTCATGCCGAGGTCTGTCACGCCAAAGTAGGCAACCACCGCAGATAGCGCCATCCACTCACCGTACATGCTTGTTGACCAGCGTGAGAGGAAGAGCGGGACCAGAAGCAGGTTGCCGACGATGTTCAGAAACTGCCCGGCAAAGATGGCGGAGATGCTCCTGAGCAAGCGTTTCAGCAATTGTTTATCCCTCCGCAGGTCAGGTAGCGCGATACCGCATCGCGCGTTGCGCCCAATCGCCAATTGACGGATTGCGATGCTGGGGCTACGAGATATGTCAGACAACTCCGCACTCATTCCCCCAATTGCGTTTGCCGGACCTACTCACTACTGGCAATAGGCGAACCTAGTGAGTTATATGAAGGACAGGTCCTTACTCATAGTGAGTTGGCGTTGGTCGGTAGGTGCTAACTCGACCTATATGGACTCAAGTAGACCTGGCTGGCGCGACTTCGCACTGTCACCCACGGTGACGCTCATGTTGTGGTTGGTGGCCGTGAGGGGCGCGATACATTCGCGTTTTTGGCTCCATCGCGCGGGGTGAAAGCGGTGCCGTCAAGTCAACAGCGGAGCGGTTCTCATCTGCGCCGCCGCCGGCACGCCACAGTGAGGGCCGCTGTATTCTAGGACTGAACGACAAACCCATGGTGCGGCCTTGGTGAGGGATGCCGGGAAGAACATCAGGAACGATCAGACCGGCCCACTGGAATATGAAGGGCCGTTGGATGAAGATGAGAAGGGAAAGATTATGGTGACGTTGGACACGTTGCGGCGGGAAAAGAAGGCCGAGATTATCCGATTGGCAGAGACGTGCGGATGCCGCAATGTGCGTGTGTTTGGGTCGGTAGCGACGGGTGAGAACCGGCCGGATAGCGATGTGGATTTCCTGGTGGACCTGGAATCCGGGCGCACGATCTTCGACCTCGCGAAATTTCTGGGCGATCTCAGGGATCTGCTAGGGACCGAGATCGACGTGGTCGAAAGCCGCTCGATTCATCCCTACATCCGCGACCGAGTCCTCGCCGAAGCGGTAGGACTCTGACACCATGCCAGCTAAGGACTCGCGATTGTACCTGATCCACATTCGCGAGTGCTGCCAGCGGATTCTCGATTACGCCGGCGCGCAATCTCTAGCCTTGGAAATGTGGGAAACTGAAAGCGTGAGGGAAAAGGCGGGTAAGCCACCCTCTTCGCACCACGGAGCACTGGTATGGCTACGGCAAAGGAAAGCCTTCGGGACAAAGTTGATCGGCTCTCGGAAGAGGAAGCCCGCGAGGTCCTTGACCTAATCGCGACCAAGGAGTCGGAGCCAGCGCGTTCGCCAAGAACGAAGCTGACTCGCGAAGGCATCCGGGCGCGTCTGGCGGGTCACCCGGGTTTCCGTGTGCCTCCAGAAGATGCTCCGCCATTCCGCAGGGTTCAACCCATCAACTGTCCCGGCGTTCCCGCATCTGAACTGCTGATTACCGACCGTCGATGACGCTCTATTACCTCGACTCGAGCGCATGGGTCAAGCGACATTTCGCAGAGCTGGGGACGGAGTGGGTCAACAACCTGTTCGGGGCGGACCACACGCTGAGTTGTTGTACTTTGGGCTTCATCGAAGTGAACGCGACGGCGGTGCGGAAGTGTGCTGCAGGCGCAATCGATGGCGCGCGCCTGGCTGAGGTGAAGGTTTCGCTGCAAGAGGATTGGAACCAATTCCTCTGGGTGGGGCTGACACCGGAGATCGTCGAGAAAGCCCTTCAAGTCGCGAATGTCCATGCTCTTCGTGGGTCCGACTGTGTGCATCTGGCTTCCGCTTTGGTGCTCAAAGACCACGTCGGCATTGACGCCCACGAGTTCGCGTTCATCACTTCGGATCAGGAATTGAAGGTCGCGGCGGCGCAGGCGGGTTTACTTGTGGTGGACCCCCAGCAGCGGACCTGATTCCCGCCGGTCTCTCTACTTTCCTGCCGCCACAGTGGTCTAGTTTTACTCCGCCCTTGGTCTTTAACGATGTTGATGGCGGTGTTCCACGCTTCGCGACCGTCAAAGGCGGAGTTCCATTGCTTTTCCGTATAACGTGGCGACAGTTTCATCGCTGAGCGTGAGCGTGCGCGTTCTTTCGGCCTGTGGGCTTAGACCCCAGATCGTCATCGGCAATACCGGACAGAACAACCGGCGCGCGGTCCGGAAATTGGGCCACAAGCGACAGGTTCCCGCCCAGGGCCTCGACGGTCTTCCGCAGCGTGGAGAGCAATAGATCGCTGCGCTTTTCGAGGCGCGAAACACTGTCCTGAGTGATCCCGAGAGCCTTGGCCATCCGGACCTGTGTGAGCTTGCGCGCGTGCCGCAGCTCGCGCAGGGTCATCTCCTCGACGATTAACTGAGCAGCGCGGGCTTCGACTTTCTTGCGTTGGGCAGGGCTTAGCTTCCTGATTATGTCATTCACGTTCGTGGGCATGGCTATTTCCTTTCCTTCTTCAGCCGGGCCAGATGCGCGTCGAAACGGTCATCGGCCTTGCGGATCAGCTCGCGGTAGAACCGCTTCTCGGTGACACCCGATTTATCTCCTGCAACCAGGAGGATCGCCTTGCGCTTCCTATCGAACGCAAAGGCCACTCTCCACTCGCCATCGGCCGCGCCGAACCGCAGCTCCTTCATATTCTCGTGGTGGGAGCCGTTCAGCGTATCGACGCGGGGCCGTCCCAGTTGCGGCCCGAATTGCTGCAGAAGGCGGGTCAACGCCAGCATCTCCGTCCGCACGTCCTCGTGCAGATCGTCGAACTCCGGCTCAAACTCGTCGCCGATCTCAACAACCCAGCTCACCCTTAAAAAATGACATACAGTCCATATGATGTCAAATACATAGTGCAAACGTCCTGATTTCCTCGTGCGTTCCATGTTGAAGTGCGCATGCAGAAAGCCCGCCGCTAGGCCTAATTCTCTCGGGCGGCCTCTCCGGGTTTGTTTCGGAGACGGCCTTGCGCACATGGACGACGCTCGCCGGCGGCGCAGTTTATGCACATTGTGCTGGAGATCGCCCACATTGAGGTTGAGGGCCGCGACCGCAATGGCCGGTACCGACAAGGTTAGTGCGTCGGGGCCGCTTCCGAGGGAGAATGGGTTTGTATGACCCTACAGGAACTCCGAACGACCAGACGGGACGAGATCCTTCGCGTTGCGGCCAGGCGAGGGGCGCGAAACATCCGCGTTTTTGGCTCCGTCGCGCGGGGCGAGAACGATGCGGCTAGCGACATCGATTTCCTCGTGGACTTGGAGCCCGACCGTAGCCTGTTTGATCTCAGCGGCTTGTTGATCGACCTCGAGGCCGTGCTGAAGACCGAGGTGGATGTTGTCACCGAGCGAGGCCTGCGTGAGCGGATCCGGGAGAGGGTCCTTCGAGAGGCAGTGCCACTGTGAGAGATGATCGGGAACGGCTCAGAGATATCCTTGAAGCTATTGACCGAATCGAGAAGTACGCTGTGCGGGGGCGCGCGGCTCTTGAGAGTGAGGATCTCCTTCAGACCTGGGTCGTTCATCACCGCATGATCGTGGGCGAGGCGTTCCGAAACTGTCGAGAGTCGCCTTCAACAGAGCGGGGGAGGATCTGAAGTTCGTCATCCTGAGGCGGTCGATCGCGGGCGCCAGTTCAACCAGTCCCCGAGTAGCAGCCTCGCCCAGAACACCCAGGATCCCAGTGACCCGCAGGCCGCGAGCGGCGGCAATGCGTCGCGCTGCTTTTTCGTCGAGCAGGATGATGTCAGCCTTTATGGACTCGGCCAAGAGGATAGCCGCTTGTTCGCCGGCCTGAAGTCTCTCCAGGCGGGAGCAGCAGAATCGGCAACAGGAGCCAGGTCATCGGGCAGGGCCGCTGCGTTTCAGTCGGGATTGTGATCACAACAGACCATGAGGCTACCTCTGGCGCCGCGTTTCGACGTCCTCGCGTGAGCCGCAAAACCGGCTCTGTGGGGACCGCAGAGGAGCCTGCGTTGGCCGCCTCCGCAACCGCGGAGTCCGGACTGTGGTGGCCGAGGTGGGGGTCGAACCCACACGTTCAATAAAGAATGCCAGATTTTGAGTCAGTTCAAACAAGAATTTCAGGAAATGTCAGATGCTCTGAACCGCCTTCTGGTACGCACTTGGAGGGATTCTGTAGTTTTCTGAGAGCGATACAGAATGTGCCGATTCTGGGGAGTTGTCACCACGGAATCACAACGATCAATGGACGGATGCAGCCTGCTGATTCGGCTCTGGCAGTAGACTGAGATTGGCCGTCTAGGCCGGGGGTAATTGCCCCGGCTGAAGGCGCTCTCACCCTGGGGCGGGGCGGCCAATGCAATGCGGGGTGAGCCGTGGGGGTACGACATGGCAGATATTCTCTCGAAGCGCCAAAAACGGCCAACAGAGGGCCGTGAGTGCACAGTCCCCTTAAATGTCTGGAGGGCCGCCAATGAGGACGCGCAGGTCATAAGAATGGCCCCGGACGTGCCACTAGAACCCAGTGAACATCCGGTTCATCGAGATGTGGCGGAGCGCGCCACCAACATAATTGGAGAGGTTGTCGTCCCCTGGATTGTCCGCGCCCGGGGAATTCAGCTTCAGGCCTTGCGGGGACGAAAGAAGAGTGAGCTTGCGGCGGAGATGCCGGAGTTGATGCAAGAGGCTGATTCTGACCCTCAGGAGCAATACCGGCAGAGGCGCTATCACGCCGAGAACCTGATGTTCACCGCGATTCATTCATGTGAACGCTCATGCGTGGAGATGCGCGCGAAGTTTTCAGGATACTCAGAGGATAGCCGAGATCTTATAGATGAGTCGGCCGCGATGAAGTACGCCACAGGCGTGAGCGACGCGCTCATGGCCTTTGTCACTCGCAAGATTGCGGCACATGCCGATCTGCTGTTGGATTTGGGTGCTCCTTTTGTTGAGACCGAACCACAGTTTCGCCGTGAAGCGGATAGGCTGCTTGAGTATTGCTGCCTGGTGGCGATGCATTCAATGAAGGCCTGTGGCTTGATAGATGACGACCCGCTCACCGAGTCGCAGCCGGAGCCCGCGGCTGGCAGCAGCCCCGCTGAATCGCAGCCGTCACCTCCAACCGACAGCAGCACCGTTGAACCGCAGTCTCCATCCAGCCTCGGGCCGGACGAGGCTATGCCCGAGGGCGCTGCGCAAACGGTACCTTCTCCGCCCATTGAACCGCGGACAGCGAATGACGACGTGATGCAAGAATCCGAGGCGCGCATAATCCGCTCGGCCCGGTTTCTATTCCTCGGCGGGAGAAAGAGCTGGTCCGAAGATATGATGGCAGATTGCATCTCTCCCGAACTGGTGCAGCGATACCCCGACGCTCTCCACGATCCTGATTATGATTTACCAATAACGGATCGAAACCGCGAGCAAGCAGTATTGGCCTACTCAGAATACTGCGAGGCGTGTGCGAATGCCGGCAAGCCGAACAGCCGGGGCTTGTTCGGGGAGTTCGGACTAAAGTGCTTCGATATCTTAGCCAGCGGCTATCTCTCCTGGGTAAATGACCGCAAGTCGGCGCAGATGGTCCTGTGGCACTTAGGGGAGGCGAAGGAGAACTACGGGAAGATTCTCGAACTTATAGGCTTTGAGGGGGCGCTCTTGCGAGTTGAAGGGCGATTCCGCTATTGGGAGAGCTGCGTCCTGAAGCAGCTCCGTGAAAGAGAACGGGCGAATACCGCGCCTGCCCCCGCCGAATCGCAGCCGGAACCGGCGGGCGGCAACGGCGCGGATGAAGTGGAGCCGGAGCTGGCGGCCGGCAAGAGCCGCAGGTATCCCCGGCGCGCGGCCTGGTTTGTCGAGAAAAAGCGAGCGCTCGGGCTCATCGAACACGCGATCTACTGCCCCAAGGATGAGCATGGGAACGAGCTTGGGGAGCGTGGCCCCGACCCCAAGACCCAAAAGAAGATCCGCGGGGGAGAATGGGTGAGCGATCCCGTGCTGGCCAATATCGCCCGCGTGTTCGGTGTGAACCCCAAGGACATCCCCGACGATTGAGCTAGATAATCTAGATTCTAAACCCGGAAACCTAGACTTTCTAGAGTCTAGAAAGTCTAAGTTGAAACCTTAAAATCCTGCTATATGCTCGGAGCATGAACCTGAGCACACAACAGCTTCTCACACTCCAGCAAACAGCAAACATATTGGCGGTCAAGTATCCGCGCGCAGCCGAGATGGTGCGCACGGGGACGCTTCCGGCCGAATGCGTTGTGAGACTCGGCCGGCAGATCCGTGTGAACCCCGATGCGCTTGAACAATTCCTGCAGAACGGCGGCCGAGCCCTTGAGGGCGGCTGGCGGCGGGAGGCGCTGGCACACGGGATTCGGACGCGAACAATAGGTGGCGCCGCCGCATGACCGGGCCTCCGGCCGTGAGGCCGACCTCGAACGCGGACGGCTCCGCGCGGCCCTTGGTTGAGGTGCGCGTGGACGGGGTGTTGCTGAAGCGCGTGGCCCCCGGGGCCGCAGAGCAGATCGTCGGGCGTGGCTGGGGCGAGTGGATCGGTGTCGGGCGGCGCCGGTACGTTCGTCTGGCCGAGAGCGCCCCTCTTTCGGCGCTCCGAGGGTGGCGCGGGAAGGACGGTACTCGGCAGGTGCGGGCGGAGGGCACGATGACGCGCGCCGCCGGGCAACGAATGGGTGACAGCCGATCACATAGAGAATTTATTCCGTTGCCACCGGGCGCCTAAACTCCGCAAATCTTCGACGAAAAAACCCACGGGCCGCACAGCGTTCCAGCACTGGCGGCCCGAACTTTTTTGGAGCGAAATCTATGACTAGCATAAACCCTCATCCCAATCCGGGCGCAAGGGGCGCGACGATGACGCCAGCGACATTGTACGACATGGGCCTGCCAGTCATCCCAGCTACGACGCGCAAGGCTCCGGCCGTGCGCTGGCGGGAGTTCCAGACGCGAGTTCCCACGCGGGCAGAATTTGATTCATGGACTGGGCAATCATATCCGGTTTGGGGCCTCGTGACGGGCACAATTTCCAAACGAGTCGTACTCGACTTTGACGGCGAGGAGGGGCTGCGCACGCTGGAACGGGTTCGGCCTCCAGCCTCACGTTCGGACGCCATCGGGCGGCGCCCACGTGCACCTTAAGCATCCCGGTTTTCGCGTCGGGACCGAAAATCACAATTCCAGCAGCCGGAAACCGTGGTCCCAAGAGTGGCCCGGCATGGACATCCGGGGCGATGGCGGTTTCGAGGCGTGCATTGGTGCGACGGAACAGGGTGAGTACCGCATCGTCCGCGACTTAGCAGACCTCGAACCCTGGGAAGCCCTGCCGGCAGGATTCCGTCGTCACTTCGAGCCACGACCGGCAACGCTGAGCCTCGAGGACGAACTTGTGCGACGTGCTCTGGAAATGGCCTCCTCCAGCGGACGGAACGAGGCCGGGCTCTGGCTGGCCTGTCAGTTGAGAGATGCGGGCCGTAGCGAAGCCGAAGCCGATGCAGCGATGCTGCGCTATCGACGCGGTGTCGGCTCTCATAATCGCAAGGGAGAGCCCGAGGCGTACACCATTGAGGAGGTTCGCGCTTCGATCCGGAGTGCGTATTCCCGTCCGGCACGTGATCCGTGGGACGACAACGGCCATCCGGTCTCTGCAGTGCCGGCGTCGGCGGCGCGATCCCTTCGCAGTTTTCCCTTCACCGATACCGGCAACGCCGAGCGGTTCGCGCAGTCGTGTGGGGAACGGTTCCGATAGCGATTCCTGTGAAGATGGCTTGCCAACAGCGGCGCGAGGGTCTAAGTTGACGATGGCGACGGAATGCGAGGCAAGGACATGCAGGGACCTGCCGCGACCGTGACCATGACTCCGATCATCATATGGCGATGGATTACGAGGCAAGGACATGAAGGGACACGGGCTAGACCCTGAGACTGTCAAATCTTACTACTACTTCTGCGAGCAAGCGACCGCGTTTATGGAGACGATTAAAAGGCCGGAGGATCGCGAAGGGAATCTACACATGATTTCGCTTCAGACCCTCGACTGGCTTTCAAGGACGAACCCGCATGCCTGGGCCGCGCGGCCCTTTGGCGCCGAAACAATTATCGTCGCGCTTCGGGAGACCGCCCAACTTGGGATTGAATCCTTGTTTGGCGTGACCGAGGTGGCGCTTGGATTCGCGCATGGCGATCTGTGGCGGCGGGGCCTTATCGCGAAGGCTATTTATGATCCGAAACTGGCGAAGCAGGCCCGCTCCCTGCTTGATCGTACGGCTTTCTTTCGGGAACTGAAGCGCCGCGCGTCCCCAAGCGTATTAGATGCCCGGTTCAATTCTCAGGAGCCGCAAAGGCACCAACAGGGTAAAGAACGCACGCAGTTGTTGTCGCTGGATGCCTTCGACAACATGAGCAAATTCAAGTATATCGAAGGCTCGCAGTATCAATATGCGGCGACCGATGACCAGGCCCTTAAGGTCGCCGCGGAACTCGAAGCGAGCAGGGATAAGCATTGTCAGCGGGTAGGTGCCGATCTTCGCCGGCTGGTCGAGCGCGGAACTGCAAGCCGACTTCTCCGTCGCGAATTCGCCAAAGCAAACTCACCCGTTGTCAAGACGATCCGGGAAGCATTCGTCAGAGTTGGGGCACCGCTCGGCATCCTCAAGGGATTCTATGCACCAAGTGGCGGCTCAGCGGCGGAAGACGCGGCCGACCTGGATACAACCACGGATTCAGAGGACAGCGGTCCGGGCCGAGCGGGGCTCACGCCGGTCGCCACGTTCCGGGGCGTCTTTGGTCAGGCCACGTTCATCCGCAGACGCTTGCCGGGCGGCAGTATCGACTACGGCCATCGTTACAAAGGCCGCGCATTGGAGGAACTGCAGCGGATAAGTATCGGGCACATGCCAATTAAGAAACTTTAATCAAAATGTTGACCGAAATCCGGCTTTTGTGCCAGGAGACCTAGGAGCCCGAGAAAAGGAGAACACATGCCAATGCAGTGTAGCCACGAATCGCCGCTTTCAGTGGCCTTGATTACCAATGGGCCGCTGGCGGTCATAATCCATCGAATCGACGACCCGGGGTTTGTCCGACAGGCAACCGAAACAGCGATCCGCGAGAGCACTGCGGCGGCGGCGTGCTACGCCGAACGCGGGCGCTCCCAGGATGCGGCCGCGGCTTTTGCTCATAGCTTCATGCTGCGCCATAGCCTACCGCCGAACACGCCGGCCGGCGCCACGAACTGATTTTTTGTTGAGTTGTACGCTTGTTTCTAACAGTCAACTAGGCCGCGGCGGCGCGGCGCTGGCCCCATCGCGGGCCTGAAGATCCATACGAGAGGCCACATGAAAAACTGCATCGGCGCGGGCGCTCAGGTTGCGCCCAATCTTCCGGAATTACTCGACGAGAAACAAATCGCCAAGATGGCCGGCCTGACGGTGCGCGGCATCCAGTCGCAGCGCCGCCATGGTGGCGGCTTCAAATGGATCAGAATTTCCAAAAACTGCGTCAGGTATCCATTGGCCGACGCCCTCGCATTCCTTGCCAGCCGACCCTCTGGCGGCGGCGAGCGGCCCGAGAAGAAGTGATCCCCGAACAACACGCGACCGAAAATTTAGGCCCCTCAGCGATGCGCGCGGGGCCGGACGGCGAGGTGAATTTCAATGGCCACCCCGACAACTGAGCCGCGCGCCGTGCCCGCGCTGTCCGAAAGGGGCGCTGCGGCGCTCTGGACGCCAGCGGTCCTCTTCGGGATGGGCTTGCCGGTCATCCCGGCGACAGTGCGCAAAGCGCCAGCCGTCCCATGGAAAGTGTACCAGGACCGGCTCCCCACGCAGGCAGAGTTCGATTCGTTCACGGTCCGGTCGTCTCCAGTGTGGGGCATCGTCACCGGCGAGATTGCCGGGCGCGTGGTGTTGGATTTCGACGGGATTGACGGGCAGCGAACACTCGAACGGCTTGGCCTCAAGCCGCATGTCATAAGCCCCACCGGCGGGGCGCACCTTCACGTCGCACACCCGGGTTTTCGGGTAGGGACAGAGAACCACAATAGCAGCAGCCGGAAACCGTGGTCTCAAGAGTGGCCTGGCCTGGACATCCGGGCGGATGGCGGCTTTGAGGCGCTCATCGGCGCGACCGAAAAGGGCTCGTATAGCATCGTGCGCGACCTGATGGACCTTGAGCCCTGGGAAGCACTGCCAGCGGCCTTCCGGCGTCACTTCGAACCGCGACCGTGCACGTCGAAAGCGGGCATCGAGGACGAACTGCTCCGCCGCGCTCTGGAGTTGGCCTCTAGCATTGGTAGAAACGAAGCCGGGCTCTGGCTGGCTTGCCAGCTACGCGATACCGGATGCGGTGAAGGCGCGGCTGGCGTCGTAATGGATCGGTTTCAGCGCGGTGTCGGGCCTGCCAATCGCAAAGGCGAGCGCGAAGA
>OCTA010002408.1_pt1 | contig 17048 bp, 16 predicted proteins | sample 1538991 | NCBI WGS metagenome assembly OCTA01 (sample SAMEA3539302, study PRJEB22396) | soil metagenome | biome: tundra; feature: field; material: soil | place: USA | collected 2010-05 | depth 0.15 m | reverse complement strand
AGCAGGTCCTTGTGCCGCTCATACGCCTCGCGGAAGTCCGCACCGGTCATGTCTAATGTTAATTCCCCGGATGTGGGGAAAAGGATTCGGGGGAGGAAAAGAATTTCTATGAGGGCGCCCAATCAGACCGTTAATCGTAGCGCAATGGCTCGACCGGGCTCATGCGCACCGATCCCAGTGCCGGAATCACCAACACCGCCGCACCCCCGAGCGCCAGCGGCCCCGAATCGTCGCCGCCACCCGGATCGGCCATCGAGCGGCCGCCGGAGCAGCGGAGGACCTGCGGAGGACGGGAGTTCAGCGGGTCGATGCGAGCCGCGAAAGTCCTACCCGTGGCCTGAGCTTTAGCTTTGTAATCAGTAACTGCAACCGCCGACAGGTGAGCGATCTTGTCCAATTGGAACACGTGCCCGGCAGCGATCTCAAGGCTGAAGTGGCACCCTCCGGCGGCGTCGCGCGGAGGCCACGATTTCCTCGCTAATCCTCGGTAAACGCTTGTCGCCAAGGGTAGAGTGATCACGCGTGGGCGCCTCCTCAGTTCCCGCCGACCGGCCAACTCGCCCCTGCGGCGTCAGGGAGGATCGATCAGGACCTGCCACATGTCAGCAACGGGCGTTTCCCGTCAGGTTGGCCTGGAGGGGATTTCACAGCACGAATTCGAATCGAGCTTTCTCCGAGTGGCCGACAACACTCTCGGAGTCACCGGTCACATCCACGAATCGGGGCGTGACACAGCTAGCTGGCGGGAGGGCTGTTCTACGATGACGCCACTTACCGAGAAAGTACGTTTACCGAGAGCGACCACTCCGAGCGCCTCGTCGAGAAAAGGGCATCATCTGGTGCTTGACTGCGTTCTCTGGCCGTATTGCTGGCAACCATAAACATTTCGGCAGTTTCCGGCGTCTAACTGCTAGAGGTCTACAAAAGAGCCATGCGCGGTCTCCTCGTCCTAGCGCTCGTCGTTTCGGCGCTGGCCCAAACTCCAATAGTGCGGCTTGTTAACGTGAGCCGCCCTGCTAGTAGAGCCTTTCAGATTGGCGACCAGTTCGAGATCCTGATTACGGGCGCGCCGCATCAGCCCATTAGCGTCAGGACGATGATGAACGGGACCACCGATTGGAGCCCGGTCATTGCATCCACCGATGACACTGGCCGATGGTCCACGACTGGACGCTTTGGGAAGGATGACTTCGGCGGTGGAAGTGAAATCTGGACTGTGGGCGGCAAACTCGCCAGCCCAGTTATCATCTTTAACGTGCAAGCACCTTGCCTTCCGGGAGGGCGGGGATTCTATGCCGGTTCCGGCCCCAACTGGGTCCTCAGTTGTGAGACCGCCGAGGGGACCCAAACATTCGTGACTCCGCCTGTCTCGGATTCCTTTCGGACGCCGGACGGTAGGCTTGTCCCGCGGCGAAAACCCGAGAACATGATGCCTGATCAGTACCACATGGACATTCTGCAATACCTGATCACGAGCCAGGGCAAGGATATCGCGAGCTCCCGAATCTCGCTGCAATCATCGCGCGGTGGACTGGGGGACGAAGTTGCGGGCTTAATCGCGCGGCTGATTGGTGTCAATGCGCTCAGCAACGACGAAACCCGCAACGTGCTTGAGATCATTCACGCTACCTTTGAAAATCCGGAAACTATCGCGCCTTCCGCGAGAGTGCCGACGAAAACCCTGCAGCTCCTCCGCCATTTGGCAGACCTGACCGATCAAGACAGCCTGAAACAACAGATTGCAGACACGATAGCCTACGTTCAAGAGCGGTAAACGCCGTCACCCTAGATTGACTGGTCACCCGGCCGTGTAGTCGGCATCTCGGACTTTGGCCCGGCCGGTGGTCCCGAACCCGACGTTCTGAGCAATAGATCCTCCTTTGTCGCAAAGGGTTTACCAACGGCGCATCTTCGAGTTCGGATGCATTCTGGCCGTGAAACCAGCTTTCTGGAGAATGGACCGACTGGTCTGGCATCGCCACCCAAAAGGATACGGGGCCCAAGTATTATTCACCTATTCCTGTTTCCGAGTGGCCGCTACGCCCGGAGCGCGTATGTGCGAGTATTGAAGCACCTGCGGCCTGCTCCGAGCGAGAAGACAGCAGGACGAAGGGGGCAAAATCAATGAGTGTGAAACTGACAACGCGCGAAATGGGCGACGTGATCATCGTCGATACCAGTGGAAAGTTGACACTGGGAGAAGGCACTAACACCCTGCGCACCAAGATTCGGGAGCTGGTGGCCGGCGGTTCCCGGCGAATCGTTCTGAACCTGGCCGACGTCACCTACATGGACAGCTCTGGCCTCGGCGAACTGGTAGCCGCGCATACCACTGTCACCACGGCCGGGGGGCAGATGAAGCTTTTGAACCTCGCCAAACGCGTGCACGATCTTCTGAAGCTCACCAAGTTGTACACAGTTTTCGAGGCGTTTGAGGACGAGGCCTCGGCGGTAGATAGCTTCATGGTGGCCAAAGCCGACTGGCATTCCCGTCGTGAAACGGGCGGGCCGGGAGCCTAATCTGGCGAGAATGCGAGAAACAGATATTGGGTCGTATGGTCGGCCAGCCGGAAGGACTGCAGGTTTAGGTACGCTCCCGAGCACTGACGCAGGGTTGAATAACGGGCGTGCAGGGTGTGCCCGCCAGATCCGGGCCGTGAAACCGGCCTTCTGGAGAATGGACCAGCACAGCCGCCGCCGACGGCCCGATGGAAGTCAAACTTCGCGACCGGAATCCGCGGGGCACTGCAGACCACATCTCAGGTCAACTGCGATGAGGGCGTTTGGGCGGCCGGGGGAATGCTTCCGGATGCGCCGTCGCCCTACTACGGCAAACAGCGACGGCCCGCTGGATCGTTAGTAAACCCTTAACGACCGAATCGTGATCTATCTACCTAACTCGCCCAGTTCGGGCAACAAGTCGAAATGCACGATCGGCCTTTGCCGAGCAACGATGCTCTCCGCTGCGTAAGCCATGCTGAACAGCCTACTCTCATTCCAAGACCGGCCGGTCAAGTGTAATCCCACCGGCAATTCGCACCGGTCATAGCCGGCGGGAACGCTGATCGCGGGCAGACCGGTCAGGTTTGCGGGGTTGATGAATCGCATGGACTCCACTACCTGCCCGATATTCGAATCGGCGCCGGCAAGCGCATGTTTCGAGATCTCCGGTGCCGCCATCGGCGTAGTAGGCGTGGCAATCACGTCCGCGCGGGTGTGTGCCAACCGAAAGTTAGCCTTTATGACGAATTACACTTCGCGCACGCGTGGACCGTCTACCTTCGTCGCGTGCGTGGCGCGAGAGCGTTGCGTCTGCCAAGTTGCCCGACGGCCTCCCGGACCTCACCCGCCGTCGATGATGCGGACATTGGTGCGCCGAAGGAAATTACCACCGGGTGCCTCAGGTACCGCGGCCGCTTCCAGAGGAATCGCCCACCCTTGAAACTAAACACGCTTTCCCATAGCCCGTCGAGGTGGACGGGGATAATGGGAGCGTCGAGATCGCGGGCGATGGCTTCGAGTCCGCGCTTGAACGGGAGCAGCTCCCCAGTCCGGCTGATGGATCCCTCGGCGAAAATGCAAAGTATGTGGCCGCGCTCCAATTCGCCGCGAGCCCGCTCGATCGCCCGCGCCGCACTGCGAGGGCTCGTCCAGATTGGGATGGCCTTCGCAAGCCGGAGACCCCAATTCCACAGCTTGTGGTCATAGTAGGGCTTCCACACCAGGAAGCGAACCACCGGCCCCAGGCAGGCGCCGATCAGGAAAGCATCCAAATGGGTGAGGTGATTGGATACGAGCAGAGCCGGCCCGCGGGATGGGATGTATTCCCTCCCGAGAATGCGAATCCGGAACAAGGGCCGCGCGACGAGCAGAAAAGCAAAGCCGACCAGAAGGTCGGAAAGCCACGCCGCGATCATTGGCCGGACACGCTCAGCGGCGGCCTCAAGGCTCTACGCTGGCATTCCGCTTGCGTCTCCTCCAGAATCACTTTGACCGATTCCGCCGGGATGGAATCCATTGCCGCCGAGACGACTGATTTCGGCACCGGGACAAAACCGATTTTGCAGGCGAACGCCTGCACGGAGCGAGCCAGGGTGATGGTCTCGAACTCGAGGTAGATGCCGTTACCCCGCTGGCGAGCGCGCCAATACGCGTTGAGAGCCCACATGATGCCATGATCCCGATAGGGCTCCAGGAAGTCGGTGCGCCCGGCCACGCCGCTGTCGGACTCGCGGATTTCGCTTGCCCTCAAATGGACACGCAACGTGGGGCCCACGGGGAGGCTCGCGCTGGACGAGTGTTCGATCCGTGCTTTGACGCGGAACGCATAGTGCTGTGGGAACAGAGAGGCGAAGCGGAATGCGCTATGCAGCCCGAGAACTACATCGTAAACGCCGTGCAATCCATCCCGATCCCGTTCGGCCTTGCATGCGAAGATCATGGGCCGGTAGATCAGGTCATAGCGGTCATAGTCTTGCAGCACGGATTTCAGGTCCGTGAGGCTCACGCCGCGAATGCGTATGGCCCCGATCCAATGAATCACTGTGCCGTTCTGCCCGGCGATCCGTTGATTCACGGCCGCATCGGTGATGTTCCACTGAACCAGCTTGCCGGAAGCAAGTCTGGCTGCCGTTTCTCGCGATGCATAATCGGGCACCCACGACAGTTCCCCCGACTCGAACCGGCTGCACATCCTCAGTTCCGCGGCAGCGACGTAGTCCCCGTATTCGCGCAAGACGCGGGGGTCCGCAACCGTAGTGCATCGCGCCGCCCAGCACATACCGCCGAGGCCGCAGGCCAGCACCAGTGAGTTGAGAAGAGCGCTCATCGGTGGAGAGCCGCCATGGCCCGAACAAATTCCGGATTCCCCACGAGTTTGCCGACGCGCGGCTCGACTCGCAGATACATGAGGTAATCGCAGCGCTCGCCTATCGATTTCCAGCCCCACCGGAAGGTCTCCGCGAGGTCGCCCATGGCGTAGTGAACTGTGGCAAAGTAAAACGCCGGAACATGACGGGTGCGCTTCATCTCTTCAAGCCGTGCCAACTCCTGCCTGGATTCCGCAAGCTTCCCGACTGTGGCATAGACGCTTGCCAGGGCCGCCACCGAAGCCGGGCTGTTATTCGACAACGCCGCGGCACGGGTGTACTCCTCGATGGCCTGGTCAAACAGCCCCTTTTGCTGGTACGCCATGCCCAGTGTTTGATGCGCGAGGGGAAGACTCGGGTTAATTTCGGTCACCGAACGAAATTGCTCGATAGCCGGGTCGTACTGCCGGGAAAAGTAGAGGCACCAGCCGATTCCGATATTGATGCTGGGCGATAAAGGCTCGAGTTGAAGCGCCTCGCGCATCTGTTCGGTGGCTTTGCCGAGATCGCCGGCAGCCATGAAGTAGTGGCTGTACCAGTGCCGCGCCGTGGCGGAGTTCGGGTTGAGTCTTAAAGCACGAGAAAACTCCCGGGCAGCGCCGGGGAGGTCCCACTCGTAAGACAGCTTCACGTAAGCCAGGGAGGTGTGCCCGTCGGCCAGGTCCGGGTCCAAGTCGATGGCCCTCTGCGCGGCGGACCGGGCCAGGGGCATGGCCTCATTTGGCGGCATACCGTCGGTGCCGACTGACCCAAGCAGCGAGTACGAGTCCGCCAAACCGCTGTAGGCGGGCGCGTATGTGAGATCGGCGGCGATCGCCTGTCGAAAGTACTTTACGGCTTGCCTCAGCCCATCCTCTGTCCGGCTGTTCCACAGGTACCGCCCCCGCAGGTAGGCGTCCAGCGCCTCCGGCCTCGGCGCGCGCCGCTGATGCAGGCGCTCTCTGTCCTGTGCGGTGATGTTGACCTGGACCTCGCTCGCGATGGCTTCGGCGACCTCCGATTCCAGCGCCAGGGCATCTCCTTCGCCGCGCGTATAGCTGTTCGCCCAATGCAATTCCCTCGTCTTGGGATCAATCAACTGCGCGTCGATTCGTAGTCGCCCGCCAGAGCGAAAAATGGCTCCAGTCAGCACCCACTTCACCGATTGGTTCCGGCGAATTGCGTCCCACGCAGTGGTATCACTCTGCCCGCCGCCTTCCGCGGCCAGGGAGATGACGCTCAGGCTGCGCAGACTCGCGAGGCACGTGATTAGAGCATGGGTCATACCGTCGGCGATATAGTCCTCGGAAGAGTCCTTTTCGCCGCTGCGAAAGGGTAGAACGGCCAAGGCGTTCGCTGCCATCGTAACCGGCGGAACCGGACGGGCGGCGGGATCCGCAATGAGGAATTCCCAGATGGCGGCGATGCCAGCCAGTAGTAGGATGCCAGCCAGGAGGATCCACTTAGCCCGGGGCCTCAAGGAGGACCGCCGCGGTACCGCTGTCCCGTCGCGATTTCCGTTTCCGGTTATAAGCGGGTGGGCGTCGCGAACTTCCACAATGGCCGCACCGGCAAGTTCCACCGCCACCGCGCGCACCGGTGCCACAAACCGGTATCCTCGCCTGGGAATCGTCTCTATGTAAACGGACTCATCGCCCGTATCCCCAAGTATTTTCCGGAGCAGGGAGATGTTTCGTGTAAGGGCGCCCTCCTCGACGAAAGTGTCGGGCCAGACCGCCTTCATCAGGTCGCCCTTGTCGACCATGCGGCCGGCGCTGCGGACCAGTACGAGCAGAGTATCCACGACCTTCGGCGGCAGCGAGATCAACTCGTCGCCGCGGTGCAGCAACCGCTCGCCGGTGTCAATGCGATACGGCCCGAACTCGTATCCTTCAATCGCCGGAAGCGGCATGGTTCCTATGGCCCAGGATTCACGATTCTCAACCTAGCAAGAGGTTATCACAGGTATTCGGGTGTGAAAAGCCTGCTATCAGAGTTTCATCAGCAATTCATCAGCCTTTGTGAAGGACGGGCGCCCGGCGCGAGGGGCACACTCGGTCTGTGGAGAAACGGAATTCCACAGCCGCCAATGGCGGCACACGAACAGGAGGATTACATGTTGTTTTCGCTCAAGTCGACTGCCGGCAGGCGATGCGCCGGGACGATGTTCCTGGTTGCCGCATGGGCTTTGTTCTGGCCCCAGACCGCGTTGGCCGACAACCCACACGTTGTCACCGTCATGACCCGCAACATGGACGCGGGTACGGATTTGAACTACGTCCTGGCAGCGACCGACCAGGCGTCGCTCCTGGCTGGCATTGGCGCCACCCTGGCGGAGATCAAGGCGAGCGGCATTCCGGCACGGGCCTCTCGATTGGCCGATGAGATTGCGACGCACAAACCGGATTTGATCGCGCTCCAGGAGGTTACGCTCTGGCGGACAGGCCCGCTGTTGCAGCCGCCCGCCACGGAGGTTCTGTACGATCAGCTCGATCTGCTGATGGCGGAATTGACCAAAAGAAAGCTGCACTATGGCATTGTCGCCATCCAGTCGCTATTAGACTCCGAAGTTCCGGTGCCCGCTGAGGGGATCGACCTGAGGATGACGGATCGCAACGTGATCCTGGCGCGCATCGATTTGCCCCAGTCTCAATTCGATATCACCAACGTGCAGACGCACCGCTACAAGACGATCTTCACATTCGGAAGCCCGCTGCTCGGTGAATTCGTCGAACCGATGGGGTGGATGTCATTGGACGTAGAAGTCTTCAAATCGAAGTTTCGTTTCGTGAACACGCATCTGGAGAGCACCGGCGTTCCCCAAGGCGACAGGATCCAAATGGAACAGGTGGATGAACTGCTGGCCGCGCTGGCCTCGCCCGGAATGCCGGTTATCCTGGCGGGTGATTTCAACTCCAACGCTCAGCCGGGACCGGAAGACACCGGCGCTGTGCGGAAAATCGAGCTAGCCGGCTTTCCAGACAGTTGGAGATGGCCAAATCCGGGCGATCCGGGATACACGTGGCCGCTGTTCGGGGAGGACCAGGCAAGCGGGCCAACCACCCCCAATGAGCGAATCGACCTCATCTTTACCGGTGGCGACATTTACCGCTGGTTCGGCCGGGATCTCAACGTGCTCTCGGCGGAGCGGACTGGCGTGACGGCGCCCTGGGCTTCGGACCACGCCGGCGTCGTGGTGAAGGTGCGGCTGAAATAGGGGGCGCCGGGATAGCGAACCGTGAGGCTACTGCAATTCCTGGAGTCTCACGGCGCTGTAAGAAACCAGGAGGCTGAATATGTCGCAACTTAACAGAATCGTCGTTCTGGGGGCCATTTGGGTGTCCCTGGGGTATGCCGATGCCGGCATTCTTTCGCTGCGTCCGCTCTACACGCCGGAGACCGCCGTGCTCAACCCGGCTTTGGTCGACCTCTGGGGGACCATCTTGAGCTTCCGCATTGAGCCAGATGCCAAGGCTGGATACCGGGTCATTCTCAGCGGAGAACAGTTCCTCACATTTCGCCTGGTGCAACTCGGCACGGAAACGATTGCGGATTGCGAGTTCCCGGACAAGCCCTTCGAGCCCCGGCTCCCCATGCATCGGTTCGCCCGCTTGCGTCTGGAAGGCAACGCGCTTCGCGTGGACTGGCTCGGCTCCAAGGAACTCGGACAGCGGATTGTGCGCACCGGGTCGCCCAGGCACGAGCAACTGGAAATCGACGGCGAAGATGTGCTACTTCTCACGGGGTCCACGGCGGAATTGCAGCACTTCCTTCTGGAGTGTCTGAAGCAGCCGGATGCATTCGAGGACTCCGAAAAGTTCGAGCGTGCGGGTCCCGAGCCAAGGGCTGCCGATCTGAACCAGCAAAGCTGGGCCGTGGTGTACAACTGTTGCGCCAGCCCCGAAGCCTCTGCCACCGCTCTCAGGCACGCCGAGGAAGCGGTCAGTCTGGCCGCCGGCGATGCAGAATACTGGAGAACTTTGGCGACGGCACGGTACCGCATGGGGCGATTCACCGACGCGCTGGCGGCAATCGGCCGCGCTGAGTCCCTGCGCAAGGAAGCCAGCCCCGATGACCTCGCACTGCGCGCCATGACCCTCCAGCGGCTCGGGCAGGAAGAGGAGGCGCGGAGAGACTTGGACGGACTTCGTCAAATGCTGGCGAGTCATCGGTACTGTGGGGATGAGGAAACGCGCAGCCTCCTCCAAGAAGCCGAGAAACTGATCGTGCCCAAGGGAAAGTGAGGCAGCTATGAAAACCCCTGTCATCGCTCTAATGCTGGTCGTGTCGACCGCCTGCTCCGTCAAGCGGATGGCCGTGAACCAGTTCGGCAACGCCCTGGCTTCTGGCGGATCGACCTTTACCGGCGACGACGATCCCGACCTGGTGGGCGCGGCCCTTCCCTTCAGCCTCAAGCTGATGGAGAGCCTGCTGGCGGAATCGCCCAAGCATCGCGGCTTGCTGTTCGCAGCTACCAGCGGCTTCGTTGCCTATTCCAACATTTACGTCGATCAGCAGGCAGACTTGGCGGAGGCCGAAAACCTGGACCGCAGCCTGGCACTGCGGGCGCGCGCCCGTCGGCTCTACCTGCGCGCCCACGATTACGGCATGCGCGGCCTGGAGGCGGCGCACCCGGGCTTCCGCGCGGCCCTCGAAACAGACCCCGCTTCGGCTCTCGCCCGCCTGCGAAAACCCGACGTGCCGTTGCTCTACTGGACCGCCGCGGCCCAGGCGCTTACGATCTCCACATCCAAAGATCAGCCCGACATGATCGCGCGGTTGCCCGAAGTGGAGGCGCTGATCGACCGCGTCAAGGAACTCGACGCGGGATTCGGCCAGGGCGCCGTGCCGGAATTCCTGATGGGCTTCGAAGCGGCACGCAGCGGCATGAACCCGGACGAGCAGCAGAAGCGGATTCGCGCTTACTACGAGCAGGCATTGCAGCTTTCCGGCGGCAAGCGCGCCGGCATCTATGTGTCGTATGCCGAGAATTCCTGCCTGCAATTGCAGAAGCGCGCCGAGTTCCAGGCGGTGCTGGAGCAGGCGCTCAAAATAGATCCCGACCAGGACCGCGAGAACCGTCTGGTCAACCTGGTAGCACAGCAGCGCGCGCGCTGGCTGCTGCGCCGCGCCGATGAGCTATTTCTGGAACCCGCGCGCTAGGAGGACATCACGATGACGATTCGCTGGCTCATTTTGGCGCTTCTTTTGGGAACCGCGGCGCCGGTTTTCCCCCAATCCTCGAAGCCTGAGGTAACCATAAAAATAGGCACGCTGGCGCCCAGGGATTCGCTCTGGCACCGGGCGCTGCAGCGCATGAAGGAGAACTGGCTCAACCATTCCAAGGGCCGGGTGCAGTTGGTGATGTATGCCGGCGGGCAGTCGGGCGACGAGCCGGTCATGATCCAGAAAATGCGCATCAAGCAACTAGACGCTGCCGCGCTCACGGGAGCCGGACTATCCAGCATCGACAAGGGTGTCATGGCGCTGCAAGTCCCCATGATGTACGACTCCTACGACGAGCTGGACTACGTTTGGGCCAAGATCGGCCCGCGCCTCGAGAAGCTGATTGAAGCGCAAGGCTTCGTGGTGTTGAGCTGGGGCGACGGCGGCTGGGTGCGTTTCTTTAGCACCAAACCTGTCCTGCAACCCAACGACGTGCGCAAACTGAAGCTGTTCTGCTGGGCTGGGGGAAGCAACGACGAGCTGGAGCTTTGGCGCGACAACGGATTCAACGCGCAGCCCCTGGCGGCCACTGAGATCGGATTCAGCCTGACATCCGGGTTGGTCAACGTGGTGCCAACCGTCCCGCTCTTCGCACTCAGCGCTCGCTATTACGAACTCGCCAAAAACATGATCGACCTCAAGTGGGCGCCGCTGGTGGGGGCCACCCTGATCACGCAAGAGGCCTGGAAGGCCGTGCCCGCGGACCTGCGCGACGTGCTGCTCCAGGACGCCCGGGCGGCTTCCCTTGAGTTTCGCGACGCGATCCGGAAGCAAGGCGAGGATGCCGTTACCACCATGCAGAAAGTGAACAAGCTGAACGTCATTTACGCCGACGCGGCGGTGACGGCGGAGTGGCGCAAGGAAGTGGAGAACGTCTACCCCAAGATCCGCGGCAAGATCGTCGGGGCTGAACTGTTCGACGAGGTGAAGCGCCTGCGCGATGAATACCGCGCGCAGCACCCGGCAAGCGCACAAAAAGACGTGCCAAAGTACGCGCAAAAGGCCGTACAAAAGTCCGTGCAAGAGAGCGCGAAGAAGGGCGCGAAATGAAGGTTGAGCGATGGCTCACGGTGACGGCGCTCTGCCTGATGTCGCTGCTGCCGGTGAGCGAGATGGCTGCGCGGTTGGTGCATGTTCACGGGGTTCCGGGTTCCACCGTGTTCGTGCAGCATCTCACGCTGTGGATCGCGTTCCTGGGCGCGGCCCTGGCGGCCGGGTCCGGGCGCCTGCTCTCGCTTTCGGCCAACACGTTTCTGCCGGAGCGCTGGAAGGCCCCGGCGCGCGTCTTCGTAAGCGCGGCCGGAGCGGCGGTGACGGTCAGTCTCGCCTACGCCGCCCTGCTGTTCGTGCGCGCGGAATGGCAAGGTGGCGGCATCCTGGCCGCCGGCGTGCCGCTTTGGCTGGCCGAGAGCGTGATGCCGGCCGGGTTCCTGCTGCTGGCCCTGCGGCTGGTGTGGACGGCGTCGCCTCAATTGCAGCCGCGCCTGGCGGCGGCCGCCGGTTTGCTGGCGCCGGCGGTGTTTCTGTTTCTCGCCCCTGGAACCCCAGGGGCCCTGTTTGCGGGTCTCGCCGCGCTCGCCTTTGCCGTACTGCTCGGGCTCCCCATCTTTGCCACGCTAGGCGGCCTGTCACTCCTGTTGTTCTGGGACCACGGAGTCACGGTGGCAGCGGTGTCCGTAGCTACCTGTCAGTTGGTGGCTTCGCCGGTGCTGCCTTCGCTGCCCCTGTACACACTCGCCGGCTACCTGATGGTGGAGGGCGGCGCGGACCGGCGCCTGCTGCGGGCCTACACGGCGCTGTTCGGCTGGATGCCGGGCGGTCTGGCGGTCACCACGGCGCTGGTCTGCGCCGTGTTCACGTGGGCCGGGAGCGGCGTCACCATCCTCTCGCTGGGCGGATTGCTGGTACCGATGCTGATCAAGGCCCGCTATCAGGAACGCTTTTCCATCGGGCTGGTGAATGCGTCGGGTTCCCTCGGCCTCTTGTTTCCCCCCAGCCTCCCGGTGATCCTCTACGGCATCTATGCCAACACGCGCATCGACACGCTGTTCGTCGCCGGCTTCGTGCCGGGATTGCTGATGGTGGCCATGGTGGCGGCCTGGGGCATTCGCCATGGCGTGCGGAACCGGGTGGAGCGCTCTACCTTCGCATGGCGCGAGGCCCTGCTGGCGATATGGGACGCCAAGTGGGAACTGTTGATCCCGGTTATCATTCTGGCCGGCCTGTTCGGTGGCCTCGGTACCCTGGTAGAAGCAGGGGCGCTCACCGTAGTCTACGCGTTTGTGGTGGAGTGTTTTGTCTACCGCGGCATCTCCATGCGACGCGACTTTGCCCGGGTCGCGGTGGAGTGCTGCACGGTGATCGGCGGCGTTCTGCTGATCGTCGGAGTGGCGCAAGGATTGACCAACTACCTGGTGGATGCCCAGGTACCCGATCTGCTCACCGACTGGGCGCAGAGTCACATTCACTCACGATATGTGTTTCTGCTGGCGCTGAACGTCATCTTGATCCTCAAGGGTTCCTTCATGGACGTGTTCTCGGCGATTATTGTCCTGGTCCCGCTGATTACCCCGATTGCCGTGGGCTTCGGCATCGATCCGGTCCAGCTCGGCATCATTTTTCTGGCGAACCTGGAGCTGGGTTATCTGACGCCTCCCGTCGGACTCAACCTGTGCCTCTCGGCATACCGGTTCAAGCAGTCCATGACCAGCGTGTACCGCGCCACGCTGCCGTTTTATCTGATCCTGCTGCTCGGCGTGCTGTTGATCACATACGTTCCCTGGCTCACTACGGCGCCGGTCCGGTGGTTCGGCCGGTGAGCGCGCACAGGAGTTACTGAAATGCAGATTGCGATAGCGATGCCTGTTCTGGTCTCTCTGACTCTTGCGCTCCACTCGGCCGCCGCCGGCGATTGGAGCAACCTTGGCCGGGTCCAGACGAAGCGAAACGTCAAAGTGTATCTGAAGAGCGGACAGAAGCTGACCGGTACAATCCAACAAGTCGGGGACGAGAGCTTGCAGTTGGTTCCCGAGGAGGGACGCGTCCGGCTGGAGGCCGGGGACTTGACAAAGCCGGTCGAGAGGGCACAACTGGGCCAGGTCGTCGAGGTCCGCACGCGGAGCGGGCAGTCCCTGACGGGGACGCTCCGCCAGGCGAATGAACGCTTCATTGCGCTTAAGGACACGAGCGCAATCCAGATCGGCCGGGCGGAGATCCGGCGCGTGACCTGGCGTTCGCCAGCGATGGGAGCGCTGATTGGACTGGCGATCGGGGCCGGCGGGGGAGCCGCTTATGCCGCAGCCACTGCGGGCTCCGACAGTCACGACGGGAATAAGAGGCCGGGCCCCGGCGCCTCTGCCATTGAAGGAGGCGGAATATTCGGTCTCATCGGGACTCTCGCCGGTGCCATCATCGGCAAGGAGATGACAATCTATGAATAGCGTGTGAACGTACTAGTGCATTGACCGTGTGGTTTTGTGCTCTTGTAGGGCAACCCCTCCCTTACGGTCGGGGCTCCGATCAGAGCCACGAGCGTCAGCGAGCGGGTTTACGGTAGCACCGAATCTCGCGGTCACGGAACTAGACGAGACTCTCCGCCGGAACTCCGCCGCAGGGTTCAGGCGATGGGTGCGGTTTCGGCGCCCGTATTGCTAACGGTGCTCCGGCATCCGAAACAACGGCCGGAGACCTCATAGAGGAGGAATCATGCGTGGATCTCAAGTTATTCTTCTAGCTTCAATGCTGGTTTCATTGAGTGGATGCGCCGGCGTCGTCTCGCTGCATCCGCTGGCGATACCCAACGACAAGGATGTCGTTTTCGATCCTGCCCTGATGGGTACCTGGGAGGAAGTCAAAGCCGATAGAAATGGCGCGAGAACCAGATACATAGTCGACCGCGCAGAATCTGGTTACGCCGTGAATGTAGACCCCGATAAGGCCAAAGGCACAATGCACGTCCTAAAAACCGGGGATCGCTACCTGTTGGATATCTATTGCCCCAGCGATGGCCCGCCGCTTCCCGTCCACCTGTTCGTCAAACTCAGGTTGGACAAGGACTCCGCCTGGCTGGCTGAGATGGACGGCAATTGGTTCAAGGAACAGATCAGAACTCGTGGCCAACTTCGTCATGAAGTGCTGGCCGAGGACGACGACAGGATCGTCTTGACGGCATCGCCCAGCGAGCTGCGGCGCTACCTTCTGCCGTATGCCGCCGACGACAGATCATTCGGTGGCGAAACCGAGCTGCAGCGAATCAAGTAGATCATCCGGAGCAATCAGCCTATGACAGCCCAGGCCATCACCTCGATTACCGACCTACTGTTGGCAGCCGAGGCTTTCTTTCTCGCCGGCCGGATGAGCGGAACACCGAAGGTTCGGTATGCCGCCGCATGGTATTTCAGCGGCGTGTTACTGCTGCTTGGGGTAGCCGCGCTCCTCGGCGGCATCGACCATGGGTTCTTCGAGCCGGCCAATATTCCCCGCTATCTCATCCAGCGGTCGGACTGGATTGTGCTTGGCGGGGTTACTTTCTGTCTGCTTATGACCACGGCGAAGCAGTTCTTCCCGCCGGCAGTTCAGCGGGTCGTGCTTTTTGCGGCCCTGGTTCAGTTTGCGGCAGATACGGCAGCGGCGCTGCTGGTGGATAGCTTTCTTGTTGTGATTTTGAATTACGCCCCGGTCATGCTGCTGCTGCTGGTCATGAGCTTAACCGGCCTCAGGAGTCGGCGAGGGTCCCCACAGATGGTTGCGGGAATTCTGATTCTGTTTGCGGCTTCGGGCATTCAGGCGGCCGGTGTGGATGTTTTTAGTCCGCTGGACCGGAATGGGCTCTACCACCTTCTCAGTATGGTTGGCGTCGCCTTTCTCTACTTCGGCGGAACGCAGCTCAGAACGAAGTAAGGCTTAGAGTCTGAGGAGGTTTCACATGCGGCGATCGATCATTGCGACACTTCTGCTCGGATGCCTGACTCGGGCTCTGCCGCAAACGGTCATCAAAATGGGGACGCTCGCTCCCGAAGGTTCACCGTGGCACCGGGCCTTGCAGTTGATGGGGGAGCGTTGGCGCAAAACTTCGAGCGGCCAGGTGAAACTCGTCATATTCCCGGGCGGCGTGCTCGGCGACGAACCGGAGATGGTCAGCAAGATGCGCATCGGCCAGATTCATGCCGCCGGGCTTTCCGGCGCCGGCCTGTCCGGCATCGAGAGGGGCGTGATGGCTCTCCAGGTTCCGATGATGTTCGATTCGTACGAAGAGCTGGACTATGTACGGGAAGGCGTGACGCCGCGCCTGGAAAAGCTGATCGAATCCCGCGGCTATGTGGTATTGAATTGGGGCGACGTCGGATGGGTCCATTTCTTTACCACGCGGCCCGCCAACCGTCTGGGGGATATACGCAAAATGAAGCTGTTCACGTGGGCCGGCGGGGATAATGACGAGCTCGAACTCTGGAAGGCAAATGGGTTCCACGCCGTGCCGCTGGCCGCAACGGACATTCTCAGGGGGCTCCAGACCGGGCTGATCGACGCGGTCCCCACCACGCCGCTCTATGCTCTTCTCGACCAGAGTTTCGGAATCGCGCGCAACATGATCGACGTGAAGTGGGCTCCGCTGATTGGCGCCACCGTGATTACCCGGCACTTGTGGGATTCCCTTCCGACCACCCAGCGGACCGAGATGATGAAGGCCGCCCGCGAGGCTGGCGTGACCCTGCGCGGCGGCATTCGGAAGATGGGAGACGAGGCCATCGTCACCATGCAGAAGCGCAGGCTCCAGGTGATTCACGTCGATGCTGCAGCCGTGGCGGAGTGGCGCCGGGAGGCGGAGGGCGTTTATCCGAAGCTGCGGGGCGGTCAAGTCCCCGCCGAGCTGTTCGACGAGGTCCGCAAGCTGCGCGACGAATACCGCGCGGCCTCGCCGGAAGCCCGAAAATGAGTACGGTCGCCGTGACGCCCAGGGATCTACCCTCTGAGGTCCGAGGCACGTCGAGCGGCTGACGAAGCCCGACGAGGAGGCCTGGCATTTCGGAATCGCGGTCTCCGGATGTCGAGCACCTCCCGTAACAACGCCAGGAAGGGTGGGGCGACTGGCCTGTGAGTTCCAGTCAACCCCATTGTTATCAATGGCCCCTTTGGATCCTCCGTAACTGAATTTCGACACCGGCGCCCGGCCCAGGAAACTCACAGCCTGTTCAGTCCGGCGGCGGCCGGAGGCAGGGCTTCTCTCTGAGTGTTTTCGCGGAAGGAGAGAAAGGCGGTTGGCATTGTATTACCTTCGGACCATCTGGAGGCTTGCATGTGGCATGTTGGCAGGCATGGGAGGCACGTGGCAGGGATGAGGTCGCTCGATGGCCGACCATACAGCCTCATCGACAACGAGGAGATGGGCTCCCGCTGCTCACGGGCGCGCATGCGGCCGCGGGGGCGGTCAGCGTCTGACGAGTGCCACCACCTGAACTCGCCGTGCCCCAGAGATCGCCGTCTTCCATGCGTCAATACGCATTCTTGTTCGTTGTGCTTTTGCTCGCGGCGATCACAGCATAAAGTATGGGCGACAATAGAGGTCTCCCGGTTAGATATGCGCGGTTCTTCCGTGCCTTGGGCCAGCGCATCCGAACGCACCGAACGAAGCGCGGACTCAGCCACGGCGACGGTGAGGCAACCCGGAAGTTGCGCGCTGAGCATCCCCACAGGTTGTGGCGCGCGTGCCTGAAAGATAGGGGTCGGTGAAACCGCCTTGTCGGAAAGTGGCCAGGGTGGGGTTTGGATGAGGATTTCGACCGTACCTCCTACCTGACGTAGTGTAGATCGAGGGTCGGCCAATTCCCAGATGGCTGGGCCCCCGGAAAAGAACCCCATCGACGGAAACGGCCATCTCGTGTGTTCCTTCCGACTGCGACAGCCCCACAGGGCCACCACCAACCGGTGTCTCGTCAGATTCGGTGCCGGTGCCGGCCGTGATGTCAGGGACCATTGACA